>Ga0194053_10000325_pt1 | contig 36571 bp, 21 predicted proteins | sample SepL228m_MetaG_FD_161684 | JGI IMG/M metagenome (GOLD analysis project Ga0194053, IMG submission 161684) | Anoxic zone freshwater microbial communities from boreal shield lake in IISD Experimental Lakes Area, Ontario, Canada - Sep2016-L227-8m | ecosystem: Environmental > Aquatic > Freshwater >... | reverse complement strand
CAAACTCGGAGCCGATGGCTCGCTGGGCGTTTGGACATTTTCGAGTGCGCCAAAGGCGCAGCATCCCATAGCCCAGGGTTGCGAGGAACGAGCTACCCTGGGTAATATGAATCACGAGCGCAACCCCACCGGGGTTGCATCGCGTTCCCATGTCCCAATCGTTATCCAGCGTCTTTTTGCATCTCGTTTTCTCGACGAAAAACCGGTTTCCATTCTTGTCGGATGGGATGGTTCGTGAGGAGGTTCATGCATTTATTGGAGGGATCGCCAAAAAGCTGAATTGTCCACCCATTTTGGTTGGCGGCGTTTCCGATCATATCCATATCTTGCTTCAGCTGAGCCGCAATGTTTCCCAGGCCGATTTGGTCAAGGAACTGAAGCGCGTTTCCAACCTTTGGATTCAAGGCCGTTTCCCGCAAATTGAAAACTTTGCATGGCAGGCGGGATACGGTAATTTTTCGGTAAGCGCCTCGAATCTTGAGTCTGTGCGCACCTACATCGAGAAGCAGGAGGAGCATCATGCAAGGATTTCTTTTCAGGACGAGTTCCGTTCTTTTCTGGAAAAGCACGGAGTCGCCTTTGATGAAAAATACGTCTGGGATTGATGCAACCCCTGCGGGGTAGTGCCCGTTTATTAATTTGTCCCAGGGTAGCTCGTTCCTCGCAACCCTGGGCTGGAGGAATCTGCCCCGTCGGGGCAAAAAAGGCCAGCCGCCCCTCTGACAATTGACTCAGCCCGATGGGCTGGGCTGGTGAATCGCGCACCTTTGGTGCAGCCATGTACCCCACTCGCAACCTTCGGGCCGTTGAACGAAATGTTCCAGATTTTTGATCAGAAGGCAGCGCGCACGACATCCGGAGCCTCTTGAGCCAGCAGGAAATCAAGAATGCCGGAGTGCGTGACGTTTGGGGCGCCCGGATAGACCAGCTCGCACTCGCACCCGAGTCTCGCGAGCTTCTGGGCGAGTTTGACCCCGAAATTCGCCGTGTGAATGGGGTCGTCCTGGTCTTTGCCAAGTGCGGGAGCTGCCGTATAGGCAAGATAGACCGGGGGGGCATTCTCCGTGACGAGCGCGTATGGCGAATACTCCAGAATCCAGGGGAGAACAGCCTCCCGGCTTGCTAAAAAGTTCCGGAATTCCTCATCGGGATCTTTCGGGTTCCAAGCGAACCCAAACGCATGTCCGCCGTATCGGCTGTTGGGAGTCCACTCCCGCATCTCTTCGGGATCGAGAGTTGTTTGGGCGCTCCGCACTGCGGCACACCAGACCCGGGTGGATTCGCGGGCCACCGGATCGGGGCTTGTTGGATCGGCCATGTCGCGATGAAAAGCCAGCCAGAGGCACGAACAGGCCCCGGCAGAGCTGCCCGACACGCAGACCCGCTCCTTGTCGAGATTCCACTCGGCCGCCCGGCTGCGGACGAATTGCAACGCCCGCGCCGCGTCCTCCAACGGGGCTTTCACGGGAGGATAATTTTCGCTGGCTGTTGACGGCGTGATCACGGCTTCCGGCTTTGCCCCTTCGGTCAGGATTGTTTGCTTGATATACCGGTAGTTGATCGAGACGACCGAAATGCCCGCTGCCAGAAACGCATCGATCCCGTTTTCGATCTCGATGAGCGACTTGTCATTCGACAGCCAGCCTCCGCCATGGATGTAAAACAAAACCGGCGTCGGCACGGATGACTCCGCCTTCCAAAAGTCCAGCACCTGGCGCTCGTGCCCGCCATAAGGAACATTCGCCAGCGTGGGAACCGGCAACGCGGGGAAACGGGCATCCCGTTCAGGCGTCATCGCGACATGCGCATGATGTGGGGGCGAACAGTTCATGGGATCCATCTTTAACGAAAAGATCCCGTGCCGACAAGGGGCTATTGGTTCGACAGTTTTGTTGTGTCAATGAAAAGAGCTCTTCGCTGTTTTCAGTGGATGCTCATCCCGCAGAGACGCAGAGGCGCCGAGGTTTCTTGGATTTTCATTCAGCATTTCTCCGCGTCCCTGTATCGCAGAGGGAAATTCTCTTCTCCCAGCCCATTCACGCAGCGAGTGATACCGCTTTTGAGAACGGCTTCCCCGAAGTTCAGAAGGTATCCCAGCTTCAGGCCGGTCAACCGCAAATAGGTCTGCACCTGCTTCTTATGGGCCGGCGATATCCTCTCGACCGATTTGAGCTCCAGGAGCACTTTCTTCTCGACGATGATGTCAGCCCGGAACCCCTCTTCAAATCTGATCCCTTTGTAAATGATTGGCACCGGGACTTGCCGCTCCACCTTCAAACCATGATCGGACAATTCACGGGCCAGGATGACCTCGTAAACCGTCTCCAAGAGTCCCGGCCCAAGCTCCCGATGAACATTGATCGCCGCTTTGAGCACCCTTGTGCCAATTTCATTCTCTCTCATTCTGACAGTATTCTCTGCGCCTCAGCGTCTCCGCGCGAGCCTGTTTTCCTGCCATTCGCCCATCGGAAACAGCGAGGAGTCAAATTTCTGATGCCCTTTGTGTTTTTATGCTAAAAAAAGAGCGGCTGCCAGACCCCCATCTGGCAGCCGCCATTTACCCCAAAATTTTAGTTAATTAGGAATTTTGAATGTGGAATTAGGAATTGCGGCGGCGGCGGAGGACCACCACTGTCGTCAGGCTGAAGGCCAGGAGCGCCCAGGTCGTGGGCTCGGGGACCACGGTGAGTGTGAAGTCATTGCCGCTGCCGCCGACATAGCTCGCTTGAAACCGGTTCGCCCCTACGGTGAATGTCGCGCCTTCCCCGAGGCCGGAGAACGTTCCGGAAATTGGCGAGACCGAGGTGTTGTCGATGGCGACGAAGACGGTGGTCAGCGCGATCGTGCCGCTGCCGAGATCGGCGAAGTTGAACACGCTGCCGGAAGCCAGCGTCAGGCCATTGGCGACGATCTTGTCAGCCACAGGCGTACCGCTGCTGTTCAACTGCCACTGGTAGGTCGCGGAACTGTCGAGGCTCAGAATGCCGTTAGTCGTGAGGGTGTCGATGCTGGTGCTGCCGGGTGCGATGAAGCCCCCGCTGCCGATGGAGAGCGCACCGGTGACCGTGCCGCCACCGGCAATGTAGGCGCCAGCGGAGACGCTCGTGCTCCCGCTTCCACCCAGAGTGCCCTCGATGAGAAGGGTGCCCGAGGTGACCGACTTGGCACCGGCCACGTTGACGGTCGAGCCAGAAGCAAGAGTGCTTGCGCCTGTTGATGTGAGCGTGTTGGAAAGCGTGAGCGTGCTGGGAGAGGTGCCGATGGTGGCTCCGGTGAGCGTGGTCGCACCGTTTACTGTGCCGCTGCCGCCGAGGGTGGCACCGCTGCTGACCGCCACCGCACTGCCCGCGCTTGTGGAACCGTTGATGAGGAGCGTGCCCGCGCTGACCGTCGTCGCGCCGGTGTAGGAGTTAGTGCCAGAGAGGGTTTGCGTGCCGCCGGTCACAGTCAGGCTGGTCGTGCCGGTGCCATTCCCGATGACCCCGCTGAAGGTGCCGTTGACCGGCGTGCTGTCGCTGTTGACTCCCGACAGGGTCAGCGTGCTCGTGCCGGTGTTGGTCACAGTGTTGACATTAGTGCTCCCCCCGTTGCTCACGCTGTTCAGCGCCGCAATCGTCTGGTTGAACCCACCGAGGTTGTAGGTGTTGGTCACTGCTCCGTCGCCGGACGCCCCAATGGTCACCACCGTCCCCGCTGGGAGGACGCCTGCCGCCCCGTTGACTAACGTGCCGGCGTTGTAAATGTTCGTTGGCCCATAGTAAGTCCCGACCGTGTTGATGGTCGTCGTCCCGGCCGTCACGTTCAGATCCGAGTTGAAATTGGATGTCGTGCCCCCGCTGATGACGCCCGTGACGATGATCCCGTTGCTGCCGCCGCTCAAGGTCAGCTTCGTGTTGTTCTTCACCAGCGAGCCGCTCAAGGTCAACGCTCCGGTGCCACTGTTCTGGATCGTGTCGCCGCCGTTGCCGAGAGCGTTGATGTTTTTGGCCAGGGTTGCCGCCCCGGTGCCGCTGTAGTTCAGAATGCCGGAACTCGTCGTGGCCACGCCGAGGTCGAGGGCGGCGTTGGCTCCGAGCGGCTGGCTGGCCGTGGAGGTGGCATTGCCGGCGGAGAATGAGAGTGTTCCGTTCGCCACCGTTGTCTTGCCGCCGTAGGTGTTCGTGCCGGACAGGATTTGGGTACCGCTGCCGATCTTGGTCAGTGCTCCGCTGGCTCCGGAGATGACACCCGCGTAGGCCGCCGGGCTGGTGTTATCGCCGCCGGTGGTCAGGGTGGCCGAGCCGAGGGTCACGCTGCCGCCGGTGGTTCCGCCGCCGGTCAGCGAGCCGACCTGGGTGTTGTAGCCGGTGATGTCGAGGATCGCGCCCGACACGTTCGCAAACGAAATTGCAGAATTGTTGCCGAAGGCGCCGCTCGTGTTGGCCACCGAGGTCACGCCCGCCTTGAGACTGCCCGCGCTGACTGTGGTGGTGCCGGTGTAGGTGTTCGCGCCAGAGAGGGTCAGCGCGCCAGCGCCAGTTTTGGTTAATGCCATGGCCCCGTTGGCGATGACGCCGGAGTAGGTGATGGTGCCGGAGTTGTTCAGTGTGAGGGAGGTCACGGAACTCAATCCAGTCGTAATCAGCGATGCCAGGTTTTTGCTCCCGGTCAGCCCTCCGAAAGTTGGAGTGGTGGAGCCGGTCGCATCGATGACGCCGGCGCCGGTGGTGTCGATGACGCTATTCTGAAGAGCCAAGTTGTTTCCCAGGGCCAACGTTCCCGCACTCACCGTCGTCGTGCCGGTGTAGGTATTTGGACCCGAGAGGGTGACCGTGCCCGTTCCAGCTTTTGTCAGGGCGAAGGCCCCGCTAACAATGCCGCTGACGGTGAGGTTGTTGGTCGAGTTGTTCGTCCATGTCTGGGCCGCGCCCAGAGCCACATTCGCTCCGATGCTGCTGGCAGGGACGCCCGAGTTTACGGTGATACCGGCGGAAGAGGACGCAGGCGTGATGGTCAATGTGCTCCCGTCGCCGTTGAGGCTCATGCCATTGGTGGTATCCGCGATCGTCAGACTCTTGACGGTCATGTTCGCGCCCAAGGTGGAGTTCGTCGCATTGACCGTGGTGCCGACGATAGTCACATCCACAGCACTTGGGATAAGGCCTTGCACCGCGCCGCCCGAGGAGGAGGCCCAGTTGCTGGTGGAGTTTCCATCCGATACCGCCCAGACTTTGGTGATGCCTGAAGCGGAGGTGCCGGTCCAGTATGCGGACGAGAGTGCCGATGCACTTGTAATGGTAGCTGTCAGGTCGGTCGTTGTGGCGGCCAGCGAGCCCACGGTAAAATTCGTGTTGTTGTAAACGAGGCCGAGCGCAGGAGTCGCCGTCAGCGCTGTGCTCAAGGTGCTGGCAACACCGGAATGGAGCAAGGTGTAGGTGCCTGACGAAGGCGTCACACCGCTGATCCCGTAAATATTGACTTTGGAAGTCCCGCTACCGGCTGTGCCGTTGATGGCACCCGTGACGTTGATCTCGGCACTGGTGGCCGTGGATCCGATGGATCCGCCGAGCGTGGTGGAACTTCCAGTGCCCCCGGTGATACCCAGCGTCGAGTGAAGAATCAACTGCGCATCCGCCGCTGCGGCGTATTCCAAAGCCGCACCGCCCGCCACCGTGACCGCACCGCCAGTAGCGCCCCCGAGACTCGAGGCATTTGTAGCGACCAGCGTGCCACCGTTGACCGTCGTCGTGCCGGTGTAGGTGTTCGCGTTGGTTAGGATCCACTTGCCTGCGTCCTGCTTCACAAAGCTCACGGCACCCTGCGCAGTCGCCGTTGGGACATCGGCAAGTTTCGGCGCGAAAGTGTTGTTCGCTGTATTCGAGCCGCCCAAGGTCACGGTCTTAAGTTGTGTGGAATTACCTGTGTCGATCACGATCGTCCCGTTGTTGGTGAAGTTCAACGCCCCACTCCCGTTATTTACGATTGCACCACCAACACGCGAGTTCATCAAACTGAACAGGCGGTCTGTGTTCGCTCCGGTTCCCGTGTATTCCAGCGTTGCTTGCGGACCGTTAATAACGGCGGCAAACAGCAGATTGGTGGCCGTGTTGGCTGACTTGCCAATGCCACTATCAGATCCCCCATTGGCGAGATAGGCCGTGCTCAAGATACCAGAGCTGATTTGTGTCGTTCCCGTGTAGTTTTGCGTGGCCGCAATCTCGGTCACAGAGGACGCTTCGGTCGCGTCCGCCATGTTAGTATTCCCCACGAGCAGGTTCTTTGCCCCTCCACTAAAAGCATTGGTACCGCTGATGATCAATCGGCCACCACCGCTCCCGAGATAATACGTGGTCCCTGTATTCGAAAGTGTTCCCGAATAAGTCACAGTTCCGATTGCTCCGAGGTGAACAATAGCAGTGGTCAGCGCTCCGAGCGCGAGATTGTTCGATGAGTTTGTGGCAAGGGCGATCACTGCAGATACACTCGACGTGGACATACGATCAAGGAAGCTCTGGTCGATGGCATAGCCGGCAGCCACCAGCCCTCCCGTCGCCACTTGATACTTCGCCGTGCCGCTTCCAATGGCGTTCAGTTGATCAAAGCGAAGCACACCGTATTGAGTGCCAGCGTTGGTCCCTGTCAACCAAAGACCATTGAATGTCGCGCTGTTGTCCGCGCTGACCGTGAGCGTGGAGGAGGACGTCGAAATCTTCTTGATTATCTGCGTAGAATCTCCTGTCACGGTTGCAGAAAGCGTTCCCCCGTTGATCTGCAGTTCGCCCGTGCCGGCCTTGGTGAGGCTGGTGACGTTGGAGCCGATGCTTGTGATGACGGTCTTGCTGGACTGGGTGGCATTGGTCCCGATGTTTCCATTCACTGTCACAGCACCGCCATTGTTCAAGTCCGCCACAGTGATGGTCGATGCAAATGTCCCAGTGGTGCCGGTGTTGTTCGCGCTCAGAGTAACCGCTTTGGACCCGGTGATTGCGCCATTCAGTATAATGTTGGTATTCGAGGCAGACGCCGCCGTGCTCACCGCGAGATCGCTGTTGAGAAGCAGTGGGACGTTGACGGTAATTCCCCCGTTATTTACGGAAGTGATTGAGGCACTGCTAGCGCCATTATCCATCGTCAACGCGTCGTTGTTTGCGTCCGCCGCGATTGTCCAGACAAATCCGCCGCTGGTATTCGTCTTCTGCAGCGAACCAACCTTGATTCCGGAAAGGTTCAAGGTTGTCGTTCCCGCAGAACTGCCTAAATACTGGCCGACATCACCAACTGCATTCGGATAAGCCGCTCCGGCCCATCCGTTCGTGCCGACGACATCCCAGTTGCCCGTCTTCCCGTTATTCCAAACAATGGTCGCCGAATAGGCGCTCGAAGCCCCGAGCAGCAGAAGCAAAGCCGTCGAGAAGCAGGCCATTCGGCGCGCCAGTGCGGCAAACAAGGCGCCGCGGTTCATGGAGGGTGAAGCAGCAGCGGTTGTTTTCATTCCGCGAGGGAGGTGCGTTTTCATAACACTACAAAACTGTCAGAACGCCGTCATTTGTCAACCGGTTTTTTTGATTTATTTCCGCGTTTTGGAGCCATTTATTTTGGGGTGCTGGGAGGGAATGGGAGCAATGGGGGGGCATTTCGCCGTAGATGCCCGACTTCATTTCTGATCGGGCCGGGGGCGGCCCGGCTCCTTTGGAACGAGTCGGACGGCCCGGCGGGCCGTCCCCGCCAAAAAAGACAGCATGAAAAAACACTTGCGAGATACGCCAGAGGCGTATGTAATAGACCGATGGTATTTGAAGAGCTCTCCGGATTCACCAAGGCGGTCCTCCGCCTTCTCGATGACGGAAGCTACGCCGAACTTCAATACAGCTTGGCCGAACGGCCCGACGCAGGCCCCGTCATTGCCCGTTCGGGGGGCCTGAGAAAAATTCGTTGGGCTCGCTCCGGTGGAGGCAAGAGGGGCGGCGTGCGCGTCATTTATTATTGGTGGATGGAAGGAAGCGGCATCCTGCTCGCAGACATCTTTCCGAAAAACGAAAAAGAAAACCTGAGCGCTGCGGAACTCGCCGTGCTTCGCAAAAAGCTGGAGGAATGGAAAAATGAAAAAGACACTCGGTAGTCGGCTCGCGTCGGCCTTGGATGAAGCCAACGCAGTCGCCCGCGGGGAGCGACCGCCCTCCCGTGTATGGAAAATCTCCAAACACGCCGATGGCACATGGGGCCGCCGCCTGCTCGACCCGGCGAAAATTCAGTCCGCCAACAAAGCGGCGTTCGACAAGCGCCAGGTCGTCGAGGCGCGGCATGCGCTTGGCTTGTCCCAGACGAGATTTGCCGGGCTTCTGGGCGTATCGGTGGATACTTTGCAGAACTGGGAGCAGGGACGCCGCCGACCGACCGGTGCGGCTTGCGTGCTGTTGCGGGTCGCCGCCAAGAATCCCGACGCCGTCCTAGCGGCGGCGTAGACGCGGAGGAAATGTGATCCGACGGGCGCATCGCTGAGGCGCCCGACTTTTCCGCGCCGACTGGTGCGGATCAAGCAAACAAGTCGGACGGCCCGGCGGCCCGTCCCCGCCGGTGGGGCGCGGCAGCGCCTTTATGCGCTCCACACAAAACAAATACTTTACAAACCGTTTCTTATGAAAAACACTTCGAGGCATGTCGGATGCCGCGAAATCGATTGTTTCGGAGTGGCTGGAGGAATTTGATCTTCCGGATCTGGTCGAGCGTGAGGCGGCGCATCCCCCGCTCGATGGGCTCAAGGATATCCTGGCCATCGTGGGGCCGAGGCGTGCGGGGAAGACATTTTATTTTTTCCAGTTGATCCGGGAGCTTGTGGCGTCGGGGGTGAAGCGGGAGGACATCCTTTTTGTGGATTTCGAAGATTACCGCCTGCCGGATCTGGGGAGCGACCCGGTGGATGCGCTGCTGACGGCGCACTATCAGCTCGCGGGCCGGGCACCGAAGTTTCTGTTTTTCGACGAGGTCCAGCAACTGCCCGGATGGAGCCGGATCATACGCACGCTGCACAACCGCCGGAGCTTTCGCATCGTCATCAGCGGGAGCAACTCGAAGCTGCTGAGCCGCGAGGTGGCCACGGAGTTGAGGGGCCGGTGCGTCGAGCTCGCGATGTTCCCGTTTTCTTTCCGCGAATATCTCCGGCTGCGCGGGATCGCGGTCAGCCCGGGCATCCTGCACAGCACGGCGAGGGGAAAAATCCTCGGCGCGTTCGACGACTACCTGCGCGGCGGGGGGTTCCCGGATGTGGCCGCCGGCCCGTCTGCGCTGCGCAAGCGGCAGTTGCTGCAAAGCTACTTTCAGACGACCTATTACCGGGACATCCTGGAACGATACGACGTCCGCGCCAAGGAGACGCTGGAAAGCCTGATGCGGCGTGCGGTGGACCAGGCCGGCGATCTCTTCTCGATCTCGGCGTTCACCGCCACCCTGAAAACCCGGGGGATCGAGGCCAGCAAGAGGACGATCGCCAATTATCTCGGCTATCTGGAGGACGCATTTTTCGTGATCCTCTCCGAAAAGTTTGCCCGCTCCCAGCGCCAGCGCACGGCCAACCCGGTCAAATGCTACCTCTTCGACACCGGGTTCAAACAACTCGCGGTCAACTTTTCAGAAAACCGGGGAAAGCTCCTCGAAAACCTGGTCGCCATCGAACTTCGCCGCAGGGGTCAGGAGTTCTTTTACTTCCGCGACGGCGGGGAGTGCGATTTCGTCATCGTGCGCGACGACCGCCCCAAGACGGCGATTCAGGTCTGCTGGGAATTCCACGAAGGCAACCGCAAGCGCGAGCTGGAGGGAATCCGGCAGGCCGCGAAATCCCTGGGGATCAAAGACCGGTTTTTTCTCACCTACAACCACCAGGATCCGGTCGGAGACATCCCTTCCCTCCCCGTCTGGCGATGGCTTCTGGAGGAAGAAACCGCCTGACCGGTTAGCTGCCACGAATTTCCACCCGCGAAATCCCGGACGGAACATGGAAGGCTCCAGAAGCGGCGGAGGCTTCGACAGGCACTCCGTTGACCGAGACATGGTGGAGTGGAAGGACGCTGGAAAAGCGGATTGTCGCCGGCCGATCGGTCGCTGTCACAAATTGAATCCCGGCGGGAGATTCCTGGAATTCCTGCACTGAGATTCCCGGTTCGCTTTCGAATTCCCATGCGCCCTCGACGTTCACGGCCGTCCTTGCCGGCCCGGCCTCCGCGTTGACCCTGCGCCCCCGAAAGGTAAAGCCCGTCCAGCGGGAGGCGCTGCGGAGGAAAGGGTTTCCGAAATGCAACCGCCCATCGAGCTCGATCCCGAATATTTCTTCGAGGCCGCAAAACAATTGGACGCCGGACCAAACGAAATGGGCCTCCCGCCCGCCCCATGGGCTGAGATACAGAAACGAGTGGTCCACCTTACCATCCGGCGGGTAGTTCTCGTAGGAGTGGGTATGCGCACGCCAATACTCCATAAACTGCCCCGTTGCGCGCCGAGCGTATTCGGCAACGGTTTCCTTCCATCCGGCTTGCCTCGCGGCCAGATAAACCATGTAGGTTGTGGGCGGCCAGCAGTTTCCCCGCCAGTAGTTGCCCCGTCCATCCAGGCCGTCGCAATACGACGGATCGGAACGGCTGACCGTGGGCATCATGTTTTCTCCCCAAAACTCCTTCGGATCGGTGAGAAGGTCATGCAGGGCCTGCTTTCCCGAATCATCATTCAGCCCCGCAAACAGGGGGAAGAAGCGCGTCAATGTTTTCGTGGAAGAGAATTCCCCGCTCCACAAGCGATCCACAAACATCCCCTGCTCCTCGCAGTAAAGCCTCTCCCGCATCCGGTCCGCCACTCGGCCGGCCTCCGCCTCCAGCCACGCAACCTCCTCTTTGGTGCCGACCTTCGCCCCCAAAACTGCCAGCGCCCGGCATGCCGCGATGTAGAGCGAATTTTGGCACACGTTCGTCACGGTGAGGCAGCGGGAGCTCCAATCAAAACCAACACCGGGAGCAAGGAGCGCCCTGCGGCCCTCGCCGAAACCGGCGGAGTAAATCGGAAAATCGTCGTAGCCGGACTCATCCATCGCCTCCTGGATAATCTCTCCGGGAGCGAGATTTACATGATGAAATGAAGCGCCCTGCTCGATCAGGCCATCGCCGTTTCCATCCCGGTGAGGAAAGAAAAAGCGCATGAATTGCAGGATCAGCGGCCATGTCCTCCGGGCCAGCGCGTCGTCTCCGATCACGGCCAGCGTGCGCACGTAGAGGAGCGGGATGATCAGATTGCGCTGGGTCGGCCCACGGTCGATGCCATTTTCCGTATAGACTCGCAAGATGTGCTCGAGCACTTCCGCCGCCAGCGCCGGATCTTCCCAGGCGGCGGTGTAGGCCATGAAGAAGTTGTCCCATCCAAAGATGAGGCCCGGACGGTTGATGCCCCCCCATGTTCGATTGACGGTCGTCTGAAGAGACTGCCGGACCGGGTCGTAAGCCCGGCTGTAAGCAGTCAGGCTGGACACGGCCTCCGCCGCATCCGCAAAATCTCCCGTGCTGCGCATCCGGGTTTCTTCGTAAAGTTTTTCCGCGGCTTTGATCGCGGGATAGTTACCAGCAGGAGTCACCGCGTTCTGGAATGAAAGAGTAAAATCCAGTGGCTGGCCGGGGGAAAGGGAAACCGGATGCGCCACAAATTTTGTTCCCTTCTCAAACGGCTGGCCACACCAGGCACGCTCCAATTCCCGGTAATCGCCGAGGACGAGCGGAGCTTCGACTTTTCCGTCAAGCGCGAGAAAAAGCCTTTGAGCGCCGAGCTGGAGCTCGGCCCCCATGGGATCGGCCCGCAGGACTTCGGCCGGACAAAAGCAGCCGTTGGAAATGAGAGCCAGGCGCACCGGGAGATCGCTGGAATAGCGGCCGCGAACCGTGCCCCCCACAAACTGCCATTCGATCCGGAGCATCGCGGCCTCACCGGGCGCATAGCTCACGACAGTCGGGGCGTTGATTTGCCGCCGCGGCTTGGATGCATAGCGATGGATGCCCGCCGGGGTGATAGGAACACGCCATTCGCAGCGGCAATAGGATAAGTCTGGCGCTCCCACCACAGGAGCAGCAAGCGAGAGCGGTAGATCCTTCCCATCCAGCATGCCGATCGAAGGGTCGATGCCAACCATTCGAATTCCGAGGACGTCGGTGCCCGCCGCCAGGCTAACCCCGGAAATCCCGGAAAGCTCGAAAATCCCGGCACGCAACCGGGGAACATCAGAAGGGACGGTTTTCATATTGGGTTTGTCCGCCATTTCCTATCCGGCGGATGGAACGGGCTTCACTTTTTATCCACGAGGATCGTTCCCCAGCGCTCGGGCTGGAGGGCGGCTTCGGTGGGGACATCGCTGACGACCTGGGTATCGCTGTTAAACCGGCAGATCCGCGCGATGCGTCGGCCGCCCGAGTCGGCGACGATGATGCCGGCATCTCCAGGGATGCTCCTGTTTGCCCAGAGGTTTCCGCCGAGGAAATCGATCGGGATCGCAGCCTCGACAAGGTAGCCGTCCGGGGTGTCAAGAATCGTCACGGAGGCATCTTTCATGACTTCGACCGCATCGAAGACGACCTCTTTTCCGGCGGGGTTCCGAAAGACAACCGGGGACTTCGCGTTCGGGACAAGCGCGCGGTAGAGGACGGCGACAGGTTTGCCGTCCACTTTCCCGATGACGAGCCGGCAGTCGCCCATGATCGGGTTTTTGTCCTTCGGATCCGCGGCAGGCTGTGCGCGGAACCGCAGCTCGACGGCATCGCCGGACAGGAAGATCTGCGAAGGGTCACCCTTCGCGGTGTTTACATACGGCCCCTTCTTGAAGACTTTGAAGGCGGCGTAGAGGTTTTTGTCCGACGTCTGCAAGGCGACTTCGGCGCGGGGTGCGCCTTCTTTGGGGCCGATGGCGGAAGCCGATTTCCAGTCCCAGCCGTCGAGTTTCCCGTCAACCGCCGGGGGATTCGTAGCGATCACGACCCGGATCGGGGCCGAGTCGTCGGCCTTTGCCTTTTGCTCTGATTCCCTGGCTTCGGCCAGCTTCGCCTGCTCTTCGGTGAGCTCGAAAGTTCCCGAGAAGCGCCTGACGTTTTCCAGTCCGGTGACCTGCATGAAGTGGTGGGCATTTTTCCCGTGGGCGAGGATCACGCGCCCGTCGTCGAGCTTGTTCAGAAACTGGATGGTTTCGCCCTTATAGACGTCGGGTCCAGCTTCTCCGCCATCAGCGGGATCCCGGAGCAGCTTGGCGATGAGGAGCCCGTCGGTGGTGATGAGCGGCACGTGAAGCCCCCACCACTGCGTCACGCCGAGAATCTCTCCGGTCTCGCCGCCCACATCAACCGGCCCCATAAGACCTTCGCCGCTGATGCTGTTTGCCTGGCGGTAGGCTTCGCTGGTCGGGATGCTCCAGCGGAGTTTGCCTTCGGAATCGAACGCGGAAAGCGTCTGGTTCGTCTCCCCATACTTGCGGGTTGCGGCAGGATTGATCGTGAACACCCACTGGCGTGAATCGACGGCCACGCAGCGGAATTTGCCCTCCTGCCTGGAAACCATTTTAGCGTCGTTGATGTCGTATCGCGGAGCACCCTTCTCAGTCCATCCGTGGAAGGGGAAACGGAAAACCATCCCGCCCCCTCCGATATAAGCATTCATGTCCTTGTCGAACTGCCCGGCACCCCAGGCCCCGAGCCAGCATGGGAAGGATTTGGGATCCTGTTTGCGCCATTGGAACTCGTCTTCCTGCATCAACCCATCGCCGTTGGCATCGGTCCAAATGTAGTTTTCCCCTGCGTGCCTGGCAAAGAATGCCGGGGCCGGTCCCTGACGCCATTGCAAATCCTTTTCTTTCGTTATCTCCGGGTTGTCGGCACGGTTTAAGATCCCGCCGATCGCCACGGACGGACGCCACATCCCGTCGGGCAGCAGCTCCCCGATGACGATTCTCGGGATCTGGGCGGTGGCGAGAAAGCGGCGGCCATCGGCCTTGATGATGCGGTTCGTGTGGCCTCCATAGTAGTTGATGATATCCGACACATATCCGTCGATCGAGAGCCGGCGGCCAAGAGTGAGCAGCGGGCGATAACCTTCTTTTCCAAGGTCGATCTGGAACCAGGCACCATCGGAATAGGCCCGGCCGGGATCCGATGGATCGATCGTGCCGCCCAGAGCGGCGCCATACGTCGTTCCGCCGATGAATTCCTTTTCGAAAGCGCCGGATTTTGCATTCCAGACGCTGATCCGGCGCGGCGAGTTCTCGTCCTCGGCCACCCAAAGCTTTCCGCTTTTATCGATGGCAAGCCCGCGAGGGAGCAGCATCCCGTTCGGGTCGTAGGCCCCGCTCCAGGCACGGCCGCCGGCTTTTCCGATCATCCGCACCTGCTTGCCCGCGGCATCGAAAACTTTCACACATTGCGCGGCACCCCAATCAGCGACGTAGAGCGCTCCGCTGCCATCAATGGCCAATGCCACAGGGGCCTCCAGGCCGGACGCGACCACCGGGGTGGCTTTCCCATCGGCAAGATTCAGCTCGACGACTGACCGCCCGCTGATGGCGAAAAGTTTTCCCTCTTTCGAAAATGCGAGCCCGGCGGGTTGTGCGACCTTCCACCTCGCCAGCTCCGACATGTCCGAAGAGTTATAGACGACCACTTCCCCGGGAATGCGCAGGCTGACATACAGTTTCCCGTCCTTAGCGACCAGTCCTGCGAGGTTCGCCCCTGCGCAGTGCCCGCTGAACCAATAGTCATCGCGAATCCCGCACGTATCGAGGGAATAGCTCTTCGTCGGCGCGAGGTCCCAATACCAGCCGGACTTGACCTTGCTCGTGTCGTGCGCAGAAATCTCATGGTAGGGCTTGGCGGTTGAAAATCCACGGCGGTAGCCGGTGGATTTATCAAGGCACGAGATGACCGTTTTGAAATAGGCTAATTCCTTTTCGCCTTTCAGCGGGGCGCGCGTGCCCTCGTTGGCAAAGAAGAGGTTCTGTCCATCAACCGCCAGGAGGGCCACACCACCGGCCGCCGACGGGAACGGGGTCATGAAGAAGCCCCAGAGTTTTTTGCCTTCGGGATCGCAGCCGATAATGCCATTGCCATCCTCGGCCGAGGGCCAGCCGAAATAGAGGCCGGAGTCATCGGCGGCGACGGTTTGCGGCGGGCAGTGGTCGCCGCCCCATTCGCCTTTCCCATCGTCGGTCTGCCAGGCGGGCGTGCCCGGGTTGTTCAGCGTCATCAGGTATTTCAGGCCGATGCCGGTGTGGCGAATGCCCTTGTATTCGTATTTGCCGGGCTTGGCGGGAACGCCCTTGTCGTCCAGTCCATCCCATTCCACGACTTTCTGCCCCGCACGCATCTTCTCGATATTCGCGAGCCGCCGGATCGTCTGTCCGGTGGAGGAATCGATAATCACGACCGTGTAGAAACCGTCCGAGGGCGCGGTGAATGGAAGCACGACCACCCTGGACGGCTGTTCAACCTTTGCGTTGATGATGTAAGGGATCCGGTTTCCCTCGAGGCCGCTGAAAAAGACGTCCAGCACCACACGAAATTCATCGCCGGCCTTGAGCGGCTTCCCATCTTTTGTGATCAGGCTCCAGGGAACAAAGATCTCCTCGGTGTAGCCTCCACCAGGCAGCGGCTGGATCGCCAGCGCGGCACCTTTCGCAAGGGGCTCAAGCTCTTTGCCCTCGTTAAATTGCGCCCCGTATTCGATTTTCATGCCGGCCTTCTTTGCCTCGTCGCAATACCAGGCATCGATGTGGCTCACCCGGTCGGTGCCGAGACGAATCTGGATCGCGTCTCCCCCATCGTATCCGCGATCCATGCTTCCGGGATCATTGACATTGAGATGTGGCCCGCCGGTGAGCCAGCGAAGGCCGAGATAGAGCCCCTTCCCGTCGTAGGCCCAGTGGACATCCACTGCATAGCGGCCCGGGAACAGCGTCGGCTCGGATGCAATTCTTGTCGCGCTCTTTTCATCCCATTCGCCCGGTTCCATTTTGCCGTCGAGGGTGATTTTGCGTGCCGGGACGGCGATCATCTCCATCGTGCGCGTCCGCTCATTGCCATCATTCATCACCGCAGGGTGCGCCGGCGCGATCGACCCTGCCGGCATCAGTTTGACTTTCGCTCCGGTGGCGGGGTCGTAGGTCGGCGCGATCTGGTCTGCCGCGCGGAACCCATCCATAAACCCCCAGCACATGCCGCCGCCCCACCAGTTGCTATCGGATTTGATCCCCTCCGCTAGCTCGCGGATCTTCGCATGATATCCGGCAGCGGGATCGAGCCCGCCGAAACAAAGGTCAACGCCGATACGCTTAACGGTGCCAGGTTCCGGCGTAACACCCATTTCGCTCCACGGGATTTGAATCTCCTGAGTGTAGCTGTTCGACCCGGTTATCTTGTATGCCTGAGTGACGCCTTGCATCGCGGTTCCCTTGCTCAAAGGAGTGTCTCCCTTTGCCATGACCGCGCGCATCTCAGTTCCGGCAGGTTCCCGCCAGAAGGCCATGCGCGTCACCCCGGCTTTGCCTGGAATGGAAAGAATCAACCCGTCGCCGGGAGGAACCGCGTCACCGGATTTTTCCGGGCCGAGCGGATTCGGATCGGTCCACCAGATCGCGGCATACAAGAATTTCTCGTCGTATTGGAATGCCACTTTCGCACTGTAGGCTTCCATGAGTGCGGGCGAACGGTTGTTCTCGCTGCTGCCCAAAGCCAAGGAAAGCACCTGAGCTTTCGCAGGGTCCCATTCTTCGAGATCCCCGTTGACTATGATCGGAACCTTCACCGGCGCAATCGTCGCCTCGCCGCTGGATACCCGGTTCCGCCCGCCGCCGGAATAAGCAAACGGAATGAACAGGAGCAGGAATATTGCGGAGAGGAGGAGCCGAGGCACGTTGAACCCGAAAATGGGCATTCTTGTAGAGGAATTCTGAAAGAATTTCTCAATCGCCGTTTTCGGGTTGAATGTTTTGCGGGTGCGTTTCATGGGGATATTGAGTTTCTGATTGGGAGAATGTGAAGGCAGCGAGCTGGCGGAGGTTTATCCTGGAAAAAGCAGTTGGATTTCACGCAAAGGGCGCAAAGCACGCAAAGGATTGGATAGATAATATGTCACCCCGGCGGTGAGTTTTGTATCTTTCATAAGTTTCTTCCTTTGCGAACATTGCGTCCTTTGCGTGAGCCTCTTTTTCTGGATTTAGGTTTATTCCTCCATTATCAGACGGATGTTGTCGAAGGCGATGGAACTGGGAGCCCGCGCGAAGCCGCCCGGTTGGAGGCCGTCGAAAGTGACTGCGGAGAAGGCGGCGGCGACAGGCTTCTCCCATGGGATCTCCACGGAACGCCCGGATTCCCCGTTCACCGTGATCTTCACGTTTTTTTCCGGGACGCTGATAACACACTCGATGTGGAGCGGCTTGCTGGGGACATAACGGGCGATTTCCACATTGCCGGCCCGGACGACTCCATCCTCGTGAAAATTGATGCTTGTAACATCCCAGACTTTGACCCCGCCGGATTTCTCCACATCGCCCTTGGCCACATCGAACGACAACCGCCACGACTTGCCCCATTTCGCAAGCTCATCGGGCACTTTGCACCACATGCGCGGGCCGTAGTGAGGCTGCTCTGATTCCTCGTAAACAAACAGAACGGGCTTGTCCTTTAGCCCTGCGGCCTCCTTCATCACGGTTGCCCGGCGGGTGGCAGTGAGGTATTCGATGGTCGAGTAGGTTTTGATCGGCAGGCTCGCGACGACGTCCTTCTGCTGGCTCTCGATCTGCTCCTTGGTCATGGGACGCGGCGGCTTGTCCACCGGATCCCCATTGAAGTTGATGTCCCATACCAAGAGCGGACGCTTGATGTCCGGAACCGCCTCAACCAGGGCCGGCAGACACCAGCAGAGCATGCAGCTAAAAAATGAGGATTTGCAGGCCCGCCGGAGGCGCCGGCCCAGCTTTCCTCGAGCGGACGTGCCAAACGGGCTGACGAGATGAAACTCGATACCTGTCAGAGCATTCCTTGTTTTCACATTAGCCGTTTGAATAAGTAGTAAACTGACAAAACTGTTTGCGCCTGTCAATTGCGAGAAGTTTCCGCGATAAGTTTCTGCTCGCGAAATCGTGTGTGATCAAAAGTGGGAGCGGTTGATGGAGTGCTGGGCAGGGAAACAGCGCCCGGACTTGGTTGAGTGTGGATGCCGATTGAGCAGCGAAAATAGAGCCCGCCCCGATGGGAACGGACTCCCTCCGCCACTTGCACTTGGGCAAGTCAGTGCATCGGCTGGCATGACGTCTGCGACCCGCACGGGCATGACGACCATCTGCCAGTCCTCGCGGGTGAGCTGCAGGGCCGACATGGCATCGATGAGCCCGTGGTCGAGCGCCTTGATGAGGTAACCCCGGTTGAGGCGGATCTTGATATCCGGCCCTTTGGCCTTGCCCCCTTCAAGGGAGATAGATGCTGGAGATGCCGCTGGTGTCCTTGACCACAACGAGACGGTTATGAAGGGGCAGTGGATTTCTCAGAATGGGATTTTGATTTTGGTCCCAAGTCTGAGCTGCTGCGCGACCATTCCTATTTTCAAAAGGTTTCGGTGCCTGAAGCCTATCCCACCTTTGAAAGCCGACGCAGGGGACAAGCCAGGCAATGTGACGGAATTAGTTCAAAAAGAGTGGAGAGAATTCTTGAGCCCATGGAGAAAACGTGATTTATGACGCAAATCATGAAAAATGGGATGCTGGCAGTGCTGGTTGCACTGGGAGTTTTGGCGCAGGGAATCAACGAGGCGAGGGCAACCATTTCGATTGACCTGGTCAACGTTGGCAACGCGGGCAACGCAGCGGATACGACGACTTACGGGGCAGTTTCCTACAACTACGCGATCGCGAAGTATGATGTCACGATAGGTCAATACACGGAGTTCCTGAACGCGGTGGCAGCGACAGATGCCTACGGGCTTTACAACACAGTCATGGGGACGGATTTGCATGTGGCGGGGATCGCGCGGAGCGGGAGCAGCGGAAGCTACACCTACTCGGCGATCAACAACGGGGGAAGCAGCGCGAACCGGCCAATCACTTATGTGAGTTGGTTTGATGCGGCGCGTTTCTCGAACTGGATGAACAACGGGCAGGGGAGCGGAAGCACAGAGACGGGAGCCTACACACTCAATGGGGCGACAAGCGGCATCATCACCAAGAATGCAGGTGCGATCTGGTATCTTCCGAGTGAGGACGAGTGGTATAAAGCTGCCTATTACGATGCGTCCCTGAACTCTGGTTCCGGAGGCTACTGGGCCTACCCGACAAGGAGCAATACCGCACCTGGGAACGTGACCGGAAGCGCTCCGAACCAGGCGAATATCAACAATGGAGTTTACTCGGTAACGCAAAGCAGCAGCTACCTTGCGACGCAGTATTACGTGACAGACGTGGGAGCATTCAGTGGAAGCGGGAGCGCGTATGGGACCTACGACCAGGGCGGAGATGTTTGGCAGTGGAATGACGCTGTAGTCTCTGGCTCGTCTCGGAGAATCCGCGGGGGCTCTTGGTTCACTGCTGCGGATGTCCTGCAGTCGTCGATAAGTGTCGACGTGCCTCCCACGGCCGAGACTTCCATCTTTGGTTTCCGCCTTGCCAGCGTCCCCGAGCCGTCAACAGTGGGTTTGGTATTACTTGCAGGAACAGGGTTGATGGTCTGGAAGCGCAGGAAATTCACCCTCTGATTTTTGACTCTTTAAAAACCAGCGAAGCGGGCCGAAAAAAATCTTCCGGAATGCAGGCGCGGATGCCAACGCTCCCGTTCCACTCCTCGCGGAGAAGCTTGAACTCGGCCGCATCCGTCGATTCGGGATCGGGCTTGTCAAGCCGGGGCTAGATCACCTCGAAGTTGAGTGTTTTTGGCAGGAGCGGGTGAACTGCCCCGTTGGTGGCATCGGTGAAGAGGTAGATGCGGTTGGTGTCTAGGTGCATGGATGTGACCGAGAATAACCCTGGGCTTGCGCCTTCAGATTTTTCGACCGGGTAGCGGTCATTGAGCCGCTGGGGATCCATTCCGGCGCGTGCTCCACCATGATGTTGCCGCGCCACGAGGGAGCCTGCATGGAGTCCGCAATGACATCCTCGCCAAAGTGCTCCCGCAGATCCTAGGCCAGGTTTTCCTTGAGGTCGTGTGCCCCACGAGCCGCTGAACCCGAATCTGGCGGCCGTATCCTTGGCGTGTCTGCCCTGTGCGAGATCGCACACGAACGCCTCGTAGCGGGGGGTTGTGGGTATCCAGGAAGTCTTCCCAGTCCATCATCCTCGCTGCGGCCCCTGCGGGATCGTCATCGCTGGCCGCCAGCATGTCGCCCAGCGGGATTTCCTCGTCGGTATCGGGGTCATACCCAGCCGGTTCCTCGAAAGAGAGAACCATGGAGTTGCAGTCCAACTGTGTCCCAGCATTCATCACATCGGTCCTGTCTGCCGAATACGACCGGCGACCGGACTTCATGTGGAGTATCGTGTAATACGCGATGTTCCCCGACGTGACTTCTTTCCCCCGCTCTTCGAGATCGTGGAGCATCTTGGCTGCCACGGTCAGGGCGTCCGTGGAGGTCACCAGTGGCTTTACTGATGGCCGCTGTAGCCGGCGCGTTGGCCCGCGCCGGATATCGCCGGAGTGACGATACAATCTCCGCTTTCTGATCTTTTGAAAAAATGGTGGGTTCATCGGATTATTTCGGAAATTAATAATACTTGATGCGCCGACTTCCATCAGTGACGATAGTGCTGCAAATTGACCTGCATCATGATATTGAAAAAACTCTTCCTGTGCCTGCCCTTCCCACCACTCTGATTGCAGGGCTACCGCCCACCCCCGTTGCGAGCACCTACACGGTCTTGAATCTCAACGACTCGGGGCCCGGTTCGCTCCGGCAGGCCGTCCAGTCCGCCAATTTAAACAAAGGCAGCATTATTGCCTTTGCCACAAACGGCACAATCAAACTGTCCACGCCACTTCCCAATATTTCGAAACAGGTGACCATCGATGGCACCACAGCTCCCGGCTATTCCGGATCCCCGGTGGTCTCCGTCGATTTCAACGGCCGGCCGGGGCTCTATTTTGCCTCCGGTGCAGATGGGTCCGCCCTCAAGTCCCTTTCATTGGTCAAGGCCGGAAGCGCGGCCGTCACGCTCCAGGCCTCGAAAATAACCGTGCAGGGAAACTATATCGGCCTGCTTACCAATGGGGCTGTCAGCGGCAATCTCGGAGACGGCGTGCTGATCCTGGGCCCCTCCGGCGGCAACCTCATCGGCAATTCCAATCCTGTGGCCGGCATCTCCTACGCGAATACCTCGGACACCAATAAATTCAGCGTTCAACCGGTCAGCGCGTGGCAGGGGTTGCGGAACTTCGGCACCAACTCCGGACAGTATCTGATCTGCGGCTCATCAGGCACCGACGGGCTGCTCTACACCGGTCCGATCACCGGAGGCGGCACGAGCTACAAAGTTCAATACACCGACACCGACACGAATACGATCTCCACGAGCGTCTATGGTCCTGACAATCTTGACAATGGCAGGATCCGGCTTGTCGGCAGTTACCGGAAAAACGGCGGGAACCCAGCCACATACAACTACGGTTTTGTTTGGGAAGGAACGACGAACGACCTGCCTGCGGGTGGGGTCTATCGGACGATCAGCTACCCCGGCGCCACCTACCAATATACCCACAGCGCCATGGGCAAGCTGGCTGTGGGAAATGCCGATGGACCGAAAAAAGTCGGCAAGCAAACCCTGCCGATCGGTCCGGGCGTCGCCTACATCTACGACCTCACCCTCAATGCATTCGTGACAAATATCGTTTTCCCGAATTCCAAAAGCACGACAGCTTACGGGATCTGGCAGAACGGAGAAAATAAATACACGATCTGCGGCGGATACAGCCCGCTGGCCACCAACAACCTGGAGAATCAGAGCCTTCCGCTGACCCAGGGCAAAGCCTATCTGGTCGATTACGATTCTTCGACGAAGAAGTTTTCCAACTGGACATCATTCGACTATCCGAACGGCCCGGCGGGCGTGAATTTCATAACGCACTTCGAGGGGATCAGCAGCACGGAACCGGGAGTCTATACCCTGAGCGCCAACTCCGTCCAAACCGGATCAACGAATACCAATCAAGGTTCCTGGGTCTCCGTACGCCGCAACACGGACGGCACCTACGACAAAGGCACGTGGGTGGATCTCAACTACCCGGGCTCCGGCAGCAGCATCACGAGCAGCAACTCGGTGTATGGCGACCAGGTTGTCGGCATCGTGATCGGCACCAACCCCATTGCTTACCAAGCTTCGTTGAACATCGCGTTTCAGAAATCCAATGTCATCAGCGGCAACCGCGGCAATGGGATCAACGTCTTCGCTTCGAAAGGCAATGTGATCGCCATGAACTTCATTGGCACGGACCCGGCTGGCAGCACCAACGCCGCTTACGGGAACGGGGCCAACGGCATTTATATCACAGCCAGGTCGTCCGCCAACCTCATCGGCGGGCAGGCAGCGGGAAAGAACAATCCCACGGGAAGCAAAAATCCCGCCAATGCCGTCTTCCAAAGACCCCCGCAAGGCAATCTCATCTCAGGCAACCTGGCCAACGGGATTTTGATCAACGGGGGCTCGGAGGGGAATCTCCTGAGCGGAAACTTCATCGGGACGGACGCCTCCGGAAAAAGCGCCGTCGGCAACGGGCTCGACGGGGTTGCCATCGTGGCCGCCAATAACAACTCGCTGATCGGATGCACGTTTTATCAAAACCCGTTCGTTTTCTACAATGTGATCGCCGGAAACCGCGGCAACGGCCTGCGGATTCAAAACGCAAACAGCGTCACCGTGCAGGCGAATTTCCTGGGCATCGGCGCGGATAATGCCACGTCAGTCCCAAATGGCGGCGACGGTCTCCTTGTTTGTGGATCTTCCTACAACACGCAGGTCGGCGGAGTCATTCCCCTGGGAAATGTGATCTCGGGAAATACCCTCAACGGCATCGAAGTTCGCGACACCGCCAGCGGATTCATTTCCTTCAACACCTTTGGCGGAATCGCCGCCTTCCAGGAGTTTGCCTCTCCGAACGGGCAGGACGGCATCCTCATCACCTCGACGGGAGGCAACAACACGGTCCGAACATGCATCATCTCCGGCAATAATGGAAATGGCATCGAGATCGGAGGAAATGCCACGGGCGTGCAAATCACGGATACCTCGGTCGGCACGAACACGAAGATCGCCACGGACATTCCCAACCAGGGAACAGGGATTGTGATCAGCGGAACCGCCCACTACAACGCGATCGGCGGGTTCCAGCCTTCCGTCGAACCGAACGTCTTCGTCTCCGGCAATCTCGAATACGGCATCGCCGTTGTGGATCAGGCCTACAATAACTGGATCTTCCACACGACCGTTGGTCTCGGCGATCTCGGCTCACCATCCATTCCGAACGGATTCGGCGGAATCCTTCTCGACCGCGGCACCAGCGGCACATGGCTCGGCGGCAGCACCCGCGCGCTTCAGAACACGATCGACTCCAATGAGGCTGCCGGACTTTATATCTACTATTCCAGGAATAACTGGGTGGGGGGCAACGCCATCAATGACAACAGCGTGGTGGGTATCTATGGCTATGGTGCCTGCACCGGAACCATCCTGAAATCCAACATGATCAAAGGCAACGGCACCGGAGGCGGCAACAACGTTGATATCTCCTTGGCAACCGGGATTATTGTCATTAAATAGCATGCCAGTTATCCCTGACTCTTCCCTTGAAGCTTAACGAGGCACATGAGACCTTCCGTGTTTTCTTTCCGATTCTCGGCATCAGGCTGACAACGTCGGGATATTCGGCGCCGAGTTCGGAATTCCAAGTTGTTTGAAAGGCGACTTCAGGATCCTGCTTCCGCCTTGGCCAGCGACAATTACGGTATGGATGGTCTGCCTGATTGCTTTTAAGGGATTCGGGATCGGCCTCATCGGGCACCTCCGTTCGCGAAGATGCGTTTTCGAACTTCGCAGCGGTGTGGGCGGCTGCCTTTGCGGCGACCGAGGTGTTTCGAGTAGATGGGTTTGAATGCCATGGTTTCCTTTCGTTGCTTGGTTTTTGGGCATGAAAAAGCCAGCATTGCTGCTGGGTTTTGTCCGCGCCGGTTGGTTTCTGATCAGGATTCCTCAGCGCCGGAGTTGGATGCTGGGGATCCTCCATTGTATTTTGGTAGAAAAGCGGGGTGCTTTTCGGGGGCCTGTGGACGAAATAGCGCACCAAACCTTCCTCATGAAGAGTTTTATTGGATTGGATATGGTGGCGACCTAAAATCTTTGCCGCTTGGTTCGACTGTGAGTAAACGAAGTTCTATGGATTACCGCAAAATCAACTACTTTTGGCAGTCTGCCACCCTGTTTCTGGCCCCGCCGTTGATCGTTCTTCTGATATGGTTCCGCCCGTCTATGGATGCATACCAATGGCTGCTGTGGCTGCATCTACCCCTGCTGATGCTGCATGAGGCCGAGGAGTATGTTCTGGCTCCTACCAGTTTTAAGGAATTCTTGAACCTCAAATCTCCGATAGGTTCCAAAACCGACCCAGACTGTCCACTGGACGATGGCTACGTCTTCCAGGTGAATATTGTGATTGCTTGGCCGATGGTCATCCTGGGGGCCATTCTAGCCCCGGTCGCGCCTTGGCTGGGCTTTTCGATGATCTGGTTTGAACTGCTTCTGAACAATGCCATGCACACCATCGGCTTTCAGGTTGGCAAACCCACTTATACCCCCGGCCTGATAACCAATTCCTTCCTGCTCCTCCCTTACGGCACCTGGACTCTGCTGACTGCGACCGGATTTTTCACCCCGCTGGATTGGGCGCTTTCGGTGCTGGTCGGCGCGGGCATTGTTGCCGTGTTGGCTGCCAAGACTCACAGACGGCTGGCCCGTTTGAAAAGAAGCTGCTGACACCACCTTCCCATATCCTCTTATTTTTCTGCATTGCTCCTATTCATGGGTAGAAGCCATGAGCGCCGCCGACTTGTTGTCGGAAACCGAAATGGGCTGAATGTAATGCGCGAATCGTGCCATTTTTTTGCTTTTGAAGGGCATTCGGAAAATTCCGAGGCTTCAAAGTAATATGGCAGAAAACGAGGGGAAAAATCCGGCCCCCGCAACGAGATATACCTTCCTACACCGCAAGCGCGATTCGTTGCATTTCAGCAGGCGGAGGTGGTGTAGGAAGGTGAAACGCCAAAGAGCTAGGGAATATCGCAGTAAGCCGATGGATAAATGCGCCATGGTGTAGGAAAGGTGTCTTTGCGGGACTTGGATCAGGCGGGACATATGAAATTACCAGATTGATGCCAGGGAAGCCGGTGCAATGCACTTGTTCATCCGCATGCCAGAAAACACTTGGATGGCTGGTGGCATTGCATAGCTGAAAACCGGACATGAGAAATTCCTTTCCAGCATCCCCGGCAAACGCATACATGGTTGGTCCTGTGACTGTAAGCACGAGGGCCAACAGGGGCCGGGCGGGACTCGAAACGAGCGCAACAGCCAGTGTTCCTCCACCTGAAAACAACCATGAAACCCCCTTCGAAAAAAAAGGCCTGGTTTCGGGTGCTTTACGTCCAAGTTCTTGTCGCTATCGGCATCGGCATCCTTATTGGCTGCTTTTTCCCGGATTTTGGAAAGACCCTGAAGCCACTCGGCGACGGGTTTGTCAAGCTGGTGAAAATGATCATTGCCCCGATCATTTTTTGCACCGTCGTGCACGGCATTGCATCCATGAGCGACCTGAAAAAACTCGGGCGCATCGGCATCAAGGCTCTCATCTACTTTGAAGTTCTCTCCACGGTTGCCCTCCTCCTCGGTTTGCTCGTGGTGAATCTTTGGAAGCCCGGAACCGGCTTCAACATCGATCCGGCGACCCTGGATCCTTCGATCGGCAGAACATATGCCGAGAAAGCGCATGCGGGCACCACGGTCGATTTCGTCCTCAACATCATCCCCCGATCGTTCTTCGACGCCTTTGCCAGCGGGGACCTCCTCCAGACCCTTCTGGTTTCCATACTTTCTGGATTCGCCATTGCCTTTCTGGGTGAGCGCGGCCAGCCAATCCTTCGCGCGCTGGCCCACGGCGAGCAGGTTTTCTTTGGGATCATGCGCATCATCGTGAAGGTCGCCCCGCTTGCCGCACTCGGAGCGATGGCGTTCACCGTCGGGAGCTACGGCATCGGCGCCCTCGGGCGACTACTTTCCCTGATGGCCGGCTTCTATGTCACCGCCGGGCTCTTCGTTCTCCTGGTGCTGGGAACAGTTGCCAGAATTTCCGGCTTCTCGATTTTCCGGTTTCTCAACTACATCAAGGAGGAAATTTTTCTCGTTCTCGGGACCAGCTCCTCGGAGACCGCGCTGCCCGGCCTGATGGAGAAGATGCGGCGGCTGGGATGCGCGGAGTCCACGGTCGGGTTTGTCATCCCTGCCGGCTACAGTTTCAACCTGGACGGGACCAACATCTACATGACGATGGCGGCCATCTTTCTGGCGCAGGCCACGAACACGCCGCTGGACCTCCATCACCAAATCAGTCTTCTGATTATTGCCATGATTTCCTCCAAAGGGGCGAGCGGCGTCACCGGCGCGGGATTCATCACGCTGGCCGCCACGTTGGCCGCAGTTCCCTCAATACCGATTGCCTCGCTGGCCCTCCTGGTTGGCATCGACCGCTTCATGAGCGAATGCCGGGCCATCACCAACCTCATCGGCAACGGCGTCGGCACGCTTGTCATCAGCCGGTGGGAAAACGAGGTCTCCCCCGCCCAGGTCAGGATGAACATGTGGGAGCCCCGGAGCATTCTCGATCTCGGCCCGGGCGTGGGGCAGCCTGGTCAGGACCCGGGCCCGACCTCGCAGGCGCCGGCAACGCAAGATTCGACATCGCAACCGCATTCCGGGTAAGACAGCGGCATGGATTCACGGAGCCAAGGTGGAACGGACGGGCCGCTGCTCGGATCCAGGCGATTCCTCCCACTCTTCCTCGTCCAATTCCTCGGCGCGTTCAACGACAACGTCTTCAAGAACGCATTCGTGATGCTGATGACCTTCAAGCTGGCGAAGGACATGGGCTGGGGCACAGCGACGGCGGTCAACCTGATCATGGTGCTGTTCCTTTTTCCATCGATCCTCCTTTCTGCGGTCGGCGGGCAACTCGCCGACCGATTCGAGAAGTCGATGCTGATCCAGTGGACGAAGCTCGGCGAAATCGCCATCATGGCGCTGGCGGCCCTTGGCTTCTGGCTGGCGAACCCCTGGTTGCTCATGGGTGCCACGTTTCTCACGGGCGTCCAACTCGCCATTTTCGGCCCGCTGAAATACGGGATCCTGCCAAACCATCTGCAGGAGAAAGAACTTCTCCAAGGATCAGCGATGATCGAGGCCGCCACGTTCGCGGCCATCCTTCTCGGCACAATCCTCGGCGGATTGGCCCTCACAGGGGGCTGGGCCATATCGCCCTGGCTCCCGTGGACGATCTGCATCCTGGCATTCGCTGGATGGGCGATCAGCCGGTGGATACCCCTCGCCCCGCCGTCGGGAGAACCCTTCGCGATCAACTGGAATATCTTCGCGGCGACCAAAGCCGTGCTCATGAGCGCGAAACCCCAGATCGGAATCTGGCGCTCGATGCTCGGGCTCTCCTGGTTCTGGACCATCGGGTCGATCTGGCTCGCTTTCATCCCGACGTATGTGGCCGAGAACCTGAAGGCGAGCAACGCGACCGCGACGGTCTTCATCACCATTTTCAGCCTAGGCATCGGGCTGGGATCCCTCGCCTGCCAAAAACTACTGAAAGGAGAAATCAGCGCGAAGTTTGTCCCGCTGGCCGGGCTGGCCATCTCCTTCTTCACCCTGCTCTTCGTGGCGGTCCAAGGCCTTCCCGACACGGGGTTTTCCTTCGGATCGGCCAAAGGAATTCTCACCAGCGCCTGCCTACTCGGGATCGCGATCGCAAGCGGCCTGTTCAGCGTTCCCCTCTACACGATCATCCAAGCCTGGTCCGACCCCGCCCACACCTCGCGAAATATCGCATCCAACAACATCCTCAACGGGATTTTTATGGTGGCCGGAAACGGGCTGGTCGCTCTGCTCGGGCTCGCAGGGGTCAGCGGCTATGCCGTCCTCACCGCAATGGCGGTCCTGAACATTGCCGTCTCCATCTATATCATCAGGATCATCCCCGAGGCGGTGTTGCACACGTTCCTGCGATGGCTGCTGCGTGCGCTCTTCCACGTCAAAGTGGTGGGGATCGAGAATTACCGGGCGGCCAAGGAGAGAAAAGTCATCATCGCCAACCACGTCTCCTACCTCGACGCCGCGCTTCTCACGGCGTTCCTGCCGGAGCTCCCGACATTCGCGGTCAATACCCAGGTGGCCAAAATGTGGTGGATGAAACCCCTGCTCTGGTTTGTCCGGATCTATCCCGTGGACCCCACAAACCCCATGGCGATCAAGTCGCTGACAAAGCTCGTAAAAGAAAAAGTCCCCGTCGCCATCTTCCCGGAAGGCCGCCTCACGATTACCGGACGCCTGATGAAGGTTTACCAGGGGCCTGGAATGATGGCCATTCACGGGGACGCCGACATCCTCCCGATCCAGCTCGACGGGGTCCAGTTCAGCCGGTTCTCCTACCTTAAAAACAAGGTGAGGCAGCAATGGTTCCCGGAAATCACGATCACGGTTCTCCCGCCGATCAACCTGGAGAACACCGACGAGAACCGCAGGCAAGCACGCTCCGATCTCAGCAGCCGGATCTACACCATCATGAGCGAGATGGCCTTTTCGACCGTGCCGGGCCGGATGCTGCTCTTTGAAGCTCTTCTCAAAGCGAAACAGGTCCACGGGGCCAAAACCCGGATCATCGACGACCACAACTTTGCGCCGTCGAGTTACCGCAAGCTCGTCGCTCAAGCGCTCACTCTCTCCCCCCGGCTCATCGAGGGAACAGGTGAAACCGTCGGCATTATGCTTCCCAACAGCAAAGCCGCCGTCGTCACGCCCTTTGGCATCCAGGCCGCCTGCCGGTGCGCGGCGCTGCTCAACTTCTCCCTCGGCTCAAAGAACCTCCTGAGCACCTGCAAAACGGCAAAAATCCGGACCGTCTGGACATCCGAACGCTTCCTCAAAGAAGCAAACCTCGAGAAGGAAGCAAAAGATTTGCAGGATGCCGGAATCGAGATCCGGGTGCTCGAATCGCTCAAGCCGGAATTCAAAACCCGGCTGGTCTTCCTGCGGGCATTCCTTTTTCCGGACCAGATGTGGAAGGCGGCGCTTCGTTCCCATCTGAAGAAAAACCGATGCTCCAGCGACGAGGCGGCGGACAAGCCCGCGATCATCCTTTTCACCTCCGGATCCAGCGGGACACCGAAAGCCGTGGTGCTCTCGCACGCAAATATCCTCTCCAACGTCCACCAGCTCCTCTCGCAGATCGACATCAACCGGCAGGACAAAGTTTTCAGCTGCCTGCCGATCTTCCACTCTTTCGGGCTCACGGGAGGAACCCTGTGCCCACTGCTTGGAGGCGTGCAGCTCTTCCTCTACCCGTCGCCGCTGCACTACCGGATCATCCCGGAACTGGTTTACCAGACCGACGCCACCATCCTTTTTGGCACAAACACGTTCCTCAACGGATACTCGAAAAAAGCGCACCCGTATGATTTCCACTCCGTGCGCTACATCTTCGCGGGGGCGGAGAAACTCAAGACGGAGACGAAATCCATTTGGTCGGAAGTCTTCGGGGTCCGCCTCTTCGAAGGCTACGGATCCACCGAATGCTCGCCCGCTTTGTGCATGAACACGCCGATGTTCAACCAGTCGGGCACAGTGGGGAAATTCCTGCCGGGGATCTCCTACAAACTCGATCCGGTCCCCGGGGTTCCTTCCGGTGGAAAACTCTCCGTGAGCGGGCCAAATATCATGCTCGGATACTTCCTGCCCGAAAATCCGGGCGTGCTCGTGCCACCGGAAAACGGATGGTATGACACGGGGGATATCGTGGATATCACCGAAGACGGCTTCGTCAAAATCCTCGGCCGCGCAAAACGGTTCGCGAAGATCGGGGGAGAAATGGTCTCCCTCACCGCCGTCGAAGAACTGGCCTCGTCCACATGGCCGGATTTCGCCTGTGCCGCCATCACCATCGCCCACCCCCAGCGGGGAGAGGAAATCATCCTCTTCACCGAAAAACCCAACCCCTCGCGCAAAGAAATTCTAGAAAAGGCCAGAGCGAACGGGATCTCCGAAATCTGCGTCCCAAAGTCCATCGTGGAAACCCGGATCCCCACTCTGGGCACCGGAAAGCCCGACTACGTAACCCTCGCCTCGGAGCATTCCCAAGGCCACTCAGGCCCGGAACAATAGACGATGACTAACGGAAGGGTTCTGCCCGAATCAGCAGTTCCTCCAAACCCGGCTCGTCCGGGTTCCAAGGTTTGCCGGGGGCGATGATGGCCATTTTGCACGACTCGGCGGCTTCCACCAGTTCGCGGTAGGTGCCGGCGGCGAGGTCGGTGATGACGGCCTGCTTGTTCTCGTTATACGTGAACATGCGGCTGTTACGGTTCAGACATTCGTTGCAGGAGGTGCAGCGGTGGCTCTCGATCCACGCTTCGTCACGCGACACCGTGACCTCGGGCCCGGCCTTGGCGACGGTCTGCGTCTGGAGCGATTCTTGTCCTTCGGGTGATGCCGCGCAGGCGGGTGCCTGGCTGGAGGATACGCCGATCGGCGTTTGTTTCTCGGATTCCCAGGTTTGCCGCGCTTCGTCAAGGGCCAGGCGGGCGTGGGAATTATTGATCCCTCCCAATTCCTGCAAACGGTGCCAGCGCCCGGCGATCCGCTTCACCAAATGGACGGCGGCAGACGTGAGCACCGCGCGCTGCAACCGGTCATCCGGGCCGACCACCAGGACAAACGGCACCCGGCCGCGGTTCTGCACGCCGGCTTGAAGATACTGGGCCAGCGGGATCATTTCCTCGCCGGGTTCGACCTGCGGCGCGGACCGGAAGGCCTCGGTGTGGTTGGGTTCAGCAGCGAGAAAATCGACCGCGGTGAACGGAAGGTCTTCGGTGAATGCCTGCATCTGCCCGTCCTCGTAAGCGAAAGGATGGACGGGCCAGTCCCGCTCGGGCTGCGGATTGCCGTCGAGGCTGAAGCACTCGGCCAATGTGTCGCCTTTGTCGGGATCGAACACCAGCGTCGGAAAAATCCGCGACTCGACGGCGGCGGCGGCGGCGAGGAAAGGCGGCAGGACGGAATCCTCGCCGGGAGAGAAGATGCAGAACAGCGCCGGGCCGGTGGCGGCCAGTCCATCGGCGAGGCGACCGGCCATCGTGCTGAGATTCGACGTGGCCGTTTGCAGCACGAAAGCGCTGCCGAGATTCATAGCCATGCTGGCGAGCTGGGTCCGCCATGGGTCTGTGGCCAGGGTATCCGGCTCGAACAAGCGATCGACTTGAAAGATCAATTTGATCGGCAGGTCCGAGGAGAGAATCTCGATCAGCTCCGCGCGGTCGGCCGCGGTGCACTCCCGCTCCCGGAACGACACGAGGTAGCTGGGAAACCACCGGAGGTCTTCAGCGGTGAGCGAACGCGCGTCGAAGCGGCTGAAAATGGGATCGTGCGTCTCGTCGCGGTAATGGTTCTCCAGTTCGAGTGCCGCGATGCGGATCGCCTTGATGAGGTCCACGACACAGGGCAGGCGGAGTTTGAATTCGGCCAGAGCCTCGGTGCAGCTCCCGAACGCGAACTCGTAGTGGCCGTCGTTCGCCCCGAAAAACTTTTCCTCGCGCAGCACCCCGAGCGCCCACTCGATCCGCTGCCGCCGCTTCGCCGGCATCCGCGCATGCGGGCGGTCGCCGCGCAAGGTGCCCGACATCGCCTGGAAATCGATCAGCCCGTCGAAGTGGCTCCCGAATGCGCCGCGCAGCGCTTTCGGCTCCCGGGATTCCTCCGACTCCAGATCATCGCTCCGCAAGATGTCGTTCAAGCGGATGGCCAGTTCGCGCAACTGGGCCCCTCCCCGGCCCACGCGGGCGCCGTGGGCGCGCCGCCACAAGTGCCGCATGACGCGGTCCGCGGTGCCGGTGTCGCAACCGATCACTTCGCCTTCGACATCCAGCTCAGACCGGAGCGCTTTGAGATCGTCTTCGAGCGATTGCTTCTCTTCCGCAGAGAGACCGGGTTGCGCGGCCAGGTTCGCGGCCGCCACCGACCACAACAGGGACAGCGGTCCCGTTTGTTTCCGGAAAGTGAGAGAACGGATTTCCCGCTCGAGCCGGAGCGCGCGTCGGCGCATTTTCTCGCCTGCGGGACCTCGCGGAGCGATGCGCTGCAGGAGGCCGTTGACCACGGCGGTCACGGATTCAATCCCTCGGCAGGAACCATGATCCGCGAGAATCAACGGGTAGTCGTGCCGGAGCGCTGACAAGTCACGGCGGGAGTGGAGCAGGGCCGGCCAGCGGTTCGGCGGGGGCGTTCCCGCAGAGCCATTGCCGACTGCTTTCCCCTCCGGATGAAGCGATGGCCGTTCTTCGGTCGCGGTGTTCATGGCGCTCATCCGCGAAGGCCGCCCAATCCGCAGGCGGCACCGGCTTCGGGTTCCAACTCGTCCAATTCCGCAGCACCGTTGCACTGCGGCTGCACGGTGAATTTGTCGAATTCCTTGTCGAGAGCCTGCCCGATCATCGCCGGCGTGAAGCTGTGCCCGAGCCTCCGGAGGTCTTCGTAGCAGGGCACCTGTTCGTTGCGATAAAGGATGCCCACGGGCGTGATGTCCGGGTTCGAAGCCAGCTCGCGAGCGCGGTTCATATCCGCGGGATCATGCTCGAAATTGTTCCGGTAAATCCGCGCCATCGATTCGCTCAACTGGATCCCGTCCGGATGGGTCAGCACCAGGGTTTTTGTCGGGTCTTGAAGCAAGGGGTCGAACAGATCGGGCAGGAAATTCGGGCATCGCTGCAGGATGCGGATGAATGAAAATCCTTTGTGGTGAAAACCCTGCGAGATGATGCTGTAAAGGACCTCGGGAATCCAATCCGGAGCCTGCGCGACGAAGGAGGCGTTGGAGACGCTCAACGCGGTGATCAGCGGATTCAGCGGCGCGAGCACGGCGCCGCGCGGGCTGGTGTTGCTCTTGAGGCCCTGCGGCGAAGTCGGCGAGGCTTGCATCTTCGTGAGCCCGTAAACGCAGTTGTCGTGCATCAGCACGGTCATGTTCATGTTGTAGCGGATGGCGTGGATCCAGTGGCCGGCACCGATGCTGCAGCAGTCGCCGTCGCCGGTGCTGACGATCACGTGGAGATCGGGGCGTCGGATCGCGATGCCCTCGGCCACCGGCAGAGCCCGCCCGTGGAGCCCGTGAAAGCCGTAGGTCTTGAGGTAATGCGGCATGCGGCTCGAGCAGCCGATGCCAGACACAAATACTGTTTTCTCCGGAGGAAGCTGTTCGTCGCGGCAGAGCCGCAGCAGCGCCGTGAGGATCGTGTGGTCGCCGCAGCCCACGCACCAGCGCGGGTCGCCACCCTGGTAGTCCTCGATCGGGTGAAAATGCCCGGCGTTCGCATGGCGACATTGGTCGATAAGGTTCATATCTTTAAGCGGTTTAATGTTCGGTTTTTCCAAGCCGCAGACGCGCGGCAACCTCTATGGCACCGGGATTGATCGGCTGGCCCTTGACCTGGCCCCAGCAATCGATGTCGATCAGGAATCTTGCCCGGAGCATCCAGCCGAGATTGGAGTAGCGGCGGTTCTCTTCATTGACCAATTCATCGTCGAGCCGGTCAGACCAGTTCCCTTCGACAACCATCACTTTCGTGAACCGTTTGAAGATTTCTTTGAGCCCGCCATGCAGTGGTTGGAGGAAAGTGAGATGGAGCGAGGAAACATCCTCTCCCGCGGCGCGCAGGCGATCCACCGCCTCCTCGATCGCGCCACGCGTGCTACCCCACCCGACGATCAGCAGTTCGCCCGATGCGGCGCCGTGTACCTTCGGCGGTTTCAACGAATGCTGGAGCGCGACGAGTTTGAGGCTGCGATGGCGGATGGCTTCCTCGTTGGGCTCCGGCCCATAGGCGACGCGGCTGTTGCGGTCGTGCGCCAGCCCGGTAAGCGTGTGCATCCCTCCCGGCCGGCCCGGTATGAACCGCTCCGACAGACCGGTGCGCGCGTCCCAATCATACGGTGCCAGCCCTTCGGGAACCGGGCTCTGGTCGATGGGCGCTGCCACCCATTCCTCTTGGAATTTCGGCCGCGGAAACGGCTGTTGCGCCGTGGCCAGGTTCGCATCGCTCAGGACGATCACGGGCAGCCGATATGTCTCGGCGATCCTGCGGGCCGCGATCATCAAGTGGAAACAATCCTCGATGCTGGCGGCGGCCAGCACGACCTTCGGCGCGTCGCCTTGGCTGCCGAAGCAGGCGGAAAGCAGATCGCCCTGCTCCACCTTGGTCGGTTGTCCGGTGCTGGGCCCGCCGCGCTGCACGTTCACGACCACGAGCGGGATCTCGGCCATGCAGGCGAGACCGAGCGCCTCCTGCTTCAGCGCATAGCCCGGTCCCGATGTGATCGTCACCGCGCACTTTCCGGCATAGGAGGCGCCGATGGCGAAGCAGCAGGCGGCGAGTTCGTCCTCGGCCTGATGCACCAGCCCGCCGACTTTCTCGAATGCTTCGCTCAGGTAATGCGAGGCGGACGTGCCCGGCGTGATGGGATACATCGCGCACACTTCCATGCCCGAAGCCATGATTCCGAGAGCGAGGGCCGTGTTGCCATTGACGACAATCTGCGGCTCGGTGATCCCCGCCGGCGGAATATAAAACTGGAAACCGAGATGGACCTCTGCCCAGCGGTAGCCCGCCTCCAGCAGCTTGAGATTGCTCTCGACCAGCTTCGCGGCCTTCTTGCCAAACGTCTGCACGACTTGCTGCCGCGAGATCTCCAGATCCTGCCCGTAAATGCGGTTGAGAAGACCGAGCACAAACATGTTCTTGCCGCGCCGCGCATCCGGGACGCACTTCCGGCACTCGTCCTCCATCGGCACTTCATGGACGCGGAACCCTTCACGTTGGAGACGCTCCAACACCTCCAGATAAGATTGCGCGATGCGGGCGTCCGGGTCGCCCGTCCATTTGTTTTCGAGCAGGATAATGCCGCCGGGCTTGATCTCGTGCAGCCGCCCCAGCAACACCTGCTCGTTGAACGCCACGACGAGGTCCGCTTGGTCGCCTCCATTGGTGACGCGACGGGAGCCGATGCGGATACGGTTGCCGCTGGCTCCCGCGATGCTCCTGGCGGGCGGCTGGATCTCGGCGGGGATGATCTCGACCGTCCACACGCCGTTTCCCATTTTCGCCGCCACAGTCGCGAACGACTGAGCGCACTTCTGCGCGCCTTCGCCGGAATCGCTGATCACCTCGACGATGTGTTCGGCTAGCTCCACGGCGTGGTTCCCGTTTGAGGAAGCCGCGCGGCCATTCATTGGTTTATTCCGTCCCATAAGATGCTTCCTGCCATGCCTCGTCCAGCCGGACACGGATCAGCGTTTTTTGTTGGGCGGCCATTCCGAACACCCGGTCCTCGGGCGCCGGTGCCGGATCATAAACGGAGTCGGTGTCCACGATCCCTAGATAGGCCTTGATCCCGCTTGCCGCCTTGCGTCCCGCCCCCATCGCCTTGATGACCGTGGCCGCGCCCGTGACAATATCGCCGCCGGCAAAAACGCCCGCGAGCGACGTAGCCAGGTTTTCATCGGTCGCGATGTAGCCCCATTTGTTGAGCCGGATGTTCGATGTCTGGCCGATGATCGGATTCGCCTTCGTGCCGATGGCGAAGACCACCATGTCCGCCTCGAAATCATACTCGCTTCCCTCGACAGGCACCGGGCTGCGCCGTCCGGACGCATCAGGTTCGCCGAGTTCCATGCGGATGTTGCGCAGGCCGCGCACGTTGCCGTGCTCGTCACCGAGAATTTCCACCGGTGCCGTCAGCCAATGAAACTCCACGCCTTCCTCCTGCGCGTGGTGCAACTCCTCGAGGCGTGCCGGGCACTCCGCCTCGCTGCGGCGATACACGCAGGAGACTTTCGCCGCTCCCAGGCGCAACGAGACGCGCATCGCATCCATCGCCGTATTGCCCGCGCCAATTACCACGACGTGCCGGCCCAGGTTCAGCGGCGTGTCGAAGTCCGGGAACTTGCCCGCCTGCATCAAATTGCACCGGGTGAGCAGCTCGTTGGCGGACATGACGCCGCCGAGCGATTCGCCGGGGATCCCCATGAACCGCGGTGCTCCCGCGCCCGTGCCGACGAACACCGCATCGAAACCCATCTCGCCGATCATCTGCTCGATCGTGAAGAGGCGGCCGACGAGCGTGTTGCATTCAATCTTCACGCCCAGGTCTTTCAGCTTGTTGATCTCCGCATCGACCACGGCATTTGGCAGCCGGAATTCCGGGATGCCGTATCGCAGCACACCGCCCGGCGCGTGCAGCGCCTCGTAAATC
>Ga0194053_10000324_pt1 | contig 36637 bp, 22 predicted proteins | sample SepL228m_MetaG_FD_161684 | JGI IMG/M metagenome (GOLD analysis project Ga0194053, IMG submission 161684) | Anoxic zone freshwater microbial communities from boreal shield lake in IISD Experimental Lakes Area, Ontario, Canada - Sep2016-L227-8m | ecosystem: Environmental > Aquatic > Freshwater >... | reverse complement strand
CTCTTTAAGTCAGGCGGTCTGGGCAATATCGTCGGCAGCAATAACGCTATACCGATGCAATGGATATCAAAGTTCAGCGTTATTTGTGAAAAAGTAACTGCCGATTTCACCAGCGCTAATGACGCGGTTTTTACTTATGTTGATGGCGAAAAGACAGAAACTGAGATAATCAGCGCAACTGAAGACCCTTATTTTGGCGAAACAGCCAATTTTATCGCGGCAATTCGCGGTGAAGAAAAAGCTGTCACGCCAGTTGAATGCGGATTAAAAACCATCGAATTTGTCAGTGCGGTTATGAACTCCAGCAATACTGGCGGAACTGTTGTAAGTTTATAATAGATTTTAAAAAACAGGCAGGTAATATCATTTCCTGCCTGTTTTTTTACAGGTATAATATAAAAACAATTGAAATATAACTCAAAGATTCGCTAAAGAGGTTTTATGATGGCTGAAAATTCTTTTTCAAGATTTGCCAAGGTGCTGAACGGTGAAATGCCGGAAGATCGTTTGCCAATTGTTGAATGGGCAGGCTGGTGGGATAAAACTATCAATAACTGGAAAAGCCAGGGGATGCCGCAAGAGCTTGATGGTATTGGTGTTAAGAAGTATTGGAACCTTGATGTGGATTATCAGCATTGGTTTTGGCCGGTAGGACCGGGAGTAAACAGCAAATGCAGCGACGGACATAATTCATATTTTATTGAAAACATGGATGATTACCTGGCCATTCGTCCCGATTTGTACCCGGAAGAAGTCTATTTTGACCGCAATCATTGGACTAAAATAGCTGCTGAACAGGCAAAAGGTGACTGCTTTACCTGGGTTACCCTACAAGGTTTTTTCTGGTGGCCGCGAGTTTTATTTGGGATTGAACCCCATTTTTACGCATTTTTTGACCATGCAGAAGCTATGCATAAAATTAATGATGATATGGCAAATTATCACTTGCGCTGCCTGGAAGTTTTTTGCGAATGTTGCCAGCCAACCTTCCTAACATTTGCAGAAGATATGTCATATAACCATGGCCCGATGTTGTCAAAAGATATGTTTGACGAGTTTATGGCGCCATATTACAAGAAAATTATACCGGCAATTGTTGAACGCGGTATCGTACCAATAATAGACAGCGACGGTGATGTTGAACCGCTGATTGGCTGGTTTGAAGAAGTTGGATTAAAAGGAATATTACCGTTGGAAAGAATGGCTGGCGTCGATGTAAACAGAATTCGTCAGCAGCACCCGGAATGGATAATGATGGGCGGGTTTGATAAGACTGTAATGCACCTTGGTGAAGAAGCTATTAGGCAAGAATTTGAACGAATATTACCGGCAATGAAAAGCGGCCGCTACATACCATCCTGCGATCACCAGACCCCGCCTGCTGTGTCTATGGACGATTACCGGCTATACAGACGATTATTGGAAGAATACTGCACATTGGCAGTAAAATAAAGGAACCGAGATGACAGAAAAGAGATTAGCTATCATAGATTTTTACAGTTTGCTGTATCGTGCATTCTTTGCGTTGCCTTTATCATTGACAAATAAACAAGGCAAGCCAACAAATGCCGTATATGGCCTGGTTACAATGATATTAAAGCTGATCGATGATATAAAACCGGATTATTTAGTAGTCGCAACTGATTTGCCGGAAGTTACACATCGCAAAGAAGCATTTGACGCCTATAAAGCTCATCGCAAACCTATGCCGGACGAGATGAGGCCGCAAATCGCGATGGCGCACGAACTTCTTGACGCGATGCATATCCCTATATTTTCTGTAGCAAAGGAAGAAGCTGACGACGTAATGGGAGCTTTGGCGAAGATTGCTGAGAAGATAAATATAAAATCACTAATCGTCACCAGCGACCGCGACCTGATGCAACTGGTAAATGATAATATTCATGTGCTGACCACGAAAAAAGGAATGAGCGAGACTGCTATTTATGATCGCGACGCTGTTATCGAGAAATTCGGTGTTCCACCCGAATCTATTCCAGACTGGAAAGCGCTGACTGGCGATTCATCCGATAATATTCCCGGCGTTCCTGGAATCGGAGAGAAAACTGCCACTAAATTGCTGAATGAGTATGGCACATTAGAAAACCTGTTGGATAATAAAGATAAAGTACCCGGGAAAAATGGACTTGCGCTGGCAACCTATGAAGAGCAGGCGCGTCAATCCAAAAAGTTAGCCACCATCAAAACAGAGATCGACCTGACACCGCCTGATTTCTCCGAATTCTCTTATCATGAATGGGACAATAGCAAATTATTTGAGCTATTCACAGAACTAAACTTCCGCAGTCTTTTGTCGCGCCTGTCACATGACGAAACGCTGGTAAATACACAAAAAGCAGATACTTCAGAGTTTTCCGGCATAACTATTATCAAAGATGAAAAAGATGCCGCGGCAATATTGAAGTTAATGCAGGAAGAAAATATCGGCCTGTTCATTCCCATTAATACATTGGAAGATAAATTAGCGGGGATGATATTGGCGACAGAAAAATCCGGCGCATTTTTGCAGCTCCGTCAATCCGGCGGTGCCATGACTTCGCTGTTTGACGATACCCCGGGAGAAACATCGGTACTGCCTGATAAAATCAGCATCATGCAGAAGTTTAATACCTTATTGGCAGATAGTTCATTCACCGCTGTCACCTGGGCCGGTAAAAATCTCATCACATTATTGAAGCATGATAATATTGACGTTAAATGCAAAATATTTGACCTTGAATTGGCAAAATATCTGCTTGACCCTACCAGTCGACCAGAAATGGCACAGATTATTCGCGAAGTGAACATGATTAACATCGAAGCACCGGCTTACCAGGCATGGTGGCGTGCTAACGAATTTGAACGAATAACTGCCGATAACACAATAAAATATCTGCTGCCAATGGCAAAACAATTCAGTGCGGAATTAATAGAAAAAGAGATGAATTCGCTATATTGGGACATTGAAGAACCGGTAATGTATATCCTTGCCGAAATGGAAATGCAGGGAATTGCCTTGGAAACGAAGTCTCTGCTTGAAATTTCCCATGAAATGGCAAAGACAATTGACACAATCGAAAGAGAAGTTTTCGACATCGCCGGCGAACAGTTTGTCATAAATTCGCCGAAACAGTTGCAGGTTATCCTTTACGAAAAGTTAAAACTTGCAAAAGGCAAAAAAACTAAAACCGGATTCTCAACCGATGCCGATCACCTGATTACCCTTGCCGACAGCAACGAAATAGTGCAGAAAATATTGAAATATCGCGAAATGACGAAACTAAAATCTACCTATGTTGATTCACTGCCAAAATTAGTTCATGCTGATACTAAAAGAATTCACACCCATTTCAACCAAACAGTCGCAGCCACCGGCCGACTCAGCAGCAGCGACCCGAATCTGCAAAACATCCCCATCCGCACTGCTGAAGGCAGGGAAATACGCCGCTGCTTTATTCCGTCAAAGCCAGGCTGGATGCTGGTAGCCGCAGATTATTCGCAAATTGAATTGCGGGTATTGGCGCACATAACCGGTGATGAAGCCATGACGGAAGTATTTATAAAAGGCGAAGATTTGCATACCGCCGCGGCATGCAAGCTATACAATGTATCACCGGACGCGGTAACTCGGGAAATGCGGAGAATCGCCAAAATCATCAACTTTTCTATTCCTTATGGAACGACAGCCTATGGGTTATCGACGCAAATACGTTCATCCCAGGAAGTCGCGGCAGAGTTCAGAAATAATTATCTCGCGCGTTTTCCCGGGGTGAAAAAATACATGACTGATGTGGTTGAACAGACGAAAATCGATAAATATGTAACTACTATTTTAGGCAGGCGACGGTTGATACCAGAAATAAATTCCCCGGTTGCCAATGTGCGCCAGGCCGCTGAACGAACTGCCATCAACACCCCTATACAGGGCAGCGCGGCCGATATTATGAAGCTGGCAATGATTCATCTACATAAAGAAATCACTGTTCATCCAGAGATTCCTATTAACCTGCTGCTGCAGGTTCACGACGAATTAGTTGTGGAAACTCCTGTTGAATATATTGATGTTGTCAGTGAAATACTTCATAGAACCATGGAAAATGCTTACACATTAAGTGTGCCGCTGGTTGTCGAAGTAAAAGAAGGACCGAATTGGCGGGATGTAACACCACATGTAGAAGAACTGCCAATATTTAATGTTAATAATTAGTCGAGAAAACAGGAAAATACGGTTTATCGCTATTGACTGATGGGTAAATCATTGGTAGATTTTAGGTAGAGAATTAAAGGAGGGTATGAATATGCGTGCTGGTGATTTTTTTGCTGGTGTATTGCTGGGTGCTGTAGTAGGCGCTGCTGTTGGTTTGCTTCTGGCTCCACAGAGTGGTGAAGAGACCCGTGAAGCCATCAAGACTTATGCTGATGAAGTTGGCGAGAAAGTTAAAGAGAGCGGGAAACAACTGGGTGAAAAAACAGTTGAGACCGGTCGCCAATTGATCGAATCAGGTAAGGATATGGTAGAAAAAGGCAAAGCCCAGATTTTAGCTGCAGTTAAAAAAGAAGCTGAAGCAGTTGCTGCTCCCGAGGCTTAAGATACTGCATATACTAAAAATTCGTATTTTTGCGGCGGTTAATCAAACCGCCGCTTTTTTGTGTTATAATATAAGTCCAATCATGATGGAGGTGGCTGACAATGAAGTCCTCAAAATATAATATACTTATAGCAGATGATGATTTTCTGCTATTGCAAAGTCTTAAAATTTTAGTGGAAAGACTGGGACACACCGTGGTATGTACCGCAGAAACAGAAGCGGAAGTACTGCAATGGGTAAAATCGAATAGCATCGACCTTGCACTGCTTGATATAGGAATGCAGGAGTCAGACGGAATTGTCACCGCCGGAATCTTGCGCGACCAATACAAAATCCCCACCGTCATAATCTCCGGCTATGGCGACATCGAATATGTAGAAAAAGCCGCCCGCGCCGGCGTAATGTCATACCTGATAAAACCAATCTCCTACGTCGAACTGCAAGCCGCCATAGAAACAGCCATCGCCCGCAGCCGGGAAATACAAAATCTGGAAGACAAGTTGATTGCTAAGAATTGAGAGCGGAGTGGTGAAATGTTCAATAATTCGTATTTATTGATTCAAGTACTCGTATCAACTTCATCCCATGGTAATTCGGTGGTAATTCGGGACAAACTACTCAATTCACCGACCATCATGATACTTAAGCAATAACTTTCTTGAATATTTCATAACTTCATCTTTTGAAAAATTTGGATCTAAATTCATCTGTATTTCTTTTTTTGTAAATTTTCCCCTGGAATATCTTCTCACTATCGCAATTCCTTCTTTATCACCCTTGTCAACTACGAAATCAGCGAAATCTTTATACCAATCCCAATTTTTACTCATCACCATAAATTTTGCAAATGGATAAAAATTATTACGTATATCTTTATCTACCTTCTGAAATAGTTCAAGTATTTGTATTGATATATCCTCTCTGTTACCACAATATTTGTGGCTTTCTAAAATCCAAAAGATATCTGAAAATCCATTTTTTTTATCTTTATATTGATAGGCTTTTAATAATTTATTACTGTATATACATGTTATCAAATTGCCATCTACCACAATATCATTATCTTCAGAAGACAGCGAAATTAAAACTCTATTACACTTTTTGCAACACACCCTAAAATTATGATGTTGAAAAAGGTCAAAATCTAATGGCCATTCATGTTCAATACGAAGCACATCATTTTTCTTCGTATATATGAGTTGTGTATCAACTTTTCTCTCTTTCGTGACAAAATGATTATAGATTACAATTATACCGAATATCGTAAGCAATCCTAATGAACATGCAATACCCAAAATTATTAATATTTTTCTTATCATTTATAAATCCTGAAAAATTGAAATTTATTTAATTATTACATTATTTATTTTCGACACATTTATTGTTTAATTGTTATGATATTTTAGATACTGAATTAACAGGCACATTGATTCATCTTTACACGCGCCGGCTGGAAGCCGGCGCTCCGTGTTTTTCATACTATCTATCGTACCTGTTGATATTAATTTCAACTTTTAATTAAAAATAAGAAGGATTTTAGGGGTTAGTGTCTAATTATATATTATTAGAACACGTCCACGCATCAATGATGCGCGTGTTGGATACAGTACCCGCCGAACATTGACGGGGCATGCCCTTGTGTTCGGATTGGTGCTCGAAATGTCTATTCCTGATCTTTCGGGCGGTTTTGCATGGTTGTGCGGAGCCGCCCTATTTTCTTGGTTAATTGCCACCGTTATCGGATTTATCCAGCGGCGGAATCCCGGACCTTCATTGCAGTTCTTTCTTGCTCTCGGAGGTTTGCTCCTCTTAATATCCGCCATCAGTGGCGGAAACTGGTCGGTATCGCTTCCACTGCCATTTTATTTGGGCGACGCCGGGTTTAATTTCGTTGCCGACCCGCTGGCGCGCTGGTTCCTCGGTATCATCGGGCTAATCTGCATACCCACCGCCTTATTCACTCCCGGCTATATGCATCATCTGCGCGAACATCTGTCAGTCGGACTGGTGTGGAGCATGATCGCTCTGCTGATGATCAGCATGACCGGGGTGATCATCGCCGGCAACGCGCTGGTATTTCTGGTTTGCTGGGAAGTCATGGCGCTGTCATCATTCGCGCTGGTGGCTGCTGACCACGAACACCGCGCCATTCGCAAAGCCGCCTTCATATACCTGGGTGCAACCCGCACCGGCACTGCTTTTCTCATGGGTGGTTTCCTGTGGGCACACGCGCTGACCGGTACCTGGACATTCGCCGATTGGCATATATTCGGCACAGAAGCGATTGGCCCGGCATTGCTGATATTCATCGGTTTGGCGGTAAAGGCTGGCTGCTGGCCGTTCCATCTGTGGCTGCCTATCGCCCACCCCGCCGCCCCCGCGCCGGTATCCGCAGTGATGAGCGGCGTTATGATAAAAACCGCAATCTACGCCATGATACGGCTATTCATCGTTGACGAACATATCGTGGCGGCTTTCCTTGGCCCGCTGATTTTAATCCTCGGTTCCATTTCCGCGGTATGGGGAATATTATTCGCCTTGTTGCAGCGAGATTTAAAACGTTTGCTGGCATATTCCAGTGTAGAAAATATCGGGATAATCCTGATGGGCATAGGCATCGCATTATTGGGACGGCAATGGAATGTAGAACTAATTGCCCAGATAGGGGTTGCCGCCGCGCTGTTTCATGCCTTAAATCACGCAGTATTCAAATCACTGCTATTCATGGGAACCGGTGCGATTGACGCCGGCATACACATTCGCGACATTGATAAATTAGGCGGTTTAATCCGCAATATGCCCTGGACCGTCGGCGCATTTATCGTGGGCAGCGTAGCGATTTGCGCTTTGCCGCCACTTAACGGTTTTGCCGGCGAGTGGCTGTTATACAAAGGATTCTTCAGCCTGGCACTACTCGGACCAACCGTCGGAATTCGACTGAGTGCATTACTTTTAATGGGTATTCTTGCGCTGGTTGGCGCACTGGTAATAGCCTGTTTTGTTAAAGCTGTCGGCATATCAATGTTGGGAATGCCCCGCAGCAGTGCGGCAGAAAACGCCAAAGAAGCAACGCGAGAAATGGTGATTGCGCAGATTTTCCTGGCATTTTTATGCGTTGCACTGGGTGTCACCGCACCGCTTTTCATGTCGCCGCTCAGCGTAATCGTTACCCGGGCAAATCAATTGCCATTATTGCAGAACAACTGGTCGATACCAGTCGTCGCCATTTCAATTGTCATTATCGCCGGCATCGGGTTATTAACCGCCTGGATGATAAAACTCGCCAGGAAAAACCCGTCACGCCATTTCATCACCTGGGAATGCGGGTTTGGCAAATTAGGACCGCGCACGCAATACACCGGCAGCAGTTTCTCGCAGCCAATTGCCCGGATATTTGGCGCGATATACAATTATGCGGTAGATATCACTATCAAGGGTAAACAGCGGCGGCATTTCCCCGAAAAGGTATCTGCCGAAATGAATTACGAGGCATATTTGGAGACGCGTATTTATCTTCCGTTGATTCACACCATAAAACGTCTGTCCGGCAATTTCCTGATGCGGCTACAGGCGGGATCGATTCACCAATACTTCATTCACATGGCGCTGGTGCTGGCATTACTGATATGGGTAGGGTCGCGCTGATGAATATACTGCTCATAATATTACAAACAATAAATTTGCTGGTGATGCCGCTATTGCTGCTGGGTGTAGTGCGCAAAGTGAAAGCACTGATGCAAAACCGCGTCGGCGCACCAATACTGCAACCATTTTACGACATAGCGAAACTGCTGCGCAAATCAGAAACCATCAGTTACAACACCAGTTGGATATTCATCTACGCGCCGCGAATATCTCTGACAACGGCAGTCATCGCCGCAGTGCTGATACCATGGTCAGGACAATTGCTGCCGCCAGCATGGGCACCCGCGACGAACTTCATATTTCTGCTTTACCTATTATCATTGGGGAAATTCTTCGTGATGCTTTCCGCGCTGGACGCCGGTTCAGCGTTCGGCGGTTTGGGAGCAAGCCGTGAGGCTGTAATATCAATACTGGTAGAACCGAGTATGGTAATTAGCCTGGGTGCGCTGGCATTGGCGGCTGGCGACATGAATATGTCGGCAATTTACACCCATCCAATTAACCCGATTATCGCTGGACTGGCAGCGGTCGCGCTGCTAATCGCGTCACTGGCGGAGTTATCGCGAATGCCGGTAGATGACCCCACTACCCACCTGGAATTAACCATGGTGCATGAAGCGATGATACTGGAAAACAGCGGCCGCAACCTGGCAATTACCGAATACGCGTCAGCGATACGAATGTGCATTTTCTGGGGATTATCCGCACAGACGCTGCTGTTGATGCTGCCGGCATATAACGCAATGCCAATTATGATAAAATACCTTATTGGCATCGGGTTAATGATGATAATTGGAATAACAGTAGCATTTTTAGAAGGTATACTGGTACGGTTAAAATGGCGGCGGGTGCCAAATTATTTAGCTTTTGCGGGTTTATTCAGCCTGCTGGCGGCAATGGTTGCCGCGGTGAGGATGTAATAATAAAATGAACTTTTCAACGATAGATTTACTTTCTGCGGGAGCCGCGTTATTAGCAGTAATGATGTGCGGGTTTTCCGGCTTATATTCGCAACTGCGTTCTCTGGCAGTACAAACTGCCTTTCTTGCAGGAATTGCCATCTCTATCGGAATGTCATCCGGAGCGACGCATTACCTGGTGCTGGCTGGTGTGGTATTGCTGATAAAATCAATTGGCATTCCAATGTTTTTAGCATGGTCGGCAAAAAGGCTGGAGATTCCCCGCGATGCCGGCGTGATGCTTCCCCCGGCATTGTCCGCATTGTTCGGAGTAGGACTTCTTGTTGCTGGTTATTTCCTTTCATCACAATTCGCAGTGCCAAAAATGGGCAACATTGGCGAAGCAGGAATGACCATGACGCTGATTTTCATAGGAATGATGCTGATGATAACCCGACGATTGGCAATCAGCCAGGTAATTGGATTTTTAGTTTTGGAAAACGGGATATTTTTATATGGTCTCACCCAGACCCATGGAATGCCAATGCTGGTGGAAATGGCAGCGGTATTTGAAGTGCTGATGGGTGTAATGATAGCGGGATTAGTAACATATCGAATAAGCCGAACATTTGAACATGTCGACGTAACCCATTTACGGGGGTTGCGACATTGAACCAGCTTCTTTTAATATCTGCTATTCCATTACTGATAACTTTACTCGGATTTTTCCCGCGAATGGCGCGAAAACTGCCAAAACTTGCCGCAGTGCTGATGGCGTTGCAGATTCCGGTGGTATTGACACTGATACCGGCAGCATTGAACGGCAGTGTACCAATGTGGCGCGGATTTGCCATTGACGGTACCGCGGCGGCATTTCTGGTTATCACCACATTAGTTGCCGCAGCAGCCATGGCGCAGGCAGCATTCCTGATGCCGGCAGAACGCGCAGCAGAACACCCATCATCTGACGGGCATTTATGCATGTTTTATTCCATGACCGGCTTGTTTCTGCTGGCGATGTATACCGTGTTGGTCTCAGTCAATTTGGGCTATATGTGGATTGCTATGGAAGCCACCACGCTATTGTCAGCACCGCTGATATATTATCATCGCGGACCGCGTTCGTTGGAAGCTACCTGGAAATACCTGATTTTATGCAGCGTCGGCATCGCCTTCGCGTTATTTGGAACCGTGCTAATATTCGCCGCCCAGCATGGCGTTCATGATGGCGGGTCATTACTGATAAGCAAAATAATTGAGCACCCCGGTGATATTGACCCGCGATTAATGCGAATGGGATTTATCTTTTGTCTGTTGGGTTATGGTACCAAGGCGGGTATATTCCCGCTGCACAACTGGCTGCCTGACGCCCATAGCGAGGCGCCCTCGCCAACCTCTGCCATGTTATCCGGCTCATTGCTTAACTGCGCATTAGTAGCGATATGGCGCATTTCGCAGGTTGTCACCGCCACTGGCCAGGGTCATCTGGTTCAGCAATTACTGGTTCCCGCCGGCGCGATAACCGTGCTTGCCGCCAGTATTATGTTGATTCGTCAACACGACCTGAAAAGAATGTGGGCATATTCCAGCGTAGAACATATCGGATTATTGACCCTTGCCATCGGGATAAATTCCGGCGGAGTATTCATGCTTCATGCCTTCAATCACAGCCTGGCAAAGACGGCATTATTCCTATTATCCGGCGCGATATTGCACCAATATGGCACGAAGTCACTGTCAAAACTTGCCGGATTGCTGAAAGCATCGCCGGCATGGGGTGCAGCACTTTGCATTGCTGGTTTTGCCATCGCCGGCAGTCCGCCATTTGGCACCTTCATCAGCGAATGGCTGCTGCTTCGCGATACTTTCACTAAAGGAGAGGTGTTTGCCGGTGTAGTGGTAATTATCGGACTGGCAATTACTTTCATTGCCATCATGGGACATATCAATAAGATAGTCTTTGGCGTAAAACCGACGCTGGCTCATAAAGATATCAATCCTGCCTGGGCATACGCGCCTCTTGGATTGATGGCAATATCTCTTGTTGCCGGTTTTGCCGTATCGCCACCGGTGATGAACGCGCTGACAATGCTGATTAGCGGAGGATTGCCACAATGAATGTAGCCGGTGATAAATTTACATATTCGATAGTTGACATCGATATATTAAAAAGAACTGTTAAGGAAATGGTACTGTGTCCCGGTTATCGATTTGGACACCTTACCGCGCGTGTAACAACTGACGATAAAATTATTTTGGAAACATTGGTGCTGGATACAAATACCGGTGGCGGCGAGATTATTGCTACCAATCTCCCGGCATCACGAGAATATCCTTCTATAACATCTGATATCCCGGCGGCACACTGGGCAGAACGGGCAGTTGGCGATTTCTTCGGTATTAAAGCTGTTGGGCATCCGCGCTGGAAATCATTGATACTGCATGACCTTGATTGGTCGATTGATTTCTTTCCACTGGCACCTGGCGGCAGATCGCGGCGTCCATTTGATAAGTTTCTTAATGTCGAAGGCGAAGGAGTCCATGAGATACCAGTCGGCCCAATCCACGCGGGAATTATTGAACCCGGACATTTCCGTTTCAGTTGCGCGGGTGAAATCATTACCAACCTGGAGATTCACCTGGGATACCAGCATCGCGGAGTAGAGAAAAACCTGGCGCAAACACCGTGGAACAAAGCGCATTTCCTGGCAGAATCCGCCAGCAGCGACACCGCCGCTGCCAATGCACTGGCACATGCCACTGCTATAGAAAAACTGCTGCAATTCACCCCATCGCCACGAGTGCAATACCTGCGCACCATCGCGTTAGAGATAGAACGGCTTGCTAACCACGTTGGCGACATTGGCGCGCTATCCGGCGACATCGGTTACAGCGCGGGTGCGGCATTATTCCCACCCATGCGCGGCGCGGCACTGGCACTGGCGCAAATCCTGACTGGCAACCGCCGGCAGCGCTGGTATATAAAACCCGGCGGGGTAAGGCGCGACCTTGACGATGATCGGCGCGCCACTATGATTGCCGACCTTGGCGCAATGGAAAAACGACTGGCAGAGTTGATACCATTAGTGATTGAAAACCATTCGGTAATTGAACGCATGGAAGGAACTGGCAGAATATCCCCCAGTCTGGCACATGATTTCGGACTGGTTGGCCCGGCGGGAAGAGCGGCAAGCAGCAGATATGATTCCCGAACCAGTTTCGCACAAGGCATGTTCCCTGATTTAAAAATTGAACAAGTTGGGTTTAATGAAGGCGACGTATTGGCAAGGGCACGGGTTCGCGTTGGTGAAATAGCAGCCAGTATAGCAATTATCAGAAAACTACTAATATCTTTACCAGCCGGTTCGATATTTGATGATATCGACGACATAATATTACCCGCAGACTCGGTAGGAATAGGCATAGTAGAAGCATGGCGCGGCGAATTGCTGCATTGGATCACCACTGATGAAAACGGCAGCATAAACCGCTATAGTATAAAAGACCCCAGTTTCAATAACTGGACCGGACTGGCTATTGCCACCCGCGGCAACCTGGTTACCGATTTCCCGTTGTGCAATAAAAGTTTCAATTTATCATACAGCGGAAATGATTTGTAAATCGAAAGAAAAATATGCGAAATGTAATTAAATCTATCTTTAATACTGGCATCCTTACCAACCCGGACATCTGCCCGGAGTTGCCGGTTGAGGCTGACGGATTGCCGGCAATTTCCGCGATTCCATGCCTTGGGGAAAGCTGCGGAAAATGCGCGACAGTATGCCCGATGAAGGCGATTACGGTAAAAGAAAATGAAATAACACTTGACCGCGGTCGCTGCCTGGGATGCCATAGTTGCACCGGATGCTGCACCACCGGAACCATAATACATGACAGGTCAACCCGTACCGCGGTGCTGAAACGCGAAGATTTAATATTATCAAACATGCCAAAAGAAAAAAACAGCCAGCAAGCTGCATCGCATCCTTTCTTGCAATCGCTGCACATTCGCGAAGTTTCCACCGGCTGCAATGCCTGCGACCTGGAAGTGTTGGCGACAACCAACGCTATCTTTGATATCGCAAGATTTGGCATTCATATCACTGCGTCTCCAAGATTCGCCGACGCATTGCTGGTAACCGGCCCGGTAGGTATGGCGATGCATGACCCACTGCAGCGATGTTACGATGCCATGGCAGAACCAAGACTGGTAATAGCCGTCGGTACATCAGCAATCTGCGGCGGCCTTCACAGTGGCGGATATGCGGAAGCAAATGGCGTTGATACCATACTGCCGGTAGCAGCCTACATCCCCGGCGAACCACCCCACCCTTGGAGCATTATTCACGGCGCGTTGCTGGCGATGGGACGGATTTGAGAATAGATATTAGTCAGTTAGTAACCAAATCCGAACAAAAAAAGTCATAAATTTAGAATGAAAATTTCATATCGTTGAAGACCACCCTCTGCCTATAGTGTTCTACATATCTTTTCGTTAATTCCTTGACCTTTTAATTCTATAGCCCACGGCAACGCCGCTGGGCTATAGAATTATGTTACTAATATAATAAACGGGAGATATGTAGAATACTATGCAACTTCACTCCCTAATAAGTATGTTTTTTTAAACATGACTTTTAATTCGGATTTTATCGCTAACTAAGAACCTATCTTAATTCTTTGTCCATTTTTTGCAGATTGCATAGCGGCAAGAGCAACTGCCAGCGCGTCTATACCGGCAGTGATATCAATAGGTATTTTGTCGCCTTTTATTATGGTATCCATGAAATAATCCATCTCTACTGCCCAGCTATCCGCTGTTTTAGGCACTGGCACTTCATTCCATTCCATAACAACTTCACTGGCAAGGTCTGGAGTTGATTTGCCGGTACATACACGTAAAGGAGCGTTATAATCGTTAATAATAGTTCCATTATCGCCATAAATTTCCAAACCAAGGAATCCCGGACCGCTGGTCCAGCCAACTTCGATGTATCCCATGGCGCGGTCGCCGAATTTCAGTGCCATGATGGCATTGTCATCAACAGCAATCGGCTTGCGCAGTGCAGACATTTCGGCAGTTACCGTGGTTACTTTACCTATCAGCCAGTTGCATAAGTCAATGGCGTGAATGCCCATATCGAACAATGCGCCGCCACCAGCCAATTCCGGTTTGTAGAACCAGTCGGATTTTGCCCAACCTGGAAATGGACCACCGTGGGCAAAACGCACACGAATCATAAATGGTTCGCCTATTTCACCGCGTTCGAGTATTTCTTTCACCGCTTTATTGCTGTTATTCATACGGTGAGAAAAACCTATCATTACCTGCTTGCCGGATTTTTCTGCCGCCTGTTTTACCAGTGCCGCCTCTTCCAATGTCATCGTCATCGGCTTTTCCAGCAACAAATGCGCACCTGATTCCAATGCGGCAATAGCGTGTTCAGCATGAAACTTATTTGGAGTGCAAACAGATACAAAATCCGGCTTCTCATTCGCAAATAAATCGCGATAATCTGAATATGCCTTGGCAATATTAAACTTTTCCGTCACCTCGGCGATGCGTTCCGCCACCGGGTCAGCCACTACCAGACGACCGATGTCAGTACGCTTTGCGTAACCTGCAAGATGCAAATGCTGCGCAATTGAACCGCAACCTATAACTGCTACTGTATATTTTGACATACTATTCACCTAACTTTATTTAATTTTTAATTCGTTATTCATAATTATTTTTAACATGATTAACAAGATTAACAGGATTTTTTTGCGAAGCAAAACATATATCCTTCCCATCCTGCCCATCGATGTAAATTATTTCGTAATTATTAAAGCTTTCTCAAAAACTTCACTGCTTCGCCAATATCAGCGAGTGGGTCATCACCCAATTCGCGTTCAATAGTAAATACACCGTCATAACCGCCATCTTTCAACCACTTAATGTAGTTTTGCCAGGGGACATCGCCTTTGCCAAGTGCCATCTCGCGCCATTCTCCACGCGCTTTCGCTTCCTTATCATTAAGGCCATCTTTTGCGTGGGTGTGGATGATATATGGCATCAATACCGCAACCGCTTCTTCCAGGTCGTATCCTGCCATTACCAGATTCGCCGGGTCAAGGTTAACGCAGATACTCTTATTGTTCAAAGAATCAAGTAATGAACGCAGTACAGGTCCGCTTTCCGGGCCGGTTTCTATTGCAATGCGCACACCGATATTTTCAGCATAGCTCCCTATTTGATTTAATGCACCCTGCAATATTTCCCATACTTCATTCGGCGTTTCCGGCACTACTCCGATGTGAGTTGTAACGATATTTGCACCCAGATCAACAGCCAAATCAAGCTGCTTGAATGTCTTGGGAATCATCTCAATATTCTTTTCAGCATTTGTGAACCCATTGCCGAAATCGGCACAGGTTGCAGATAATGTCATCCCCAAACTTTCATAATATTTGCGAAATTCAGTGCGAGCATTGCCGTCGAACTTCTCTGGGGCAAACTCATCATTGTATGCGAATTCAAAGTTTGTAGTAAACATTTGAAAATACTCAACACCCATTTCACGAGCAATTTTCAATCCTTCGCGAATAGGAACACGCATGCTGTCAGCAAAAACGCCAACTTTCAGGTTATTCATTTCACACCTCATAGAAAGTAATTTTTCTATATCATAAATACGTTGCAACCTTAAAATATTGAGTATGAAAAGTCAAGAGATTTTTTAATAATTTTTTAAATTAACTCTTAATGCAGCATAATAGCAAGAGTACCATTGCGGAGTGTCATCACATAACAATATGGCTGCCCAACAGGATAGCCATGATAATGCAAATTATTCTGTTTTTGTTAATGTCAACGCTTGCTATCACCTGGCATTGACACAGTCGCTCTGCGCTGTAAATTACCCCACCCTACCAAACCGCCGCGCATGGCAGTAAACAATGACTTGAGTATTACGAAATACATGAACTCGCGATAGAAGAATCGCTGCCAGAACAGCCAGACTAATTGTCTTGATTTCTCGTTATCAAAACGCATGGCGATGAATGCCGCCAATAAATCAAGAACGAAAAATACAGAAAGGTAAAATACCACCTGCATAAAATCGCCAGTAATTAGTAAATACAGTACTGACAAATCTACCAGTGGCGCGATAGCCTGCAGAAAGATGTTGTATACCCACATTGACGGCATCACAAATGAACCGAAGGCACCATATTTTTTACGATATAATTTATGCCGATGTTTCCACAAAGCCTGCAATATGCCGAATGACCAGCGGAAACGCTGCTTGGCAAGCTGTTTCACGCTATCCGGTGCTTCAGTATATGCTATAGCATCGTTATCGCAACAAGTATAATAACCAAGGCAGCGAATTTTAAAGGTTAAGTCAGTATCTTCCGCCAGGGTATTATCTTCAAATCCACCGGCTTCCTGTATAACATCACGCCGCCAGGCACCTACCGCACCCGGAATAACTGGTACTGAATTCAAAGCGGCAAACGCAAGCCTGTCGAAATTCTGATTGGTAATATATTCAATGCTTTGCCATATAGTAAGCATATTAATTCTGTTGCCGACCTTAACATTGCCGGCTACTGCCCCAACTTTCGGGTCTATGAATTGCCGAACTAAATTACGGATAGTCGAAGGTAAAAAGATAGTGTCGGCATCCATACAGACAATTATTTCACTCTGTGCACTTTCCAAACCCAGGTTAAGTGCAGTAGATTTACCACCATTTTCCTTGTGGATTAATCTCACCTGGGGATGAGATGAATATTTTTCCTGCAACTTTGCATAAGTATCATCTGTTGACCCATCATCTACTACCAATATCGATAATTCAGGATAGTCGCTTTCCAATACAGATTGCACAGTATTGCATACAACAGCACCCTCATTATATGCAGGAATAATAACAGTAACAGAAGGATGATAGGAAGCAACCGAAGGCAACCGTGTTAATCGTCGACGCTGTTTAACAGCTAAAAAAGTAAATAACAATATCCGAAATACACCAAGGAATATCGCCAGCAGGAATATAAATGTGACAGTATAACTTAATAAAAATATTGATGTAAAAACAAACCGGTCAAAACCAGCGGCTTCCAACTCTTTTTTAGTAGCAAAAGGAAAAAGGTCGGCACGGGCTTTGCGGTTTTGTTTGCCGGCACCATGATAATGGTCAATGAGTTCAGATACTGTTAAAAATTCATATCCTTCTTCACGTAGATGAGTAATAATAGACGGCAAAGCCTTTACTGTATTTTCCCGATTTCCGCCACCGTCATGCAATAAGATAATATGGTTATTCTTCAATTGCTGGTCAATACGATCAAGTATTTCATCAGTACTTGGACTTTCATAATCTTTCGGGTCGATATTCATACCGACAGTAATATATCCATCTTGCTGCAATTGCAGAATCTGCGGTGTATGCAACACGGTTATACCGCTGATGTCTGGCATTTCACCGAAAGGAGGACGGAAAAGCAAAGTACGATGACCAGTTATACTTTCTAAAATTCTTTCAGTAGCATTAAGTTCAAACTCTAATCTTAACGATGAAATCAACGATATATGCGGATGAGTGAAAGTATGATTGCCAATTTCGTTGCCATCATCCCACAACTCTTTTACAATTCCAGGATGCTGAGTAGCATTTTCGCCTACCATGAAAAAAGTACCATGTACTTTATAATGCCGCAAAACAGTTAATATTTGCGGAGTATATTTCGGGTCGGGTCCATCATCAAATGTTAAGGCAATTACTTTTCCACTGGGACCAAATTGCCGCAAAATATATGGTAATGGAAACTTCAGGTAATCTTCTTTTATAATCAATCCGTCTGAATCCAGTGTCAGATTTCGTTCACCCGGCGTTGGCAGCGCAGCAACTTTCATCAATTCGTTACCATCTGATATTGAGTCTAAATTATAACTGTTCTTAAAATCAACCAGGCGCAGCAAAGCAGGATTATATTTACTAACTAATTTTTCTTTATTAAAAAATGACCAGATGGTAGGATCTTCCGACCCCATATACCATAACGCCGCTCCCAGGGTATGATAATCGCGCAATGCTGTAAGTTGATTGTAAAGTGTAGTAGCATCCAGCAGATACACCAGGTGGTCCTGCCCGCTGTCATCAGCATAAGTAAAATATGGATTCAGGTCATCTTCATCCATTACGATCTTGGAACCGGCTTCTTTTGCAAGACTCAACGCCGCTCCCATCAGCATTTTTTGTCCCTTGCCTGCTGGCGTACAATTACCTTTCGCGTCAATATTTACCGGCCAGTTGTAACAATAATTCGCTAAACCCAACACGACTTTTGAACTGTCAACATTTGCAAGTAATTTTTCTACAACTTGCTCTACCCATACCTGGGATGCAATAGGACCGGGGTCGCCGCTGGGTACATGCTGATCATATATCATAACAATAATAAAATCATTGGCATTTGCCAGTCGTTCATAATCTGTCGACGGGTCGACAGCCATCAAATCTTGTGTAACTAATAAATTATCAGCAGTAAAACTTTTCTTCAGCAATTCAACAAACTTTGGCAATTCTTCGTGAATAAGTTTTCGTGCTGCAGGCAAATCAGCATCAGGTATCTGGTCGTAGGGTGCTTCAAAGTCAATATTGATACCAGCAAAATGGTTGCTCAACAGGTAGTCATGCATCTTATTTATAAGTGCTTGCTGCCTTATTGGACTGCTTAGCAATGCCTTCAAAGGTTTCCATTGAAACCCCTGGCTGTCAATATTATTTAATATCGGCACGATAGGAACATGGTGTTCATTTGCAAGTTTTATAACATCCGGGTCATGGGTCTGTGGTGAAAAGAATGAGGTATAACCCTGATTATCAGTGGTAATTCCCAACCATTCCGGCATTACATAACTTAACGCATCAATATGGTCGCGCAGACTTTCATAGCTGTTAGGTTCCCAGTTTACATAAAAGCCTACAACAGTTGAGTTTACAGAATTTTTCTTACTATTCGGCTGATTGTCTAATCGTTTATGTTCTTCTTCAATATGTTGATACAGACGTTTACGCTCGCGGGTAGCAATGGCTATTTGCATAAATTCGCTTTTCATTAATCGCTTGATTGCAAAAGCGTGGGTTTCCGCTATCAGCGAATTAGGCTGAGCAAACTTGGCAAATACTACTGTGATAGCCAGCACTGCACCAATTAGCGATGTCAATAACATTATAATTACACCCGCACGGGTAAAGAATTTCCAACGTTTCCCTTGCGGGTCATGAAATACCGGTTTCGAATGTGGCACAAATTACTCCAGTTTAAGTTAATTTAATATATACTTTGGTGTATATACCCACATCTTATTAGTTTTAATATTATTTGCCAGCAATTTCGTTGCAATTTTGAATAGTAACCCCCCTACTTCAAATTATCGACGAAAGTCATTTTTTAAGCTAAAATAAGTCGGCACTGCTGTAACTTAATTGTTGTATTCTTGGAGGTTTACCAGGTGTTTCGTAATGTTGATGCTCAAGTTTCTCTTCCACGTATGGAAGAGGCAATAGTTGAATGGTGGCGCGAATCAGGTGTGATGAAGCGTTCATTAAAAGGTAATGTTGACGGTCCTGATTTCATATTTTTTGAAGGCCCGCCGACTGCAAATGGTCGTCCCGGCGTGCACCACGTATTGGCGCGCGCATTTAAAGATATTATTATTCGCTACAAGCGTATGGGCGGTTACAATATTATCGGCGCCCGCGGCGGTTGGGATACCCAGGGATTGCCGGTTGAGGTTGAGATTGAAAAAGAACTGAACCTGAACGGCAAGCGCGATATTGAAAAATACGGCATCGCGCCATTTAACGAGAAATGCAAATCATCAGTTTTCCGCTACGTACAGGAATGGGAAAAGATGACCGATCGCATCGCGTATTGGGTTGACCTTAGCGACCCGTATGTGACATATAAAAACGAATACCTGGAATCAAACTGGTGGATTTTGAAAACCCTGTGGGATAAAGGACTGCTGCATCGCGACTACAAGGTGAATATGCATTGCCCGCGCTGCGTCACTACTTTGTCTGACCACGAAGTAGCGCAGGGATATAAGGACGATACCGAAGATCCGTCAGTCTGGCCAAAATTCGAGGTAATTCCCGGCAGCCTGCCGGCATCATTCGCCAAATTGGCCGAAAGAGCGCCGTTATATTTCCTCGCATGGACTACAACGCCGTGGACATTACCGGCAAACGTGGCAGTAGCATTGAAGCCGGATGGAATCTATGCCGCAGTACGTAAAGACGATGAAATATACATTCTGGCGAAAGAATTAATCGAAAAAAATCTTGGTGAAGAAACCGAAATATTAGCTGAATGCACCGGAACAGAACTCAACGGTGTAAAATATAAGAGCCTGTATATGGGCGTGCAGGGTGCTGGCGATGATTCTAATATGGATAACGCCTGGCATGCCATCGTTGATGATTATGTATCATTGGACGACGGCACCGGCATTGTACATATCGCACCAGCTTATGGCGACCTGGAAATTGGCCGCCGTCATAACTTGCCTACCCTGTTCAGTGTTGACCTGCATGGCGCAGTTTTACCGCAATTTGAATTCGTCGCCGGTCAATTCTTTAAAGAAGCCGACCCCAAAATTATCAAAGAACTTAAATCCCGAAACTTGTTATTCAAAAGTGGTCGCGTCAAACATACCTATCCATTCTGCTGGCGCTGCGACTCGCCGCTGCTGTTTTATGCAAAAACATCCTGGTACATCCGCACCACCGCGAAAAAAGATAAATTAGTCAGCGGGAATCTGGATATCAACTGGGTACCAGACCATATCAAACATGGCAGATTTGGCAACTGGCTGGAAAACAATGTCGATTGGGCAATCAGCCGTGAAAGGTACTGGGGCACTCCACTGCCTATCTGGGAATGTACTTGCGGGCATATAGATTGTATCGGCAGCGTTAAAGAACTCAGTGAAAAGGCCGGAAAAGACCTTAGCAGCCTTGACTTGCACCGTCCATACGTTGACGAAATCATTCTGCCGTGCGAAAAATGCAGCGGTGAAATGAAGCGCATCGTGGATGTTGCTGACGCATGGTTTGACAGCGGCGCTATGCCGGTTTCACAATGGCATTACCCATTTGAAAATAAAGAATGGGTAGAAAAACATCAGGCACATCATGCCGATTTCATCAGCGAAGCCATCGACCAGACCCGCGGATGGTTCTATAGCCTGCACGCGCTGTCAACGTTGCTGTTCGACCGTCCAGCATTTAAAAACGTAATTTGTCTTGGCCATATTCTGGATGAAAAAGGTCTGAAAATGAGCAAACATAAAGGCAACGTGGTAAACCCGTGGACAGTATTGGATGAGCAAGGTGCCGACGCGCTGCGCTGGTATCTATACACCTGCTCTACCCCGGGTAACCCGCGCCGTTTCTCATCATCACTGGTTAGCGAAACAGTACGAAAGTTCCTGTTAACTCTGTGGAACACTTATTCATTCTTCGTAACTTATGCGAATCTTGACGGGATTGATGCTGATGCATTGGCAGATAAACCCAAATTGGAACATCCGCTGGACCAGTGGGCAGTTTCACGCCTGCAGGGATTAATCGCCACCGTGACATTGCATCTGGAAAAATACGAAGTCACCGAAGCAGCCCGTGCAATCGAGTCATTTGTCGACCAGCTTTCCAACTGGTACCTGCGCCGCAACCGTCGCAGATTCTGGAAAAGCGAAACCGACACAGATAAGAAAGCCGCTTATTACACCTTGCGTCTGTGCCTGCTGACGGTAGTTAAATTAATGGCGCCATTCGCGCCATTCATCAGCGAAGAAATTTACCGTAACCTTACCGATGGCAAAGAGGCAGAAAGCGTCCATATCGCCGCATGGCCAAAAGTCGATCCCGGCATGGTAGACACCAAGATGGATCGAGATATGGAAGTATTGCTGAAGGTTATCGAACTGGGCAGAAGCGCCCGTGCAGAAAGCGGACATAAAATTCGCCAGCCATTGGCTGAACTGCTTGTTTACCTGCCGGGTAAAACAGAAGAAGACGCACTGCTGAGATTCATGGCGGAAGTTCGCGAAGAACTGAACATTAAAAATGTCCGCTTTATGGAAGGCAGCGGCGGCATGGTGGAATACCGATTCAAGCCTAACCTGCCGGTAGTTGGCAGAAAATATGGCAAGATGGTACCGGCATTAAAAGCCGCATTGGCAGAAATTACTGGGACAGCAGCAACAGAAATCGCAACTCTCGCGCGTGCTGGCAACAGTTTTAAGGTTATCGTTAATGGCGATGAATGGGAATTAACTGCTGAAGAAATTCTCATTGAATCGTCATCGCCGGAAGGTTTTGCTGTCGCTGAAGACGGCGGTTACGTTGCCGCGTTGAACACTGAAATCTCTGAAGAACTGCGCCGTGAAGGTATTGCACGCGACATGGTGCGAACCATCCAGGACGCGCGCAAATCAGCCGGCCTGCAAATCAGCGACCACATACAACTTTTCATCGAAGCAAGCGATGAAATTAAAACAGCTCTTAACGACCATATCGAATATTTGATGTCAGAAACCCTGACATCCGAAATCTATTTCGAAATGGCGTCAACTGAACTTTATATTGAAGAAACAGAGTTGAACGAAGAAAAAATCAAAATCTGCCTGGCAAAAATTTAATCTAATATAAAATACCCGCTGGTATTACGCCCCATTTTATCAGCGGGTTATTTATTGATAAAACGAAGGGGGCATTTAAGATGCTATTTGAACAATTTGGGAAACGTGGAACTGATTTTTTGGGAGTGAAATACCCCGTCATCAGCGGTGGAATGACCTGGATAAGCAATTTCGAGTTAGTTAAGGCAGTCGCCGACGCTGGCGCATTTCCGGTATACGCCGGCGGCAACACCCCACCAGATATATTTGAGAAAGAAGTTGACCGTCTTGTCGCTGAAATAAAAACACCATTCGCGGTAAATATGATTACTATCGCGCCGAATTTTCGCGCTCATTATGAAATACTGCAGAAAAAAGATGTGCCATTTGTAGTTTTTGCCGGTTCATTTCCCCGCAAGTCAGATGTGCAGGGGATGAAAGACAGCGGTAAAAAAACGATGGCATTCGCATCAGAAGGTTCCATCGCCGCCCAGCAAATCCGTTTCGGCATTGACGCATTAATTCTGGAAGGCAGCGAAGCCGGCGGACATATTGGCCATGTGTCCTTGATGATTCTGCTGCAGCAAGTGCTGTTTGAGTTTGACCAGGTGCCAATATTCGTAGCTGGCGGCATCGCTACCGGCAAGATGGTTGCGCATCTGATGATGATGGGTGCATCCGGAGTGCAATTGGGTACCCGATTCGTAATGAGCGATGAATGTACCGCCCACCCCAATTTCAAAGACGCATTCCTGAAGGCAAATGCTCGCCAGGCAATCAGTACCCCGCAATATGACTCCAAATTGCCGGTTGTTGCCGTGCGCGCAATTAACAATAAAGGCATGGCGGAATTTGGCAAATTGCAATTGCAGTTGCTGAAAGAACTGGAATCCGGCGCCATCACACGTGAAAAAGCGCAATTTGAAGTTGAACATTTTTGGGTTGGCGCACTGCGAAAAGCCGCGATAGACGGCAATGTAGACACCGGTTCTTTGATGGCCGGCCAAAGTGTTGGCTTGATAAAAGATATCAAACCGATAAAACAAATCCTGACAGACATCGCAACCGAAGCAGAAGCAGAATTAATCAAGATGCGCGGGAAGTTTTGATACATTCAATATCTGAATAAACAAAAATATATGATGTTTAATTAATATCATATCAGGCTAAAATAATAACACATGAATAAAACTTTTTCTGAATCGTTATCTATCGCTCTTTCTGGTGCGAAACCGCAGGTTGAATGGCTTGTTCCCCTGCTTTCCTGTTCTGACGAAGACGCTGTTGAATTATATAAAGCCGCCGATGAAGTACGGGCGGCTAATGTTGGCAGCGCCGTGCATTTCCGCGCCTTGCTGGAGTGTTCAAGCTATTGCATAAAAAATTGCTGCTATTGCGGCTTGCGCAAGGCTAACAGTACGGTATCACGATATCGATTAAGCGAAGAAGAAATGATTGACGGTGCGAAACAAGCCGTCGAGTTAGGCTATAAATCCCTGGTAATTCAGTCTGGCGAAGATATGTGGTACACCGCTGACAGAATGGCGCATATTGTAAGCAGCATCAAAAAAGTCGCTGATCTTGCTATCACATTAAGCCTTGGCGAGAGAGATAAAGAAACTTACCAGAAATGGTTTGATGCCGGTGCCGACCGCTACCTGTTGCGAATTGAGACCACTGACCCGGAATTGTTTGCCTTCATCCACCCGGATGATGACTTGAATTACCGCAAGCAATGCCTGTACAATATTCGCGACATCGGCTATCAACTTGGAACCGGTGTGATGCAAGGCATTCCCGGACAGACAGCTACTACCCTGGCGAACGATGTTATCTGGATGCATGAATTAGGTGCGGAAATGATTGGCGTCGGCCCATTCATCCCCCACCCCGAAACACCGCTGGGAAAAGAAACTGGTGGAACAGTTAACGACACTTTGCGATTAGTCGCTGTTTTAAGACTGGTATTCCCATGCGCGCACCTGCCAGCCACCACCGCCATGGGATCACTTAACCCCAAGGGCCGCGAAATGGCGTTGCAAGCTGGCGCAAACGTGGTAATGCCAAATATCACCCCTACCACATTCCGCCCGCAATACGAAATATACCCGGGTAAAATCTGCCTCGGTGACGACGCAGCCCATTGCCGCGGATGCATTACCGGCAGAATAACCAGCATCGGCAGAACAGTGGGAACTGATAAAGGACACGTGATTCGAAGAGAGAAGAAAGAAGTTTGAAGAGAGAAATTGCAAATTGCAAATGACAAATTATGTCCCCCTCTCGAGGGGGATGTCACCGCAGTGACAGGGGGAGTGACTAAATATAAACTTTCATTCGTGCAAATAACTTCAAACGATTTATATCGATGTACAATAGCCAGCCCGGCTATCCAATGTTTATTACAACTTCATCATTCATCAGCTTTTTTCATATACACATAACCTTCATAATTTGGTACAGTATCAACAATAATTTTGGAGGTTTATCACATGGAAATAAAATCTATATTTGATTTGGTTCCCCCATCTTGGCGCGAAATACGCAAAAGGTTTTCTCCAGTACGAAATGTTAATAAAATCAGAGATGATGGCTTATCATTCACAGACCGAATTGCAATTGGTGCAACAGGTATTGTTGGTACAATGGGCTTTTTCTTTTTCTGTATTATTATGGTTACTGTGCCCTTGATTTATCGGGATACAATGCCGGTAATTCAATACATCTCCAGTGGATATCTGCAGCTAATCTTCCTGCCGTTAATCATGGTTGGCCAAAACCTGCAAAGCAAACATTCAGAATTGCGTGCAGAAAACGATTACCAGATAAATATGAAGGCAGAACATGAAATTGAAGTATTATACAAACATCTGGAATATCAAAATGCTATTTTGATAACAATGATGAAAAAAATGGATATTTCAATGGAAGAAGTTCTGCAATACAGTACAGAAATTTATACGGAAATAAACAAAAATAACCCTGACAAAATGTCGTAATCAAGATTATTCAGACGCAAAATTTTGCGTCTGAATATGCCTGGTTTGAAGGTGTAGAGACGCACGGCCGTGCGTCTCTACAATCATTTTCATTATTTCAACAATCCCCAACCCCAGTTTACCGGGTCTAACCGCGCTTCTGTTGGCAAGTCGTATACAATCTCGGCACCGTTGCGTGCCCAATGCATACGGGCAACGTTGCGCTGGCCGGCGGGATCGCTGAAGTTTATTGAGAAGTCAAGACCAAACTTTTCTGTCTTGGCATCCAACCCGATGGTTGTCCACGGGATGGCTGCTTCCAGGCGATAACCTCTATCAGTTATTTTCACCGCTGCTGTTACATCTGTGATTATTTCCACTTTATCCATGCGAACTTCACCGGATGGCGAACGGAATGACACCGGTTTTGCTCCGGCTGCTACCTTCGGCCTGTATGCAACAACTTTCACTTTGTCGCCGTCAGGTGCGAACAATATTCGAATATCACCGACATCAACCGGACGTTTACCCGGCTTTTTGCCAATCCATACGCTTACTTCATCACCAGTTTTAAATAACGCCGTGGTATCTCCACCGGCATTTTTCCATGGAGAATCATCTTTCACATCAAATGCCACATAAAGATTTTTATCATCATACAACATTCGCGCGTTCCCCTGTGCTGTTTCGGAAATAACCATGTTGGCAAACGGAGATTTATCAAATTCGGTCAGGTCGCCATCGATAGTCACCGGTGCTTTTGCCAGCGGAATACCGAGTGTGCGTTCGCGTGGTGCTGTCCGTTTTTCATATTGCTGTTTTGCCGATTCAATATCTTCCGCTGTCAAGGTGAAAGTTCCCAGGAATGGAACCGCTTTTACATCAGTTCCCAATACTTCGTAAACATGAATAGCATCGCTGGCCGCCATAAGATATACCTTACCGGTCTGCGGATGGCGGAAAATTCGGGTATTGAATAACTCTACCCATACAGAATAAGCGTTTGGCACTGGCCCGCGCATCGTATCTTCCAGCAGTGTGTCTACATACAAACCATGGTCAACATCCCAGGCGTGAACAAGAGAGTTTTCGTCACACCAGAAAAGATAATTATTAATGATACCGGCTGGACCTGTCGGACAATATGTTTGTCCCGGTGCGGCAAAACCATCCGCGCGTTCACCAGCATGCCAGATAGGCTTGCCAGTAGCCGGGTCATACTTGGTTACCTGGGCAAACTCCCAGTCATGACCGTGACCAACACCAGGAAGACCGGCAGCGTTGTAACCGCCATTGAATCCATACACTGCGCCACCTGCCGCATAAGCAGTCCGACAGCCAGGTGAACCGTGAGCAAGGCCATTCGCACCGCCATCATTACGCGCTTTTGCGACATATACCGCTTTTTCCCAGTCATATACAGGAACCCCATTTTTCCATTCCATCGCTGGTATTTTCCAAATTCCACCGGGAGTATTATCCGACCAGTCATGCATATATAAATCAAATTTATCGTCAAAATACATACCCCATCCCTGTTGTGGTCCACCACCGCTTATCGGATAGCCCGGTGCAGTGGTTACCTTCCATTCGTCGGCCTGCATTTTTCCATCACCATTAATATCTGACCATGTCCCTTTAATGCCGGTGTTTTTATTTGTTGCTTTGTAGCTTCCATCATCCTGTTTAATTACCCAATTAGCGAAAATTTTGCTGATAAAGCGAAAATTATCATCATTAAGTTCAACAATAGCGCCGCTGCCGCTACACCACCATATTTTACCATCATGCCATCTAATACGCGGCCACCATTTTGCGGAAGAACTTCCATCTCCTCCTGTCGCTGGATTGTAAACACCAATCCAATAACTATCAACTGCCCATGTACCAGTGGTGTAATTAAATATATAACGGATAATATCACCATGGGTGTCGCCATAAATATATTCCGGCTTTTCGTCATCGACGCCAAACATACCGCTATAATAATATGGCCCTTGAAACTCGCGTTCCAACTTGCCGGTAGATGACCAGCGGGTGAAACGTTTGGGTGCGGTACTCTCGGCGATAAACAGCGTATTTCCGCCGGTATTGCAAATCCCTACCGGGTCAAGGAAGTTTTCCGGCTGCATTTTACCGCATAACGGTCGTCCACCGCGTTTGCCCAGTGCGCGGGTTTCTTTGCCATCCTTATCAAAATAAACCACCTGGTTTCTCGGTGCGCCTACCGAGGCGACAAAACCGCCGCCAACGACCGTATCAATATCCCATACCGGCCCATCAGCATCGGCTAACTGGCGTTTTACGGTGCCATCTGGTAATAATTCAGCAATTTTACTTCCCATGCCAACAAAAATACCGCCATTAGCATCGAATGTCACACCAGATACGCCATCCAATTTCCACGTCGAGGTTGCTTTTCCATTTGCCGGGTCAATGACATATAATGCATTCTGTTTTGGTGCAGTTAAATATAACTTGCCATCATGAAATGCCAGGTCGGTGGCAATTCTATCGCCCTTAATATATTCGCCAAACATCGGCTGCGATTGCTGCGATGGCGCGTATAGCTTTTGTTTCCCCGTGGCTGCATCTACCCGCCACAACAATGGCCGCCGTGTATCACCACCATAATTTGATTGTCCTTCCGGGGCATCCATGGCGGAATCGCATACTATATACACCGATGTTCCGTCACATGCAACAGCAGCCTGGCTACCCTTCAACCACCAGTCCAAATGTGATTTCCAGATAACTTTGCCATCCTGGGTCATGCGAATCAGCCCACCTTCGCCTTCTTCAAAAGCCCACAGGACCAGGATATCGCTATTCGCATCCGCATTGACAGTGCAGATGTCCATCACATAACCCCACACGCCGCCCCAACTGCCGGTGCCGTCAGCGGTGCGATAAGCGGGGTTGCCGCTTTGACCGACACTGCCGACATATTTCAGCGAAAACTTTGGCGCGATGATGCCGTGATATTTGTAGGTTCCTGGTTTCGCCCAATGGCTATACATATCGCGGCCATCCCATATTACCGAATTGGACGATGGCTGCCCGGAAACCAATTGCCGAACAGTGACATCATTCTGGTCATAAATATTCAGGCTCATCCGGCCATTAAATGGTGGTTTAATAGTGATTTTCACCGCAGTAATCGGCCCATTATCTTCTCGCGGTAATGGACGGATATCCGGTTTCCACATCGTTGTTGTCGCAATAACTATGCGGCCATTGCCATTATCAGCAATATACACGCCATTCAGGTCGGCGGCAATCGCGTAAGGTCGATTCAGCCGGTCCAGGGTGCATCCTTTCTCGCCTGTCACGCCAAGCCGCGCTATCAGCGCGCCGGTCTTTGCGTTTAATTGGTCAACTATATTACCGGCAGTATCGCACACATAAACATAATCCATTGTGGCGGCGATGCGGCGAATTCCTTTGTAGTCATCCGCGGTTTTCCACGTTACGGTTTGCCCGTCTAATGATAACCTTGATACGCCTTTTGCGGTGGCGATATACACGCCATCCTGAGTTACCGCCAATGCCAAAACTCCCGGCATTTCAGTTTTCCATGCTGTCGGCAATGCCGTTTTATCCATTAATGGCCGCCGCCATATTGTCCCGGCGGTCGGGTCGGCAAATGCGATATCTTTTCCCATTATCGCCGCCTGACCGATACTTTTCACATCCGGCATATTCACTTCAAAATCAAGGTGCCGCGCAGTACCGTCATAACCGACGGCAAATCCTTTGCTATTGCGATATAACAATATTCTGCCTTCAATTGCGGGCACTTCAGTAATTACATTTTTACCATGCAGTGGGCCATTACAATCCAACAACTCGCCAATTGGCTGTTCCTTGGCAAATGATACCGGATGCTGAACATCATTGTTGCCACCAGCAGTAAACGCGATACCATGCAGGGAATTGCCATTCATTATAAGCTCTTCCAGTGAAATCGCGCCGATTCGGCGAGTATAAATGAAGTTCGTTCCATTCCATTTCGCCTCAACCGCACCGCTGCGTCCAGCAAAGAAATAACGGTCTCCAACCTGCACCATTTGCGCTGCCATGCGGGTTTCCTCAACGCCGGAGCCGCAATCGCCGGGAGCAGGCTTGGTTCCGGTGATATCCATTCTTCGCAACCCGCCGCTGTAACCGAAATAGTAGCGGTAATCACCCATTATCATCCCATCGATAGCATCGCCAACTTTATCACCGGTTTGCGAATATCTGCCGTACCAATTAACACCGCCGGCATGCTGGATGGATATATTATTATCCGGATCAACCTGTATGATATGCCGCCATGGCCGAGTTGCACCCTTCGGATGTGTCAGGATGAATAGTGGCGATACAACAGCGGTAACCGGATCAACTGCTATTACCGGGTAAGTCATCGCGTCAATATTCGATTGTCCAACAATTATTCGTCCCTGCTTGTCCAGAGTTGGGGAAATAGCCCAGATTCCCGGTCCCTTTGCAATATTCTCAATGGTAATTTTGCTGGCATCCGCTGCAGTAGTCTGTATCCGGTATAGCGCGCTTTTACCGAGATATGGATTTAATGCCACGAAAAATATTGCGTCGCCAGCGCGTACCATCAGCGACCGCGATACCAGCCCGGCACCATCCGGTAACTGCAGCACCGTCAGGCATTTCCCGTCCTGGTCGCAAACCGCAATCCCTTCATCCGCGCCGGCAAGGTATAACCGTCCCCTCGCATCGGCAGCAATGCCGGTATAAAAAGAATACGGGACCGGCCTGTCCGACAAACCACTGGTATTCCCCAACACCCCAACTGCCTTCAAAGCGATCGGCGCATCAGCAGCAAAGCCGGCTAACGCCAGCATAAATGACAACAAACTAACGAATAACAAACGCATATCAATGTCCTCTTATTAACAAATATTGCTTAACCCATTAAATAAAATTGTACGTTGAGAGAAGGTTAATGTCAATGGAATTTTGGTGAATCTTACTCGATAACAGCAAACAAATTATCGCAATTCAACCGTATCAACAACTAAAATAATTACTCACTGTCTAATTTATTTATAAATTAAAAAAGGAGAAACTTTATGTTTCGTTATACATTAAGCGCACTGGCGGTGGTTTTCATCTGCCTGCTGGTGCAATCTATCGCTTTTGCTGACGTTAAAGTGGCGAGTATTTTTAATGACCACATGGTGCTGCAGCGCGAAAAAACTGTTCCTGTTTGGGGAACTGCTGCTGTTGATGAAAAAGTTACCGTTAAATTTGCCGGTCAGGAAAAAAGCGTTGTTGCTGACAAAGACAGTAAATGGATGGTTAAACTGGACGCGTTAAAGACCGGCGGTCCGGAAGTTATGACTATCACCGGCAAGAATACAGTTACCATCAATGATGTATTGATAGGCGAAGTTTGGATTGGCTCCGGTCAGTCTAATATGGCAATGAATGTTGCCAGTTTCAGCGGGAATGACCCGGTACTGGCAGAAGCAGCAAAGAAGACATACCCTAAACTGCGAATGCTGGTTATGCCTAACATGAGATGGGTGGAAGCGTCCGACTCGAAAAATATCAATAACTACTCCGCTTTATTGTTTGCATTCGGGTATCAGTTGCAAAAAGCTCTCGGTGAAGATGTCCCCATAGGATTGATGGCCAGCGCAAATGGCGGCACAGCATCTGGTATGTGGGTGAATAGCCAACCACTGATAGACGATCCGGCATGCCAGGAATCTGTAAAGAAATATGTAGCTTCTGGTCAGTATGATGTACTTATGAAAAGATACCAGGATGACTTGGCTAAATGGGAGAAAGATGTTGCTGACCTTAAGGCGAAAGCTGATGCGGAACCAGCACCGGTAGTCGACCCGAACGCGCCGGCGGCAACTACTCCAGTGAAAAAAGAACTGAAACTGCCCAATAAACCAGGCCAACCCCAAAAACCCGGCGACTTCGGCTGGGCTGGCAGTTTGTACAAACAAAAAATTGTACCTTTAATACCATACGCGATTCGCGGGATATTATGGGACCAGGGTGAAGCCGGCAGCGGTTTCGTCGGTGCGGATAATTACCCGGTGATGGGCGTATTATTCAAAAGCTGGCGCAACGACTGGAAAACAGCGGCAGGCGATGATAAAGCCGGCGATTTCCCATTCCTGTATGTACAAAAACCCAGCGGCGGCGGTTGCGCATTTGACTTGACCAACCCGGTTACTATCAAGGGTGAAAAGTTGGCGCCGTTACCGAAAGATGTTCCAGGATTTGATGGAAACCGCGAATTATACGCACGTTTGCTTGATTATCCCAACGTCTGGATTGTACAGTCATCCGATCTGGGTAAAGACACCCACCCGGTAAACAAATCAGGCTATGGGGCACGCGCCGTACAGGTAGCATTGGGTTCAACATATAGCAAGAAAGTAGAAACTAACGGCCCTATCTTCAAATTGTTAAAAATAGAAGATAACAAAATCCGTCTTGAATTCACCCATGCTGGACAAGGATTAACCCCCGGTCAATCTGACAAACTGCAAGGTTTTGCCATCGCCGGCGAAGACAAGAAATTCGTTTGGGGAGACGCGGTGATCGACGGACAAACCGTTGTTGTGTCATCAGATAAAGTTGCAAAGCCAACCGCCGTAAGATATTTCGGAGTATCATTCTGCAATTTGTTTAATAAGGATGGCTTGCCCGCGCTGATATTTAGAACGGATAAATAGAGCAAACCACCCCCTGCCCCCTCCTTGGCAAGGAGGGGAGTTTAAACCACATCCTATCCCCTTCTTAGCACATGAAGGGGATTTTTTTTCTTATCAATCTTAACCGGGACTGGTATTTTACTCGTTTGAAGTCGAAATTTTATTGTCAATCGTCAATTGTCAATTCTTCTCTAATCTCTCTTCACTTAACCACCACACCTGCAAATATCGCCTTGATAATCTTCTCCTGCGCTGCCATTGCATCCGGTGTTCCCTGTACTGATATCAGCAGCAAATCTTCTTTGCCTACTTTAATTGCCAGGTATTGCTGATCCAGGTTGGTCATGCCCGGATGGGCGGTGGCGGCGAATTGGTATACTGCTATCAGACCTTTTGTTTTTCCATCTGCCAATACTACCGGCTGGCGATCCTGCGTGTCAGAGACCGAAAATTGCGGCAGGTATTCTTCCATCGCGATATAAACCTTGGGGATAAAGCGTATGCGCAATGCGTTGCCACCGATGACAGCTTCACGGTTGTCAGGCTGTCCGCTGCATACCGTATCTTTCGGCAGCATGACGGTGTAGCCGCGAGTTGCATTAGTTTCTGCAACCAGCAACAATGCTGCATCAGGAGCAGGCAAGGCTGCTTCTGCTTTTGGCAAGGCTGTCGGTGGGCCTAACGGTGCTTCAACTGGAGTGCCGGTTAATTTATCTACCAGCACAGGAATTGGTACCTGGCCGACGATATCTTCATCCCAACGCGGCCAAACATTTGTCAAGCCATTTACGCCTACACGAATACGCACTGCCGGGACACCTTTTAAACCGAGTGCAGGAATTGAAACCTGATAGACAGTTTTATCTTTTTCAAGATTAATAATATTATCATCGCGGCGTTCCCAGGTTCGTCCATAACTGACGGATGCCGATGATACCGGGATATTCGTTCGCCAACTGACGCAGATGGTGCCATCTTTCTGCAATTCCGCACGGGCATCAAGGATTTGCGGACCGGCTTGTTTCTCGGTAACACGCAGCACCCGCGGGTAATCAACTGTTTTTAACCGAACCGTCAGACTGTTTTCAGTCGAAGATACTATCTGTACCGGTACATCAATGCTGGTCAGCAAGTCATAGCCGGAAACTGTAGCACCGATTCCACGAATATTGCCTATCGTTACATCAAAATCCTGTTCCGGCATATCATAGCGCGCCGGATCCATTGCCGGTTTAGTCTTGTCCCAGACATGGCTGACATCGAGAGTCGCCACGTAATATGGAATGACGAACTGATTTGCTGACAATTGGTATGGCATAAATGCGAAATCATCACGATTCCAGCGATTTGGATGAGCCGGGGTATCATCGCCGGGATAGGCAAGTCGCGGTTTATATTCGACCAGTTCATTTACCTGCAACTGGCGTGAGGTTTTGATGGTTTTACCGGTATCCATCAATTTAACAAGCCATCCCAGTCCGGCAAATTCCGGTGGAATAGTCTTTCGCACTTCATCATTCAATTCATATTTATTCTTATCCAACGCCTGGTAAAATGCCCTGGGAAGCATACCAATGCTGTAGCGGTCGGCTTGCGGACTGAACATGAATATTCGGTATAACCCCTTTGATGCCTGGAAAATATATTGCCGCAGCATATTCTTTCCTGCCAAATGAATATCAAGCGCTTGCATTTGCGGGTCGTCGTCAGTTGCTCCGGTTTGTTTCTTTAATTCAGTGAAGAATTGCGAACGGTCGTAATTAACCTCAGTCTGCCACACCTCAGCAATTCGGAAATCACCATTATGAGTGTAGCGGCCATGGCCGCGGAACAAAACCAGCCTTGAATCCGGCATTAAATCACGGGTGATATGTTCGGTCTTAAATCCGGTAAACATGAATTCTGGACATCCCAGACGGAAAGTAGGAATAAAGAAAGAACCCGGTTCAACAGTATGCCAATCTTTATTATCTTTTTTACCTTCAAACTTTCCTGTAGCATCTATAACACCGCTGTTTTTATTATTCAACGGGGTAGCAGGTGAACTGTCACGCCAGCCACCGGTATAATAATGCCGGCTGAAACCTGCCTGGTTATCCCACAGTCCGGTTCCATTATCCCACGGCCACTGGTTGGCAAATCCACTGATGACATGCACACCCTGAAAACCGTTTTTCGGGTCATTGTAATAATCAATCGTCCCAGGAAGAATGGTATATAAATAATTTTTCTCTTCAAATTTCAGCCGTGCGGTAGGAGCATATTCCGGCTTAATATCACGTTCATGTTTATAAACAAATGGTTCAGAAAACTGGAACTTTTCATCGTAATAATTGTTTATATTTAGAAAATTCGAGCCAAAAGTCTGTTCATTCCAAACTTCAACATCAAATCCTACATCCTGCTTTTCATCAGAACCCAGGCTCTCGCGTACAAATTTTCCTACATTAGCGGCATAACGCATCCAGCCATCAAAAGTCTCCTTTGCTGCCGGTACCGGGGTGCCATCCTTCAGTTTAGCCCCTTGGAACGGTTGATATTTCAACTCTTTCAAACAATATCTGCCCGCTTTAACATCATAAGGCAAATCGGATGACAGATACGCGGTGCCATCTGCGTCAAGTTTGGTAATCATCGGGTAAGCGGCAATATAGTTGGGATGCTGGAAACCAGTATATCCAGGACGAATCTTGCTGGTATCTTTGAACTTGATAATTTTGTCGCCTCTTTTGACATCTGCAAGAACTTCCACCCAAACGTCACGCACCGGACAGGGAACGCCGTGATGGGCATTCAACAATATAAGCGGTCGTATGTTATGTTTCTTCAAAATGGCAAATATCTGGGCTAATCTCGTCTTCATATGCGGCATCAAATCATCATCCCAACCGGTACCACCCCACCCTATCTCGACCCGCATATTCCGAATCCCGCTTTCTTCCAACAACTGGCACAAAGCTTCGGTATATTTTACATCAACGTTATATTGGGTACCACAGAAGTTAGTCATGCGGCTTGCCGACCAGGTATCCATATAACTGCGCCATGGGGTATTAAAATAGCTGATAATGCCGAATGGTACATTAGCCTGTCCGGTATCTTCATAGGGGCCAGCCAGCTTAGCCGAAGCGGTAACTCCGTCCCATTCACCAATAGCCGGCAGTGCAGGAGTAGGAACAGGCAAAGCCGGTGCCACCTGGGCAAATGCCAACGATGTTAATACAGATAACGAAAGAAGCAAACCGATTCGACCGCAAAGATTCATAACCATTACATGAACTCCTGATAAATTGATGAAGATATTATACCATATCAGGGGAGACTGCCAACGCTTTATAGTACAATCGTTGCAAGATTTTTTTAAGTTACACAGAGATACACGGAGGAGACACGGAGATGCACGGAGGTTTTTGTATAGGTATTTGTAATAAAAACTACAATGCGAATCTTTGGATGCCATTTTTCAATATTTTTACATTAAAATTAATCAAAAGTCCTATCGGTTTTTTAGCAAATTTCATGTAAGTTAATATTTGTGCTCTATGAACTGGAATAATTTCGTCTACTGATTTTAGCTCAATAATTACAGTTTTCTCAACTAACAAGTCGATTTTATACCCGCATTCCATATTAATTTCTTTGTAAATTACCGGTAGAGGCAATTGCCTTTCTACGAATAGTTCTTTTTTGTGTAATTCATATGATAGACATTCTTCATAGGCACTTTCTAATAATCCCGGTCCTAAATTTCTGTGGACTTCAATTGCACAGCCAATTATCTTGTCAGTAATAATATATTTATCCATGTTATCTCCTTTGTAAGCAGCAAAATTATATCTTTTACCAGAAAGAAAAACAACCATAAAACAATAAATTATCTCCGTGTATCTCTGTGTCTACTCTGTTGCTCTGTGTCCCCTTCTTACTTAACTACATTCACCTTTGCCCACCCTTGCCCTTCGGTGAATTCGCGGGTGGTGAAGCACCAGATTACCAGTTTTTTTCCTGCCAGGTTGTCTTTGCGGCGGGCAAGGTTTTTCCGCGCTGGAGTGGCGCCGGATCCGCGTACTGCTACCAGGTCTACCGGGAAGCCGAGGTTCATCGCCAGGTTATCCACCAGGCCTGCCACTACATAGAGCATATC
>Ga0194053_10000319_pt1 | contig 36781 bp, 38 predicted proteins | sample SepL228m_MetaG_FD_161684 | JGI IMG/M metagenome (GOLD analysis project Ga0194053, IMG submission 161684) | Anoxic zone freshwater microbial communities from boreal shield lake in IISD Experimental Lakes Area, Ontario, Canada - Sep2016-L227-8m | ecosystem: Environmental > Aquatic > Freshwater >... | reverse complement strand
GAAGGTGAAGAGTGATATGCTCGTTGCCACCGTTGTAGAGATCGACTTGTTTCCAATAGTCCATTTTTTTCGGATCTGCCAAAGCTTTGTTGTTTTTTGGATCCATATAGCGGAGGTAATACCAAGAAGAGCCAGCCCAGTTTGGCATCGTATCGGTCTCTCTCTTCGCTTTGCCGCCACATTTTGGGCAGGTGACGTTGACCCATTCTGAGATCGCGGCGAGAGGGGATTGGCCGTCATCTGTCGGTTGATAATTTTCGACATCTGGAAGAGTGAGAGGGAGTTCATCTTCACTGATCGGCAAAGTGCCACATTTCTCGCAGTGGATGATAGGGATAGGCTCGCCCCAATAGTGCTGACGAGAAAATATCCAGTCTCTGAGCTTGAAATTTACGGTAAAGTCGCCCTTACCATCCTTCTTCAATTTCTCGGTGATTGCTTTCTTGCCATCTTCGGAGGTCATCCCAGTAAATTCGGCAGAATCAACAAGGACACCATAGCTTGTAAAGGCCTTGTCTGGCTCGTTCGCCTGAGCTCCTGCTGGTTTGATCGATTGAATGATTTCAATATTATATTTCTTTGCAAACTCGAAATCACGCTCATCGTGAGCGGGAACAGCCATGACTGAGCCTGTGCCGTAGGTGGCGAGGACGTAATCAGCGATAAATACATCGACTTCACGACCGTTTATTGGGTTTATCGCGGTCACGCCTTCGAGCTTCACGCCTGTTTTATCCTTCTGAAGCTCAGTACGCTCAAGATCGGACTTTTTCTTCGCGGATGTAATGTATTTGGAAACCTCGTCCCAATTAGAAATATTGGCTCTGAGAGCCTCTAGAAGGGGGTTTTCCGGCGCGATCACGACGTAAGTGCATCCGAATAGGGTGTCAGCACGAGTGGTGAAGACATCGACACTAGTTTTTAGTGGGTAGTTTTTAGTTTTTAGTTCAAATTTGATGTTTGAGCCGATCGACTTGCCGATCCAGTTGATCTGCTGAGTCTTGATCTTCTCTTCATAATTTACTGTGCTCAGGCCATCGATCAGCTTATCAGCATAGGCAGTGATTCTAAGCATCCACTGCGTTTGAATACGTTTTTCAGACTGTGTGCCACAGCGTTCGCACTTGCCAGCGACGACTTCTTCATTTGCAAGGATAGTTTTGCATGAAGGACACCAGTTTACCGGCATTTTCGCTTGGAAAGCCATTCGAGGAGTCGTATTGTCATCGTCTGCAATTTCGATCAGTTTGCCGTCGACAACGCCGTGTTTGTAGAATTGAAGAAAAATCCATTGGGTCCATCTGTAGAAATCTGGATCAGTTGTACTTATTTCTCGATCCCAATCAAAACAATAGCCCATCGATTTTTGTTGTCTCTTGAACGTCTTTATATTTATTGCAGTTGCGTCCTGTGGCTTGATCTTCATCTTGATCGCGTAGTTCTCAGTCGGCAAGCCAAAAGCATCCCAGCCCATCGGGAAAAGGACGTTGTAGCCTTTCATGCGCATCATACGAGCGTGAGAATCGGCAGCGGAGTACATAAGGCAGTGGCCAACATGCAAGCCAGCGCCTGACGGATATGGAAATTCTAGGAGAGAATAATATTTTGGTTTGCCAGAAAAATCCTCGGATTTGCCGTATTTTTGCTCTTCCCAGATTTTTGACCATTTTTCTTCTATTTCACCAAAATTGTAATCTTTCATTGAATTCCAATCTTTTATTAGTGCCGCTTTGTAATATCTATGCTTACATTAGCACTTTTTTGAGATGAATTCAATTTGGCTAAATCAATTTTTGGTAATAAAAAACCAGATTAAATTTGGTTATAATCTGGTTTATGTTTTGCGTGGTCCCCGGCTACACTGGCCATACTGCCTGGAGAATGTAGCTGACAAATGTGAAAACGATTAGGATCGCGAGACTAATAAAGCCTGCAAATACTTCCTTCTTGGCTTCTGACGAGGGTTCGTCGGGATCGTTTGGGTCAATTTTCGTAGGCATGCATACTCTTATGACAAAAAGAGTTATCCAAGCTCCGATTGCCCACCAGCAGGCATAAATGTTTGCTGGGCTCGTCTTAGTTACATGAAACGCGATCAGATAGCCCGCTATCGCGCAAATAGCAGTAAGAATTATGATTCTTTTTATCATTTCTTCACCCCTTTATCTCCTTTGAGATGAGAATACAATACAATTGTACAATCAAACTGTCAATATTTTGTCTTACAATGTTGAATTGGCATAATTTTCTTTACATTTTCCTGTTTCAAGAGTAGTTTGAAGGCGTGAGGTGGACAAAATGAGTGAACCGAAAAAAGTTGTTTGTGTCGTCCTTATTTTGGACGAAGCACCTGAGAAGAAGATCCTTCTCGTACAAAAGTCCGGCAGCTGGTTCTTGCCAGGTGGTAAAGTCGAGGACGATGAGGCTGATCTGGAATGTCTGAAGCGAGAGATGACAGAGGAGCTTCCGTATGCACTTTGCCTGATCGACGATTACTACGGTGAGTACATGGGAACTACTCCAAACACAAAATCTCCAGCAAATGTAAAAGTTTGGAAGGGGACATGGCTGCGTGGCTCGACAACACCAGCTAACGAAATTGAAGATTCAAGATGGGTCACAGCTGCCGAAGCAGCATCGCTAAATGTTTCAGAGATATCACGTGATATCATCTATGATCTCCAACGAGATCAGCGACTGTAAATTTACTAAGTTTTAGGCTGGCCGATGTGTCAGCCTTTTTTATTTTTAGTTGCATAAACGGATAGTTGGTGGTATAATATATTAAATCTTTTGCGATTAGAAAATTCGCCAAAGAAATCTTGTTTGGAGGTGAAGTCCATGAGACTCACTTCGTTTCTGACCGTCATTGCGACGGCAATTTTCACCCTTACATTACTGGGTTGCAGCAATCCGAGCACGGATGATGTCTATCTGACCAGCAATGTTGATGGTATGAGAGGCACAGTGTACTCATCGCCAGGCGCACAGTATCCAAGAGTATGCTTCGCTTACTCAGTATCAGGTCAGTACTACACTGACACGAGTTGCAAACTGTCCTTCGCCTACACAGCGTCTCAAGCAGTCCAATTTCACTGTCCTTGGCCGACAACCTCGGCGACTCGTTGGTCAATTTTTGTCTATAATGACACAAACAAAGACAATAAGTTCCAAATTAACGAATTGATGGGAGTTGCTCGTATTTATTTGCAGCGAGGATTGAGCGGCAAGTTCGAGATTGTGAACTCTGCGACCAACGAAGTGACTTGCCGGGATGCAACAACAATTGTGGGAAATGCTACGTATATCAATCTGACTTTCAATCCCGAACAGCGTGATCTCACCGTGAAAATTGTTGAATAATGCTAATCTGTCTGAAATAAATTCCATTGTCCCTGGGTTTCTACCTAGGGATTTTTTTGTGCAAAAGGTTGGTCAGGAAGCTATTTTTTAGCTTGATTGTAAGCTATGGCAGTTTGGATGAGAGCTTTCAGAGCTTTTTCGTCAATAGTTTCGCCCTCAAACACATCGATAGCTCGTCTCTGATTGCCTGTGAGATCGGCGTTAAACACTTTATCAGGGTCAGCGAGCGCTGCACCGTTTGCGAAGACGAGCTTCACCTTGTCCTTAAATATATTCCCGACGCAAATAATTCCGTTCTTAGACCAGACGGGAGAGCCCATCCATTTCCATTCTTCGATGATTTCCGGATCAGCTTCAAGAATAATCTTGCGTAGCTTCGATAGCATTTCGCCGCGCCAGTCAGGGTTTCGCGCGATTAAGTTGTCAATTTCCTCTCGTGGATTCATATTGGCTCCTTCGCTTAATTGATTTAAGAGTAGCGAAATATCTGCAAATGCACAAGGACTGACTGAAATGTGCGTAGATTTCTATTCGTTGTATAGGGTAGGCCTTACTATAAATGCATATTTGTGGTAAAAGAATGGTAACAACCTTGTGAGAGAAGGAGAAATAGTCATGAAGAAAGAATTGACTAAAAACACCATTCCGATGGCATTGTTCTCGGGAATAATGAACCCCGTTGCTGTGGCTTATTTGATGGTTAGCCACCTGAAGCAGATATACCGCAAGGGATATCTGATAGAGCCACGAAATGTCGAGGCAGATAAATGTGAATCGGTTGCTGACCATTGTTTCGGTCTTCTGGCGCTGATCACATTCATCATGACTTCGTATAAGATTGAGCTCGATTGGCAGAGAGTGATGCTTATGGCTATCATTCATGAATTTGGTGAGGTCTACGCCGGAGATATAACTCCGAAGGACGGAGTTTCTGGTGAAGAGAAATATGCCTTGGAGAGAATCAGCGTCCGTTTGATTCTGAACGAATTCCCAGGAGGCGACGAGCTGATTGAAATCTGGGAAGAGTATGAGGCACAGCTTACTCCTGAGTCTCGATTTGTGAGGCAGCTCGATAAGCTGGAGATGGGTCTGCAATCATGCATATACCATCGTCAGTACGGCATGCCGAACGAAGACTTCGTCAAAGACGTCGAATCAAGTCTTAGTGATCCCATTCTTGTGAACATTTTCCGTTCAATTCTTCACTCAGCTTAGTCATTTGCCTGGAAATATTCTCGCAGACTGTTATTCGTTTAGCAGTCTGTTTTTTGTGTATATGCGTTGAAGAAGATTAAAAAAATGCTCCGTCGTTGAATAATCAACAGCGGAGCTGATAGCGCCGATAATAATCATGAGGCAAAAAGGCGATCTGAGCCGACTTACTGCTCAAAATTAATTTCAGCTGCGAGCGGTCAGATGACAACTCAAATGCTCGTTTGCAGAATCGATAGACATGGGGATTGCCATCTGACAACCCAATAGATAGTAGCTCTCGTGCTGTGCTGATATCCAGCTTAATCAAAGCTTGCAGAATTCGCTCCATAAGCATTAGCATGGAGGCGTTTTTACCCTCGAACATTTCTTCAAAAGAATGTTGCTTGATGCGGCAAACCATCTTTTCAAAGAGCCGACAAAACAATGGTACTGCCATCTTGTCGTCTAACTTTGCCAAAGCATCAACCGCTTCGATCTGGAAGTATTCATCGTCTGTGCTTTTTATAGCTTGTTGGATGTCTTCGCGATAGGCATAGGCATTTTCTGATAACTCTCCCATAGCGTATACACATAATTCTCTGAGATATCCATCAGTTTCGTACAAGACAACTTCACGGAACTGTGGCAACGCAGGCCAATACTTTAGCATGCCAAGGGCAATCGCGTTTGACCGTCTGCCTCCATCAAAAATTCCGAAAACTTTCCGCTTGTCTTCCAAAGGAATCGACTCGTCAGTAAGCGTCCAGCGCATTATTTCTGCGTTTTCATAAATCCAGCAGAAGATTGCTGCGTCGCAAACTGAGATGTCCAGAGAAAAGCCCCTATTTGATGAGGTCGGGACAAATATTCCATTTCTGCTTTGATAATAAAAACAATTATCAAAGCTTTGCATCTGTCGATGATGCTCCCAATGCAGAGCATATCTTAGAAAACGATCATAAAATTCTACGCTACCGAATTTACTCGGATATTGTTCAGTAAGCAAATCGCTTACCTCCTTTTAAAAAAGTGCCTAGAGAGAATCTAGCACAATTTTTATACCAATACCAATATATTTTGTCATATTAATAAAATATTTAAGCAACATGGACTTTCATAAGTCCCCAGGGGTATAATAAAAAGACTAGTCTAGGGCTAATCACTTTATAGTTATAGTAATATAATTATATTAGACAACTTATGGATATCCAAATGAGATCTATAAATAATCAATCTACATCAATCTCGCAAAAAACACCTATACATATCTGGCTAGTAGGTATTATTGCATTATTTTTAAATAGTATTGGTGGATATGATTTTGTAATGACCCTTAGTAAGAATAACGATTATTTTTCTTCACTAGGCTATGGTACTGCCCAGATAGATTATTTTAATAATTATCCATTGCCACTTGCAGTTTTTTGGTTTGTGGGCGTATGGGCGGCAATAGCTGGTTCACTATTTATCTTACTTAGATTAAAATTTTCAAAAAATTTATTTCTGATAGCGATTGTTGGCCAAGTCGTTCTGGATGCTTATACATTCTTTTTTAAACATAGGTGGGAAGTCTTGGGACCAAAATTATGTATACAAGACTTGGTTATCCTTGGATTTACAATTTTTCTAGCAATCTATTCTAGCCATCTAGCAAAGCATAAACTCCTTAAATGAATTTCAGAGTACAAAAAAACAGCTCTAAGAGATGTTTTTTTGTGGTGGACAGTCAACAAATAATTTGGAACCAATTTATTGAATTTGTGCTCGAATGGGAGCCGATTCTAAGAGAAATATATCACCAATAAGTTCGGTGGTTGTTTAGTACTTTGAAAATTAAGAATTGATTTATCTAACTTTTGCGCTTCGATGGTTATTCTTCTGGCACTGATTGTTGTTTCAGCTGACTGACAACTTTAATCTGAGTGACATCATGAAAGCCATACTCACCATTTTCTCTACCCATACCAGAGTGTTTATAGCCACCGAAGGGATTATATCTAGCTAGTAGATTTATAACCGACTTTTGCGCTATCATACCAGCTTGCAATTTGGGTGAGAGACGGTTAAACAGTTCTCTATCATTGGTTAAAATATATGAGCTTAATCCATACTCAGTGTCATTCGCCAATGCAATCGCTTCTTCTTCGGTCTTAAAAGATATAACCGGCAAGACTGGGCCAAAGGTTTCCTCAGTCCAGACACGCATATCTGTTGCAATGTTTGTTAAAATCGTAGGCTCATAGTATGCGCCCTGCAGTCCTGCTGGTCGTTTGCCGCCAATGACAACCTTTGCCCCCTTATCAATAGCATCTTTGATCTGTCCTTCTAATTTTTCTAGTTGTCGCAATGCGACAAGAGGACCGATCTGAGTTTGGTCATCAAGCGGGTCACCAATCTTTTTTACGGTAATAGCTTTCGCAAGTTTTTCTACCACCTCATCGAATTTGCTCTCATGCACGATTAACCGTTTGACGGAAGTGCAAAACTGGCCTGAGTGCAGGAAACGCCGACTGTAAATGTTTTCAATATCAGCTTCGTCTAGCAGCGCATCTTCAAATATAATATACGGGTTTGAACCACCTAGCTCAGTTGTAATTGGAATAAACTTTTCAGCAGCAACTTGTGTAAGCTTATGACCAACTGCAAAACTGCCTGTAAATGATATCTTGTTGACGTCGGCTCGTGCAAGACATTCACCGATATCACCACCACCGTATAGAATATTAAATATTCCCTCAGGCAATCCTGACTCGGCAATAATTCCAGCAAGTAATTTTGCAAACAATGGATTTTCCTCTGAACTTTTGTAAACAATCGCATTTCCAGCAAGCAATGCCTGTCCGCATTGCCAAGCGACATTGGTGAAAGGAAAATTCCAAGGGCAAATAGTAGCGATTACACCCCACGGCTCACGGTAAACAGTATGGATTTCTGAATCATTTTCTAGAGTTACTTTTGGTGCCAGATACTCTTCTGCGGTAGAAAGGTAATCTTCAAAACAACTAACACCTTTAACCACGTCTGAACGGCTTGAAAAAATAGGCCGCCCGGTTTCTAACGTGATAATACGGGCAAAGTCTTCTGTGCGCTTTTTGCAGATTTCTACAAAAGACCCGATTGCTTCTACACGCTCAGCTACCGTTAGACCTTGCCATGCGGCTTGTGATTTGTGAGCTATTGCGACGGCTTCAGTTACTTGTTGCTCGGTTGAAATATCAACTTCGCCAACAACCTCATACTTTTTTGCAGGATTCATTGAAATAAGTTTCATGTCTAAAATTTTATCACACAATAAGGATGAGCGCTAGGTCAGGCACAATAGTCTTTTCCAGATTGGTAATCAGAATTGTGCTTATGATTTCAGTGGTTCCATAGCTCCCGAGGGTATAATAAAAAGACTAGTCTAGGACTAATCTTTTTATTGGTGGACAGTCAACAAATAATTTGGAACCAATTCATTGAATTTGTGCTCGAATGGGAGCCTATTTTGAGGTATATTTACGAAAAAGATGATGATCGAGCTCAAAAATAGATTTAGATAATTTCGAGTGTTTTAATGCCCAGAACCTTCATAATTCGCTGAAGTTTTTCGAAAGAGAGATTTCCTTCGCCACGCTCAACTACCGCATAGTAATTTGCGTTAAGGCCTGCTTTGGTGGCGACTTCTGCCTGAGTAAGGCCGAGCTTTTCTCGAGCATTCTTTAATCTTTCACCAAGCTTTTTGCGATTTTTTTCATCATCGTTGCTAATCATATATCGATAATAACAAATTTTGTTGAGAATGACCAGATTAAAAATTAAGGAGGATTATGTTCAACCAAACAGTAGCTTTTAGACAGTATCTAGCCAATAGAGATAAGCAAATCAATATGGAAAAATCAAATGAGTTGCCTACTCGTAATTTGTACAATGAAAAAACTTTCTACCACGAATTTACAAAAGATATGCTGGCGGCCAAGAAAGAAGTAATAATTTATAGTCCATTTGTGGCCAAGTTCAGGATGGACAACCTAAGTGATACAATTGAGAAACTTAGACATAGAAACATTGCGGTCTTCATCTTTACTCGCCCAATCGAGGAGTATGATTCTTTATTTCAGCCTCAAATCGAATGTGCATTGCGACGTTACGAAGATAAAGGAGTAAATATCTTCTACCTCACCGGAATTATTCACGAAAAGATTGCCATCGTTGACCGCGAAATCCTCTGGGAAGGCAGTCTGAACATCCTCTCCCAGAGAGCAAGCAGAGAGATGATGCGTAGAGTTTCCGATCAAGACTCAGCTATGCAGATAATGACCTATCTCGGACTGAATATGAGGCTTGCAGAGGGGTATAAGCTTCAATATGAGAAGATGTATCGGAGTTTGATCGACAATTCAAAACAAAATACCAAATTAAAAATAATTGTTTTTTCTCTTATTCTTGTTATCTTATTGATTACTTGGTGGCTATTTGTTAGCTTGGATGTGACAGGATTATTTGTCCGAGGTATTGAATATTTGATTCATATTATGAAACTATATACTTATAGCTAAGGAGTATCATGAAAAAAATCGATAAAGATAAAACAATAGAACCGACCAAGGAAGAGCTCGATCAGACCAAAAAGATGTTGAAAGACAAGTATGATCTTGTCGTACCCAAGCCTGATTTGATCAGACTAGTCAATTTGATCAAAGAATTGGAGCAGTGGCTCAGACCCGATAAAGCACCAAGTTCTCCGAGAAAAATCACCGAAGAAATGGCTATGGAATTTAGGGGATTGCTCATGGCAGTCAGAGGGATAGACATTCCAGTCGCTGAAGCATATGACGAGGCGAGGAGTTTGCTTGTGATCACAGCCTATAAAGAGAAGGAAAGAATATCAAGAGAAATGAGAGCCATAATGGTCACTCATATACAAATCCCTCGGAATACTGATGTCGAGGACAAAATTTCAAAACTATTCAAGCTTCACTATGATGTTGAATTAACAGAAAGTCAGATTGGCCAGGTGGCACAGTATTTGACCAAAGTGCTATGGTATGAAAAAGGTTTTGATGTATCACTCGGAAAAGACCTTGATGACCTCCTAATTTATGCAGACAAGCGCAAAAGAGGCAAAAGAATAAATGGATTGAATTTGCACAATGAGTTGCGCAAAGCTCTTGACGAAACAATGGGACGACTAAATACCCCAAACTTAGGTTGGGAAAGACTATATCGGAAAAATGATTGATTGCTCTATGCTCGTTTTTAGAACTCTTCGATCTTCAATTTGTCATAATCGGATTTTGAAAAAAGTTTGCCACAATCTTTGTTGTGGCATTTGGCAAAACGACCGGCATCTTTATTCGAATTTGGAGAACTCGAGATAATACCGGTTTTTGTTACGAACTCGCCACATTCATCGCAGATTTTGTATTTCATAAGCAAGTCTTATACTATCAGCAAAAGGATTAAAAGTGAAAGGATTAAGATGTCTGAAATATTGAGGGATGAATTAGAAAAAGTTAGACCAAATTTAAAAAAACAAAATGGTGATGAATTAAACGATCAAGACATGATTCGATTGGAAGCCGAATTGAACGAACTATCTAATATTATTATTGACTCATATCCAAATCAGCGAAAGGTAGAGAAAAATAGGTCGATCTAGTATTTAGTTTTTATCCACCATTTAGGATTATTAACTCGAACAAAACTAGAATCATTATACTCGTAGGTCAGCTCGAGATCTTCAAATGTGCCTTCGTCAATCTTTGATTTTACTGTTTCGATCGCCTTATCTGGCAATTCGTCAAGACTAATGCTGTGCTTTGCCATAGACATAACGTCTACTGCAAATGCAAACACAATGCACATCCCCTTACTATCCTTAGCATAGATCTTAGAAATATACCCATTAAAATTATGTGCATGCCTAAACGGATCAGCCGAAATGTCAAACTTTCTGTAATCCATGGTTTTTTCCTGGTTATATTTAATAATTCTAATTAAAGTTAGTCACTAGACTGAAGTTTCTCAATACCATCCTTTAAGACCATCGTAGCGATACAGTCGTCCTCATTGTATTCGAGGATTCTTTTGAGTATTTTCTCGTCCTTCGATTCAACGAACTCATTAAACCATTGAATGGATAAAGCGCCAGATGGCGTTTCATCTCGCCACTTGAAGCCGAGATAGACAGCAATGGCTTTGATGGAATAGCTTCCGACCGGCCAATCAGTTTTGCTTAATACTACTTTGTATAGGTCGATCACATTTGGGTTGTCAAAGAATTCTTCAACTTCTTCGGCTGAAATTACATCGGGGTATTTCTTTTGCAAATGTTTATAGGCAGTTTTCTCGTAGGCTGAGTAATAATAAACAGAAAAATCATCTTGTGGCAATGAATCAATATACTCCCAGAACTTCGCCCAAGTGGTTTTCTCCGCCTCTTCGGATATCTCGGTGGCAGTGAAGTCGATGAATCTTTCCTCGTCACCATGACGTTCGTAGACGCCGTGTAGATACACAAAGTCTTGAGTTGGATCGGACTCGATATCAAAATATAATTCGTAACTAACTTTTGGGAAAACAATTGGTTCGTAAATAACTGGTTTTTTGGTTTGGGTTAGGATGACTGCACGCCTTTTCGCTGTAGCAAGACTACTCTCGCCGACTCGATAGAGAAATGATTTATTTCCTTCTTTATTTTCCTTAGCCTTTTGTTTCATTGCTCTGTCGATATCAATATCAACAAACTCAGCTAAATCATCGATGAGCAAGTCTTCACTTATCCTGTCACGTACACTTCGTCCAACATAAAAAACCTTTGAAAGATCATTGGAATCTTCACACCATTTTTTGCAACTACTATACCATGGGCAAAGTTTGCAGATGCCGGCAGAAGCAGGCTTGTTATGGTATTCATTTTCGAGTAGTAATCCAGTATTGGCTTTAATATTTTCATAGATATCCCACCATGTCTCTACGCTCCGAGCACCCTTTGGTGCTTTAAGCTCATATTCAACTTCACTGCAATTTATATCAATAATTTTGCCACTATCGTGACTTGCGAAGCCGAGTTTCTTCAAAATATCATTATATAAGCAAAGCTGAACGGCATAATGCTTCTTCGGCTTACCTTCATCATCAGTTTCCTCATCTGCCCCTTCATACGCTGCACCAGATTTAATATCGACTGGCATATATGTATTATCGGGTAGCAATTTAATAAGATCGGGAATACCGAGTAAATTTTCATACTTAATCACACCTTGGTAGATTAGCGGAACCTTATTTTCCATCGCCTCTACTGTTTTCTTGAAACGTTCATCCAAAGATCCTTCGTGCAAATCAAGGTATTCACCAAGAGTCGAAACGATTTTTTCCTCATGTTTCACACCTTTTTCCCACAACAGCTGTACGAAGGGATTCACCTCTTGAAGCTTTTCGTCTTGTGGACCATAAACATCCCGCCACACTTTGTGTGGGCATTGAATATAATCGTAAAGTTTTGAGGCGGTGATACTATTCATTGTTAAAATCTGGTTTATATTCAATTTTCAAAGGTAAGTCTGTCATTGCATAATGAACGAACTGAGATCCAAGCTCAGTTAGTTCGTATTGTTCTTCGGTGTCAAATGCAGATTTCATTTCTCTTGAAGTGGAGATACCTTTTGGTTTTCTTTGGGGCATCTCTTTTAGAAATCGTCCATCAAAAGTTTTTTCTTTGTGTTGACGGATTATACTACCCGTACTCAAATCTCTGAACAAGAGTTTATAAAGATCTGCATCCGCTGAATCTTCGCGTACAGCTTCTTTTCCAATTTTTATCCAAGTTTCTCCTCGTGATATTCCACTGCTATTATATATTGCGCCAATAACGTGAAAATGAAGTTCTGAGTAATTTTTCAGCCAGTCTATAAATAATCTGATCACATCATCACTTGCGACTGAGGTTGCAGCAGCATTTGCTAAAATATTTCTTATATATTGTCTTTTCTCTTCACTCTCTGCCCCTGACCACTCTCGAAAAGTCTTTCTAAGAAGGGATTGATATTCATCACTTTTCATTCGATTGGCAATCTCTTCGTCGTGCATGTCAAGTCGAGCTACAATTTCGAGAATTGTTATCTCTTTTTCTTTTATCTCGTCCTTGAGCATCCTTAACCACTCCTGAAGAAAAGAATTCACTTTTCCCTGTTCATTTTCAGACCATGCTCCTGCAGCTGCCGATAATAATCCTCCAGCAAATGGAACAAGCCCACCAATTACTTGCATGCCACCCCTGGTTGCTTTTGAGATCGGGTTGCTAGCCAGCATAGTTTTTTCGTCAGACATAGTATCAACCTCTAACTTATTGATTTAAAAAATTTGGTTTTTTAATAATTTGCAGAACTCTGCCGCAGATGCGGTAGCTATCCATTTCATCTAAGCCGATGTAAATCGGAGAGTAGTTCTTTGTTGATTCAGGCATAAGGACAATCTGCTTATTTTTTTCATCTTTGAAGAACCGTTTGATGTTCGCCATGCCGTCAATCAACGAGACGACATAGTGACCATTCTCTGGATTATTATAACTTGAATCGACAACCACATAATCGCCGTCTTCAATCGACTTGCCATTGATATCTGCCTGATTCATGGAGTCACCGCTGGCCTCGATTACATATATATTACTAGTCTTCACAAGCAAGCGAGGAGAGACTTTCAGATAGCCCTCAATGTAATTGTCAGCAAAAATCGTTGCTTCGCCACAATTAGCTGATCCCAATATTGGTACGTTGATCAGGCCGTTTGGGTCTGACTCGGGATCAATTGCTCTTAATTTGCGATTTTCTCGATCATAAACTACAAGACCACGTTTTTCTAACTGCTCAAGATGATGCTTTATCTTCTGTGGGTGATCTTCGTTAATCAAAAGCCCGATCTTACGTAGATTTAGTGGTCCCAAATTTTTGTCTTTGGAAAGGTTTAAAATTCTTTCTTGTATTGGATGCATAAAATAAAAATTACTGATTTGTATCAATCTTACTGCAAAGTTGATACTTTGTCAAACACTTGATATTTTTTTTATTATACCATATACTGTCAAGTAAGAAGTTGCTGTGTTGAGGGTTAATCAACATGGAGGCGACAGCTCGGTCGATACTCTGAAACAATAATGATTATCCAGAATTTCTGGGAAAGGATCTCAAATGATGAGAAGAATTGTTTGTATAAAAAAGGATAATGGGAATCACAGTAACCCACATGAGGCCGTAAGCTCTTACGGTTGGATTGATGAAAATAGTAGCGAAGACAAAGCCTCAGTCACACCCCGTCAAATTATGGTTGATTGGGTTAAACAAGGCAACAAAGCCTATGTGAAAGACAGCTCTGGTAACGTTGCGTATTGTGGAGTTCGAACTAGTTCGGCCGGAACCGAATTTTTACAAACTCACGCCGATGGCAAATACACAGATAATTTACTTAACCTGAGAGAATGTAGAATATAGACGCGGCGCATACCTTCAAAAATAGCAGATTGGTAAACCCATCTGCTATTTTTCTATGTAAAAATATTAAATCTAGTGTTTAATCCACTCTATGATAGATCTTCCCTTCCGGTAATTTTATATTTGGAATCCAGAAAGGTTCTCCATCCCATCCCTTGTCAGTCTGACCATTAAGCTGATACAAGGTAATGACAGGATAGTTTTTTATCTCCGCACCCAGCAATCTATCATCAGAAGATAGCAAAGTGCCAGTGCCTTTGCTAATGTTTCTACCCCTTCGAACAATAAGCTTGACCATGTCTGGCATATCCCTTTGGGCTTTAGTTGCGTGGAAGGCATTAATAAAGGCAGGGATAGACCATCTCATGTTGGCATCCGATTTTAATTTTTCAAGTATTTTAATAGATTCGTCTATCGTAATATCATGCATACTCTTTTTCTCATCATAACCAGTAAGAATATTATCCATGACAGTACCGTTCTCTTGGTCGGGTACGGGAGGAAAATAGTTCGCTCCGCCAATTATATAGTCGTACTTGCTCTGATCAATTACATTTTTACGAGTTGGTCTTATTTTACCTGTAGTCACAATTTGAATTTGATCAAATCGACCTTCCTCAATTTGTTTAATGAGGATTTCGTTTGACACATTAATTTCATAAAACAAATTGAACAGTGCTTCTGGCATAAAAACTCGCATCAAGAGAGGATCCCTGTCATAACCAAACATTCTGCAATGCTGCCAGAAAGTATCTGCCTGAGGCGCTTTCGATGATCTACAATAGTAAACAGTTTGCAGACTTTTGAAAGTAACTCCTCTGCCCAGACTATTCCCTCCGATTATTATGAAAAATCCTTCGTCGAAGGTTAAACGAGAATTACTTTCAGGACCAGAATTCATTGTATAAACAGAGATCTCTGGTTTTGTTTTTAAGCAATCAACAATTTGACTAAAGCTTTTAATATCTGGTTTCGATTCTTTTAGATCGTCCCAAGCTTTTTTAATCCGATCTGCAATTTCATGATTATCAAGATTATCAAAGATCTTTTTCAAATAGTCTACCACCTTAACTTTTATCTTTTCGTGGTCGAGAATCCTAATGCTTGGATGAATTAAAAAATTACATGCTTTTGAGTCGCCACTTATTAAAGTATGCGCACAAGTTACCAAGTAGGTTTCAATTGCTCGTTTTAAACCATCGGCAATTTGATCGCCATTAAGCAGAATACTAAGCTCGTCGTCGGCAGTGATTTTATTTGTAAATGGCTTGGGTTTTGTGTAGAAGAAATCTCCACCAAGATAATTTTTTCCAGGTGGGAAATAATGGACGAAAGTTGGCCTCCATTTAGATTCTTCACTTTGCAATAATAAGGATTGTGGCGTAGCCGTAACCTGCAGGTAAAAACTACTTGTTGATAGATTCAAGATACCCTGCAAATGAGTATTAATTGCACTTTGTTCCTTTTTATTGACAAGTGTATTTAGGCTTGCTGCGTCAGCCTCGTCGTCAACAACAAAAACTGGACGTCCCAAACAATAACCTGAAGACCCAAGGATATTCCGCCATTTCTTCAATATTGCAGAGTTTTTCTTAAGCACGATAAGAGAAGGCTTCCTCTTGCCAACTTCAAGAAATCTCATTTCGTCATGCTCGTCGCAAACATTAAAAGTATCCATCGACTCGAGAGTTCTTCGATATGTTTGTTGTTGCAGAGCACTTATATCACTAGTTAAAAGTATAAAGATAGAAAACGCATCATCGATATCGGCAGTCGCCGCAATAATGCCAAGCATTTGACCTGTTTTTCCACTTTGAACTTGGCCAAGCAACAATCCCTTTATGTGTTCTTTGTGGTTAAACGATTCTATATGTTCTGGAACTATTTTATTCAGTGTTTCTCTTACAGACAGAGCAACATTCGGCGATGTCTTTTCAATTATATCCAGATAGCTTTTTAGATGTGTCGTCATTTTAGTTTGCTCCAAAATCAATCAGCCATTTATTATTATGTTTCAATTTAGTTATTGTTAGTGATGTGCGACCATATTTCTGTAGTGCGTCATCTGTTACTCTTGAACCAGGTTTTAATACCCCTGCATTTTCCAACCTTCCCTTCATCCATCGCCCTAGGATTTTTAAATCATTTTCAGATCTAAAATTTTTACTATAATCACCACTCACTTTGCACCGGAATTCCCATCCATCATCTGTTATAACATCAAAAGAGCCATCATCGCTCGTTGAACTAGCTTTAGGATAATTTTCGAGGCCAGTAATGGCTTTTGGCACGATAAGTTCGACCTCGTACCATGACCGAGGGACTATGTAACCTTGCTGATTTTTTCTTCCTTCTCCAAATGATGCGTTGAGTCCACTTTTTTGCGACCCATCTCCTTTGAGAGGTATGTCAAAGCTAATATCAGACAGATCGGATTTCGCAGACAATAACGCATCTTGGCTCATCTGGGTTACTCCAACCTGGTCATTAAGCAAATCATTTTTTGGTTCAATGATTCGGATATTCGCAATTTCATTTAGGGGTTTTGAAGAAACAGAAATTAAGCGATCAAAAAACTCTCTCAACTCAATCTGACTAGATTCGCTTTCTAGCAAAAAATCTGCTTCATATTGGCGTTGGTTATCAAGAATATTCGACAAATTAGATGAACCAATAATTGAGCCAATTATTTTATCTCCTTCGGAGAAGCTAGCAATTTTCCCATGAAACGGAAAGGTGACCACCATGTGGACTAAACCTAGATTGTTACCAATCAAAAAATCATTTAGTGACACTAACGCGTCTTTCTGGGATAAAGTTAAACCTTCAAAATAGTGCATGCCGACACAAAGATCTATTGTTGGTCCACCATTAGCCTCAACAATATTCTTAAGATCGACAAGGGAATCTGTCGAGATATATCCTGTAGCAATATTTGCTGATTGTGATTTTTCAATTAGCCTTCTAAAAATATCAGCATATGATTTCTTGTCCGTTTTTAGAGGGGATAAATTTGAAAATAATAAAGGCATATTAATCCAAAACTAGTGTTAATTTGTTTAATGACAAGCTACTTGTAACATGGTCATTGTAATCTATTGCAGTTTTATTGTTTACCACCACAACTGAATTGGCAGTAAAAATTGGTAACAGACTCTGAGCAACAACTTGAGCGGCAACAGGTGGAACAGAATTGCCAATTTGCCTTCTTACTTCAGTAATAGATCCTTCAAAAATAAAATCATCAGGATATCCGAATAGTCTTGCTCTTTCGCGGTTTGTTAATGGTCGAGGTTCTTCAAAATGATATCCCCAAGTTCCACCACCACCACCAGCAATAATTGTGGTAGAAGGTTTATTTCTATCTAATTTGCGATATACATGGCTTATCATTCCTTTTACGTAATAAGGACTATCTTTCGGAATGGAGCTAAAATTCCCACCCTCTGGGATGAGTTTAAGCATCTCAATTGTTTTACTTTTGATATTCTGGTGTTCGTTGTTGTAGGGAACACTTTCTACGCCTTCAAGCGCTTGTCCGGCTGTTACATAGTTTTCAGGAGTATGAGTTGGCGATGGCTTAGAAAAATTAAACTCGATGTCATGCCGTATACCAATTATTAAGACCCTTTGTCTTAGCTGTGGTGCGCCATAATTGGCAAAATTGTATAATTCAATATTAATTTTATAACCAACATCAGCAAAATCTTTGATAATTTGACTAATAGCTTTCCCGTCGTTCGCAGTAAGAAGACCTTTGACGTTTTCTGCGACAAACACTTTGGGCATTTTTGTTTTAACTGCCTTTACGAAATACTGGTATAAATTTCCTCTGTCAGTTTCCAAACCGCCTCTTTTCCAAATCATTGAAAAATCTTGACATGGAAATCCACCGGTTATAATATCGACATCTGGCACTTTATTAAAATCAACATCTGCGATGCTGCCCTCAAAAATATGTGGCCCAAAATTTTTTGTATATGTTTGGCATGACCAATGATCGTGATCATTAGCCCAAACAACTTCAAACCCTGCCTTTTTAAAGCCCAAATCAAGTCCGCCACACCCCGAAAACAGTGAAAGAAGTCTCGGTTTATTTGTTGAATTCATTGTATCTCCCTCTTAAATGTTTTTTGTATCTTAATTATATACTATAAAAAACAAAAAAGCCGCAACTTTTAATTTATTCGTACAGTCTAGTTATAGCACCTTGAAATTTTTTAATAAATACTTATATAAAAAGATTAATTTATAATTCACAAGCCATAAGTTTATTGCGTCTCTGAAATACAATTCTTTACTTTTCATGTAATATTGTGATATTCCTTATTCAAGAAGGAATTGCTAAATTGGTGGGGAGAAAGTGTCGTCTTGTGCATTTAGCTCCAACAAACATTTTAACTCTCGAAGATATTCGATATTTTGTTGGCCACTTAGCATCGCCACTTGATCTAAATATTTTAATTACATATGCACTCTGCCTCTTGGCCACTTGGATAATTCTGGTGGTCATTTTTAAATCTATCACTACTTTGCGTCAGTTGAGAGAGAAATATGTCTTTCTGGAAATCACGCCACCGCAAGACACCAAGATTGCTAATATCTCAACGACTCAGCTTTTTACCATCATCTCTGGCCTGCTTGAACAGCGTTCGTGGCTTGATCGTTTGCTACTTCGACAAATTTCTTGTTCTTTTGAGATCGTGTCACAGAAATCATCAGGTGTCAGATATTTCGTCAGAGTGCCACAAACGCTTGCTGGTACGATCGAGAAAAGTTTGCGTGCCTATGTGCCAGGGATCCAGATCAAAGATACTTCAGATTTTCTGAAAGCCGAGAATATCAACGCCAAGGTGATAGATTTTAATCTCTCGAAGCATTTTGCCTTACCGCTCAACGATCAGGACGATTTGAAAAACCATGATCCGCTGGCGTATCTGGCGAGTAATATGACTCAGCTGAAATCAGCTGACCTGATTGCCCTTCAAATAGTTCTGAAACCGATGAATAGCTTAGAGTGTTTACAGAAGCAAAATGAAATAAATCATATCAAAACTTTGATTTGTCACAACCGATTTGTTGATTGGGTGCACAATGCTAATGATCAAAGAATCCTACTCATCTTCTCCAAAGCGCTGGAAACCGTCGCTCATATCATCATCGCACCATTGCTATTTGTGGCGGATTTCATCACTGGCAATCAGAGCAAATTATCGCAAAATTCAGCTACGGTAATCACGCCAACGCCAGCAGATATTGAGATTGAAGGCTTGGTCAAGTCGAAGCTAAATCAACCATTATTTGTCGGCAGTGTCCGAGCAATGCTCGTCAGTGAGCAGGAAATTGCAGCCCGAGAAAAGGGCATGCTTTCGTCCTTTTCCAGCTTTCGCCATCATTCTGGTCAGTCCTTAATTAAAAAGAAACAACTATTCCACAAACTCGCTCAAGGGATTAATCTCTGGCGATTCCGTGAGCGACTCGGCGGCTCTTTGGTTTTGTCGGCTTCCGAAGTTGGTTCGCTCTACCATTTTCCCTTTGCGACTGACCCATATACCGAAGACTTGGCTCGAGTCAGAAGCCGAGAGTTGCCGGCACCACTCTCACTCAAGAAGATCGATACTAAGTTTGATGTGACATTTGGAGCCAATAATTATGGCGGCGAGAATGTCCCGATCGGCTTGACCTTAGAACAAAGATTGAAACATATGTATGTTATCGGTAAGACCGGTATGGGCAAGACAACCTTACTCAAAAATGCCATTTATCAGGACATGGTCAATGGCAAAGGCTTGGCCGTCTTCGATCCGCATGGTGATTTGCTCCAAGAATTACTCGCTATTATCCCTGAGAATCGTCGGGGTGATGTGATTGTCTTTGACCCATCAGATCGAGAGTGGCCAATTGGCTTAAATATCTTAGCACCTCGAGTGAAGTTCACCGACAAGGAAGATGAACAAGAGTGGATCACGAGCTCTGTCTTGGCCGTCTTCGCCAAGATTACCGCCAAAGAGTATTGGGGACCAAGAATGGAACATATCCTCCGAAATGCCACGCTGACGGCTTTGCAGACACCAAATCCGAACCTTTACACTCTGCAACAGTTGCTCACCGACAAAGGCTATCAGAAGAAGGTGGCGGCAACGCTGAAAGATCCCGTCCTTAAACAATTTTGGAATAAAGAGTTTGCCCTGCTGGGCAAGATGCAACTTTCAAGTGTAACGGCCCCACTGACCCAAAGACTGGGTAGCTTCATCACCACCAAAATGTCTCGCCATATTCTCTTGCAAGAAAAAAGCACTATCAGCATCAGCGAGATTATGGACGAGGGTAAGATTTTGTTGGTCAATCTCTCAAAGGGAGACTTGGGCGAGGATATGAGCTTTTTCTTTGGGGTAATCCTGACCTCAATCATCTGGATGGCGGCGTATCAGCGCACCAAAGTGCCAGAGAGTAAACGAGCAGATTTCTTCCTCTATGTTGATGAATTTCAGAACTTTGCGACGCCGAGATTTTCCGAGATTACCAGTGAAGGCCGAAAGTTCCATGTCTCACTGATTGCTTCGCATCAAAACATTGCCCAAGTCGAAGACCAAAGCATCCTGAAGGTCGTGGCAGGTAATGCCAATAGTATCATCTGCTTGAAAGCCAGCCCCGATGACGAAAAGTTTATCTTGCCCTTCATGGAGCCAGAAGTGGCTAAGGGCGATATCGTCAACTTAGCGCCTTACCATTTCTTTATGAAAGTCGCGAATGAGAAAAGCGAGAATGCTTTTTCGGGTGTTACTATTCCGCTAACTATTGAACCAAGTGATGAAGTTAAATTTGAAACTTTAAAATATTCTCGTGAACATTTTGCCATCCCCAGAAAAGAGGTTGAAGAATATCTCGATAAACTCTTTACTGGTCGACTTGATGAGCGACCAAAAATCAAGCAGAAAACTACGGCCAAAGAGACTAAAAAGGCAAGCAAAAAGCCTGATACATTGCAGCCCAAATTGTATCAGGTAGCTGATACAGGAACTGGTAAGATTTGAGAGTAAATATATAACATTTATTGTCTCTACCCTTACAATAACAAAGGTTGGGTTGGTATAGGTAAATAAATGTAAAATAGAAAATTAAAAAACATAACTACAATGACACTCCCAACAATAACCCAAAAACAACAATCAATACTTACTCTCCTCTACCGCTTCAGATTCCTAAACAGAATTCAAATACAAAAACTCCTCCGCCATAAATATCACAAAAGAATAATCGACTGGCTCAACAACCTAACAGAAAAAGAATACATCGGAAAAATCTACTCAACTAAATACGGCGAGATAAACAAACCAGCAATCTACTATATCAGTATTAATGGAATCAGATATCTCAAAGCACTTGGCTATCCAGCAGAGCAATTAAATCGGCTATACAAAGAAAGAGAGAAAACAGAGAGCCTTGTGTCAAAGCATATCCTGATCACAGATATTTGTCTGGATCTGCAAAGTAAAAATGACAATGAGATAAAATATCTATCCGCAACCAATAGTGATCTGGCCGACAAAAATTACAAGTTCAATTTCCTAGCCGAAATGGCGCCAGATCTAGTGTTCGTCAAAGATTCTGATGGTATGAAAAAGTATTACTTACTGGAAATCTTCGAGCCGACACTGCCACAATATTCAGTTCGAAAGAAAATCAAACAATATTTTGACTTCTACTTTTCCAACGCTTGGGAGGACAACACACAAGAAACATTTCCGACGCTGTTGCTAGTCTGCCCAACAACGCCGGCTTTGATTAGTACAAAAAGATTTACTAAGAAAATGCTTGGAGAATATGATGAGATTGATTTAAAAATTCAATTTCTAGCCGTACAAGATGCTCGGATAACAGGCGGAATCATTGATATTGTATAAAATCTCAAAAATGTTTATAATATATTTATAAATAATAGTTCTAATAAGGAGGATGATGAACAGGTCAGATTTGTGGGATATTAAAAAAGGCGTTGGTTGGTACTACATCCTCGGTATTCTTTTAATCGCCAATGGTATATTCAGATATTATGTTAGTTGGTCATATGGATTTCATAATCAATATTCTCTGTACTTCTGGATTTTGCTAGGGATTGGATCATTTATTCGCCCGGTAAAAATTGCTTCTAAATTAAAGACTGACGAAAAGCTTCGTCTTATCGCTTACTCATTTATTCTGGTAGCTGTTGGTTATTTTCTTGCACTAATGTGGAGATAAAATATTAATTCGCCAGAACGCAAAAAAGCCCGAGAATCGTTTGACTCCCGGGCTTAATCTATTCAATACTCACTAGCTAGCATGATCGTGACCACTCTTTTGCACTTGTCCGAAAGCGTATCTTCGAAATTCTTCAATTGTTCATCTAAGTAATCAATCTTCCACAGCACTCTTTGACCCTTCCAATCGAGATACCCTAGATCGTGCCAGCCGTACGGATCGTCCTTTTGTGTAAAGCGATTAAAAGAACGAACGGTATAGAGTAATTCTTTGGTGTCTGGTAACTCAGCTGCCTTATTGGTCAGTACGACATTTAAACCTAACTGTCGAGCGATATCGTTACGCCTAGCCATTTCTTGAAACTTTTCCTCTTGATTCATATAAACCTCTTAATAGTTTAATTTTACTCTAAAGTAAAAGGCCTGAAAATCATCGATTGACTCTCAGGCCTAGCTAATTTCAGTACTCCTCAGCAAGCATCACCGTAAGCACCCTTCTGCACCTCTGAGAGAGCGGATCCTCCCAGTTGGTCAATGCTTGGTCATAGTAATCAATCTTCCAGAAAACCTTATCACCGTGCCAAACAAGGCTACCGAAATCGTGCTCTCCATATGGATCGTTGTCCTCGGTAAAGTCGTCATACTCTCGTATTGCTTGCAGGAGACCTTGCAAATCATCTACCGATTGTACTCCGTTGGTCAATGTCACCCCGAAGCCGCTCTTCCTAAACTTGTCATTTACCATTGAAATCATAACAATTTTTACTAAGATCATTAGTAACTCCTTCCTAATATTAAAAAATAAGGCAGATCGACCTGACCGCCTGTCTAGTTTCGGACTCAAAACAATAAGATTGATTGGGTCAAGGTGGAGCACCCCACGAGATGAACGACCTTGAGGCAAGCAATCTTATTGTTTTATACAATTAGAAGACTGGCGGGAAAGAAACTTACATCTTTGTGTGATGCAGCGAATATGCGAGCCAGCGACTTGTGAGATTTGGACTTGAATCGAATAAGTGGCTGAGAGCGAGCAGTAGCGCGAAATGAGGCTTAAAAAGCAGTCTCTTGGTATCTTTGAAGAGTCTGTGAATTTCAGCCGATTGAGTTACTTCTGGTGCCTGTTCGAAGAGGGAACGAGGAAATGAGCCGAATGAATGAAAGTTATCTTGAGCCCTTGAAGATGTCTTGAAATGAATGAAGGTGAAATGACGAAGTGAACGATAATTTTTCCAATTTAAGAATCGTCTATCAATTGTCTATCATTAGGCTATGCTAATCGGCCATAAGTATGAAAAAAGAGCGACAAATAATGCCGCTCTTTTGGAAATTTAACTCATTAAGGATAATTTTTGATTTTTTCTTCCATCTGAGCGAACTCAACTTCATCCCAGCAATATACATGGAAAACCATTTCATCGTTTCTTGATGAGTCACAGAGGTAATAATGACCATTACCTCCATTTAACACTTTACATGCCCCATGACTTTCTGGCCAACAAGGCGGTAATTCTGATGGACTTAGCAGCGTTGCGCTGTCCTCCGAAGATACAGCATTCTCTTGTTTTGCAAATTGGAGATCGCAATTAGAGATTTTGAGATAAATCTTTTCAATCTCTATTAAGAATAATGCTTGAATTCGGTCACCTATTTGCCAGACTGCATCGAGCGGAATATCAATAAATCCTTCAGGATTTAGACGACCAAGTCTGGTACAGTTCGTTGCAATTGCATTTTGCTGCATTGGTGCTTCATCTATGATCTTAAACACATATGCATCATGTGCTCCGACCACAATAATTTGATCACCAGGCTTCAGACTTTGCTCAGCCACGGTGAAACTTGGTACTTCCGAAGCATCTTTGATTGCTTCTTCTTTAAACATAGATCCGCCTCCTTTTGGGCAATCGCCAGTGTGACATTGTATGATATCGTGACTCAATATCTGTTCAACACTTTCATTTACGACGTTTAATCTATACCACAAATCAGCTCTGCGTGCAATGAAATAAATATTTTTGTCTCTCCCTATTGACAAGTGTCAAATTGCTATATAATCTGAAATTGAAAAAAGTATGATACTTTCACAATTTATTGATCGAATATTTATCTAAATTCAGTGTCTTGCTGATGCTAGTCTAAATAAATGTTTAATTAATAAAATTTAAAGAGTGATGTTTTAACATCCTCTAGTGAGGGGAGAAAGTTGACTTTATGCAACGACTCCGTGTTTTGTGGGCTGCCCTCATCTTAGTCTTAATCTCTGCGAGTCCAGCACTTGCGGAAAGTGCCGACCTCTCAAAAGTCCAGAGTTTCGGTCAAAATGTAATCCAAGTCCTCGTCACCATCGCCGGCCTGTTAGCAGCCGGTTTTTTTGTGGTCGGAGGCATCGGTTACATCACTAGTTCAGGTAACCCTGAGAACCTAGATAAGTCCAAAAAGACCATTCTGTATTCCAGTATTGGTCTCGCTGTTTCGATCGCTGCTTTTGTCCTCTCCAATATTGTGTCCGAGCTGGCCACAACAGCTTTCGGGAGATAAGCCATGAAAAAAGTATTTACCCAAATACTCTTAGCCGGCCTTTTGTTGTTAGTGCCGGCAACGGCTTTTGCTGCCTCAAATCCTGAAGTGGCGAGCTTTACGGCTGAAACACTGAATCTGATCTTTATCTTGGCAGGCTTAGGCGCGGTCATATTTCTAATTCGGGGTGGCTATATCTATATTACCTCAACTGGTAATCCGGCTGCCCTCGATGAGGCCAAAAAGACGATCAAGAATGCTTTGATTGGTTTGGCCTTAGTGATCGGCGCTGCAGTACTGACCAATATTTTGGCTGGGGCAATGATGGAGCCAAGCACAGCTAGTACTGCCACAAGTCTTAGTCTGGCACCGATCGAACCAGCTGCCCAAGATGGCTCGCTGGCTCAGATTCTGCTGGATGCCATCTCTGGATTCCTCAAAAACATTGTTCAGTCAGCCACTAAGCCGTTGCTTGATGGTGTGACTTGGTTCTTAACGAGTACACCAACGATGGCGAGTAATTCTGTCATCTTTAACTTCTGGCTGATCATGGTTGGTATTACTGATTCATTGTTCGCAGTCGTTATCGCTTTGCTGGGACTCCATGTCATGAGCGCTTCGAGTTTTGGCTTCGAAGAATTAACTTTGAAAGAGCTATTACCAAAGATTGGCTTGGCCTTTCTCGGTGCCAACACCTCGCTGATCTTTATTGATTGGATTATCACGCTTTGTCAGACTTTGGTTCATGCGGTCTTAAATGCCACTGGCGGTCTCGGGCAAGCTTGGATTCTCAATGCCTTTGACCCAGCTACACTTCTGAGCGGTCAGACTGCTATGGTGACGCTGATCTTCGTCGTTATCTTTATCCTTCTGACGGCCGTCTTGCTCCTTTTCTACATTTCGAGATTGATGGTCTTGGCTTTTGGTGCCGTTGTTTCCCCAATTGTCTGCCTGCTTTGGTTACTACCTAGTACAACTGATTTTGCCAGTAATCTGACGAAAACTTATTTGGTTACGATCTTTACCGTTTTTGTTCATGTCGTGATAATTCAATTGGCTTCCGCTTTTCTGACTATTCCTGGCCAAGTCGGTGCCAATCCCGTCATTTCTATTCTAATCGGCATCGCTTTATTCTCCCTGTTACTTAAAAGTACGGCTACCACAATGCAATTGGCACTAGTCGGTGGTAGCTCAGGTGCAATCAAGAAGCTTGGAAGTCAGCTATTCAATGTAATGAGCGTCAACGCAACCAAGTCGGCAGCTACGATTAAACCAACGGGGCGCAAATGAGAATTACTGTTGTTCCTGCTCAAATTACCACGGTTGAAGACCGAGTCGCCGGTAATTTTACCTTTGTGCAAATCGTCCTGATGGTTATCCCGCTGGTGATCAGTGCTTTGATCTATTCCAGTATGGCGCCAAAGATTCATTTCAACCCAGCAAAGCTGATTTTAATTGCCATAGATTTCTTCATCTTCGGTATCATGGCGATCAGATTTAACGGCAAGATTCTGGCTGACTGGCTGGTCATCTATTTAAGATATTCGGCTCGACCACGTCGATATATCTTTACCAAAAATGACTTGATTCATCGAGATATTATTCAAGAAACTTCTGAAAAAACGGCGGCGAGTGTGACCCAAGCCGTCGAGAAAAAGTCTAAGAGGCAAAAATCACTGTCGCTACTTGATCAAAGTAAGATGGATCAGCTTTTTGCTGAAAATGCCCTAAGCGTATCCTTTAAGATCTCCAAGAAAGGAGGAGTCGATGTTTCACTCAAGCAAACCGAAAGTTAAAGGTTCAGCTAGAAGCCAGATTGGGATCAAAGAAGTTAAGGAAGGGATTCTAATCCTCTCTGACAACCGCTACCGCTCAATTCTGGCCACTTCCTCAGTCAACTTCGAGCTACAGAGCGAAGAAGAGCAGGATGTCATCGTAGATGCGTTTCAAGCTTTCTTGAACAGCCTGACGGTACCAATTCAGATATTAATCAGAGTCAGAGAGCTTGATATTGATCATTACCTCGAAGATTTTCAGGCGAAGTTAATTGACGAGAAAGAGCCGATCTACAAAGAACAGCTCAAGAATTACAGCGAGTTTATCCGCAAACTGGTCTCCGGTAACAAGATTCTTTCCCGTCGGTTCTATTTGGTCATCCCTCATGACAACAAAACCAAGTTCGATTTTGCCACCGCCAAAGAGCAATTGATGTTGGAACAAGAAATTATCATCAAGGGCTTGGAGAAAATCGGTATGACTGCCAAACAACTTACCAGTCTTGAAGTCCTAGACCTATTCTATAGTTTTTATCGCCCAGAGCAGGCCAAGATTCAGCCGCTTGCACAAGCGATAGTAAGGAAAACCAATGACCACAATTTTTTCTAAAGCAAAGAAAAAAACCAAAGTTACAACTAAGAAGCAGAAAGAGAAAAATCTCGCTTTAAGTTTCCATATCGGTGATCAAGATCAACTTGATCTAATCACCTATGCTGGGCTTGAAGAATTCCAAAATCATCTTGAGATTGAAGGTCGCTATGTACGAACGCTCTTTGTCTCCGGCTATCCCTATACTGCCTCAAGTGGTTGGCTCAATCATCTGATCAACTTTAATTACAATGTCGATATTGCTTATCACATCGAACCAGTCGATCCGACCTTGGCGCTACCAAAGCTCAATCGCAAAATTACCGAGCTCATCTCCACCAAACGAGCGATGGAGCGCGCCGGCAAGATTATTACCTCAGAGCTAACCGATCCACTCGACTCAGCCTTGGAGCTTCGGGACAAGATTCAGCGAGGTCAGGAAAATCTCTTTCAGGTCTCGCTGTATATCACCTTAGCAGCCGATTCGATGGTAGAGCTCAACAAAACGATTAAGTTATTAGACACCGTTTTGGCCACTAGACTTTTTTACACCAAACCAGCCATTTTCCAACAGATTGAAGGTTTACAATCGGTCTTACCCCGTTGCGACAATCAATTGGCGCAAAAAAGAAATCTCGATAGCTCCTCAGCAGCACTGACCTTCCCGTTCATTTCTTCTGAGCTTGTTCATGAATCAGGTGTACTCTATGGCATCAACCGCTCAAATAGCTCATTGGTTATTCTCGATCGCTTCGCTTTGCCAAATGCCAATAGTATCCTATTTGCCCAGTCAGGTTCAGGCAAAAGTTACACTGCCAAAGTCGAAATCTTGCGTCATTTGATGCAAGGCACCAAAGTCATCGTCATCGACCCAGAGCGAGAGTACAAAAGATTAGCCGAGTCCGTTCACGGCACCAACATTAAGCTCTCAGTTCACTCCAAGGAGAAAATCAACCCTTTTGATTTAGAGGTAAATGCTTTCTCCGAAGCCGATAGCTTTGCCGATCATGTCCAATCTCTGACTGAGATTATTTCACTTATGGCTGAAGGTTTAAGTGGTGAAGATAAATCCGTGATCGATAAAGCCATTCTCAAGACCTATCACTTAGCTGGCTGGACTCAGAAAAACTCTGGTAAAAAGAAAACTCGAAGCTACCCGAGACTCTTTGACCTTTACACGACGCTTCGAGGTATGAAGCAGATCAAACTTTGCCGCCGACTCGAGAAATATACAACGGGTTCACTGGCCAATGTCTTTGACACTCAGACCAATATTGAATTGGATAACAGGTTGGTCGTTTTTGATACCAAGGATCTGCCAGAATCACTCCGACAGATTATGCACTTAGTCATTGCTCAATTTGTCCAAAACCAAGTCAAAAGTGACCCTTGTAAACGCATCTTGGTTATCGATGAGGCTTGGCTGATGCTGGAACACGAAGAGAGCGCTAGGTTCATCTCAGGGCTGGTCAGACGAGCGAGAAAGTATTACCTCGGAGTCTCGATCATCTCTCAGCAAGCCAATGATTTTTTGGGTAATGCCTATGGTCAAGCGATAGCCTCCCAAAGCTCATTGCGTATCCTTATGCGGCAAGATACTACTACAATCAAACGAGTTGCCCTCGAGTTTCACTTAAGTGAATTTGAGCAACGCTTTTTGCTCACTTGTGAGCGTGGTGAAGCCTTAATCATTGCTGATCAACATCATGTTGCAGTTAAAATTACCGCCTCAGAATCTGAACATCCACTGATCACCACCGATCCATCAGAACGAGAGATCAAAAAGAAATGAATCCAGAGACATTAAAGCTCATCGTCACCGCCTTCTCGATGAAGAAAGAGATCAAACTACTTTTCTTAACAGTTGCCGCGATCTGTATCTTACCAGTTTTTACAGTCATCCTTATCACTCAAGCTGGCATCAATATGGTCTCCGATGTTTTGGCTTCGATCAATCCGATTACTGCATTTGTCGATATTCACAATCCTGCCGATGGCAGCGTCGTCGAGAGTATCAGCGAGCCCAGAATCTGGCCGACTACTGGCTACATCAGTCAGGAATACGGCGCGATTGATCTGCCTTACCAGCCACTTCACACAGGAATCGATATTGCCAACCCAAACGGCCAGGTCGGAGATCCAGTTGGGGCTTTCATGAAAGGCAAAGTTATCTATGCAGGAGAGCTTAATTGGGGCTTTGGTAAACATGTCAAAATTGACAACGGTCATCATATTGTGTCTATCTATGGTCATCTAGACTCAATCGCCGTCACTGAAGGTCAAGAAGTCGATCTGGGCACGATTATCGGCACGATGGGCAGTACGGGTTGGTCAACAGGACCACATCTACATTTGCAAATAAATGTCTTTGGTATACCCGTCAATCCAAGGATATTCCTAGAGGGGAATCCATAAAAACGAAAAGCGACCACCTATTTGGTGATCGCCTGACGCAAACCTATTGGCTTGTCTCTGATATTGTTGCTACGAAGCAATTTTTTTCGGCATATGGCACCAACGACCGAAGAACGTTGTAACTGACTCTCTGAATCCCGTTAGTTTTGCAGCCGCAGTCTTCTCGCTAAAGCATTCGTTAAATTTTGCAATCAATCCGTCATAAGTTGGGTTTTCTACGAACATACCCCTGATTCCGAAGGATTGAATGTTTAGCTCTTGCAAGTAGACAGTGTTCTTATTGCTCATCAATGCAACCGGCATTTTGGCTTTGATTATTGCCTCGATACCAACATTGATTCCATGCCACTGGTCATCTTCAAGACCAGCCCATCCAGTCCAGTTTGTCGGTAGATTCGAGCCTTCTTCGGGAAACAACTCCCGAATCCGACCACGAACAGCAACATAAAGTGGAGACTCGGCGATTATCTGACATTTTGCAATACCATCTGTGTAAAAAAGCACTGCTGTATCAGTATGATCGCCACCGTCTTCCCATTGGATATATCTCTGGGACCAATGGAAGCCGATATTCCAATACTTGAGAGCGTATTGCAGCTCCCATTGTAATGAGCAGAGGGCACGCTTATCCATCTTTGAGATGATGTCGAGTGCCTTTTCTAATGAATTGGGCATAATAACCCTCCTTCTCCTGTATTGTCCCAAGTAGGAACTTTATACTATACCACAATCTTACTAACTAAGCAATAGCTATTTATTAATTGTAGGACTATCTTTTTATAGATAAATCATTTGTCGATTTTGTTGACTCTATCTTTATATAGATATATACTATCTGTATAAAGATAAGTGGGAGGGTGGATGAAAACTAAGAAAAGAAAAGCAGTGAACCGCAAAGTTACCGCTTCTTTTTGTGCACACAAATCTGTCTACGAAGAAATTATCACGCTCGAGGAATGCAAAAAATGTTTTAGCAAATTCGAGCTAACCGATCAAAGAATCCTTGAGATTAAAAATAGTGTAATTGGATTAGTTGACGGGGTAATTAATACATATTTAGATAGTTTTTAGGCAGAAAATGGAACAAGAATACACAAAAGCAGTAATTTATTGCCGTGTATCCTCGGAGAAGCAAGTAAAAGAGGGTAACGGTCTTGATAGTCAAGAGCACAGGTGTCGAGAATACGCCAAATCTCTAGGTCTTGAAGTTGAGCAAGTGTTCCGAGACGAGGGTATTTCCGGTGGTCTTTTTGACCGTCCGGCAATGCAATCTCTGATCAATTATCTCGACAAAAATTGGCAAACAAAATATTGCGTTATCTTTGATGATCTTAAAAGATTCGCTCGTGATGTCGAAGTCCATATCAAATTAAAAGCTGAGCTCAAAGGACGGGATGCCAAGCTTCGCTGTCTAAACTATAACTTTGATGATAGCGCCGAAGGTGAATTTGTTGAAACCATCTTTGCGGCTCAGAATCAGCTTGAAAGAAAACAAAATCGAAGACAAGTTTGCCAGAAAATGAAGGCCCGAATCGAGCGAGGTTATTGGTGTTTTACTCAGCCTTCCGGTTATGAGTTCAAGAAAGATAAGGAACACGGCAAGATCCTTGTTCCAATCCGTTCAATTTCAAATATTATTGCGAAAGGCTTAATAGATTACGCCGAAAACCGTTTGCTGGGGCAGGTCGATCTCCAGAGATTTTTCGAGTCACAAAATTTGCATAAACTAATCGGCAGCAAGAAGATGTATCTTCAATTTGTTAAGAGACTGCTGACAGAATCTTTGTATGCCGGCATAGTCGAATATCCTGAGTGGGGTATCTCTAAGCGAAAAGGACACCACAAAGCAATAATTTCTGAAGAGGTTTATGACAAAATTCAGAGGAAACTGATGCGTCCTGAGAGAATCCCTCGAGAGACTGATAGTCTTGAGTTTCCTCTAAGAAGAAATATCGATTGCGAATTTTGCGGTAAAACGATGACTGGCAGCAGTTCGCACAGTAAAAATGCTGACAAATATTATCCTCATTATACTTGTAATAATAAGGATTGCATCGCCAATCCAAAAAACATTACTGCAAGTAAAGTTGAGGATGATTATGCGGAAATGTTAGGACATATAACAGTTGGTGAGGAGGTATTGGAGATGATCAAAATTGTAACTACACGTCTTTGGCTGGAAAAAGTTAAGGGCAGAAGTACTAGCTCGGCAATCGCCGAAGCTGAAATTAAGGAAATCGAGAAACAAATTAACGAGTTCATCGACCTGATTCCGACCACTAAGTCGGAAAGCATTAGAGCAAGATATGAGGCCAAAGTTGAGAGTCTTGATCAACGCATCAAGGAATTGCAGAGTAGCTTGGAAAACAAAAAAGAGCCTAATTTTAAGGAGGCTCTTAATCTAACTTTAAGACTGCTTGGAACCCCGGCCGAAACATGGAAAAGTGTAAGCCTAGAGAAGAAAAATTTGGTTCACAAGTTGATCTTTACTGAGAATCCAAAATACTCCTTTTTAAGAGGTTTTGGAACCATTAAATTGTCGCTCCCATTCTACATAAAAGACTATGTGACTGGTCAAAATGATGTGTTGGTGGACCCTAAGGGACTTGAACCCTTGGCCTCCTCCATGCCATGGAGGCGCTCTAGCCAACTGAGCTAAGGGCCCATGTATTGTAATCGTAAGCGCTAGCCAAAGCCGACGATGCTGTCGGCTCCCCGACTGTAAACGTCGGGGCTGAGCTATGGGCCCATAAATAAGTTTTGAATCATGAGCTGCTAGCCAAAGCCGACGATGCTGTCGGCTCCCCGATTGTAAACGTCGGGGCTGAGCTAAGGGCCCACGATTGATTTAATATAGCAAATCGAAGTGGTTTGTTCAATAAAAAAAATCACGCGAGTAATACATACTCGCGTGCGTTCTCTTCAAGAACAAGAAGTCGACGGTAGATCCCGTTGGGATCAGAGACGAGGATACTCGCCTTATCAACGTAATTCTTCAAGAATTGCATTGATTTTTGGAAGGTGACGACATCTTCATCGGTCTGGCACAAGCTGATGAGTTGGAACTCTTCGATGGTGCCTTCTGTAGCTAACATTTTCAAAGCCTCTATGATGCAGAGGTCTTGAAAGGTCTTTGCTAAGCGATATTTGCGTTCAAATACGCCCAGCAGGTAAGTTAGATTCTCAAGAAGTGATGCATTCATCTTGCTTCTCCTTTTCTGTATTTCCCTGATCAAATCAGGGCTGCGTTTAGGCGGTATAAATCCGAATAAATATAAATAATTGCCAGTTTGCAGCCCCGATTCTTTAGGGAGGATCGTGAGTATATTATACTACTTGAGCGTGTAAATGTCAATACTAGCTGATTTTCTTCACCATATAAGTTGAGATCAATTCGTAGCCAAATTTACGAAAATATGGACGGACGCCGACACCGGAAATAACAGCGATTTTACTGAGAGAATACTCATTTTTGGTGATTTTTTCGGCCTCATCTATCAGTATCTTCCCAAAGCCTTGGTGCTGAGCAGCGTTGAGCTCGTTTTGGCCGATTTTCATCTGTGGGCCATATGTATGCAGCTCACGAATCAGGCTCGAATTATTTAGTACTGAGAGGGGATTATTAGTCTTTGCCAAAATATGAGAAGGAATTCGAAGACGAAGCATCGAGTAGAGTTTGGATCTGTCAGTATTTTCTATGCTCAGGAATATCTCATCGCCATCAGACGCTTGGTAGTTTTCGCGAAAAAGCTGGAATTTTTCAGCGATATCAAAGCCAGCGCTGACTTCTCGGCAGCGAACACAGTGACACTGCACTTTGCCCTTTGCCATCTCTGCCATGACGACTTGGCGTAGATTAGATACTTTCGCACCGCCCTCGACGATGTTGTCAGCAGGAATATCACGAATTACTCGCTCTACGCGGGTATAATATGGAATTAGGCATTTGATTTTCGAGATCAAATCTACAAGTTGGTCCTTAGTATATGGCTTGAACTTGCCAGCGAGATAAGATTTGTAGACTTCGGCCTCTTTCAGCAGGGCCAAAGGATAGATTTTGAGATGGTCTGGCTGATATTTCGGATCGGAAAAAATAGTTTCAAACATGCGTAGATCGCGTGCCTCATCAGAGCCTGGCAGATTTAGCATCATCTGGTAGGAGACTTTGAAGCCGGCATCTTTCAGCAGCTTAGTTGCAGCCACGGTTTGTGCATCAGAGTTTCCACGATTATTCATTTTTAGAACGTCATCGTAGATCGACTGGACGCCAAGCTCAACTTTGGTCACACCTAGATCACGTAATCTGCGTATTTCATGAAAATCGATATAGTCTTGCCGCGTCTCAACAGAGATCTCTACTAGGCGATTTTTGGCTGATTCATTTAATTTTTGTAAATCTTCCATCGAATATTTGGAAATCATTGATTTATCGATGCCATTTGCCGCCGCAAACACGGACTTTAGAAACCAAGTCTGATACTGGCCGGGATAGTGGGACCAAGTTCCGCCAACTACACGAACACAGATTTTGTCTGTGCTGTGGCCGACACTATTTAGTGCTTTTAGTCTCGAAACAGTCTGCAAATACGGATCATATTTGCAGGTAATTGCTCTCATCACTGCTGGCTCGTCCTTCAGATAGCTCTTTGGAACATCAGCTTGGCTTGGACAGTAGAGGCATTTGCCAGGGCAAGCATATGGTTTTGTGAGTACGCTGACGACGACGATACCCGAGAGAGAACGAGTGGCTTTCAAAGTTAGAAGCTTCTCGATAGCAGGGTTCTTCGAAATAGTTCTATTCTTCACTAGTTTATGATAGACTCGAATCAGATTATCATTTGTGAAAAAAGCGACTTTATTCGCTTTTGAGAATCTTCGCTGAAATTTCTCAAATTCACCAAAATTATCAAGCTCTAGAGCTGACAATTCAATAATAAATTTTTCTAAATTTTCGTTCATATGAATATAAAATACGCAAAATATCTGCTCAAGAAGACGACTGATGATTATAACAGGATTGCCCCTCTTTTTTCAAGGACGCGGGATTATCTTCCAGAGGACATTATAGCACTAAAGCAATATGTGAAGCCAAAGTCTCACGTTCTTGATCTTGGTTGTGGTAACGGTAGGCTTTCTGAACTATTTCAAAACGATGGTGTCAGCTACACTGGCGTGGATGTTTCAGAAAATCTGATCAATATTGCACAAGAAAGATACCCGAGCGCTGCTTTTCAGGTCTCGGATCCGCTAAAAACAACCTTCTCGGACAATTCTTTCGACGTCATCTTCAATCTTGCGGTCTTTCATCACATCCCTTCGACTGAGCTTCGAATCGCTTATCTGAAGGAGATCAGACGAATCTTGAAGCCAAAAGGCAAACTAGTTTTCACAGTTTGGAATCTTTGGGCACGCAAGGGGATGTTCTGGACTGTGCTCAAATACGGCTTTTTCTATCCGAAACTCGATCTAAATGACATTTTCCTGCCGTTTCGCAAGAAAGACGGCACAAGCTTGGCCGACCGCTATATTCACTGTTTTCGTATAGAGGAGCTAGACAAGCTCTTCATGGAGGCAGGCTTTCGTATTCTGAAAATGGAAAATCAACGGAGAGGCAGAAAAGCAGAAAATGAAAATATCCTAATAATTGCCGAAAAATGAGTGAAAAATCGCCAAACTTATTCTCAAATACTAGTCATGCGCCTTTAGCCGAAAAGCTGCGTCCGAAAACGCTTGATGACTTTTCTGGTCAGGAGCACATCTTGGGTGAAGGGAAAATCCTGCGTCGAATTATCGAATCTGACCGCATCATCCCGATGATCTTCTGGGGCCCGCCAGGTTGCGGCAAAACTACGCTTGCAAAGATCATTGCCGAGAAAACGGCTTCAGAATTTATCTTTTTCTCTGCAGTCACCGGTGGCGTTGCTGATGCACGCAAGATTATCGAAGAAGCAAGACGAACTCTCGAGCTCTATGCAAAGCGCACAATACTTTTCATCGATGAAATCCATCGTTTCAATAAATCTCAGCAGGATTTGCTCTTGCCTTATGTGGAAAATGGCACGGTCATCATGATCGGCGCCACCACTGAAAATCCATCATTTCAGGTAAATGCTCCACTTCTCTCGCGAGCTCGTGTTTTTCATTTTCGTGAGCATGCCCAAGAAGATCTTACAAAACTCCTAAAAAGAGCCGTCAAGCTGATAAATGCTAATTTAGCACTTTATTTCCCGAAGCTTGCAAGCCTAGGCGAGGTCAAGAAAATCACCATCAACAAAGCTGCTTTAGAGACCATCTCTGAGCTTTGCGAGGGTGATGCTCGTGACGCTTATAACGTACTTGAGCTTGCGATCATCTCTGCGAATCTAACGGATGGAAAAATTACAATTGATAAGAATCTTGCCGAGGAATCTATCCAGCAGAAGTTTATTCGCTATGATAAGTCGGCTGATGGACATTTTGACGCTATTTCTGCCCTTCACAAGTCAGTTAGAGCGTCTCAGCCAGACGCCTCACTTCATTACCTGGCACGGATGCTAGAAGCTGGTGAGGAGCCACTCTACATCGTTCGCCGGCTGATTCGCTGTGCATCAGAGGATATTGGCCTTGCTGACCCGTTTGCCCTCGTACTCGCATGCTCGACGATGGAAGCTGTGAAAATGCTCGGCATGCCAGAGTGTAATTTGGCAGTCGTAGAGCTAGTAATTTATCTATCGAACGCACCAAAATCTCGAGCAGTGGACGACGCTTATGCGTTGGCGAAGGATGATGTGGTGAATAAGAGGCTCGAGCCTGTTCCGCTTGTCATTCGTAACGCTCCGACGAAGCTGATGCAGGGCTTCGGCTTCGGCAAAGGCTACCAAATGTATACTGACGAGTCGTATTTGCCTGAGAATCTGAAAGATAAGAAATACTGGCGAAAGCCAGGAGAGTAATAGTTCGTCATTCTGAACGAGAGTGAAGAATCTCCGGAGATCCTTCGGTTCCTCAGGATGACAAAAATGAATTTTAGCAAGCGTATATTTATAATAGAAAAACAAGGATGATATGAATTTAACTTTTCGAAAACTTGTGATTGAGGACATTAAATATCACGTAAAGTGGCTAAATGATCCTGAAATTTGCCGTTTTCTGGGGTCAAATCTACGGCAGGGCAAGATATCTGAAGAAGAACTAATCACGAAGTTTGAAAAGGGCGTGCATAACAAAGAGCGTGAATTT
>Ga0194053_10000318_pt1 | contig 36850 bp, 37 predicted proteins | sample SepL228m_MetaG_FD_161684 | JGI IMG/M metagenome (GOLD analysis project Ga0194053, IMG submission 161684) | Anoxic zone freshwater microbial communities from boreal shield lake in IISD Experimental Lakes Area, Ontario, Canada - Sep2016-L227-8m | ecosystem: Environmental > Aquatic > Freshwater >... | reverse complement strand
GTTGTATATTTGTGCATTATTTATTATAGAATAATTGCTAAGTTGATAAAATATTCATGCACTTCCTGTGGCTCATGATATATCTATATTGTTTATGGTTGTAGATGTCATTCCATTTGTATATATACCATAGGGAGACAATGTATTTGTCGATTTATACAGCCTTATATTATCTAATATTCGATTTTTTTGATTTCAACCACCTATTATGCCTAGTGATGGCGTTGTTTGTTGTATAATAACATTTCCTTGTCCAATTATAGCAGAGCAATTTACTATATTGATGACTGCTGATTGTAGATATGTTCCTGATCACAGAATGTAAATGGTGTTTGTTGATAGTGTTGTTGGAATGATATCATTTCCTCCTCATGCTAAGTAAATTACTGTCATACTATTTGGTATACAGGTATTCGTTCATCGATATTTAGTATAAGCTGTTTTATCATTACCACCCACTCATCATCAGTAGAATCTACTTATAATCTCTCCTGTTGTTGGATTGGTTGTCCAGAAACTATCATCAATAAATACATCATTCCCCGTATCTTCCAAGATAACAGATTTTTCAAAGTGAGTAGCAAAATATGTTGTAGGATCATAGAGTTCTGTAATTATTCTATTGATTCATAGTCCATTGTTTGTTAATTTTATTCCTGTACTTGTATTTATATTTGCTCCGTAAATAAATGATATAATATCTCAAAATATATTATATTTAGTCACTGATGAAGTAGACGTTCCTAGTACAGTAACGTTCGGTGCAGTACCAGTGCCTGCTATGATTCCGGCTAGATCTCCTGTAATTTTTTCTAATGTGGATCAGATATAGTTTGTTCCGGTAAATGTTCAAGATGCAAAATAGATTATTCCATTGGAGACTATTGGTTGTGTCTGTAATAAAGTTCCGCTTCCATAGCTGTATGTCATTGGCTCAACTCATGTATATACTTTTCTGTCTCTAAGACTTGCAAATGTTCATGATCGATTTAATAAGTAATTGCCTGAAGGATTTAATGGATTGGTAATATAATCTCGAGACATTGTCGGAGAGGTATCTATTACTCCATCGCTTCGTCCAAGTCATGGAAAGTCAGAACTTGATCATGAAGTAAAGTTAGCTGTAGTTCATCACACATTAGCTGCTCCATTCCCAAACATTTGTAGGCTTCCGTAATATTTATTGTTGGTGGCGGCTGCTCATAGATTTATCGCATTAGAAGCATTATTGTAAATCATACTATTGTTAATCTTATTATTTAATCCAAGATAATAAATCCCATATGTCGCATTGTTATAGATTTGGCTATTATTAATTACTCCAGAAGTTGCACTGGTAGTTCAATAAATCCCATATGTCGCATTGTTGTAAAATTGGCTATTGTTGATGACGACATAAGATGCACTGTTTATATAAACCCCATGTGATCCATTATTATATGATTGGCTATTGTTGATAATTGTGTTTGCTCCTCCATTGAGATCCAGCCCATATGTACCATTATTATAAAATTGGCTATTGTTGATAATTGTCCCAGTAGATCAGCCGTTAGATGTTCTTATACCAACTTGGGCGTTGTTGTAAAATTGAGAGTTATTCACTACCATTCCTATGGCGGTTGGGGTCCACAATCCTATGTTGTTATTGTAACTTTGACTATTACTTAGTGTATTGTAGTTTGAATTTACACTAAATACTATTCCGTAAGAAACATTATTGTATGCTTTTACATTGTCTACGATATTATTAGTGGATGTATTGGTGACGAATATTCCTACGGTGTTGTTGTTGTGTGCCTGGCTGTTGCTAAGTGTATTCCAAGTAGCAGTACTATAGTAATCAAATCCTACATTTCAGCCATACGCATCCACATTGTTGATGGTGGTAGAAGCGGTGGTTGCTATATATACTACATCCGTTGATGTTCCTCAAGTGTAGTTTCTATTTAATGTGAGATTGTCTAGGATCCAATTTTTCTTGGTGTTGCTACTTACGAGTAATTGTGTATTCGTTGCAAATGCTCATTGTATAGTGACAAATCATTTTCCAATAATTGCGCTACAAGTTGATAGAACTCTGGTAGCTGTAGTTAAATAAGTTCCGGACTCTAATACATAAATAGTATTGGCTGATAATGTTGCTGGTAATTGATCTGTACCCGCAGACCTTCCTGTCACGACCATACTACTGATTGCACATGTATTACTTGCTCGATTTCTTGTGTAAGCAGTCTTATCATTTCATCCAGCTCATCATCCATATAATCTTGCTATGATCTCTCCGGTTGTTGGATTAGTTGCCCAGAAACTACTATCTATAAACGTATCGTTCCCCGTATCTTCTAGGATGGGAGCTTTTTCAAAGTGCATAGCAAAATAACTTGTAGGATCGTAGAGTTGAGTAATAATCCTATTAAATCAAAATCCACCATTTGATAATTTGATTCATGTACTTGTATTGATATCGGCTCATAAAATATTCGTCGTCACTTCTCAGAAAATACTATATTTTGTCGCAGTCGAAGTAGTTGTACCTGTGACGGTAACGTTTGGTGTCGTACCAGTGCCTGCGACGATACCTATCAGGTCTCCTGTAATTTTTGCAATATTTCATCAGATGAAATTACCTGGAGTATATGTTCATCGTAGTGTCGGTGTAGATCAGGTGAGATATGCGACCGGCTGCGCCTGTAGAAGTATTCCACTACCATAACTGTATTGTATTGGTAATGCTGCCGGGAAAGTTGTTGTTTTGTTTGCTCTTAATGTACTAAATGTCGGACTTCGTGTGTTGTGCATATATAGTCCCGAAGCATTTATTGGATTAGTGATATAGTCTCGTGTCAGAATGGCTGTGGTGTTTATGGTCCCATCTGTTCGTCCAAATCATGGATAATCACTTGCTGAACCAGTAATAAGATTTCAAGTAGCTCATATAAAATCTGCCCCATTATTGAATACTCTATTTGCTCCGTAGTATTTTGTATTGGTTGATGGAGTAATGATACTTATTCCTCCTAGTGCTCCGTTGTTGTATGATCGAGTATTGTTTATAATGTTATGATCTCATGTTCAGAAGTAGATACCATAACCAGCATTATTGTATGTTTGACTATTGGTGATAATGTTATTATTTGCATTTGAATATTGTATTCCATACGAATTGTTGTAGACTTGGCTATTACTCAATACATTTCCGTTTGCTGCTGTATTATATCTTACGCCGACAAAGGTGTTGTATACTTGGCAATTATCTATTATACCACTATTTCCCATTACCTCAAACCCTGCGTTACCGATATTGTATACTTGGCTATTGGTGATAATAGTATATGCTCATCCAATAGTTATTGCTACCGTAGTATTGTATATCTGAGAATTATTTATTATAAGATATGTTCCAGCACTATCATATATACCATTGGATGCGCCTGCATTATAAAATTGACTATTGTTTATCGTCATAGAATTGGAAGCAGCATTTTGTATTATCAGTGCAGAATTGCCTCATAGAGCTCATGTAAAATTTCTATCTACTTTTATATTATCTAGTATTCGATTTCTTGCTGCATTTACAGAGAGCATAGAGACCTGTCCTGCACTTACGGCTCATTGGATAGTAACATCTCATTTTCCGATAATAGCACTACAATGGCTAATATTCCTAGCTGCATTCAAGGTCCAAAATCATCAGGAAAGTACATAAATAGTATTTGCTGTCAGTGTTGTGGGGATAGTATTTAATCATCATCATGAAAGATAAACTACTGACATATTTCATGTAACACAGGTATTTGTTCATCGATATTGTGTATAGGCTGTTCTATTTACTCATCCACTACCGTCACCGTAAAGCGCACAGATTATCTTTGCATTGTCTGGAGTGCTATCTCGAAATGATCACGTAAGAAACTGACTATTATCTCGTCCTCCACATGCTGGTCATCAGCTTGCAAAGGTTCATGAATATTGTAATAGACCAAGAACTCCTAGAATAAAAACTAATATTTTAATAACAAAAAATCCAACACCCCCAATAGCTGTCCCCAAAAGGTATTTCTTGTGATGTTTTTTGATATGGTAATGAATGTTTTGGAGTGGTATATTCATTATTTTTATTCTACACCTTATTTATGAAATAAAATAATGTATTTCTCTGCGTATTTATTGTACATAGTAAGTATACTCATGCCACTATTTTTTTACAAAAAAATATGAAAAAAGACGCATTTTTCGCGTCTTTTTACTGTACAAATTATGAAAATATGATTTACTATGATTTACTCGGAGTTGTTTACTTATTTAACGGCGATATCAGCTATATAATAAATCTTTTTTGCTGCGGAGTCATATAATTCTGTCATAGGGACAGCTTTGTATCCTTTTGCTTCCATATATTTTGTGATTACCGGATATACTTTCATTACACCTATCATAATAGACAAGGTGTTCTTCATAGGGAATTCAACAATCATCTTATTTCCCGCAGGAAATGTTTTTGTCTGTATATCTTTGTTTTTTATCAATGTATGTACATCTTGTACAGCAATCACTGCACCGACATCACTTCTCAATTTTGCTCATGAAACTACTGCTGGATCGTCGTAATAAATTCACACACCCGTCAATGACGTGATTCAAGCTCCAGAAAGTATGTCATATACTTTGGTCATTGATGGTCATACTTTACCATATTCACCGACGAAATGTACATAAGCGATTGTATATGGTCCCATAGGTTGCTCCTTTACTTCTATTTTTGTAAATCCACCAAGATACCATCGATTGATGAGTGCCAACACTACTAAAATAGCTAATAAAATTCACAAATTTTTACCTAATGATTTGAGAAATTTCATGAAGCGTAGGTAATAAAATAAAATATTTTGCGTAAGGAACGGTTTACAACCGTCCCCCACAAAAAAAAGTATATTTTTTATATTTTAATTACTGCTATTTTACCATCGGGATCGATACCTTTGATTTTTACTTTGATCACTTGTCCAAGCTTGAAATGTGCAGTAAGTGGCGTTGTTAATCTTTCTCCAAGATTGGAAATATGACAAAGTCACATCTTATTTTTTGGAAGTGATACAAACAATCCGTAGTCTTCAATCCTCTTAATCTTTGCTTCGAATTCTTGTCCTACTTCGAGATCAGATGCTATTTCTAATATGATAGCTACTACTTTGTCGATAACCGCTTGATCGCTATGACCGACATAACATGTTCCATCGTCTTCAAAATCAATTTTCACTCCATCGTTTGCATCTATAATACCGTTGATAACATCACCACCCTTCCCGATTACTTCTCTTACTTTGTCAGGTTTGATGTGAATGATTTGAATCTTTGGTGCATATTCTCTCAATGTCGGATTTGGTTCAGCGATAGTTTTGAGCATAAGATCCATAATTTCGTTGTATCCTTCGATTGATCTATCAATAGTTTCGGTTATTATTTGCATAGTGATTCCTTTGAGTTTTGTATCCAACTGGATAGCAGTTACTCCATCTCTGGTCCCTGCAACTTTGAAATCCATATCTCCCGTGAAATCTTCTGTACCCATAAGATCATTGAGGATTATATATTTAGAGATATTTCCTGCATCGTCATGATCAGTCATCAATCCCATTGCGATACCTGCAACTGGTTTTTTGATTTTAACTCATGCATCCATAAGTGCTAATGTTGAACCACAAACAGATCCCATAGAGGTTGAACCTCCTGATCCTAGACATTCAGAAACAAGTCTGATAGTGTATGGAAATTCGGTGAACGAAGGTATCATTTTTTCTAATGCTTTTTCTGCCAATCTTCCATGTCCGATTTCTCTTCTTCCTGTTCCTCTCATTCCTTTTGCTTCTCCTACAGAAAATGGAGGAAAATTGTAATGATGGATATATCTTTGATGTACATTGTGATTTTCCATATCGTCGAGAATCAGATATTCTTTTGGTCCTCATAACGTCACAGTCGTCAATACTTGTGTATCACCTCTCCAGAACAATCCACTTCCATGAACTCTTGGTAATACGCCTACTTCACACATAATTGGTCTGATATCTTTTTGATCTCTATCATCAATTCTTTTTCCTGTATCGATAGTACGATGACGAAGGAAATATTTTATGACATTGAATACCCCCATTTTCACTTTAGTATTTGTGAAATCTGTTTGATCATTGTCTGAGATATTTTCTTTTGCGATTTCTAATACTTCTTTTTCGTACATTGAACACAAATCATTGAATGGAACTTTGGTATTTCCTGTCAATGCTTGTAATTTGTCTGCAGTAAGAATATTGCTGATGTATGCGATAAGATCTTCTGATGGTTTATTGTACGCGATTTCTTTTGGACTTACGGTAAGTTGTTTAAGAAACTCTAATTGGAAATCACATGATGCGTCGATAGTTTTTTGTCCTACCATGAATGCTTCTTTGAGCAAAGCTGCTGGTACTTCATTTGCTTCAGCTTCAATCATATTTATTGATCATTTTTTTCCTGCAACTAATAACAAGAAAAGACTTTTTTCTGAATCTGCTCTCGTAGGATTGATGACAAAATCTCCATCAATATATCCTATCTGTGCTGCACCTACTGGTCCGTCAAATGGTATTCCAGCAGCCATAACTGACAATGAACATCCAACAATAGTTTCCACCCCAAGATCCATAGTATGGTCAATAGCAAGTGGTGTGATAGTAATCACTACATCGTTGATCATTCCTTTGGGAAACATAGGTCTAAGTGCTCTGTCGGTAAGTCTACAATACAAAACTGATTGATCTGATGGTCTTCCTTCTCTTCTTCTGTATGCAGCTCATCCTAATCTTCCTGCTGCAGAAAAACTTTCTCTAAAATCAATCATCAACGGTAAAAAATCTGAATCAGATTTTGGATTCTTTTCCATAACTGTAGAACATAATAATACATTGTCTGCCAATTGCACTTTAAGTGAACAATCAGCTTGTACTGCTAATTTTCCCGTTTCAAACGAGAGATGTTTTCCTTCTCGATCGAAGGCCTGTGCATGCACAGTAAACTCCTTTTTTTTGATAGGCATAAGAAAAAATAATGAGAATAAAAGGGGTGAAAGAAAATACATAATTAGACAGATTAGAAGCTTAGAATATTATACATCCCAAATTTCTAATCTGTCTCGCTAATTGATGAGGATTTCTTTCGTGGAAAATATAGGGATTCGGGATAAAATTGCAAAAAGAATTACATATATATGTCATTTAAATACTTGAATGAGATATAATATATTTTTGAAACAAAATATATAATTGAGACGTCATAAAAAAACTTCATTTCATTTCAGCTTTTTATTGCGTCTCAAATTAGTTTACCAATCGAATATTCATTTGTTTTGGTAACTATATATTGTTCAATAAAAAATGGAAAACATTTTTGAAGGACAATATAAAAAAAATCAGGAAGTAATACCTCCCTGACTATGTATGAAAATACATCTTTCCTTACATGATGGCATATTTGGGTTTGCCGTCCTCAAAGACAATGAGTATGCCTTCCCATAATTCCATAGGAATCAAATTTTCTTCTTTCTTTTCTTGTATTGAAAGAATAATCTGACCCTCGTCTGTTATGTCGGAAAGTTTACCGAAATACAAAAGAGGAACCTTAGTGATAATGTTGATAGTATTCAAATCCTTACTGGCAATATCTACATTATTAAGCAAGGCTGCTTCACCTCCTCTCAATTTGTAGTTATCGTGATCAAGGTATTTTTTTGCTTGATCTAATGTTAATGGCAGTAAGCCAATCAGATCTTTTAATGTAATCTCAGGTTTTTGCATATTCTTGGTTTTTTATATTTGTTTGACTTATTTTTGTTATTTGCCTACCGTATATATATTTAGACAATTAAATCAATATTTTTTAGTAATGATAGCTCTTTCCCTGCGCTATCGTGGAAATTCTATATAATTGTTCTAATAATGTTACTTTAGCCAAACCATGAGGAAGGGTTATAGCACCAAAAGAAATTTTAGCATCAATATATTTAATTAATGCTGATTCGTCCAAACCGTAGGGTCATCCGATAATGAATATACAATTTTTGTCGGTAAACATGGTGTGCAAATCCATAGTCGTCACTACTTTCCCTTCCTTGCTTAACAAAATTTTTGTATAATCTGAAAATTTTTCAAGCTTAACGATAATATTCTCTGTATCGGCTTGGATCATTTGCTCGGTATTTCCTTTTCTGCTGGGTTTTATATTTTCTATTTTCACTGATCTCCCTAAACGCTTGGTATACTCCTCGACTACTTTTTCTCGATGTTTGTCGGAATCTGAAATGCTGAGGATAGTGAACATGGGGGGAAATTTTAAATTTTAAATTTTGAATATATAATTTTAAAACTTTAGTGAATATAACTTTCAAATTTCAAATTATAAATTTCAAATTGTATATTAGTATTGTATATACTTCGGTGGTTGTCCGTTGTAAGGACTTAATACCTTGAAGATATCTCCTTTTTGGATTCCTCTATTTTCAAATTCTTCCAACAATCATTGCTTACCAATCTGTTTTCGAAATCGCGCCTCTGCTTCGTCATTTCCTCGTTGAAGTGTTCGGACGAGTTTGGCGAATTCTTCGTTGTATATCTCTCGAACATTTACATATTGTGCGTCTGTTGCTGAGATATAATTTTCGTCAATCAATACTTGTTTTTCATGATCACTGATGTTTCTGATAGAATTTTCGATATGTTTTACTTCATGACGAGGAATATTTTCTACATGATAGACTTCTTGGACATCAGTCTTGTTAAGCATTTCTACAACTTTGTGTAATCGCTCATCGACACCGAAATGGGTCGCAGCAGAAATCGTGAAGGTATGTTCGTCGAGCAATTTTTTCGTGATTTTGGTTCAGATATTATTCTTTTTGAAAAATTCTAGAATCTGTTTTCGAAATTGTGTTTTGTATTCTTTCAAGATATCTGCATCATTTACGAGATCATATTTATTGATGAGGAAGAGCATTCTTTTTTCGATGACTACTTTGCCTTCTTCGTAGATAAATAAGGTAATCATTCCTTTATCTTCTCTGATCTGGATCTCTACCGCGTTGGGATCTTTGCTAAATTTGGTGCGGGTATAGGTACAGATTTCATCGAGTAATTCTGGTATCTCCGTGATTCATTGATCATATCTCGAAATATCGCCGATCATACAAAACACTCTCGCTTTGAGGATATGACGCAAAAACGCGTTTCCCAATCCCCTTCATTCCGCAGCACCTTTGATAAGTCCTGGGATATCTATCATATTGAAATGCGTATTTTGGACGGTTATCGAACCCAAGTTTGGTATCAATGTCGTAAACGGATAATCAGCGACTTTAGCTTTGGTATTTGAAATACTATTGATAATACTTGTTTTACCGACACTTGGCGTCCCAATCAATGCGACGTCTGCAAGCAACTGGAGTTCTAGAACCAGTTCTTTTTTGTTGCCTGGTTCACCAAGCAAACAAAAGGTAGGAAACTGATGCACAGCATCCTTGAAGTGGATATTTCCCGATCCTCACTCCCCTCACTGAACAGCAGTATATTGTTCTCCGTCTTTGGTAAAGGTATAGAGTATTTCATCCGTTGCTTTATCTCTTATCAGTGTCCCTACAGGAACATAGAGAATCAGATCTTCTGCATTTGAGCCGTATTGGTCTCTAGATTTCCCTGCTTCGCCGGGAGCTGCTTTGAATGTTGATCTATATCTATAGACTTGGAGTGTATTTTCGTCTTTGAGTGCTTGAAAAATAACTGATCATCACTTTCCTCAATCTCCTCCTGATGGTCATCAAAAAGCGACCCCTGCTTCTCTTCTTCAGGTAACTGTTCCATCTCATCATTTTCCGGACTGTACATTTACGGTCACTTCATCATAAAAACGCATGTTTTTGAATTAAGAACTAAGAATTTTCTTGTATATAGGAGTGTACTAAAGTCTTGAGGAAAAACAATAAAAAAAGCTAAAATACATATATATTCTTCAATCAAAAAATACTACATATTTTTAATTAAAAAATATATAATTCTCCATCCAAAAACATTGAAACATTTTTTTGGTGATCGAATTAAAAAAACTTGCTTCGAATACCGAAGCAAGCTATTAGCATAATGAAATGTATTACAATAAATCAGCTGCGAGTTCTGCAAGTTCGCTACGTTCGCCTTTTACCAAATGAACATGAGCAACAATTGCACTACCACCCATTCTGTGAATAACGTGAGATAATCCATTAGAACGAGCATCAAGATACGGCGTATCTATCTGTCTATTATCGCCGCACAACACAACTTTGGTACCTTCACCTGCACGAGTAATTATGGTTAATATCTCTTTTCTGGTGAGGTTTTGGCATTCATCAATAATAAACAAAGCGTTATTGAATGTACTCCCACGGATATAGTTCAGCGGTTGGATTTCTATTTTTCCTTCCTTTTGAAAAGTAGAAATATAGTCATCCTCCTTTTCTTTATATACCGTTTGTTTTTTCTGACTGCTTCGCTTCCTGGTTGTTTCCACATTTGTTTCCACTTCCTGAACATCAGATTTTTTATTTCCTCTGCTCCTTTTTTTGATTAAATCAAGATTATTGTGAAAGCCATTCATAAATGGTAATACCTTTTCAATAGCATTTCCCGGTAAAGCACCACTGTTTTTTCCACCCATTTCTACCATAGCCGAAGACATTATTATTTTCTCAAGTTTATTCTCTTTGAGATATTTTATACCAACAGCCAAAGGCAATAATGTTTTTCCTGTTCCTGCTTTTCCCGTAAAAACGACTAATTTAATACCAGGATTTAATAAGGCATTGATACCACATGTTTGTTCTCCATTTTTTGCAATGATAGTCGAAATAGGTTCTTTCTCTTTTTGTACTATATGGAAATATTCCATTCTGTTATCAACATGAGCAAGAGTACTCCGTCTTCCATCATTTAAGATAAGAAACATGTTAGGTTTAAGTTTCTCTTTGATAATAGAATGTTTATGTCCATCATAAAAGATCAACGCAGTTTTTGTTTCATACAATTCAGTAATGATTTTTTCCAGATAAGGGTCTTTCACTTCTGGTATTTCCAAATAGAGTTCTTCATTTTCTGGAATTTTATCATTCTCGTAGTCTTCAACATCCAAACCAAGGGCTTGGGCTTTAAAGTGAAGATTCGTGTCTTTAGTTACCAGAATGACTTTTCTTTTCCCCTTTTCCGACTTCTGAAGTTCATATACCTTATTGAGTATCTGATGATCAGGTATTGCATCATTGAAAGCTTTTTTTACGCCTTGTGACAATTGGGTACTGGAAATCTGAATTTCTATTTTCCCTAGACCGTCTCCCAAAGACACTCCGCCATGAGCTATCGCAGGTACCTCTTTTTCCTCTGGATTTTTTCCCTCGCCCATTTTCTTTTTTATAAGAACTTTGGACAATTGTTTCAAATCACGATGAAAAGCACGTACATTACTACCTTTAGTATCATCATTCTTTTTGAATGTATCGAGTTCTTCAAGTACAACAGTTAAAATACACACGTCATGTTCCTGAAACTTACGAATACACTTGTCATCATGTAAGATCACATTTGTATCTAACACGAACAATTTTTTTTCTTTTCCTTTTGTCGCCATATTTTTTGTATATTAGTTTTGTTAAAAAAACCATATGTATTAAAAACCAAAAAGCAATATCATTTTTTATATAATATATATTTTGGTCACATTATCAGGTAGTATACTCAAAAGTCGGCATCCGATGTATCATATTCTATACAGCCATTATTATAAATATTTTAATAATCTTATTGATTTTATATAATAAATATATATAATATGCTTACATACATCTAGGAAAAATGACAACAATTAAAAAATCAATGAGGACATATATCCTGTCCGAAGCCGCAGATCTTCATCTGTTCTGGTTTCAAATGATCATGGGAGTGCTCTTTATTGTTTTTCAATTGGGGCATATGATCCATGCTATGGATACTAAGGGAGTGAGCATAGCTCTCTTTGCAAGCGTCATCATATTTCTTATGGCCAATATGTTGATGACCTATACTAGCTACAAAACCAATCATTCCATTAGAATGTTGAGGGCGTTGTGGGTATATGCTATGTGGCTCTTGGTCCATATTCTGATAATAATCGGATTGATATGGATACGAATAGCTACACATCTTCCTCTGACATATCCGGCAGACTTACGAACAATATTTCTCGTACTGATAGGATATGGAAGTATTGCTTTGGTATTGTGGATAAAGAGTTTTTCTAGTACGATATCCTATACAGATCCTATGATTAAAGGACTTGTAGGTATTGTAGCAAAATCTTTGCCACAGTTTACTATGGCTATCAACATATTCAGCGTTGGTGGATCTGGCCACGCTGCATTTGCCATCGTTGCTGCCAACGTCACTCCGTTAGCTAGGATACTACAATTGTATTTTAATCCCATCCATGATGGGAATAGAAAATGGTTGCTTATATCAGAGGTATCTAATGAACTTACCTGGGCATTCGTATCGCTTGCCTGGTTATTAACATAAAAACATGCTGTGATTTTCTTGCATGTTTTTTGTTTTTAAAAAAAAATCTGAACTTCATCAGATTATTTCTTTTAGGCGAACGGGGAATCGAACCCCGAACCTTGTCCTTAAGAGGGACCTGCTCTAACCAATTGAGCTATTCACCCATATACAATTGCTCTACAAAATTGTTATACAAAAAACTTATGCCGGATGTATATACAAAAATCGACCAAAAAAGCAATTGAAAATTAAATTTTTCTTATTTCCCTTGAGTAGTTATATAGCTTTCTACCCTTATGTGAACATCACTCAATGTCTTGTCTGAAAGTGCTGATGGTGCGCCGAATAGTAGATCCTCCGCTGATCATGTTTTGGGGAAAGCGATAACTTCACGCAAAGATTTTTCTTGCTGAAGGATCATCATGATCCTATCTATACCCAATGCCAATCCTCCATGTGGTGGCACTCAATAGGAAAATGCTTCCAACATATGACCTATACTATGCTGGATTTTTTCATCAGAATAGTGCATCACTTTGTAGGTACTTTTCAAAATCTCTGGAAGATGTGCCCTGATAGAACCTCAACCAATTTCATGTCCACACATCGTAATATCGTATTGTTGCGCATGTATTTTTTCTATGTCTTTACCTTCCATCAGCAAAGCGATATGCTCTTTTTTGGGGAGTGAAAATGGGTTATGCGTAAATTTCCATTTCCCTGTCATTCATTTCTTAAACATAGGGAAATCGATAATCCAGCAAAATGAAATCATATCATCATCATATAAATGCAATATTTTTCCAAGTTCTCTTCTCACGATATCCAAAGCTTTATCAGCCGTTTCACGTTTTGCTGCAGAGAAAAAAATTGTATCGCCCAATTTTGCATCCATATATGCTACAATATCTTGTGATACTTTTTCTCCTAAAAATTTGACGATAGGTGACTGAAGATAATCGCTTTGTACCGTGATATATGCCAATCATCATAATCATGATTGAATAGCTAATTTCGTCAAATCCTCGATCTGTTTTTTGGTCATATCTTGCTGGACTTTGATACATTTGACGACTCATCCTCTATCAATCTGTTTTTGAAATACCTCAAATGATGTTCATGAAACAATATGCGTAATATCTTTCATCTTCAATCAGAATCTGATATCAGGTTTGTCGGTCCCATAGTCATCCATCGCCTGTTGGTAGGTCATACAAGGAATCGTATCTGTCTGTAGAGGTCTTTCTGGATAATAGGTTTTTACTAATAAGATCAGCATATCAGAAAATAATTGTATTATTTCCCCTTCACTAGTAAATGCCATTTCTAGGTCTAATTGCGTGAATTCTGGTTGTCTGTCACCTTTATCATCTTCATCACGAAAACACTTCGCTACTTGGAAATATTTGCTAAATCCTGACGCCATCAACATCTGCTTGTATTGCTGTGGTGCTTGTGGCAAGGTATAAAATTTTCCTGAATGGATTCTACTTGGGACAATAAATTCTCTGGATCATTCATCCGTTCCTTTTCCCAATATCGGCGTCTCAATTTCCATAAATGCTCTTTCTTCCAGAAATCTTCTCATAAAAGATACTATTTTACTTCTCATGACCATGGTTTTTCTCGTCTTCTCTGCTCTCAAATCCAAAAACCTATATTTCAATCTGAGTGACTCGGAAACGATTTTGGCATCATGGAGCACAAATGGCAATGGTTTAGATTCTGAAATAATGGCGAATTTGGTACAATCAAGCTCTATCGTTCCTGTTCTGCTTTTGGGATCTACATCATCTGCCGATCTTTTGACGATGGTTCATGTAAACATCATTACCGATTCTTTTTTGAGCTTGGAAATCTTGTCGATATCTCCAAACACTTCACGGGAAAATTTTACCTGAAAAATCTCTCCGTCTTCACGTAAGTCGATAAATAATAAATCCCCATGATCACGTATAGCGTGTATCCATCATGCAATCGTCATTTCTTTTCACAAGAATGATTCGTCAATTCAATTGATGGGACAATCTCTATAGCTATCTAGGATTACTGGTGTTGTTTCTGGTGTTTTCATGGTATATAGAGTAAATAAGTAAAAACAAATATATTCTCCTTCAAAAATATTTTCTATTTTTGATTGAATAATATATAATTTCGACGTTATAAAAGCTTTCAATACTTCAACCTTTTATTTCGTCTTAATTAAAAAATCTCCAGAGAGACTTTCTAGAGAGTTATATCAATGGGATATATTAACCTTTATGTTCTAGAAAAATCTCTCTTTGCAGAGCTGGTTATTATTTCCATTATTACTGATAATGAATCTAACCATAAAGATTTTTCATAACTCATAAAATAACATAAAGAGTATATATATTTCCTGGGGAATTGCAAGTTTTTTTCACGGGAACAACTTTTTTCTTTTCTTGAAAAGGTCGGTATTTTCTATATAACTTCCAAGTTATTTACCTTATATTCCCATTATGCTTTTTTTCGACTATCTCCAACATTTAGATACCCACCTCAGTTTCTTGCAAAAAAAGATCAAAGACAAACATACACTATTTTTGGTATGATGATGTGTCAGAGATCCACTTTTGTGATTAGATAAAAATCCCAAAGACATAGATTTTACCATGGCTGGTGAACCAAAAAAAATAGATAAACTTATAGATAAAACATGAATGTCTTACTTCATGACGGAAAAATTCTGAACAATGACCCTCATCAAAGATACGATGAAATATGAACTCACTCCGCTCAGAACCGAAAGTGATTATACGGATTCTCGTCACCCGGACGTCATCAATCGAAGCAATGATGTACTCTTAGATTCCAACAGAAGAGATTTTACCATCAACTGTATCTACTATACTAATACACCGTACAAAGTTGCATACACCTCACTCATCGACAAAAAAAACATCCATACATATTCTGACGACGAAACATTTCTCAAGAGACTCGACGACCATGGATACCTCTATATCAACAATCAAAAATTGCTCATCATCCAAGATCACAAGATTATTGCAAAACTTTTTGCTGAGGGAAAATTACAAGTAGACCAAATCAAAAGTATATTGAAAGCAGCGACGGTATTCACCATAGGTAAAAAAGCTGAAGCGAGTAAACAACTGAAAATAATTATCGATCCACATAAAGGTATTCACGATAGCATCAATAAAAAACTTAGAGCTGTCGGTGATCCTGACCATAGATTTACGGAAGATGCTTTGAGAATCATCAGAGCTATAAGATTTGTAAATGTTTTGAATGCAAAATTACTGCTTCCGAAAAAAGGGAAAGTAAAACTTTTTGATTTTGAAAAAAACACCCGAAATAGTGTCAAAAAAAATCATGGCTTGATAAAAAATGTCGCTAAAGAAAGAATCAAAGAAGAAATTATGAAAGCGTTTACAGTAGGCAATCCATTTGGTTTCGTTTCACTACTCGACGAAGCACAACTTCTTGAACATCTATTTCCTTCGTTGTATGCGACGAAAAACGTCGAACAACCGATCAGATATCATCCTTTTGATGTCTATGTACACACCCTCCTCTGCTTATTTGAAGTACAAAAAATAAATAACGATCCGCTCGTAAGATTAGCTATGTTGTATCACGATGTAGGTAAGGTTGAACAATTTGGTGCGTATGCTGAATGATTGAGCAAAGAAGAAATCAGAGCTATCCTCGCTGGACCATTGAATCATAGAAGAAGTTCACCGGAGTATGCGAAAACAGATTTCAAAGCGCTCGGATTTTCTAGCAAAGAAATCACAGATATCGCTTGGTATATTGCGCATCATCATACCCCAGAAGAGATGATTTTTGCTAAAGAAGAAAATGTCGAGAAAAAAGTCAGAACATTTTTTAGTGAAGCGGGCTACGAAAGAGCTATGAATGTCTTGGATATTGCCATGGCTGATAGACTCGGCCAGTACAATCCATTGCAAAATAGTTCAGATCTTTCTGATGTAGATAAATTGAAAACTGTTCTGAAAAAACTTCAAAAAGAAGAATGACAATTCACGATGAAGCAGCTCGTCGTCGACGGTGGAGATATTATCAAACAGTTTAAACTTGTAGCATGACCAACCATTTGAGCGTTATTAAAAAAAACGCTTGCGCGAGTCATGGTCGATATCAAAAAAAGAAATACCAAAAAAGAAATTTTCGGATTCTTATGAATCCAAATGAAACATTTGAAAAAGTAGTTCTCCTATTTGTATTTCATCTTCAAAAATAATTGCAACATTCCTATGATCAAAGCTATGACATTACATAGCATCAAGGGTATTGAATATATCAAAAATCCATATATCGATCGTAAGAGACAATTTCCTATATACATAAAAATCATTCATCGTGAAACATCTTTCATTGTTTTTGTTTTGAAAGATTTTACCACCTGTGGTAACATCAAAAACGTTCAAACCGCAGTTGCTAAATATCCTATTACATCAGTCGTTCAGAACATATTTGCATGATATATATTATAAAATTGTTTGTAACTCTTGTAATAATATAATTTCTTTATCACAATAAACATCGTTTACTTTTTCTTTTTTAAGATAATTTAACCATATCGTTTTTGCTCAGGCTTTATGTCATCACTCCATATCAGACCATCCATCTCAAATCACATATTTCTCATCAGGTATTCCATATATCTCCTCAATTTTACTAAATGATGACAAAAATACATCTGGATGTGGTTTTTTGTTTTTTACTTCGTTTGCGCTAGTACTTGCTACGATTATTTTATCTAATCCGAAATAGGTAATAAGCTCATCCAATAAGTCTCTGGCTGATCCAGAAGATATTCCTATCTTATATCATTTCTCAGAGAGATAGTGTAAAGTTTCCATTGTATATGGGATAAGCCCTATTTTTCCTGCATGGAGTAATGAAAGAATTATAGCATCCTTCCCATCGACAAAATCATCTACTTCTTTCTGAGTGAAATCAATTTTTTCAGACGATAACAATTCAGATATTCGTTCTTTGGGTGTCCTTCACGCATACTTTATTCAGATAGTCTCGGGTTCGATAGCAACTCCTTTTGATTTCAAAAAATCAGATTCTACTTGTTGATGAATTCCTTGGGTATCGGTAAGGGTTCAATCTAAATCGAAGACAATATATGTATTCATACGTGTAAAATATCATGTAAATATTATGAAAGTTTCCGTACTTTATACGTTACGTTTTCTCTCGGAGCTTGGATGCCTTCAGCCATATACCTACGAAATCGACTCCTCTGCTTTTTTGCTAACTGGTGGGTGGTTATCATAATACGATCTTCCATATCGTTGTAAGAACAACGTCATTCTATAAATTCTACAACTTCTTTGTAACCGATTCACTGCATGGATTGCAATGTTTTATCATATCCTTTTGCGAGTAATCACTGCACTTCTTCGACAAGTCATCACTTCAACATTTCTCTGACTCTCGTATTTATTCTCTTGTTGGTATCTTCTTTTTCACGTCGAAGTCACAACATCAATAATGGCCGTTGTGGTGCTTGTGAAATAAACGTATCGGTTTTTTTTGCTCAGCTTTTGTAAAATATTTCTAATGCACGTACGATATATCTCGTAGATTTGGGATGTAATTTTGCTGCTTCTTCAGGATCTAATTTCATAAGTTCTTTGTGTAAGATTCATGGCTCTTCGTCTTCTTTTGCAAAGAGTTCATCTCTCAACTGCATATCTGGTGGAATATCTGGCATAGTAAAATTTTTGTACACCGTATCGATATAGAGTCATGTTCACCCGACAATCATCGGAAGTTTTTTACGTGCAAGGATGTCAGGAACAATTTTATAGACATCATTTTTCCGTTGGCCAGAAGTATAGGTCTCGTCTGGATTTACAATATTTATCTGATGATGAGGAATTTTTTTTAGGATTTCGTCAGATACTTTATCTGTCCCGATATTCATATATCTAAAAATCTGTCTGCTATCTGCAGAGATAATTTCTTCATCAAAATATTTGGATAACTCTATAGATAATTTACTTTTACCGGTTGCTGTTGCTCATCGGATAACCACTACTCCATCTGGATGTTGTTTATGAAAAACTTCTATTTCTTGTTTAGCTTCTTGAACGATATCTTCGAATTCCATGGTATTTTCTCTGAAAATAAATTTTTAATTTTCAATTTCTAATTTCTAAACGGCTGATTTATTTTTTAGTGAAGAAGAAATTTTATTGAAAATCAATGTTAGCTCTTTAGATTCTTTAAACAATGTTTTTAATTCATCATTATAAATTTTTTCAATGTCCAACAGTAAATCTAATCGATAATATGTTTCTTGAGTTTCTTTTCTACATATATGGATTTTATTTCTAAAATCTTTCTTGGAACTGGCTCAATTTGCCTCATGATAATTTGCTCAAATACTGGTGGCGGATCTTAAAACCTGATTTATAATATTTGAATTTATTTGCGTAATAGTAATTTTTTTTACCGTATGCAAAATATCCTTGCTGAATTTTACAAGTCTTCATTCTAAATCATATTTCATTAGTTATATGGAAAACAAATAAATAACACTTTTATGAGATATTTGTTTGAAAATTGAAAATTAGAAATTAGAAATTTTATTTTTGTTTATTTATATTTATCTGGGTTGAAAAACGGCATCATTGAACATCATTTTGTTTCACACATAAGCTTACCTATTTTCCAGATATCACCTTTTTTTATTAACACCGTCGATCGTTCTTCCGTAAATTTTTGTTGATTACTTGCAAGCATATATTCTAGTGTATACGTGAAGTTTTTGATGTTAGGATTGTTTGTGGTGTGGGGTTCTTCTTGGATATTAGTTACTACAATTTTTGGTGCGATAATTACTTCAGAAAATTTGGATAATCGATTTTTGCTATAATAGGTTCTAAAGACATTAGACTCTTTGAGACGGTCATCGGTCATGGTATGAAGCGTAACCGTATCGATAGCATTTACTGCTTTGTAGAAATCTATAACCATCTGCTGCTGTGTGGTAAGTGTTTGCGTATTTTGTTCACCTGCTGTATTTACCACTACTGCTGGTAGCTGTTCTTCTTGCACTATACCCGTATCTGTCGTTGTATAATCAATATTTCCTGTTTCTATATTTGCTATTTCAGCGATCTCGGACTGAGGTAATTTTTCTTCCTGTTTATCTCTTATAAACGTAAAATACAAAGAAACTACGAAAAGTAAAAATGACAAAAAGAATAACAAAAGTATTATCATATCTTTTTTCTTTGACTCGTCGACAGATTTTGCGACAAATGACGCGACAGCTGGTGGCACCTGATGTGTAGCGGTAGTATGTTTCTGATCTTTTCTTGGTCTTCCTGGTCAGGATTTAATTTTGGTCTTTGGTTTTTTGGAGATAAATTCTTTTTTTGGTCTCCCTACTGTTTTTTTGTTTTTTGGCATTCCAAATTATTTAAGAGCTAAATTATTGGATTCACTATTTAGTTAATTGATTTAATGCTGCTCTTGTTGCAGGACCCATTCGTCCTCGGGTTTCTGGTTTTTTTTCATATCACTTGAGCAATCATTTGCTTAATTGGAATTTGTATACTCCATCCTTGGTAGCTTTATTATATACACCATCAATGGCTCAACTATAGAGTTGTATCGTTGTAAGAAGATTTTGCAATGCTTTGATGCCTTCGTTATATTCACCACTCTTGAATGGTTTGGTAAATACATAACTTGTTACTTTGATTGGAGGAACAACAACAGTTCCCGTAGTCGTACTAGGTGATGTAGGTACGATTGCTGCTACAAAATTTTTCAATGCCGTAGCGATATATGTTTTAATGTAATTGGTATATTCTACATATCTTTGTTTGTATTTTTGAACATATATTGACTGGAAACCACTATATAACTGATCTTTGAATGTCGTACTAACTCCTTCGGCTTCTATCTTTGCCAATCATGAATTTACTAGTATTTTCATCGCATGTATTCTTGTAAGTAATGCTGCGCTCTCGTCAGTTGTAGAAAGAATACTTGTACAATTAAGCTGATTGGTTGGTGTATAATATTTTGCCTTATATTTTAGTATATCGTTTTTGAGGGAAACAAATGCTGTACGATTATATAATGATTGAAAACTATTCGTTACATAGTCATCAAGATCTTTTTGATATTGTGTCATCAGATATGCTTTTTGTTGTGATAAATTATCTGCTAATTTCTGAAGTTTTTTATATTTAGTTGCATTGGTATCAATCAATGATTGGAGCATATTTCCAAAATTCTCTACTCCTTTGGTCTTCGTATCTTCTATTTTGACAAGTAAGTCATTAAGCCCAGGTATTTTACTATTGATAGTTGTAACCACTGATTCTAATCATGAAAACACATTGAGAACACCTTGTACTTTGGTCATTTTATCTTGGATATTTTTTACCAAATCTTTGTTAGCAGTACTGTATTGGGAATATGTGGTAAGAAAATCAGTATTTTTGGCGAGGTAGCTTGTCCCAAAATTGGTCATCAGTCATTTGTACAATTGTGCTTTTGTATCGATAAGCTCCTTGAGTTTAGCTTTTTCACTTTCATAGCTTGTCCCGTCATCGAATACATTTATATTATTATTTTTCTGGAGATTTTGTTTTTCTTCCAAATCTAAAATTTGATTTTCCAGATCGATAAAATCTTTTTTGAATGCTATCATCAATGCTGTTTTGTCTTTTTGTAATGCAGATAATAATGATTCGTTTTTGATGGCTCCAAGACATACTAGACTCTGATAGTCTATACTTTGGAGAATATTTAGTCATGTTTTACTAAATGCGGAATATACATTGGCATATATACTCGTAAATAATGTATTTATTGCACCCTCTTGTGCATTGATATAGGTAAGTAGTGATCATGTATATGGTATAGTTGTTCCTGTTGTCACAATACCTGTATTTACACTTCATGTATCAATGATTCCTGTAGATGCTTGTGTAGCGAATCCTAGAAACAATACCGCAGAGATTGTTGAAATTCCTAGCATTTTTGAGAAAATCTTCATATCACTTTTTATCAAAAAGTAAAGACACTAAGCCGTATTACTCATTTTTTTATACATTTATTATATAAATTCAAGTTGATTTTGGTTGTTAAAATCACTACATTACACATACTAATTTGCACATCGACTCATTTTTGCGTATAATTTGACTATAAAACTCTATGTTTAGAAAGTTAAAAGGTTGCAGGTTAAAAGGTTGCAGGTTAAAAGGTTGAGCTTCCAAACATTCCAACTGAACATTCTAAACATTCTAAACTTTTTAACTTGTAACTAAGTCCTATGACATTAATACCTAGCGTTATCGAGAAAGTTAAATGATGAGAAAGGGCATATGATATTTATTCAAGATTACTTGAAGACAGAATTATTTTCGTTGGAGAACCCGTCCAAGCAGGGATGGTCAATTCTATCGTGGCTCAACTCCTCTTCTTAGAAAAAAAAGATCCAGAGAAAGATATTATTATGTTTGTAAATACACCAGGTGGTGAAGTCTATTCATGAATGGCTATTTACGATGTCATGCAATATGTAAAATGTGATGTCTCTACTATCTGTGTAGGACTCGCTGCGTCTATGGGATCGGTTATTCTCGCTGGAGGTACTAAAGGAAAAAGATATGCGCTTCCTCATAGCAAAATTATGATCCACCAACCATTGGGAGGTGCTGAAGGACAAGCAACTGATATCGTTATCCAAGCTGAAGAAATCTTAAAGATCAAAAATATGTTTATCGATCTCATGGCTGGACATACAGGACAAAAAAGAGACCAAGTCGCTACCGACATGGAAAGAAACAAATGGATGACAGCTGACGAAGCTATGAAATATGGAATCATTGATAAAATTATAACTTAGATGCTTAGATATTTAGATGCTTGGATATTTAGATTATTAGATACTTAGAATATAGCCTCGATACGTCGGGGCTTTTTTATTTGAGACACAATGGAAATTGTTTCAAATTTTCATGATGTCGAAATTATAAAAAAAAGATCTAGAGAAACACTCTAGATCTAAGGTGATAGGTATTTTACATCCGTGTAGTGAGAAAATGTTGTTCATCATCGATACATTCTCTGATAGACATACTCAATAATTTCATTCCATCTTCCCAGGCATAAGAAAGTTCTAGTACTCTATTTTTTTTGATAAAAAAACTAGTACAACAAATTTCCTTTCCCTTCATATCCAAAAGCAACATTGTCTGCCCCATAAAAAGCGTCTCTTTGCCAGTGATAGTAAAATATACTATACCAATCAATCTACACTGACCTTTTTCTTTGAGCTGATCAATATCCTTGGTTTGAATAAGATTATTTTTCCGTTTCCTATTCCAGGAAATAGTAAAATTCACCTGATGTTGTTTGTTGAGGAGTTTACTCACTCTTGTGATTTCTTTTTTCAAAAAATCTTTTTTTTCTGGTACCGTATTCATAGTGGTTATGGTGTTAGTTATTTTTTTCCTCTTTATTTTTCATTAATTCTTCTATTTGTTTTTTTCTTTGATCTATCCGCCAACCTGCTCCACACCAAACTGGATACAATATTATCGTTATTATACCCCACGGTAAGATACAGATTATAGCTACCCATAAAAAAGATCCTTTGGTCGCAATGAAAATAGGAATTGGTGCCATAAATACTAATGTCATAAAAAGTGCAACCCAAACCATATATCCTATCCGATACCATATTCTGATCCCATTCAATTTTTTGACTGTTTGAGCAGATTCAATCTTTTGATCTACTATTTTTCTTAGTGTGTTCATAATTTTCTGTTTTTTAGATTTAATTACTAATTTGTATTAATCCAGCTAAGCTGGATAATTTCGACCTCATAAAAATCCTCATTTCATGTCGACTTTTTATTGGGGCTCAATTAAAAATGACCCAGGGAAAAACCCTGGGTCCGATGTCTTCTGTAAAATTAGATATAGATAAACAGATATCCTTTAATAATTTTACTTTCGTAGTTATACCCAAGACAAGGAAGTACACTGAAATGCTTGGCAGTAAATATCTTATAGATGCCCCACTCTCCGCGAACCAATTTCTTGGTTTCAAGATCATATCCCATGTCTGTATAGATCATGATATTATGCTTCGAAGAAATTTTGCATCCAAACATATTGGCGATTACCTTATCCTGTTTCCAGACTAACGTAGTCCAAACCTTACTACCTGTGTAACTCAATGCTGCACCTGCCTTTTTATCATAGGTTCCATAATATCCCGACAACGTAAGTTTTTTGAAACTTATGTTTGCATGATATTCTGGTTGCTGTTTACGAGCAACAACACCTATGCCAAAAGACAAATTCTTGTTGGGTTGATAACTTGTCTTCACACCAAGACCACTTCCAGGGATTTGCGCTTCTGTCCAGGTTTCAAACTGGCCGCCTGCACTTACCGGATGAGGACGTTGTTGTGTCGAAAGTGTTGCCATATGCCCTATCTGTAATGACCATTTCTTGCAGGGTGCAATTTTCAAAGAAAATTGATTTAATCCCCAAGATTGATCTTTACCAATTTGGTACATATAATAACTATTCAAAGTAAGCCATTTGGCTATATCCCAGTGTATACTAGCACCCACACGCAAGTCACCATAACTACTTGTGTGAAGACTATCTATACTAAAACCGGTCATGCCAAGTGCACCAACATATACCTTATCAAGCACAAGTGTGCTATCACTGGTCATCTTGATGTTTTCAACCTGTCCAAAAACGTTTATGTTGTAGAACATACTTATGACTACAACGATACTTGCTAATGATCTCATCATGTTTTTCATATTTTTATTTTTTAGTTTTTTTGTTTATAATTTTTGTTTTCTTGACATTTTCCAATTTAATGATAAGTATAAAAATATCAATGGAGAACTAGTAAATACTGTTGTCGGAAAGTAACCACAATAGAGAAAAAGGCTCCGGAAAATACCCGGAGCCTTGTGTGTTATTCCATAGGACTGAGCGCTTTATAAATAAAGCCTGATCCATAAGAACTTAGTGATACTAATGCGAACCATACGATGACATAATTAATCCCGGGAATAATCATTCTGGGGAAAAATGTAAGTATTAATGGTTGACATAAGATAAGTAGAATAGCATGTATCCAGTGACTTGTACAATATGGACAACTCAGCAATTCTCCGAAAAATTTATTTTTTGCTTTTATTTTTTCACGAAGTGATTTACTTATTGTCGCTTTTGTAATGGTCATAGATATTGCAGATCCTGCAAGTGCTATCATAAAACATTCTAACAGTGCTTGAATTAATTTTTCCATACTCTATTTTTTTAAAAACAACTACAACTACCTGATGATTTCGATTTCTCTTGAGCTTTTTTCTCCGCCTCTTTCTTTTTTTCTATTTTTTCGATAGGCTTGGAACATTCATTCAAAAGTGAATCTATCTCATTTAGAAGAATATCTGTGGATGCACCATCTAATTCAATACCATCAATATCCTCTAATACATTATCTGAGTCACCCCTATTGGGTTTCTTAGATTTCTTTTTTTGGAAGTCTCTCATACCTTATTGTATTTGATGTTGAACAGATGTAATAGGACTTGCTTTTTTGATGTTTTTTAATTGCAATCCTGTATCCTCTACCAGATCTTTAATATCATCATCATGGTTGATATCTCTATTTTGCTCATAGACAAATTCTATAGCTTGTAGAATATCATCTTTCATAAGACCAGAACATTTTTTCTTAGGAGTTTGTAAATCTCTCCGGATAGAAAAACTTGTTGCTTGATCAATGATACTTGCTATCATACCACCATTAATGATATTAGATAGATTAAACGTAAGCGTCTTTTCTTTGTCAAAAATCAAATCGTAAAATTTAAATTTGTTAGAGAAAAGCGTTGTACTTGCTAAACCAGCTAATTCATCATAAGAATATCCATTATTCAATGGTAAATCATTAAGATGAATCTTGAATATCTCTGATGTACTTACTGCATCGGGACGAGTTATTTTGATCTTACGATCAATACGACCATCACGAACTATTGCAGGATCGAGCATATCAGGACGATTTGTAGCAAGAATTACGATTGCTCCCGTATCCTGAAGACCATCCATTTCTGCCAAAAACATGGGCACTATAGTTGATTCCACATCTGAACTAATACCACTTCCTCTTTTTCTGAGGATAGCTTCAGCTTCATCAATAAAAATCACTGCAGGATATCCATATTTCTCTTTGTGTTTACGAGCACGAGCAAATAATTGACGTACAATAGCTTCTGATTCACCAACCCATTTAGTCAAAATTTCAGGACCCTTAACATAAATGTACCCTGATTGTAATGCCTGAGTAGATTTTACTTTATACATCTTGGCAAGTGCGGTAACTGCAGCTTTGGCTAATAATGTTTTACCACATCCCGGAGGACCATAGAGAAGAATCCCCTTGATGGGTTTCTTGTGATAAAATTTATACACCTTTTCATTAATAAATGGCATTTCGATAGCTTCGATCATTTGTTGTTTTGCTTCTTGCAATCCACCAATATCTGACCATTCAATTTGCACATTAGTATCCAATGTAAACCGTTTTGAATCTTTACCTAGATTTTCAACAATTACTGATTTAGATGAATCCAATACAATTCTGTCACCATCCTCCAATGTATCAGCAGTAAACACACCACGGAATACTATTAAAGGGCTGCCCGATGAATCCACTTCACAGTGATTATCATCAACAATTGATTTTACCGTAGAGATCTCCCCTGCTTTGAATTTACCTACAACATCAGTGATCTGTTTAGTCTGTGAAGATATCTTAACGGTATCTCCAGGAGTGATCTTGATATCACGGCTTTCAGGAAGAAGTACCTGCATGAATTGATTTTGAAAGAATACAACTGCTGTCGGATATTCTGACAGGGGTTTCTGTGCAAGCTCCAAATCACATACACCATTAGCTACGTCTGGCAAACCAATACGGTAATTATTTGCTTCACCGTTTTCGAATGTTACTGATACCCAGCCATATTCAGTTCCACCAGTTATTATACCTACACCCATATCCTGTTCGTAGAATTCACTTTTTTTGCTTATACGTACAGCGGTATTGGTTTGGAACATGTCCAGGGCATCCATAGCATGATAATCCTGATTTTGGATATGGACAACTACTGCAAATGGTAATGGTTCAGCAGTAAGCTCTTGGATAGTTTGCCCTAAACCAACAATTTTAGCTTTTGATTTGAGTAATGCATCGCGGAGTTTTACAATCAATCCACTTGATGATGTTTCATCATCAGTCTCTTTTCTGATTTCAGAAAGCGAGATAACTTGTTCTTCAAGTTCTGCAATCCGAGTAAGTAGTTTATCTGTATCGGCCGAAGTCGTCGGACGAGCTTTACAGATTTCTAATTCTTCTTGTAAGCGAGTAATCTCAGCTTCCAATTTTTTTGTTTTGTTATTAGTTTCGAACATGATTTTTTATTTTTTTGTTTATATATTTTTGTTAATTACCACATCTTTGTATTTCGTATATATATATTTATTTATAAATGTCAATATACCATTTTTAAAAGCTGTTGTAAAATTATTACAACATTAATACCCTACATATACCTTATTTATAACTTATACTAAGAACATTATTTAATATTTTTAAAAAATAATAATATATCATCTGTTGTTATTTTCCTACAACATATTATCTCTATACAGTATTGACATTTCTTTTAAAATATGTATTTATAATCACGTAAAAGAAGAGATCATTAACAAAATATTATTAATTAAAACCAAAACAAAACATGGAAAATCTTTTTAAAAAATTATTCGGCCATTTTTATAAAGAACAGGTCGGACACAAAGAAATCATTTTGCGAGACATCAATGTCAAAGTCAAAAGCTGGGATGGGCTGAACCAAGAAAAATTTATCGCTATCATCAAGGAAATTTTCTCTCCTGTAGGTATTGATATACATCTTTTTGTTCCTCATAGCTCAGCAACAACTACTAAATCAGATGATAAAATTTGTATTTTTATCTGGTCAGCCCCCGATAGTTCTCAATCTATCGAACCACCAGCAAATATCTGGGGTATTCCTGTCGATTGCAGAGATACAGCTTTCGGACCTACTGGATCCAAAACAAACATCATCTATGATGGTGATTATGCAGTAGCAGAGATCGTGAACGGTAAGCATCTTTATATCTTCCATGATGCCGTACATAAAGGTACTGAGAATGAAATGAACATTTTCCGGATGATTCTTGAAAAATCATTGGCAATACTGTCTCCGGACATCATGACAGAAATGAATAAAAAGGTCGCCTTGGAAGAAAAGTTTCAAAGAGAAGTGCTTACGAATCGTATGGACAAACACTATGATATTATGAAAACATATTATATAGATATTTGTTCCCATCGTCTCAATAAAGAACTCAAAGATCTCGAAAAAGAAACACAAGAAGGACGCAATTATATCAAAACAATGCAAGAAGATCTTATAAAAAAAATCCGTGATATTCAGAATATGGAAAAACGTCTGATACATCTTACCTCAGATAAAACAGATTTTCTCAAAGATCTTGGTATAGAATTTGATAAACTTCTCCAGATTCCCAAAGTCATGAATGTGATTACGGAAGCAGGTGGTTTAGTACATGTGTATACGGACACGTTGTATTGTACCGATCCACGCACAAATCTTGTCCATGAAATCGGTAAATTCAAAATTTCTGTGAACACATCAGGAGTCAAATGGGAAAATCTCACTCGACAAGTAGACGCTTATGAAGACGGACAAATGGCTCCTCATATATGGAAAGAGGGAAATGCTTGCCTTGGTAATATGGAACATATATTTCCTGAACTTATCGCTAACTATGAATATAGCGTGGTTATACAACTTGCTATCCAATTTGTCGAAAGTGTGAATGTAGATGATTCTGCAGGCAAACATATAGATAAATGGCCTCTTGCAGACACAAAATTACAAACAATTTAAAAAAATTAATTATGGACAAAAACAATGAATTTGAACACAGACCCCTAGGATTTGATTATCTTGACAGTGAATATAGATATCCTGGATATGGGTTCTATGATCGTAAATCATCTAGATTTATGCCCCATCAATTCCGTAATGCAATAAAAATTAAAGGCATGGTGCCACGGATTTTGATTAGCAAAGATGCTTATGAAGATACCTTTCAACTAGTAGATATCGTACAGAAAGAAGTAGGATGGCTCGGAACGGTAGAAAAAAGCAACAATGATTTCCTCATCAAAGAGGTCTTCTTATTTAATCAAAAATCTCATAGTACTACGTGTACTATTACTGAAGAAGGATTAGGTACATGGGCAATGGAAATGATGAACAATAGACCCGATGGTATGGATGTTGTCAATTCTATAAGATTTTGGGGACATTCACACGTATGGATGGGAACATCTGCCTCAGCACAAGATGACACACAAATGGATGTATTTGCTAAAAGTTGTCCTGAGTTTTTTATCAGAGGCATATTCAACAAATCCGGACGTATGGAATTCACCCTGTATCTGTATTCGGCTGGTATCGAAGTACATGATGTAGAATGGTCTATTTATGATCCTAATCCTGATACGTCCCGTAAAGAAAAATGGGAAAAGGAAGTAAAAGAGAAGGTCGGTGATATGACTTTTTTTACTCAAGTATTCAGTGGAAAGGATAAAAAAAGAAAAAATATCAGATCCTTCATGAATACCTCTCTCTTTCCTCTTTCAGACAAAAACACAGAATCATTTCCATTTAAAAATGAGGAGGAACCAAATAATGAATAATATCAATCCTATCAGACATATAAAGGTTTTTGACCCCCATGTCTTTGGCAACAAACGCGTTGATATTATCGGTTGTGGATCAACTGGATCCCGTATTGTTATGAGTCTTGCCAAACTAGGTATAGAAAATCTCCATATATGGGATTTTGACATAGTCGAGGCTCATAATATCGCGAATCAGATTTATCAACAAGATGATATTGGTAAGAAAAAAGTTGACGCTTTAGCTGAACATATCAAACGTGCTACCGGACTGACTATACATACCCATCCTGATAAAGTTGATGGCACTCAAAAACTCGGTGAAATCGTTTTTCTCCTTACTGACACTATGAGTTCCCGTAAAGAAATATGGGAGAAAGGAATTCGATATCAATTATCCATCAAACTTATGGTCGAAACACGTATGGGATCAGATAATGGTCGTGTATATGCTATCAATCCCTGTAAATGTAGTCATACCAAAGCATGGGAAGATACTTTACATAATGACGATATAGCTGAAATATCAGCCTGCGGAGCAAGTATATCTGTCGGACCTACTGCTGAGATCGTCAGCGGATTGGCCGTATGGCAATTCTTACGCTGGTTTTCTACTGAACAAAGGGAAGTAGATGAATTGGATCAAGAGATCCTTTTTTCTCTCCGCCCTATGCAAACCCTTATGAGACAATTTATTTAGTAATCAATTTAATACAATCAAACAATGGAACTTATCAAAGTAAAAATAGGACAATTCCCCGGCACAATTAAGACTGTGGAAATCGAACGTGGCAGCACTATACAATGCGCACTAGACAAGGCTGAACTTTCAAATGAAGGATATCAGATTCGCCTCAACAACAAAGAGCATAAAGATACTGGAGCTCAGGTTGAAAATGGAGATACTATTCTTCTCGTGAAAGCCATTTCTGGAAATTAAAACGATTATTCGTTTACTATACCTACTCTTTGTATTTCAAAGAGTAGTTTTTTTTATTTTCAAAAAACATATAATAATCATTATATATACTACCACTATTATTTTTATATAGCATATAAAAAAATCTTCCATAGTACGCATGGAAAGATTTTTTCTTTAAATTAATTTATTATATATTTGCTAATAGTATATCACGCAATTGTCTTAACGCTTCTATATATAGTACATCAAATGGATCTATAGATTCTTTTGCTACCTTTTGAAATTCACTAAACGCATCTTGATATATTGATAATTCTTTGGGCAATTGCTCAGGTACAGCAGAAGGTAGTAAACAGTTATGTAAAAGTTCTAATTTTTTTTCTAGTAATGCTTCTAGTACTATATTTTCTTTTTCATTAAAAAATTCTCTTTGATTTTTCATATTGATGGTAATAGTATATCACTTCTCTTTATATTCTTGAAGCATCCATTCTACGAATTGATTTGAACAAGATCAATAACTACCAGAATCATTTTTGATGTTGAGTGTTTTTTGATCATGATCTATATCTACCCATGCTCATCAGAGAATGTTTATTTCTCATGATATTCATTTTAATCATATTTTTTCTGCAATCTTTGCATGCATATCATCACCCGTAGAGACCAAAAAAAGTATATTTGTATCTTCTTGTGCAAATGCATCTACGGAAGGCACACGTAATAATGTATGTGGTAATGATGTGACAATGAATTTATATGATCCATTCTTTTGTGGTAAAATCACTTTTTTTTGTATAGGAAGCTTATCCAGATTGCTGTACACTAAAAATGATAACTTCACTAAATCAGCGAGTATTTTTTGAGACGTACTCAATCAATATTTTTTTGATCTCATAAATATTTCTGCAAATCATTCGATTCATAGTGCAGTAAATAATTGTTTTGATTTTTCTGATATTTGATTTTGTGTTCAGAGAAATAGTTCATCAAATCAATCTCTGATTTCTTGAATTATAGGATCTTCATTCATTTTGTTCTCTTATACATAGATAAAACATTATATTCTGGAATTTCTCTTTTACTATTCAGAGATAAACTCGACGAATCCAATACCGATTTCCTCATTGTAGCCAATCTTAATTTCGGTTTTGTCAGAATCAAAATATATTTTTTTATTGGCAATTTTCTGATGAGTATTGTCGATTATTATTTTTTCTTCAGAGATTTTTTTATTACTTAGAGAAATATTGTTCATCAGTGATATATACAACAAATAAAAATTTAATATACAAGATTAACCCTACTCGGATACTCACGATGTATCCCATCAAATACGACCTTAAGTACATCACCTACTTTACATTCTGTGTTGCGTGATCTAGGAATCCTTCAAGAATATTGTCTATTGATCGATGTCCATATATATCACTTATCAATATTGTTGACTATCGCAGGATATGTTTCTCCAGGAGTAAACTCCTCTATAGACTTATGATTTTCCATTAAAAATTTTCTCTCCTTGTGATATCCTGGTTTCTTTTCTCTGAGGATTGTAAGATATGTATATCTCGGATCTTTTTTTTCTATAAATACTTCAACCTTTTCTCAGATACCCAATTTTGTCCCTCTATTTAATGTTTTATTCATTCTCAATTCCAGCTTACAATTATTTACTTTGACTATCCAGTATTCAGGTGTTTCATGTACGATTTTTCCGACCTTCACTTTAAATAATGGGAAATCTGCAAGCGTAATAGGATTTTTCAAATTTTCTATCGCGGCTGATTTGGTATGAGTTTGTACTTCTCTGACATTTTTGGGTGCGGATTTTACCTCGGCTGGTCCTCCTACAATATCAAGTATATCTTTGGATTCTTCTATTTTTTTATTCCTCTTTTCGGATTTATTAGTGTTTGGACGGAGTCATTCATCTCCCCATTTTACTTCATATTCCAAAATTTGTTTGGAAATATCTGCATATTCTGTTGATGATGACTTATTTTGCATATGGAGCATAAATCTTTTTCGGAGTAGCTGTTGATATTCTGTATCCATAGATCTTGTACGTCCTCATAGCATTGTTGTCATTTTGAGCGCAAATAGTGGAATATTTTTGATACCTGTATATGCTTCTATTTTTGCTTTTTTTTCTTTCATGGGTTTATTTTTTACTGCATCGACAAAATCTTCATTACATGCTTTTCTGAGAAGTTCTAATATCCAACTTCCATAATTACATGATCCAAGTGTTTGATCTGGAGTAAATCCTTCGCATTCTTTGATCTGTAATAATTTTTGTTTAGTATGTTCATTATAAAAAAATGAATCTTTGGCTTTTTCTAGTTCTGGTTTTTTTGACAAAAAAATAGCGTTTCTGATATCAACCATTGTTCTCTTTGCTCACAACCCAAGTAATGATGAGTTTCCAGATATTGTATCATTCAATAACAAATCATTGCCTTGTAGTGCATTATATTCCGCAGCAAATTTTTGGTATGATCATGTAGTAAGCGTCTCTGGAGTAAAATTCTCTTTGATGATGGTTATAAATTTGGTTTTATCCGTAATCAATGTTTTTTGTACTTCTGGCTGTTCTTCTTTTTCTTCTCCCATAATAGTCCAGTTTTCAGGATTATCAGTAAATACTCCTTCTATTCTCCTTGACCAACTCTCATTGAATATAATTTTTCTTCATTGATAATGTTTTAATTCTTCTCTATTTACATTTCTCAATCACGAAACTAATCACTTAATCGCATAGGTAGCATCCCTAAAACAATTATTACTTACCATATCAGAAATCAAAATAGTGATATCATGTTGAAAAAAGTATAGTTGATATCGTTGATTATTATCTTGAAGAATATTATTTGCACGAAATGGAATATCATTATCCAAAAGATACTTCATCAATGCTCCTATTTTTTTGAATGTTTGTTCTTGTTGTTCTTGTGATTCTTGTTTCCCCTTATTCTCAATGTATGAGGTTTTTTCTTGCTTTGTTGTTTTTTCTTTAGCCTGTTCTTTGGCAAAAAATGAATATTCTACCTTCTGTATTTTTATACCTAATTTTTCAAAGAGTTGAGATGGCGTATTATAAGAATCAAATATGTTTTTTGATTTTTCATATGCAGTATCCAACAACTCTGTGAGTTCATATTCAATTTCTCTTTCTCTGGCTTCCAGTTGTCTCTTTACATATTCATAATGATCTCAGCCAATCAATGATTGTGGAGTAAATTTTATAGGGACTATATTTGTTTTTTCTCTTCTTTTTTTCATTTTACCGAGTGACATATCACCATGTTCATCTATATGGAATCATTTCTTATGCATCGCTGCGAGAAACTCTTGAGGATTTTGGCTAATATATTCCTCTAATGCTTTTTTGGGTCATAACTTATTATACTCTCTTATTTTTTTGTTTATTTCTTCACGTCTCAAAACTCTCACCTCTTGTCTATCGTCAGATTCCAAAAGTATCAATCCCATATCATCCTTAATATCTTGGAGTGATTTATTCAACATTTCATATTTTTCCTGAGAAAAATCAGCAACCTCATGTTTGAAGGTCTGAATATTGTTTTTGATTCAGGTAAATGAAATTTTTTCTCTGTTGTTCATTTTTTCTACATATAACATAATAAAATATTTTTACATTTGACATTTTGTTTTTTATATATATTTAGTTAAATATCAATGGAGAACCAGTAAATAGTATTGTTGAAAAGTTACAACAGATGAGATAAATCATATTTCTGTATTCCTTCCATGATACGTTTGATATTTTTTTGTTCTAGATCCACTATTTCTCCCGGTGACTGAATTTTTTGTCCCTTATGTATTTCTCGTTTGAAATCATCGGTAATCTTTCCGATATTTGGTAGGTATGTTTGATGAGGAGCAAAATCTACCAATCTAAATCAGGCTCTTTTGTTGATAATAAAGCTTCATCGATTTCGTGCCGAGTGTCGCGAGATTATTTTTTGAATATCTGTGGATGATAATATTTCAGCTATAATTGCCTTTCTACACTGACTACCTATTCATCATCCTTTACACTCTGGATCAACTCTCGTGTACGATTCTAATGACATATCTTCATTATCAAATTGATCAAAAAGGACAGAACCGATAATTTCTTGTCTTGTTTTATCGATAATCACTTTGTGTATGTTATGCTCTTCAGCCAACTTGGTTTCAAGAATGTTTTGATTTTCTCTTGGTGACATAGGAACGTCTTTCAAAAAATTCATAAATTGCTGGTTTTTTTGCCAACGACTTAATTTGCTAGATAACTCTTTTATCTCATGATTAGTGAGATCTTTTATGGTAAGGTCTAGTCATTTTACTGTTATTTCCATGGGTATATAAGTAACAAAAATAAAAAAAACCTCCTCTATGGTCTAGGTAGGAAGGTTTATACGTATATGAATTAGGCTATGATATTAGCTTCGATACGAGAAATTCTTCCTACTTTTGAAGTAGCAAGAATATCGTTTAGATACATTTATTTGCGTTATATGCATAACAGATCACTATATAATAAACTAGTGTGTTTATATATATCACCTACAATATATCAAGAGCAACATAAAAAAAATTGTTGTCGGATAGATACAACAAAAAAATCTACTCTCCTATTTGGAGATCATATAGAGCGTAAATGGATTTCCTGGGGTTGTTATTCTATCGATTATTTTTAATGATGTCTGTGATTGATTAATTTTGTTTTGTACATCTTGTTCATCCATTCTTTGAGATGAGATACAATGAAAAATAGTATCATTGGATATGATAATCTCTTCACCTGTTGGACATATACTTATTGGCATAGCATCTTTTGTATGAATTTTTGCATCGATATCGATAGCATGAGTACTACTATTATATAGTACATTCACATCTATACAATCTTCTGGAATTCCCAGTTTGATGAAAAAATTTTTAATAAATTGCCTTGTTTGCAGAGTATCATACTTGTGTACGATTGCTTCCTCTTCTTGTTTATTTTTTGGTGGATTAAATAACGAAATACACAATACATCTCACTCATTCATTAATACATTCATTTGTTGAAGAAAAATTTTCTTATATGATCAAAAATTACCAAACGTTCATCAAAACAACGTGAACATATTAGATGATTCTCTGATATCGGGAAGATTGAATGTCGATTCTTTGGGATAATTTGTCGCTGAGGTCAATGTCTTTATTTCGTTCTCTTTAAGCAAAGTATCTATCCATTCCTGAGAAAATCTCACGACAGTAGAACCAAAAGAGACTCATCGGTCACTCCTATTTTTGGCTATAAGTTTTTCAGCTTTGGAAAGCGATTTGAGACTACTATCTATAAGAAGCACCTTCGATATATTCTCACTCATAGATATTGGATGATTATGTTCATACATTCCTGGACCTACATCTATATCTTCGGAAATAATACTGTAATCTTTTTTCCCATTTCCACATCATAACCCAATATATTTCCTTTTGAGATATTGAACGATTTTTTTCTTGTTCTCGTGTATGAGATTAAGTTCTTCTTTATAATATGTAGTATACTCACTGCGTTCTATAACTTCGTCATAGAGATTATCACCATTATCAAGAAAAAATAATTTTGAATCCAACTGAATTTCATGTTTTCCCTTCTGGAGATCTATGATAATTTTTTTTATTTCTTCATTATTTTTATTCATATCCTCTATATATCTTTTTGTTTCGTGCGCTGCATCAAATCCCTTGAATTCTTGACCTATTTTTAAGAGTTTTTTAAAAACCTTTTTCTGCGAATAGGAAAGCATTTTTTTTCGGGTTGTTCCGTATGTACTTAAAATTGCTGCATCAGAAGTTACTTTACGATTGGGAGATAATATAAACTCTTCAGGCATACCTAGCGATATGAACAGATCCTTTGTCGTTTTTTCCCACTGACCCACTAATGCTTCTTTTGCTTTCATGTAGCTCAACGTAGCAGATAACCCATCGCAGTAATTATCCACTACTGTATGTTCCAATTGAGGATTTTTTTTAATAAATTGGATAATATGCTGTTTGATATCCATATAGAATTTTTTATCAGAAAAATGATATTCAGACACTCCCGAAGTACCTAGTCCGAATTCAAAATCAATATCCAAAAAATCCAATGATCATGCTGAACGGATATTTTTTACGATATCATCACTGATGAGATTTTGCATCGTCCTGGATCGAATTTTACACTCTACATCAACATCTTTTCCTTCTTGGGTATGGATTTTTATCGGAAGGTTCATAACTACCGTACGGGTAAATGGTCCTATATTTCATGCTTTGAGATTGTTTGTTTCCTCTTGATGAACTTTTTTTGCTGATGTAATTATGGTGGGTATATCTGTAACAAAGGGAGCAATATTTTGGCTTAATGAAATATCTGTGATGTGTGCAAACATCTTCTCGTATTCGGTATATTCTGGATTATGACCAAGACTATTTTTCATAGACATACTGATT
>Ga0194053_10000316_pt1 | contig 36936 bp, 49 predicted proteins | sample SepL228m_MetaG_FD_161684 | JGI IMG/M metagenome (GOLD analysis project Ga0194053, IMG submission 161684) | Anoxic zone freshwater microbial communities from boreal shield lake in IISD Experimental Lakes Area, Ontario, Canada - Sep2016-L227-8m | ecosystem: Environmental > Aquatic > Freshwater >... | reverse complement strand
CTATTCGGTATATCCAGGGTGAGAATTTCTTATTTGTATCAAAGCTAGCAATATTTGTATATGTTTTGATAAAAACTTCTTGGACAAGATCTTTAATGTCGTCAGAATCTGATAAAAATTTCTTACCGTATCGTAATAATTTTTTCTCATACCTTTCGATTATCAAGCCAAAAAGCTCGATATTATCCTGAAGGACTTGTTCCACAATTTCTTCATCTGTAAGATTTTTATCATCCACATCTACTATTATATACAAAATATTAACTTTTTTCTTACAAAAGTATTAATGCTATTAAAATCGATAAAATCACTAGTTGGATGTGTTTTTTGTGCTTGACTTCGTTTTATGTGTGGTATATCATTCAAACATGCATTTGAATGAATTAGCAAAACTTATGCGTACAGCTGGAGACGAAAGCAGGCTAAAAATCCTGTGTATTATCTTTGGTAAGAAAAAAGTATGCGTATCAGATATGGCGGAAGAATTAGGTATGAGTGTGGCTATCGTATCTCATCATCTTCAGGTTATGTCTAAGCAAGGATTGGTGGTACCAATTCGAGAAGGCAAAAAGATTTGTTACGAACTTCCAAAAGATAAGTTTGTAATGGATTTGAAGAAGTTTGTATGTAAATACAAATAAGGTCAATTTATTAGTAGATATTTAATAATTTAATAAAAATATGAATACAAAAAATCACAAAGTTATCGTTTACTCAACACCTACTTGCCCCTACTGCGTATATGCAAAGGAATATTTTAAAGAAAATAACGTTCCTTTTGAAGACGTTGATGTAACAAAGGATAGATCAAAAGCTCAAGAGATGGTTACAAAGAGTGGTCAAATGGGCGTACCTGTCATTGATATTGATGGTAATATTTTAGTTGGTTTCCAGCCAGAAGCCTTCGCAGAACTTTTAAAATAAATATATGAAATTAAAAGAATTAAAAAATGAGGGTACTATAGATCGCTTAGCTCGTCTTCTTATTGCTGAGATATTTATTCTTGGTGCATTCTTCTGGTTTGGAGGTGCATGGCAAATTATATTCTATGTAGTAGGTATCATAAGTCTTGTTACATCAATTACTGGATTTTGTGCTTTGTATAAAGTATTTGGAATCAGAACCTTTGGAATAGAAACAAAGCCAACATCTATTTACATAAAAGCTGTTTTTGCAGTGTTGTTTGTGGTTATTGCCATAGCCGGAAGTTATTACAGCGCATTCTTCACAAAGAAGTTTTTTCTCGATGACTATAGTCGAATGAATAATTACTATAAGCAGACTTTATTTTACACAGGGCAAGACAAGAGAGCTGAAGCTGTAGATAACTATAACAAGCTTATTGCAGAGTATTCTGTATTCCTTTCAAAATACACTGCCTATCACCCTTACGCTATAAAATCCGACACTCAATTCAATGCTGATATAGAAAAGGTGTCTAGCATAATTAATTCACTAAAAGAAAATGTGTACACTGGCGATTTGAAACAGTCACACACTAGCTTTGAAGCAGTACGCCCAATCTTCCAAGATATTTTGAAGAGAAATAATTTCTCAATGCTCGCAGTTACCCTCGTAGACTTCCATGATGCTATGGAAAAGATAATCGCAGCCGCAGATGCAAAGGATGCTACACAGCTGCTCGCTGTATATCCTGAAGTAGATTCAAAGCTCAAAGCTGTTGAAGAAATTGTAAATGATTCCGAAATACAAAGTATTAGGACTAAACTGGAGGAAACTGTAGCTTTAGCGAAAGACGGAAAAGCTGATCTGTTATCTGCAAAAGCAGCTGAATTAAAGAGTGTTTTTGTGAAGGTGTATCTGAAAAGAGCATAATGAAAAAAAAATAACTTTCGTATTGTATTAGAGGTGAAAGACTGAAAGAGACATTAAATCAATCTTTCTTTATTAATTTAATCAAATTTAAAACAATATGAAAAAAACAACATTAGGTTTAGGGGCTTTAGCACTTGTATTGGGAGTAACAGCTATTTCTGCTGGTTCAGCCCTCGCATACAGAGGTGATCCTACGGTACAGGGTCCAAATTATTCAGCAGAACGTCATACAGCAATGCTCAAAGCGTTTGAGAATAAGGACTACACCGCATGGAAAAATCTTATGCAAAATAGAGGTATGGCTTCTAAAGTCATCACTGAGGCAAACTTTGCAAAGTTTGTAGAAGCTCACAATCTTGCCCTGCAAGGTAAGACAGTCGAGGCACAAAAGATTCGTCAAGAACTTGGGCTGGGTTTGCAAAATGGTTCAGGTAGAAATACTGGCGGAATGATGGGTGGTATGGGAATGGGTAGAAATCTTAATCGTTAATAATATGAGGTAAACATCACTCCGGCATTCGTCGGAGTTTGATGTATATGCAAGGGATATAGGATAAAATACAAGTATGAGCGAAACTCTAAAATTAACTGATGAAGAAATAGTAGAAAAAGTTCGCTCAAACGATCGGGACATTTATGCTGTTATAATTGATAGATACAAAAATAAGCTTTTGAGATATGCTACAAACCTTGTGCATGATAATGATAAGGCAAGTCATATTGTCCAAGACTCATTAGTAAAAGCATATATAAACCTCAATGGTTTTAATACAAAGAAGAAATTTTCAAGTTGGATATATCGGATCGTGCATAATGAGGCGATGAATGCATTGAAGAAATATAAAGGCGAAGTGCCAATGCTAGAAGACTTTGATTTTGAAAGCGAACAAGATATTACAAAAGAATTCGAACAAAAAGAGACGGCAGTACATGTAGAGAAATGTTTAAAATCAATACCACTCATATATTCCGAACCACTGAGTTTGTACTATTTAGATGAAAAATCATACGAAGAGATAAGCGACATTCTGAGGATTCCAATGGGTACGGTCGCTATACGAATGAGTCGAGCAAAGAAATTAATGAAACATATATGTCAAAAGAATTAAAAAACATAACGGACAATATCATGGATCAAATCCATGAAGAGAAAATAAAGATGCGACCAAAAGCGTATTTTATATTTGGGTCCATACTCACTTTTGTAGGCCTTGTCTCTTCGGTGGTAGTTTCTGTTTTCTTGGTTGGGCTTATAAGATTTTCACTACGCACACATGGTCCGATGGCTAGTTACAGACTTGATCAATTACTCTCAAGTTTCCCTTGGTGGGCGCCAGTACTCGCTATTGTCGGGCTAGTTGCGGGTATTTGGTTGCTTCGTAAATATGATTTTTCTTTCAAAGTTAATTTTAAAGTAGTTATTATAGGATTTATCTTGGCAGTTATTGTCGGCGGTTGGATTATAGACAGCGTTGGATTAAATGATGTTCTTATCCGTCGCGGTCCAATGCAAGGTATGATGCGACAATATATGCAGGATAATAATACTGCCGGTGTACCAGAAAGTAGTCAAGGTTGGAGTAAGGGTTTAAGGTAATTAAATATTGATTATAAGGTTTCGTCACTCGGGCTCCAGATAGTGGACGAGTTCAGAATTTTTAACTGGTTTGTTATTGAAAGGCAGATGAAGAAGTTGAATCACATCTACCAGTATCACCTTCTTTATTCAAAAAAATGTGTTGTAAAATAATGCAGCTAATTATTTCATTATAATTTGAAGCGTAATAAATTTGGTTTTTATCTTTAGCAAATAGACTATTTGGTATGGCGTTTAGGTCAGTTCCATTCGGCATTACTTCAAATGTGTCTATGTCCGCACCTTGAATGATGGCGAGTCCATTATTATTTGCATTTATGTAGTAAATATTATTCTTATCCTTGAAATAGGTGTATCTGCCACCATAATATCCTTCGCCAATCTGTTTAAATGTTTTGGCGTCTATATTTAAATTAACGATATGATTAATATAATACACGTGCTCGTTGTCTTTTGCGATATGACTATCTATTATTTTAAAGAACAATGGATTAGCTTCTGGAATTCTGGTAATTGTGTTAGCTTCAATACAAACATCAAGACTGCTACATTGAGTAGAATAAAATACGGCAATACCAATATTTCGAAAACCATCTTTTCCTAAATAAAGATATCCTATTATTACTAGAATTATTATTATAAAAATAGCAATAGCAAAGAGTAATTTTTTCATATTTAAACTATAACATTAGTAGTAATTTTAGACAATATTTTTTTAGATTATTTTGCTCCGGGAGCAGGATTCGAAGCTTACTGCTTCAGTACAGTCTTCGCGCCGTACTCGCTACGCTCCGTGCGGCATGCTCAGACTTTTCGAATCCTGCACGCGACGCGAGCAGTCGCGTCGCTTCCCCGTCGCCTCCAATAGTAAAAACGCCTTTTTAGGCGTTTTTACATTGTCGGCTCCGAACTGTTGAGGCTATTAGAACATGGGTAGGGGTGAATTATGATACGTTTTACGTACCCCTTATCACAAAACAGCTCTATTAAAGCAAACCTTTTTAAAAACGGCGGAAAGACAGGAGGGGCATAGCCCTTCCACTAGGGGTGGGGGTTGTTCTGTAATATATGTAGTAGTACCGCCGAGTATTATATTGCGCATCAACTTTACTATTCTCGCAATTCAAGGTAGAGTTGTAGATAAGTATCACGTCTTAACATGAAATAAGATTATGAAAAACCCACAAAAAATCTTTACTCTAGTAATAATTGGAGCACTCATTATTCCGCAAGTTACCTTTGCCGCTTGGTGGAATCCTGCAACTTGGGGCATTTTCTCTTTTATATTTCACACCCAGCCACAAGTCCAGACAATTATTACGGCAACCTCTTCTGGTGAGAGAAGTGCTGATATTTCACCAAACAATACACTATCAGATGTGAATACGAGTACCACCACAGACGAAAATCATGCTCCTATAGTGACCGCACCTATAAAAAAGACGGTAAAAAACGTGACGCCGACGGCATCTACGCCCCCAGCGACTGTACAACCACAATCCCCAAGGCAGGTTCAGCCCACGGGTTCGTTATGTAATGGCACCTATTATAGTTCTTGTCCTACGGGTCAGAATCTAATCTGTCCACAGACTGGCAGTGCATACTGTCAAGTTCCACAGCAACCTACTCAACAACCCGTAGTTCAACAACAAGATGGGTATCAGTATTGCAGTAGCACATATTCGAACAGTATTTGGGACGGTTCGTCGCATACGAGTAGTGGTGGATTTTTTTGCTCCTGCAAATCAGGATACGCACCAAGCAGTGATAGCAAATCATGCCAGCCATTAGGCAATGTCTATGAGGCTCAGGACGGAAATTGTTACTATTCCAATGGATACGACTCAAATGGTAGTCCGTTGTTAGCTGTGTGTCCTGCCAAAGCGACACAACCAGTTTCCACTGGTGTAAATATTGCTTGCCAAACTGCTACACAAAATCTTGAAAAATTCCAAAACGCATATGCATATGGTCAGAATTTTGGTGGAATAGCGGCAGATGTCGCCTCAAGACTTCAACAGATTTTCGCTAACGAATATAACATTGAATTGCCTGCGTATCAGACAGCCGCACAAGCCGCTTGCTCGATACCACAACCTATTTCGAGTACATGCGGAGCCGCTCTACAAGCTTTTAACACTTTCCAAGCTCAATACCCACTAACGCCAAGTCAGACCTCTGGCGGTATAGGTATGAATTTTGCTTTGAGATTCCCAGCTCAACAGACAAATATACAGTACGCCTGTCAATAATCTTATGTTCTGGAACTTGTTTACGGAATCATTGGTTGAACACGGTCAGGATATCCTTAAATGGTTTGATTCACATAACGGACTTATTCAAGCAATCGCAACAGTAGTCTTAGTACTGATTACCATTCGTAGTATTAAAGAAGCAGAGGACACTCGAAAGGATAATCGTCTTCCAATAATCAAGCTTATAATCGGGGGGCCGATAAATTACAGAGGAAAGAATCAGTATATAAGTCTTATAGCGGAAAATATCGGTTATGGTCTCGCTCTTGATGTAAAACTAAATTTTACTTTTGCTCCTATAGAACAGGTGGAGTTTGGCAATATTGAGACTGGTGATAAAAAAGGTTTTACACTCAATATTACAGAAGAGGGGCTAGAACAAATGAAAATAGCCACCAAAATATTCGACGTTATAACCATATCCTATAAAGATGTTTTTGATAGAACGCTTACAACCTTCGCAAGTATTAAAGATGAAAACATGGGCACAAATCATGATTGGCCAGTTATCGTAGTCTCAAAATGGCATGTTAATCTACCCGAGTAAGAAGAGTAGCTCTATAATCGAAGTGGCGAAAATTATAGTTAGCGGCATCTGGTCATTCAGTAGAACAATCTTATGACTATATTACCGAATAGCAATGGAGGGTAGAACATCAATATATTTATTTATTAAATGTTATATACTGGATATAGGATTTTGTTATGATTTTGCGGTAAAAAATTATGAAAAAGCACCCCTCAAAGAGACAAATACGATACGCCTATGGGCTCATGAATGAGGACAAGACTAGACGCCAAATAGCCATTGAATCCGGCTATTCAGCTAGTTCAGCCCGTGTACCTAAATTAATTGAAAATAAGGTCGGTTTTAAGCTAGCCGTGGCACAGTTTGCTGGTGAGACGGGCAATCTTATGGGCAAGCTGATGACCGAATTACAGGTTCGAGACCTAAGCAAGTTTGATAACAAGACCTTGATTTATTATCTTGAGGCCGTGTCAAAAACTCACGAACGTTTGGTTTCAAAATTAGCTGGAACAGATTGAGCGTAACACTATGTCGAGACATAATGCCATAGATGTTGCAAAATCAGTTAATATGTCGTAGAGTTATTATAATATCGTGAAAAACTCACTAAGAAAAATAATATCGTTGGCGATAATAATACTATTCACTACAGCTCTAATACTGCCACAAATCTCTTATGCTTATGTAAGTGTTAAGGGTTATTATAAAAGTAATGGTACGTATGTAGCGCCATATGTAAGAAGTAACCCGAATGGTTTGAAATATGATAATTATAGTTATACTCCAAGTCAGGGATTGTATAATAAAACTTACGGGACAAGAGGAGCAGAATGGGATACACCAACATATATCACCGACCCGAATTATTACCAAGGAAAAGCACTATATGAATCTGGTTCTTCTGGTGTAAATGTAAATACTTACGGCAATTCATATAATTCAACTAGTGTGTCAGCCCCTGCTAATTCTTACGTTTCGGGTACATCGTGGTACTGCAATTCAGGATATAAAACAATCTTTGATAATTCGTTTAATAAGATTAGATGTGAAAAAGTATTAGCACCGACAAATGCCTACATTTCAGGAAGTGATTGGTACTGTATTTCTGGGTATAAGACCATATATAGCAATTCATTTCAAAAAACAAGTTGCCAACAAGTAGTCGCACCTGCAAATGCATATGTGTCTGGTAGCGATTGGTATTGTATTACTGGTTACAAAACGATTTATGATAACTCGTTTCAGAAAGTGAGTTGTCAGCAAGTATTTGCACCTGCAAATGCATATGTTTCTGGTAGCGATTGGTACTGTAATTCTGGTTACAAAACCATATATAGCAATTCATTCCAAAAGGTCGGTTGTCAGCAGGTCATTGCACCAGCCAATGCTTATGTGTCAGGAAGTGATTGGTATTGCAATTCGGGATATAAGACCATATATAACAATAATTTCGCTAAGACTAGTTGCCAGTTGAAGTAGTTATCTGGAGAGTTTCGTGTGAATAATTTTCTTTTAATAATTTTATAACTAATAATCAAATAATACTATGTACTGTAAACATTGTGGCAATCAACTATCAGAAACAGCTAAATTCTGTGGAAAATGCGGTAAAAATATTGGGGTGAAAACTGATGAAAAAATTTCTGATTCAAATGATGTACCTGCATACGCACCTGCTGGTATATGGAGGAGGTTCGGCAATTATGTTTTAGATAGGGTGTTTGTAACGATAATATTGATTGCTCTAAGTGTATTTTTTATATATAGCGGTGCTTCGTCAACTTGGTTAGGTATCTTTGTTTGGGTAGCGCCGTTCTTATACTTTGTAGTTTTCGAGGGTATCTGGCAAAAAACAATATCCAAATTTATTACAAAAACTAAGGTTGTCATGAAGGATGGTCGTAAACCGCCTCTTAAAAATATACTTGGCAGGTCACTAGCTAGATATATTCCTTTTGAGCCGTTCTCGTATCTCTTTGGTTCACACCCCATGGGCTGGCACGACAGATTATCTAATACGCTAGTAGTTCCTAGTAATTATACCGAAAATGATGTCAAAAAAATTGATATCGCTAAAGTCAAAAAAATGGGTGGCGGAAACACTGCGATAGTAATTGTTGTAGCGATTGTAGGTGTGCTAATAGTTATAAGCATTATAGGTATCCTCTCTTCAGTCGTCTTAGTTTCGCTCGGCAGTGCAAGGCAAAAAGGTCAGGACGCAAAGATAATGTCAAACCTAAGTCAAATGAGAACTAATGCGGAAGTTTACTATGGTGATAATAGCAACTCATATTCCTATGCACAAAATTGTAATTCTGGAGTATTTCAGAGACAAAATATGCAACAACTTATATCAGACATTCCAAATACAACTGTAAACTGCTATGCGGAAATCTCGAGCTATGCAATTTCAGCAAAATTAGCCACACCTGATAAAAGCTATTGTGTTGATAGTTCTGGGTATAGTAATAGTGGGGTAGCTGTAGACAATGGTACTACTGCCTCATGCGAACCTGATACAGGTGTTGGTACAAATAATACTGCTTCATGGCAGACATTCAATTCAGTGCAAGATAATTTTAGTATTCTGTTACCAGGCTATCCCAAAGTTGATTCAAAACAGTACAATGATTCGACAACGCCGTATGTTACAAATTCTTATGAGTCTGTCTCTGCTGGAAGTGCCTACTATATATATAAGTACAAATACCAATCAGATATCAATGCAAAGCCTGAGGCGTTACTTAAAGCGTCTCTGAATATGATAGTAAACTCTGATAAGAATAATAGGTTGGTCAGTTCAAAACTGGGAGTTTTTGGTTATTACACCTCTCTTGATTTTCATGTTAGCAACGATGGTGATGACTTAAAAGGCAAACTAATCCTAGAAAACCAATCAAACATGTACCTCGTAATGATGGAGTCAACAAGCTTCGACGAGTCGAACTATAATAAATTTATTAATTCTTTTATTATTAAGTAATATGCATTGTGAAAATTGTGGTAACAAAATAATTGAGTCTCACAGTTACTGCGCAAACTGCGGTAAGCAAGTAGGTGCCGATATTAATAGTCAGGTCTCGCCAAATATTAATACAAAGAGCCTATCTCACTTAAAGACAAAATGGTGGTACAGATTGATTAAGGTAATATATTTAATATGTCTAGCAATTTCGTTGTTGTTCGTTGTTCTTGTCTCCTACTCCATCAATTCAACCAGTGATGGCTCAGCATTTGGCTATTCATTCTTATCTATAATAATCACTTTGGCAATATATGAGGTAATAAGAAGAGGATTTTATTATATTGCGCTAGGAAAACTTAGTCCCCAAAAATAGTATTTATTAAATAAATTCACAAATATGAAAAAAATTACAGCGTTCGTAGTGTCATTGACACCAATCGTAGCATTTGCCCAGACGCCACAGATGACAGATGTTAATTCGCTCTCGAGCAAGTTGGTCAATATCGGGAATCTAATCACATACCTTTTGATTGCCATGTCAGTAATAGCAATTCCAATTGGAATAATTGTGGGGATTGTACTTGCTGTTAGAGCGTCCGATGAACAAGATATAAGCAAAAAGAAGAGAAAAAAATGGTGGATGATAATTTGTTTTATCGCTCCAATAGTTTTGCTTTTTGTAGTCCTTAGCGGATGGGGTTTAATTAATATTCTTTTAAACACCTTTAAAAACTAAATATATGCATTGCATTAAATGCGGGAATAAGATAAGTGAAAATACCAGTTTCTGCGGAGGTTGTGGTAATGCTGTATCAGTTGATGTTAGTAAAACTGTTGACACGACCGAAAAAAGTAATAATAAAACTGTCAGGAACATTATTATAATTATAGGTTGCCTATTATTTATTCCTATTGTTCTCATTATAATATCTATGTTTCTATTATATTTTCCAATTTGGAGTTAATGGATAGTTTCAATCTGCTATATCAAATATTGTTCACCCGTTACGAGAGACTGGTAATGTTGTGGGTAGGATGATGACCAAATTGCAGGCTCGGGGCCCGAGTATATAGGTGTTTGGTTGTAAATAATGGCGTTGATAGTCATATGAAGAAGAACCCCCCCCGTTTCCTTTTAGTATATTTCCGAATATGCTAGTATTTTAGTACAACTGAATATTTAGAGTAGCCTAAACTTTTAGAGATAAAAGCATGGTGAAGAATCCAGTCAAGGATAAAGAACCCATCATATAGGGTCACCTTGACTGGTCATATCGGGAAACTGGTATGGGTAGCGAAAGCTATCACCTATGTGGTGGGCTTTTTGTATCGATGCCGAAATTGAATAGTATGAAACTCACATTTCTCCCAGAAAAATCAAAAGATTACTATAAATACATGTTATGTTATTGGATTGCCATATGGTCATTTGCATTTTTAATATCATCATTATCAATACTACCGAGGCTTTCAGAAGGCGGTTATACATTCAGACAGGATACCTGTTTAGAATATACAGACTCGGGGAGATTTAATGAGTCCAGAGAGTGCGTTGATTATGGTCAACCAATATATCTACCAGTAGGAAAGTTCCTCTCCGAAAATTTTAGGTCATATGGGCTATGGTCAGGGTTCTCTGTATTAGTCATCGGTCTATTTTTAAGAAATGGTAAAAAATTTCGAGAGAAAAATGAACTTCGTACCTATGAGTTCATAAATGATGCGGGTGATGAGGAAGTATATACCTTAGGGTATAGGAGCTCTGGGGAGTTTGATATCTATTGGGAGGATATCCTTGCTTCAAAGAATAATAGAGAGGAGATTATTACTGCTGATGGCACTGGTCTTATTATATCTGATTTTGACCCTTCAGAGGCTACGGATTTTATTAACACGTCATGCCCAATATGTAATAGAAGTGTCGACAGATTTTATTATATAGAAAATTTTAGTAAAAAGGATGATGAATACGGCGATTCTGGATGGATGGAAGTTTGTTTTAAGTGTCGGAAACTTATTTATTTTGACACTAGTTCTAGAGATTAAATATATATGAGTAAATATATAAGAGAAAATTGGTATTCTATTCTAGCTGGGATAATGCTCCTTTTGGCTATTCCATCGGTATGGCCATACTCATACTTCCAGCTTTTAAGGTGGGTAGTCATGGTAGTAGCAATATATAATGCCTATACCGCCAACAAACGAGAAAAAACTCAATGGGTATATATTATGGGGGCGATTGCTATACTATTTAACCCTATATTTCCCATATTTTTTTCAAAAGGGACTTGGATTGTTCTTGATTTGATAGCGACTATCGTTATGTTTGTCTCTGCTACAAAGATTAAAAAGTAGTATATGATACTTGAATATGTGGCCCATTAGGCATAGTATGCCAGTTATGGATGCCTTACATGCTAAGGAGTTGAATTATGTTCTCGAAGACCTTGGCCGGGCTATCAAAGGCCTGTCTGTTGGTGTAGACCAAGAGGTTACTATCACCTGCTACGACACGGCTGAAGACATGGGTGGATACATTGTTGCCTCAAAGTCCTTGGTTGATAACCTAATTGTCAGGAGATTCAAGGAGATATCTCATGGAGAAAAATACTTTCATGAACACCCAGATGACACTGATGACAGTGACGATTTCATTCCCCATAATTATTTTATCGAAATAAAGTTCTGGCTTAAACCCAAAGTGCTAATTGACTATTTGGTAGAGACTTCAAGAATACCCAAGTACACACTCGCACTCGACAATAGACGAAGGCTAATAATCAACGACAAGTATATATTGACGACTCTACACTTTAACAGCCCCAACTTCTACTTCTTTGACTACGCACTTAAGAATTCGGGCTTGATAAGGAAGGATGCTCTAAAAGCGACTGCTGGGAATATTGGAAAACGATTTCACACCGTTCTGGAACAGGTCATAAAGAATGGTGAGCTAATAAAGTTATTCTTCCCCAATGTAGCGAAAGATGTAGCTGAATTTAGAAACTTTGTTAGGATAAACGACATAAGAAATGAGGGTATAAATGAAAATAGCATCAAACGCCATATAAAAACACTTAGAACCGTATCCTCGAATAGTCATATTTAGTCATATTTGGTAACAAATCAGCGACGAGCAATAAGCCTTGGTCTATAGTGACATAGGCTTATTTTTCATTTGGCCGTAAGTCTTGGATGTCACTAGTAAAGCCCTCTCTTTACTTGGCAGGTTTGCTCAAAAGGCATCCAAGAATCTGCCAAGTAAAAAGTGGGCTTTATATTATGGTCAATAACTCTAAATACGTTCAAAAATTCAAGGAGCTGTACGAACAGAAGGAAGGCAAGGTTCTTACCGACCAAGACGCATTCGAGTGCCTTGAAAAATTGGCGACCCTTGTTGAAGCAGTATACAAACCGTTTTCGAAGAAGTTTCTAGATGACGGCTCATGTCCACACTGTAAACAATCGATACACTTCACCGAGTTTAAGGATAAGTTGAGCCTACGGGAGTTTACTATCTCTGGCCTTTGTCAGAACTGTCAGGATAAAGCCTTCAAATAAATATGGAAAATCCAATGTTACAACATGCACTTGAGTATTGGGATAAGGGAATGTCGATTTTTCCTCTGAAGCCGAATCAGAAAACTCCTCTCACAGAAGCATTGCCTTTGTTTGATGGCAGACCTTCGTGGATTCCTTTCCAAAGCGAAAGAGCAACGAGAGAAAAAGTGGTTGAGTGGTGGACTGAGTATCCCAATGCAAACATTGCGGGGGTTATGGGAAAAATTTCTGGTAAGATTTGTGCAGACCAAGATGTCCTTAAGGATAAAAATGGAATGCCTGTGTTTGATGAGTTTGGTCATCCAGTAGAACGAGGAGATATAAGTGGATTTCCACCAACACTTTCGGCAACGACATGGTCTGGCGGTAAGCATATGATTTATCCATATGTTAATGGGGTTCCTACGAAACAAGGGTTTAGAAAGCTAGTCGATATCAAATCAGACGGCTCGTATATTGTTCTTTCTCCATCCACTTTTAATGGAAAATCGTATGAATGGGATGTGGATTGGAAAGAGATGTGGGATGTGCTAACCCCATTTCCTGTGGAAGTTTTACAAAAAGTCGAAAATGTCACAGAGCAAAGGTTGGACGTCAGACAACTCATAAGCGTTGAACATGGTAGTCGGAATGACAAAATGCACAAGCTTGCCTGCTCTTTGTACGCCAAGGGACATACAGATGAGGATGTGGTACTTATCGCTAGTGAAATAAATCGTACATATAAGCCACCAATCGGCGAACAACGGGGAGATAAACCAGATGAACTGGTAATTATACTGAATTCTGCAAAAAAATTTATTACAAGTGCCAATCAGGGCAAGAATAAAGATAGTGTCAGAAGTTTTGACCTTCTCTTGTGGAAAGAATTTGATGCCATTGAATTTCCTGAAAATCCATGGCGAATTAAGAAACTCATGCCCGAGTATGGTATCACCCTTCTTGCGGCCCCATCACGTTCTGGTAAAAGCTGGGTTGCGATGGAAATGATACGAAGTATTGCCTTAGGAGTACCATTTCTTGGTACATTCGAAACAAAGCAAGGGAATGTATTATATGTAGAACAAGAAACGCCCCAAGTCGAAATCCAGCGTCGTGGTCGGCAACTTTGTCTGAACAATCTGGAAAACGTGTGGATGGTCAGTTCGAAGGATGAACCACTGAATTTGAACAACCCTGATGTGGTTAAACAACTGATAGACCATGTTAAGGCCAAAAATATCTGTACCGTGTTCATTGATACATTTCGCAGTGTAGCTGGGGGGATAAAGGAGCAAAATGCGGATGAAATTCGTACATTTTTCAATCGTTTTAGGCCTATAGTTGAAAATGGTGTTGCAGTCGTAGTTTTGGACCATACAAGGAAACCTAACCAATTTGAAAAACGTACTAAGCCGATGCTCGAACAAATTTTTTCTAGTCAGGATAAAGTCGCAGTGGTAGTTAATGTACTCATGATTGGTCCAAGTGAGGAAAAAAATAGTCTTGCTCTACATCAAATGAAATTGAAATGCGGAAAAGAAAATAACCCTTTCAATATTATAATGCGTGATGAGGATGAGGGTAGTCCAGAGCAAAAAACTTTTTTAGAATACGGCGGTGAATTTAATGAAGAACAGTTTAAAGTTGAACATGCAAAAGATGCAATCGTAGAATATCTCAAGGCGCAAGGAAGTGAAAAATCAGCCAATGATATCAGAGAAGCATTATCAAATGAAGTTGGAAAAAGCAACATAGACAAAGCACTCAAACATATGCGAGAGCACAAAGGAATTGGGTCTAGGAGGGAGGGCAAAGCATATCTTTATAGGGTCTTAAAGGCGGATGAATTTGATGAGATGCCAGAGCAGGACACTCTTGATATTTCTTCTTAATTTGACGTTAAGAAGTTACCGTGCTTGCCTAAATATATGGCTTAACTTGGTCTTGAATATCCTCCCTAACTCCTTAATACTATATAAGGCTAGGAAGGAAAAAGGTGCTATGATATAACAACATAAACACTATATGAAACCACAAGAAATACAATACTTTACCTACTGTCGAAAGAGCTCGGAAGAGTCCTCACAGAGGCAAATTGCCTCTATAATGGACCAAATTGACGCCTTGGGCCTCCTAGTAGGACGAGAGGGGCTTAACCTAGTCAGGCCCGCTTTTAGAGAAGAGAGGAGTGCAAAAGACCCGGGAAGACCAATATTCAATGATGTACTCAATAGGATTGAGAAAGGAGAAGCGAATGCTCTTATTTGCTGGGATATTGACCGCCTCTCTCGTAATCCGATAGACAATGGAAGGTTGCAGTGGATGCTTCAAAAAGGCGTTATTAGGGTCATAAAGACCCCTAGCCGTTCGTATTACCCTGAAGACGCAGGACTTCTCATGAGCATTGAAGGTGGGCGAGCTACAGACTTTGTTATGCGTCTATCGAAAAATGTAAAACGTGGATTAAATAGTAAAGCTATGCGTGGATGGAGACCGAATGGTGGACCTATTGGCTATTTGAACGTTGGCACGGAAAAAGGGAGTAAAACTATTGCTTCAGACCCAGAACGATTTGAGCTTGTTCGAAGGATATGGGATTTGTTTTTGACTGGCACCTATTCAGTGTCTAAAATTCTAAATATTGCCACCAAAGAGTGGGGATTGAGAACATTGAAACGAAGAAAAATAGGAGGCAATCCCCTGACAATGAGTCACATGTATAAGATTCTTAATGACCCATTCTACTATGGATATTATCCATGGACTAACCCTGATACTGGAGAAAAAGCAATGATAAAAGGTGGCCATGAGCCAATAATCACAGAAAATGAATATCGAAGAGCACAGATTTTACTCGGAAAGAAAGGCAAACCACAGCCCAAGACACGAGAATTTGCCTTTACTGGTCTTATGCACTGCGGTGAGTGCCAATCAACTATTACGGCAGAGGAAAAAAATCAGATTATCTGCACTAAGTGTAAACATAAGTTCTCTAACACAAATGCTACAGCATGCCCTAAATGCCTAACTGACATTTCAGAGATGAAAAATCCAACAGTTTTGAAATATACATATTATCACTGTACAAAGAAGAAGAATGCACATTGCTCTCAAAAGTCTATCAAGATTGAAGACCTCGAGGCTCAATTCAATCAGGTTCTAGGGGCCATTACCATTGACCAAGACTATCTAAACCTTGCACTTGATTACTTACAGGACAAGCAAAAACATTCTAGTAGCGAGGAAAAGGCTGTCCGACTATCATTACAATCATCCTATGACGACTGCCAAAAGAGATTGGTCAACTTGAGCAAGGAATTTACATCACCACTGAATTCAAAATATGAGCTGTATACACCAGAAGAATTTCGAGACCAAAAAATAGCACTTATCGCCAGGCGAGACGAGTTAGAAAGGCAGATGGGTGGCACCAAAGAAAAACTCGACAATGACCTAGAGACTACACAAAGAGTGTTTATATTCTGTGCGTTTGCCCAACACCACTTCAATACGGGCGACCTTCAAAAGAAGAGAGAGATATTTTCAACGATTGGCTCGAACCTAACTTTAATCGACAGAAAACTCATAATTGAACGGCTACATCCGTATTTACTGATAGAAAATGAATTGAGTGACCAGAGAAAGCTGGCAACTACGCTCGAACCTAAAAAGCACGGCTCTACAAAAGAACAAAACGCTACTATCATAGCGTCTGTTCCTAACTGGCTCCGGGAGCAGGATTCGAACCTGCGACCAATCGCTTAACAGGCGATCGCTCTACCGCTGAGCTATCCCGGAATACGTTGAGTAATGTATCATATTCAAACAGTTTAATCAAAATTGTTAATGTTGCCTATTCTCACGTAGAGCAATTGGACGAACTGTTTTTATAGGACTATAATACACCTATGAAAGGATACATAACAAATATCGAGACCCAATCTCTCGAAAACAACTTCTTTAGAAAAGTATTATACACTGACAAGAACAGCCAGCTCGTTCTCATGTCTCTAGTGGCCGGTGAGGACATCGGCGAGGAGGTGCATGACGTTGACCAGTTCTTGCGCGTAGAGAAAGGTTCTGGCAAAGCTGTACTAAATGATATCTCACACGATATCGCCGACGGCAGTGTCATCATCGTTCCTGCAGGCACCAAGCACAACATACTGAATAGTGCAGGAGGAGAGATGAAGCTCTATACCCTATACATGCCACCACATCACAGAGATGGCGTCATCCACGAAACCAAAGCCGTAGCCGAAGCTGACATGACAGATGAGTTCGACGGCAAGACTACTGAGTGATTTTCCTGATCATTGCGCTGTCATTGCGCATACATCATACTGTATGATGTATGCTAGGTCTTTTCGCATGCTTGTACAAACAGATTACAGGAAGAATCATATATGAGAAATATAGCAGTCTTCGATCACACGGGGTCTCTACATGGGCAAATACTGATAGACGCCCTTACCTGCCCCATCACTCGCCAAGGCACTAGAGTCGAACATGATTGTGATGATTGGGATCTATGGAGGAATCCAAACCTCCTACTCGAGCATTACATCAAGAACGGCGGTGCCACAGCATTTGCCAGAAAACGGGAGGAATTCCTATCCAGGACAGCCGCATTGAACGAGATAGAATTTTCCATCTGACAAATACCCGCTAGATGTAGTGACCACATGCAGTGCCACATCGTGTTGGCACTGTTTTATATATTATTTATCCACAAATCTTTTTACCCACACCTCCGACACCTCCTACACCTTTCCTAGAAACGGTATCCCTATCCTCTTTCTGCGCGTCTCCCCTTTCAGGAGATGACTGCGTCGCTCTGTCTCCTCACCCCTAGAACCTCTATGACTGGCATCAGTCATCGCTCGGAAACTAGAACCGAGAAAGACACTGTGCTTTCCGTATTTTTCTGACAGACGATCAACAGCTTCATGTATCTTCTCTACACTCTCTATGACCGCCGAATGTCCGAACATATCTATAGTAGAAACATTCTCATGTGACAGCTCCATGAGAGTGACGCCGGTGGCGCGATACAGAATACCAGTACGATATATAGTATTCCACACTTCCCTAACAGCAGAGATGATCTTCTCCGGTACGCACACTTCCTGCAATAGCTTTAACTCTAGCGCGTGGTATCGAAAATCTTGAGTTTTCAGGAAGAAGGTAAACCTCTTGGTGAATAGATGATGTCGACGAAGTTTGATGCAAGCATTCTCTATATTTTTGGAAAGTTGTGAGAAAATAACATCCTTGTCCGTAGATGGTGGAGTGAACGTCCTGGTCTTGCTGATAGATGCATAGTCATGCTTCTCACCGATAGTCAGTGGGTAGACGAAGCGGCCATTCAGCTCTGCATGGATCTCTCGAAACGGCTTCGACAGGTGTGCCTCGACCCATTCAGTAGTTTTCATTGCAAAATCGAGACTAGTAGTTATACCCTGCTTTACGAGATAGCTCTCTGTATTCGGTCCTATACCCCAGATCTTTCCAATCGGCCACTTGGATAGATATAGGTGGAGATTGTATCCTGGAATGATCGTTAGACCCGAAGGTTTCTTCCACTTCGAACCTACCTTGGCGGTGACCTTGTTTACAGAGAGTCCTACAGAGAAAGTCATGCCGAGTTCTGTATCTAGGTCATGTTTGATCTTCGTAGCCATCTCCTCATATGACATATTGTTCGGTCTCCGCATACCAGTCAGATCGGCGAAACATTCATCGATACTGTATTCTTCTATATCATTGGTAAATCGCCGCACGATCTCATACATTCGCTGTGAATAGAGACTGTAAGTTTCATAGTCTGAAGGTAAGATGATCACATCTGGACATATCCTCCTGATATCAGAGAGTCGCATAGCGCGAGTGACACCACGCGCCTTGGCTTCATAACTCATAGATGAAGCGATACCTCGTTCCTTTCCAGTCACCACAGGTTTGCCACGTAAGGCGGGATTTTTAGCAACTTCACATGAGGCGAAAAATGCGTCCCCATCTACGTGCAATATTGCGCGAGGAAATGATTGGTGAGTTAAGACATGCATCTCGTTCAATATTTCCTGATCACCCCCTTCACCACTGCGGCGATCTTGAGATCCTGTTCTGGATGAATAGGTGGGTAAGCTTTGTTGGCAGGTTCGAGCCAGACCTTGCCAGCAGTCTTCCTGTAATATTTCATCGTCCAGCCACCATCGACCTCTGCAATAACTATGTCACCGATCCTCGGCTCACGACCGCGTTCGGCGATGACCAGGTCACCTTCCTGGATGCCAGCGTCTATCATCGAGTCGCCTTTCACTTCGAGCATATATGTGGCCTCTTTGTGCTCTATGAGATATTCATCGATACTCATAGTATCTACGAGTTCTTCTTCGGCTGCTGTTGGGAATCCTGCTTCGACAAGGCCGAGACGTGGAACTTCACCAAAAAGTTTGTTCGGTACCAGTCGGCCACTAGAATCCTTGTCTAGCATACCTTCGCCAACCAGTTTGTTAACTAGTTTGTAGACGGCGTTCTTGGAGCGAAAACCGAGGAGCTTCATGATCTCCGCGTATGAGGGCATACGTTTGGTTTCTTTATAGAATCGGATTATTTTGTCTTTGTAATTATTCATATGGGTGTAAATGTCACTATTCTAAACAATGGCGGAAAGTTAATGAATGTAAAAATATGGTAGAAATAAAATAGTGATCGATCAGAACAAGAATGTCTTTACGAGGTTTCCAAAGATACTAATACTACTAGAAGTCACGCGAGCGAGTTGTGCGCGGAGTGCTTTGTGTCGAAATGCCTGACGAGCATACGGTATGCCTCTGATGATGCAGATGTCGATCTCACGATTGAGTTTTTCGATCTCTGTGCGAATAGCTCTTATGGTTTGGTGTTTGCTCATGGTTTTAGTGGTTAGTTATTAGGGGCTAGGGGCTAGTTTTCGCGCCTCACTACTACATGATCATTATAGGTGAACGGGTGTTCACCTGTCAATGAAGTACCTGTGGATAAGTCGGGGCGTATCCCCGCACGGGGTAATTTCCGTAGTGCGTCGAGGACGAGTAGCCAGCGATGAGCGCCAGCAGACGACGAAAGGAATACATACCCCGAAGTCGAGGCGCCACTTTGGCAACTCATCATCCTTCCTCGCCCAGCACCCCATTCGCCGCAGCACCCCCCCTATAAAAAAGTTGTCATAGCAACCTCGAGATCAAATTTTGAGAATTTTTGTTAGTATTCAGGCCGTGAATCCGGATGATTTTTTCTCGGAGGTTGTCATAGCAACTTTTTTAAATGGGGGGTATTGGCGGGAGATGCTACCCTGCTGCCGAGACCACCAAACTACCCTACATCAGTAAAAACCACCACCTCCTTCACTCCCTTCAAAACCTGTGCAGGTTGCGCCTCTGTAGTTAGATCCTCCTTCAGATTCGCCACCGCTTCTCTCTTTGATTCACCAAAAGCGAAAACGTAAGCCGCGTCGAGATTGGTAATAGTTTTCAGAGTCATAGTGAGCCTCTTGAATTTACCGGCATCATATGTGACGACAGTTCCAGGACTACCGACACCGATAGTTCTAGGAAGCACGCCAGCTATGTGGCCGTCAGCGCCGATACCAAACTGACCGATGACTACGTCATTATTATTCCAGACATCACGCAGATTCACTCCGTACGATTTCGTCGTTTCATCCAGAGATACACCCACGAGAACCGGTACAGCCGTGACAGCTTCAAAATCAAAACCCTGATCACGCAAATGCCTCCAATTGGCATCGGGATGATTGATCGAACCATAACGTTCATCAGTCAACGTAACAGTCAGATTTTTTAGGAGAGAAAGATCACCATCCAATAGCTCCTTCATCATGTTCAATGTCTGTACTGAAATGGGAATATTCGAACCGCCACAGACCAGCCACAGAACACGCTTTCCTTCATTCAAGTACGACAAGATCCGCTCAGCCAACTGCTTCGCACCATCCACCGCTGATTCGTTGATATATTTGATTGCCATTGATTTTAAATTAGTGATTATTGATTAGTGATTATTTTTTGTGACTACTAGCCACTAGTCACTAGCGACTAATCCCTACCCCTTAGACCCCGTGTGTTTTATGTCCTCCAAATTGCTTCCTCATGAGAGCCACGATCTTATTGGAATACTTCTTCTGATTCTTGGGATCGGCAGACTCATTCCTCACATTCACAGCATCTGCGATAACTCGAACATCTACGCCCAACTCCTTACCAGTTATAACTGTCCACTCACCTTCGCCGTTGGAATCGATCTTACCTGAAGTCTTGGCGATATTCTCAGTCTCAAAAATGTTTCGACACAGATCGATGAGCCATGATCTCACGACAGAACCTTTCTGATAGACTCGAGTAACGTCAGCGAGATGTAGCTTGAATCCACTTGCCTCCATAACAGCATAACCTTCACCGATAGCTTCCATCATGCCATATTCGATGCCATTATGCACCATCTTCACGAAATGCCCTGCACCAGAGACGCCACAATATGTAAAATTATCGCCTGCAGAAAGCGCCTTTATGTATGGCTCGATAACTGGCCACTTTGCCTTCGGACCACCAACCATGAGGGCAAAACCATTTTTCTCACCCCATACACCACCGCTCGTCCCACAATCAAAGTAATGAATTCCCTTCGCCTTCATTTTCACGGCGCGTTCCATGGTCAATTTGTAGAATGAATTTCCACCGTCGATAACGATGTCTCCTTTGCGCAACATCGGTCCGAGCTGATCATTACCAAATAGGAACTCATCAACGATCGCGTGTGGTAACATTACCCAGAAAATACGTTGCTTGCTACTTGCGGTTTTACTCGCTTTTCCATTACCAGACCAGCCAACAACTTCACTGAGATCATTCGATACCTTGATCTTCCCTTTCGAAAATTTCTGCAATTCCTCGACTGGCTCTATGGACCTATTCCAGGCGTGCACCTTGAATCCTTTTTTATGCAATCGTCGTGCGATCTGTGCTCCCATGCGACCTAGACCGAAGATGGTTATTGGTGTGTTTGTTTTCATGTGTATTTATGGTAAGTGAATTATAATAGATAGGAATTATGATTGATAAGACTTCTGATTAGTAACTACCCATGTCTTTTTTCATCCCGAGGATATTCTGTTATCAATATGCCAGTGCATTTTCCAAAGGATGAGTGAAGCCTTGGAGCGAATCCTTTGTGAAAATGCTGGTATATTGGGAACAGAGCCGCAGAGGTGAAAAAAGACATGGGTAGTTACTAATTATTCTTTATTCATAATGTCGTACCACTACTACTCGCAACGCCATACAAACCCTTCACTCCCCACCAACCTGTAAAATATAAACTGTTGGTAGTGGTAGATACGAACAACTCATTCAATTGGGTGTCCTCACCAACATAGTACCTCTTTGGCTTGCTGATATCCATAGCTTTGAATATATCATAATTACCATCATGAGCAGCATTGTACAAGTCACTTCCGTAGATAAACATACCAAATGAACTACCAGGCAGAGAGAACCTGGTGAATGTGAGATCATCAGTCTTCACCCTGTAACCATAAGGTATCCTTTCACAGCCTAGATATACATAACCACCTTTACTATCAATATTCTGATATGGCATGTCGTCCGTTATAGAACATCCAGGAAAATACCGCTTGCTGATAGAGGTGAGGTCATCTGCTTTTACTTTTTCGAAAAGATCCGCCTCACCACCGGCGACATATAGTTCCGTCGATGAACCATACCTGTAGGCCACTGCAGAATGACCGTTCATGATATGCCCTGTAGAAGTCAGGAGTTGTGGCGCGCCATTTACATTGACCTTAAATATCGTCGATGGATCTGTATATGTAATACCGTAAATGTATTTGCCATCAGTAGTGATCGCTGGCTTCATGCCAACATCGATAGAGGTTGTACTGATGACTGTAGAAATCTGGAAAGTGCGCGGATTCATCCTGAATATTTGTAGGCCACCAATATTGGAAACCATGAAATATATCTGGTCGTTCAGATCATCATAGACCATGGAACCTATATCACCTGTCGTTGGTAGAGAGACGACCCGCATATCGTTCAGATTGCTGAGATCAGAAAAAACGAATATTTGATTGGTCGGAAATGGATTGCCATTCCTCGCTGCCATACCTACGTATATCTTGTCACGTACCATGACCGTGCCGTGTGCGTAGGAGAAAACTTCTGGTGACTTCTGCGTTATGGCCACACGAATACTGAGCGGCTTTGGCTTTGTTACCGGTCCAGTCGGCTTCCGTATTTCCTGCATGATCAAACTAGGTCCGAATATGAAAGTCGGCTCAGTATTGTCGAATATATGTCGGCGATCCGATATGGCTAGGAGTAGAAAAAAACCGGCCGTAAATACAAAAATGAATATGGCTGTGTCGAATGCCTTTTTCTTCAAAGTGCATATATTATAGCAGACTTAGACGAAGGTAAGTGCCTTGCCCTTCTTGTCACCTCTACCAGTTCGGCCGATACGGTGAACATAGTCCTCGTAGGTCGCAGGAACATCAAAGTTGATCACGTGAGTCACGTCAGGAATGTCGAGACCTCTTGCAGCTACGTCTGTAGCCACGAGAACCTGTACAGTTCCTTCCTTGAATGAGCGTAGCGCTTGCTGCCTCTTGCCGTGGTTCTTGTTACCGTGAATAGACTCGGCCTTGAGACCCTTGGTAAGTAGCATCTGAGAAAGTTTCTCCACGCCATGCTTGGTACGTCCGAATATGAGGACTTTACTAAACTCTTTCTGATTCAATAGTTCATGTAACACGTCAAACTTGTTCTTGCCGAGAGCGACCTTGACTACGTCTTGGTCGACGTTGCGCGCTGTCTCTCCTGTCTTCACAGAGATTCTGACTGGCTCCTTCAAGAATTCCTTGATCAATCTCTCAACATCACTAGTGATCGTCGCAGAGAAGAATAGTGTATGACGGTCTTTGGGCATGAGCGACATAACGAAACGCATATCCGCCACGAATCCCATATCTAGCATACGATCTGCTTCGTCGAGAACGATAGTTCGGAATGTTGCCGGTTTGATCATTTTGCGATCTATGAGATCCTTCAGTCGTCCAGGTGTTCCGATGATGAAATTGTTGTAATACTTCAGAGCTTGGATCTGTTTGCCGATAGACATACCACCAACACAACAGACAGAAAACATCTTCATTCCACGAGAAAATTCCTTGAACTCCTGGTCGATCTGGATAGCGAGCTCACGAGTTGGGACGATGATGAGTACCTGTTCCTTGGTAGGATTCTGTAATACTTTGTTAATGAGTGGTATGAGGAATGCCGCTGTCTTTCCTGTTCCAGTATTGGCGATACCAACTATATCCTGACCTTTCAAGATGTGCGGTATGCATTTGTCCTGAATAGGTGTTGGACATGTGTATCCTTTTCCAGTAATTCTCAACTTCAATGTTGCGTCGATGGCAAAGTCCTCGAACTTGTGTTCTGGCACGAAATGTTCGACTGTTTCTGTTATAACTGCCTTGTTTACGAACTTTGATGGATGGATAAACTGACCTACCATCGGGCCTCGCTGAACATGCTTCGGTCTACTACCAAAACCTCCTCTACTGCCTCCAGGACGAAAACCGCCTGGTCCGGGACCTCCTGGGCGAAATGTGCTGGGCGCACCGCCTGACGGCCTAGATGGCCGTCTACTGAATCTATTTGTATGCATTGTATTGCCTAAAAGCGCTAGATTCGTTCTGTTAGAGTTAAGAGAAACTACCGTATTTAGTTGACTACAGTATAGACTATATGTTCTAAAATGTCAATGTATTTAGAACCCCCCCCTTTTCCTTATGCTTCTTGAGTCTCGAGGATATTTTGTGAAAAGGCTGGTATATTGGAAATAGGGCCGCAGAGGTGAAAGAAGCATAAGGAAGGGGGGTTCTATTCCATAATCTGAATATGTTATCCCCTAGATTTCCAATGTGTCTTTATATAATCTTCCGCATCACTCATGGAAAAAGGCTGCGTCGAATTGCCGACACGAACGAAGAACTCCTCCGACTTGTCGCTATTACGTAGATATGCAGGCTTGTGACTCCCCGAAACAGAGACGACACAAACTTCCAACCCATCGACAGTCTCAAAATCGACGTCGACATACTTGGCGAATGGCAGACCTATAGTAGTCTTTAGGAGCATACTGATATGATTCTCCAGACCATCCTTGTTCTTCTTTGGTAAACATTTGAAATCATTCTCCAGACCGACAACCATCGCGTCATCATTCACGCCGATAACTAGCGTACCACCATCCGCATTCAGGAATCCGACGATCGACTTCAGAACCATCCTTTCCATCTCCTTGCTAACCTCGCCCTTACGAACATCATAACGTAGCGTTTCCTTGAATTCCACGAATAGTCCCTCGCCTTTTTCCAACAGTGGTTTGACACCACGTACACGCATGCGCCCTGAGACACCTTGGGCGAGCTGCTTCACAGTGAGTAGATGTTCATCGTAGTTACCAACATTCCTGATCTTGGTCACTCGACCGCTGGCATGTTCCAGGATGATAGTGCCATGATGCATCATTCTAGAAAATGGCGATTGGTAAAGTTCGACAGAAGTCACATCAGATAGACTGACAGATTTGCGGTGTCGGAACAACAGTCCAGATCGTCTGACGATCTCCTTTTCGTGTATTTCGAATTGTGAAAAATACCAATCAAAGAATAGGAGTAGTATGTAAACGATCTGAAACAGAGAAAAAACCAGCATCAGGAAATTGTGGTAATGCAAAACATTCACCAATCCCGAGGCATTGTATATCTGTTCATAATTTTCCAGATATGAAGCCACGTACAGAAATATGGCGGCAATGATCTCCATGAACAAAACATTGCGTGTGAATACCAGTGGACCTTCCTTTATGATAACTGTGCGCATGTCTATATGTTACCACTAATATCTGCTGTCATGCTTACTCTACGAACAACTCAGCTTTTTGGTTCCCACTATATCCCTATATCCTCTTCTCACTAAAATATCCGAAAAGCGCTTTCACGCCAGCGAGATTGCGATCCCATTCTATAGTCTCATGAGTCTTCAGTTCCACAGTGATCGCAGGGATATTTTCTGCCGCTAACCAATCATCTGCCGCGCCAGTTGTCGCATATGCATCGAATGTCTTTATCGCAGGATATAGAGAGGCCTTCGAATACGCTTCCATTATACCCAATGTTCCTGGCAGGATACCGTCCTTGCACTGGGATGCGTACACACCATTGGACTGACTGTGCCAGAAAACAACTGCCGCAGGATGCGTAGGTAATATATAGTCTCGGAGTGCCGATGCTTCCGGTTCAGAAAATGCTTTGGTACCAGCACTCACTACTTTGGACTGCCATGTACTTTTCGGCTGCCATTTACAATCGAAATTCCTATTGAGATCGATGTTGTTAGCATTGAATCTCGCCTTAGCCAGAACTTTGCTACTAGTTGATACATCCCCGACGGCAAATCGTCCTTCTTTTCCAGTGACCATATATACTCCGTCAGGATTGGCTGAAGGGATGACGGTGACAGATATATTCTGAGGGATGATATCAGGATTGGCAGTGAGATAATCCATGAACCTGTATGCCAGGAATACACTGTTCCATTCATATCCACCATGAATACCGCCGACAAAGATCAGAGTCGTTGAGCCGTGACCGTATGTATAGGTATCTATACTGTGACCATTTACAGACTGACCGATCACGGCATGTTTCGGTCCAGTATCAGCCTTCACTATTGGCTCTGTGACTGGTGGTGCTTTTCTCGAGCTAATATATCCGAATACTCCTATTACCAATACCAACAGAACCAGAACGATCGCGGCGGTTCGCTTCGTGGAGTTTGGTCTCATGAGATTATTTTGTGTAATACTTGAGGAGTGCGAGTATGCCGGCCTGATTCTTTACCCATTCAGTATCTGTGTGATTGGTGAGTAGAACTCCGATAGCGGGAATATTGATCTTGGCGAGCCAGTTGGTCATGTCACCTGTCGTGGCATAAAAGTCGAAACTATCGTTGGCGGTATAACCAGATGCTGCAGCATATGCCTTGGTGATAGCACTCGTCTCTGTAGAAACTCCCTTATGACAATTTGACGCGTACACTCCACCACCTGCACTGTACCAAGCGACGACTGCAGCAGGCTTGTTTGCTACGATATAATTCTTGATCGATATACTTTCTGGTTCAGAGAAAACTGCTGTACCACCACTCACTGTCGTACTCTGCCATTTGCCAATGGACTGCCAGTCACAATCGAAATTCCTATTGAGATCAACATCGTCACTATTGAACCTACCCAGAGTTACCATGGCCTGAGAGGTCGAAACATCCTTCTTCGAGAAATTCCCTGTCGTCGTACCAACGACTTTCTTCAATCCATCAGGATTCAATACTGGAATGACGGTGATAGTCAGATTTGCTGGAATAGCTGAAGGGTTCGCTTTGAGATAATCTATCATCTGGTAAGCGACTAATGCCGTATTCCAAGCATAACCTCCATGAATGCCCCCGACGAATAGTAGCTCCTTCGAACCAGTTCCGAAGTGGTATGCATTTATCGGGTGACCTTCGACTGACATACCTATAGAGGATGCCTTGCCGTTGGTATCGACAACACTCGGTGTCGTTGTCGCCTGCACCGTGCTACTAGCGACAATATGCGTATCGACAGCCGTCACTGGCTTCTCCTCAGCTGGCACTTGCTTCGACGGACTTCGAACTAGTAAATAGATAATTATTCCAACTAATAATACGATCACGATGGTTGTAATTGTTTTTTTCATATATTCTATAATATCATAATGAGTAATTTGTTGCAGGGGCTGGTGATACATACACGCAAAGCAAGCAACCCCTATATCGGATTTTTGACAGATTGACGAACGGCACTTAACTGTGCTATAGTTTGCTCAGTTAAGGTAAGTAACATCAACCATCAACGAAATGAAAGGAACGAGAGATGAAGATAAACTGCCTCAAGATCATTGCCAAAATCAGAATGTTTACACCGAGCACGGTCATCGGCGTTCTCGCGCTCATGCCGATACTGTACGGAATATATCACGGCACGGTCATATACGAGGAAAGCAAAAAGACGACGCAGGTACTTATCTACTGGTTACCTGCCAAGTACGCGATCGTTCGGGATATGCCCGAACAAACAAAGTCTATGGGAAATATACTCGTAGACTCCTTCGATACATTCACGAACGCCTTCTCCGGTCAAAAGATATATGTGCAGCCGCATGAAAACGGCGTACACTATTTCACGACTGTAGGAAACGTCATGTTTTACAATCACGTACGGGCCTACGCGGGATACTCTGACGCTGGCATGTCGACGATGACGTATCAATTCGACAAAGACGGCCAGGTCACAGTCTCCGGTAAGAGATCGTGGATGCTGATAATAATGCAATCACTAGTTCATTGTGTTTTTACAACACTAGTAGTATACATAATAATCTTTTTTATCAGCGTCGTCATTTTTTCCGTCTTTAACACCTCGTGGGACGAGTTGCGTGACGAGAATATCTCGTGGTGTAAGAAGTCTGAAACAAGGAGATAGTAAAAACGCATCACCGCTCGTGAAGGCCGCCCAGCTTTCGTTGAGCGGCTTTTTTATGTGATTTGCATAACTCTCGCACCATTCACTCTGAACAGCCAAGATCGATCAAAACAGTGAAATCAATTTGTCTAAATTCATAGAAAGATACTTGACCCTTCTTTTATCATCGAAAAGAAAGTGGTCCACACGAACATTACCCTTCAAATAATGCTCACTTTCGACCCAAAAGCTGTGAATAGCCTATTAACTCTGATTTTTTGTCGCAACCAACACCAACTTTCTCTCCCTCTTCCAACTTTTGATCTCCGCCTCTCTCCTCCGAGCCTCTCTGAACGTGAGAAATGATTCACTGTAAACCATCTCTACTGGCCTCCTGATCTTCGTATAATGTGCGCCGCATTTGGAATGGTTGTGGTGATGCAACCTCTTTGCCAGATCATTGGTAGAGCCGACGTATAGTGAGGCATCGGCACATTTCAGGATGTAAACATGGAACATATGTATATGATACTACATATATTGTTCAATATATAAAAAAGAAAACCGTCCTACGAGCGCAAGGCAGTTCTCATTGTTCTCGTAAACGACAGATCGCGAAAGCGACTGGGCTACAAAACACCACGAGAAGTATTTAAAGCTTGTTGCGATTCAGATTAGAACTTGAGGTGCTCATCTTCAACAATTCCAACCTTGTAGATTCAGGGTATACGTTCACCATATCTCTGATATCAGATATTTTTATCCAGACAGGATCATAATACTGTACTCCCACCTTCATCTCCATTCTCTCTGGCGAATCATCCGCGAGCCTAGGTTCACCAGAGATATATTCTCACTTCCATCATCATACAATTTACTTTCCAATAATTTTACCAACCTTACCTCGATAGATGTTTCTTCCATGACTTCTCGTATAACCGCACGCTCCGGTGTTTCCCCTTTTTCTACTCCACCACCAGGGAAGACAAAATACTCCTTCTCATTTTTTCTATGAATCAGGAGTGCATGACCATCTCTTATCACGATGGCAGTAGCTCTAGTTTTTGTTCTTATGTTCATAGATTGATTATAAATTCAATTTCGGCCACTTTTCTTTCCAACGTTTACTGTTAACTCTACTTTCATACAAACCTGAATCCGAACATGTAGGATTCTTCCTAACAATCAGATTAACAAGATCTTCGATACCATGCGGAGCATGAAGTTGAAGTTTTTCCTCATTGTTTATGGAAACAGCCACACATGTCGGTATCTCGACCCAATCTGCAAGTGCTTCTTCCGTGTTTTTATAGGGTTCCCTGTTGTGCCATTTATGGGTATAAGCTTGATTAACAATTTCCCAATTTACTCCAGTGTTTTCCTTGGTTTCTTTGGATAACTGACTATCCTTATTTTCATCAATATTGTTTTTATCAAAATAAATAAGATCTATGTCCCTAGTCAAGACTTTCTCATTCTTATATCCATGCAAATAATCCCAAACTTTATTTCTGACAAAACCAGCGCCAATCATCCAATCGGGCAAATTCAATTTCTGAGCAACATGCAAAATATCCATCATCCATTTATCATCTTCAATAATTTTGAGAATATCTTGTTCGTCCATTAAATTAATTCCATCACGCATCTATTTCCTTCTCAAAACAACAATGTTCCTCCCCTCATCGTACGGTTTATTACTAACATCAAAATCACTAAAAGAATCAATGTATTCCCACTTATCGGTTTCTTGTGCTTTTTTGATAAACTCATTGATCGAATATATTTTCCGTATTTCCAAATGCTCAATTTTCTTCTTTTCGCCGTTATCATTAACATCAAGCGTGATTTTGGCTTCAGATATTTTATTGTCTCTATCTATCCACTTTGGATCATAGGTAGTAACGACTTCAATATTTCCCTCAACCATCTCCCAAGACTGCTTTCTGATATCTTCAGGGTAGAAACTGACAGCTCCATCGAGGATGTATAGGCCACCACTTCGAACGGCATTCGCCACGGAATCGAGATGGCTTTGTAATTCTTCATCACTTTTGATATAAAAGGATCCGAGAAAAAGCAGAGCGCAATCAACTGGTTTTGGTAAGGAAAATTTAATCATGTCTCCCTCCACAATCTCCGCAGGCAAAACAGACTTCTTTATAATTTCTCGAGAATATTCGATCATTTGCTTACTCAGCTCAAGACCGACATAACTATATCCTCGCTTACACAATTCCTTAATATGCGGACTATTTCCAGAGGCGATTTCGAGGAATGATTTTACTGGAATTCTAGATTCCTTTGCTATCACTTGTTCGATAAAATCAACTTCCTTCTGTATATCACGGAATGAAAAGGCGATCTCGTAATATTTTGGGTTGTTATAAACTTGCATGATTATTTCTTAAGGAGTCCTGCTAACGGTAAAAATGTATTCTTTTTTTCAATAACTTCCTCATAAAATTTTCCTTTCTTCCAATATACTCTGTATGCATTGGCCGTTTTCTTTGAACTGATAATACGATATGTGTCATCGATGATTTCAATCGCACAGCAATTGTCTATTGCAATAGCTACTCCAGAGGTTTTCTTCATAAGACGCTTCAAATCTGGTTTACGATCTTTCTCGAAGTCATAATGCGGACAAAATAAAGCAGGTACCAGGTTGAGTCCTCTCACCTTGATAAGATCTGCCTTTGGATCAGTAAATCTCCTAGAATCAGAACTTCCGCTCCTAAACCAGCAGATGGCTCGGGCGCTAACACCGGATAGCACCACACCTTTTTCGCCAGCTTTTACCAATATTTTATCTACCCCATATCTTCTCCATACATTCATCATCTTTAGCGTATTACCACCTCCAACATAGATCATATCTGCGTTCAAGATTTTGTCCTCTATCTCTTTTCTTGACGGCTTCTGTTTAAGAAGATACAGAGTATCCACTTTACAACCAAGATTTGTGTCGAAATGCTTCTCGACGACCCTGGCATAGCCTTCGGAATCTGAACTGGCAGTTGGGATAAAAAGAAGCTTCGGTTTTGACTTTCCCGTCAACCGAATGATTTCCTTGTCTATTTTGGTTGTTTCGACGGGAAACCCGGATCTACCGATTTCTCCGCCTCCAATGGCAACGATTTTCATAATAGTTTATGCTATCATTTTAATAATAATATGACTATCTCAAAAGCCACAGATTATTTAGGCAAAATTGTTTCAATAGATATCGACCGACCTTTACATTCGAAGCATCCGAAACACGGCTTTATTTACGAACTTAATTATGGTTTTGTCCCCAATACAATAGCTCCAGACGGAGAAGAATTGGATGCGTATGTTATTGGTCCAAATCTCCCCATCAAAACATTCAAAGGAATCTGTATAGCTGTCATTCATAGAACAAATGATGACGATGACAAACTCGTAGTCGTTCCAGAAAATGTCAAACTTACTGACGATGAAATACGGACTAAGACTCACTTCCAAGAACAATTCTTCAAGTCTGAAATAATCAGAGCAGGCTGAGCGTCCTTTCCATAATACTTATACTTACTCACCCAAATGCGCTTGGTCGTTCCATGTCGAGAGTATCCAGAAACGACCGAAACGCTCCTCGCTGTCATATTTAAAGACTGATAAACCGGTATTCCCGATCTCCATGACCGACATAAATCGTCTGCACTCGCGCCCATCTAGCTCCGGCCCAATGACGACGAGAGCGGCGATGACTTTTAGAAATATTCCATGTGTCACCGCCAATATCGTTTTTTCAGACCTTGAAGCCAGATATTCCAGTGCCTTTTGCGCCCTTATTTTCAAATCCTCGAAATTCTCTTCGTCGGAATGTCTGAAGCCTGGTATGTGGAAGTTGTCCCATACAGACCGCCATATTTTTTGCTGGTCCGGCGACTCTATGACCTGTCCGAAGGCTGCGGACGGTTTGCGGCGCTCGGCGAACAAATCCGACGATTCAGTTGCTATTCCTAGAGATGAGGCGATTATCTGTCCGGTTTCGTTTGATCTCTCGAACGGGCTGGTTATAACCGCCTTCACGGAGAGTCCGGCGCATCTCTTTGCCAAAAACTCCGCTTGCTTACGACCGTTATCGCTCAGTGGAGAATGATTCATGTTGCCCGTTTCGCTTATATTCCCCTCGCTCTCGCCGTGGCGTATCAAATAAATGGTTTTTTTCATGTTTATATTTACCTGGACCAACGGCTCATCGCGTTGAGCCGTTAGAACCTTTACATCTTCTCATAAAACACATGCGCTCCTGTCTTACCGACTTGCTTTACTTTACCGTCCTGTTCCATTTCATCCAGATAACGAGTGGCTGTAGCTTCTGATATGCCGAGCATCTGCCTGATATGCTCATTGGTTAGCGGCTGATTACCACTTTCCATCAAACCAAGGATTGCTTCCTTGTTATGCTCTTTTTCTTCGGTCTGTTTGCTGACGGGAATATCAAAAGGCTTACCCTCTTTTCCAAGCAACTGATATGCGCCGAGTCCGATGAGAGCAATAATCGCCACAGAAACGGATACTATAGGATTGAGCATGGCTGAAAACAAAACAAGAAGAGCGGCGATGATGGAGATTGTTCCGAGGGTTTTAGGAGACATGTGGGTATTTTATCATAAATACACGGCTCAATTATGATTATCTACTTACTTACGCTTAGTCATCATTATCAAGAATCTCGACCAACGGCGCTTCCCATCCGAAACATGTCTCTTTGCCTGCAAGATTCTTGAAGACTTTTATACAAGAAGGATCCAATCGAGCATATTCCTTGAGCACCTCCACAACCCCCTCCACGAATCCGCCGACTGTGCCATTGGAATCATCCACCCCTCCTCGGCAAAGTTTTTCATCAAGCCGCAAAAGTAGATCGATAAGTAATTTTGCTGTCTGCTTGCTTACCGGCAAATCAGATACTATTTTAGATAGCCTGTTACACCCTTCATCCAAAGAGTTTTGATAAGCAAACCAAGTACGAGATGGGCCACTATAGGCTTTTATGTATCTTATCGCTCCAGTGATTGAATTTCTGACCGAAGACAAATCTTCTTTAGTCAATTCACCCAAATTTTCACTGCATCCTGGTCCGGTTACTTTTTCCTTATCTTCAGAAGTTAATTTCTTACCTCTCATTACCGCGTGGATAGCTAAAGCCACCAGATGCTTACAAAGTTCATCATTTTGACCGAGATAGCAGTCACAGTTTCCATAGTCAAACTTTCTGGCTTCTCCTGAAACATGATACGGTTTGGAGCCGATGACGACAGCCGAATAGCTTCTGATACCTTCCTTGAATTTCGTGACTTTTCCGTTCTCGTATAAATCCACGGCTCTTTCGAAAGTCTGCGGGTCAGTGGCAAATTTTATTTTTTCCAGAGTATAGGACGGAGGCATAAAATTAATGTATGGCCGATTATATATTCTTCTTTCTATTTTTTGAAGATAACTTTCTGTTTTTCACACCCTCAATCGCTTTCAGCGCCACCTCATCAAAACCAACATCTTGTTTTGCCTCTATTTGTTTATACTCATCAAACTTTTTCTCTGCTATTTCTTTCATCAATTCATGGGAAATCTTACCCGCATCTTGTAAAATATTTCTATCGTTAATCGTCAAAAAACCATGTAACTTCTCTATCCAGTCCTTCATAGTCATCGGCACTCTCCGACGAGCTTGTTCTGTGGCAAATATTAGATATTGTTCAACCAGAGCATTAAGCTGCGTTAATTCCTCCTTATCATAATAATTTTTCGCGATTACCACTTCCTCTTTTGTCGGTTTTGCTCCTCGGAAATTGGTCAGTCCTAGATTCTTCTTACCACTGTCTATTCTTTCAACAACAATTTCCGCCGCCGTATTTCCTGTTACAGCATAGTGGACTTTGTTTTGCACCGTCTTGAAAAATAAGAGACTTTGATTGTTTGTCGGATCATAGTCCACGCTTGTGGCATAAATATCTGTAATTTTCCGATAAAACCTCTTTTCACTGCTACGAATATCAGCGATGGTCTGCTCAAGTTCTTCAAAATAATCGAATGGTAGATCTGGATTTTTGAGCCTCTCGCTATCTATCACAAAGCCTTTAACGACATACTCTGAAAGCCGTTCCGTGGCCCACTTTCGAAAAGCGGTGCCCTGTGAGGACTTGACCCTATATCCTACGGCGATGATGAGCTCTAGATTGTAGTATTTTACGGTAGTTTCTTGAGTTTTCCCTTTTATTGCACCATGCACTGTGGTTCGTCGGAATTCCCGACATACCACTTTTTCCTCTAATTCGCCCTCCTGAAAGACATTTTGGATATGTTCGGTCACTGTAGAACGCCCTTTGTCGTAGAGAGTTGCGATAGTGTCCTGGGTCAGCCACACTGTGTCACCATCAAAACGAACATCTATCTTGATGTTTCCATTTTTGTCTTTATATATGACGATTTGGGAATTCGATTTTTCCATGGAATGATTCTACACCCAGAGCGGAAAAGAGGACAGCAAATGAAAACAATTGATGCGATTTCGGGCGATTTTTCACTTTCTGCGAAATTGCTGGGAGACTTGGACGATGCTCGAACCTGGACCCGTAAAATGGAACGCGCGGCTGCTCTAATATACTACCACTTCAGGAAAGAGTTCGGTATGCCTCGTAAGCACGAATAGTGCATTCAGTTGTTTGTGGTGTGAGATCAGTATAGAGGAGTGAGGTTGCAAACATAGACGTTGAGGTTTGCCGGAAGCGGCAAGAAAAAGAGATCGCCACTCTGGTAGTGAACGATCTCATGATACACGGCGCTTACCGCCATATTGCCTAGGAACAAATAACAATGCGATACTCACCGTAGTTACCGAGTTTTCTCAGTCGATATTTCAGACCTTCGCAGTCAAATCGGGCGTTGATGTGACTAACCATATCCCAGCGATGGATGCCCGTCTCCCCTGCAGCGCAAGGGTCCGTGAAGAAGTTTTTATTGTTTTGTAATCGTTCCAGAAAGCTTCGCTCCTCAAGTTGAAAATCCAGCTTAAGGATCGCATTCCAATCGATCACTCCGAAGTTGCCATGCGTATCACAGACACATGATGGTTCCACTAACCTTGGCAGCGCTTTGCCAGGTTCAGGCTCAATGGAGATCTTCCCGAAGGCAGTATCCGAAGACGGAAGAATCCAAACCCAGCCATTGACTTTAGTAAGGCTTGTGTGGTCGTACTCTGCTAGGATGTCTCCGATCTGCTTGGTAATGTTGTTCTTTCGCTCTTCAAGATTAACGATCCTTTCTAGGTAGTTATGCAGAAGGATCATCAACTGCAAGTCTTTGATGTTCACGTCGAATCTATCCGACGGCAAAGACCATACCTGGATGTCATCTATTGTAAGACGCTTTGTCTCGTCCTCAGGAACATCGAGAGAAGAAGAAACGATCCTTGGCAATTCTGACACGAGCTTGCGCATTAATGCTTCCGATATGCGGTTCGGTTTCCATTTAAGGAGAATTACTGGCATACTTTAAGTCCTTTCAAAGAACCACAGCCTGCTTCATGTAGGATGGGTCTATTTTTTATAGTACAATACTGTTCACCATTTGTACAGATAGGACGAATTTCCTCTAGTCGTTTACACCACCTCCAACTCTCCCCTTTCATCTCTCTTGATATACCCCCTCGATATAAGTGCCTCAACAATCTGCACACCCGACCTCGATGATTTAAGTCCAACAACTTCTGTTATTGCACGTATTGAAGGTGACCTGTGATACAGGACTTCGTTTGCAATGAATACCAGTACTTTCTTTTCAGTGTCAGTAAGAGAATCAAATCGAGTATTCTCTTCAGCCTCCCATTTATCAACTAAGTAACCTATTCTATTCCCTTCTTCAACACCTTTTGGTGTTTTGAAGTACGCCATCAAGTCTCTGCAGATCTTTTCGATTACAAGTTTCTCTAAAGGATTTGGTTCTGGAAGTGGAGGTAATATGTACATATAAAGGTACGTACTATAACGTACCCTGCATTAGATGGAAGTTGTGGATAACTGTTTACCAAAATTGACCAAAATGACAGTTTTTGCCGTCTTGCACTGAAAATGCGAAAACCACTGGAAACGAAAATACCGCACAGTTCTGCGGTATTTTCTAGGCGGTAAATATTTCCAATTTGGCAACTTCAGAGCTGACGTTTTTGATTGATATTCGAACCTTTTTCGCCGAAAATTCCGAATGATTTTTCCTTGAATGAAATGCGGACTCGCTTCCTGCCTGCCGGCAGGCAGGCGCGACATTGTTTTCTTTTTCTTGCCTCCGCCGGCACGATCTGCTGATCGGCAATCTCAAAAAAATTGTGTCGGACGGCACGGCAGGAGGGGTTTGAGGGGAGGAATGCCGTGCCGTCCTCCGCTTTGTTTTTGGGGCGGTGTGGAAATGTGGCTCATTTGGTGGAATTGAGCCACAGGCATTTTAGCACAATCGCGCGATTCGAAACGGCCCACTTTCGCTTCTGATTGAGACTGTGGCGCATCCGATCGGATGTCCGAATGGCTCTCGCACTTTCCACCGTTGCTAATC
>Ga0194053_10000315_pt1 | contig 36992 bp, 28 predicted proteins | sample SepL228m_MetaG_FD_161684 | JGI IMG/M metagenome (GOLD analysis project Ga0194053, IMG submission 161684) | Anoxic zone freshwater microbial communities from boreal shield lake in IISD Experimental Lakes Area, Ontario, Canada - Sep2016-L227-8m | ecosystem: Environmental > Aquatic > Freshwater >... | reverse complement strand
GGGTTAGGGGTTAGGGGTTAGGGTGTTAAGTTTTTAGTTTTCGGTGTTCAGTTTTTAGAAATGAAGATGATTCGTAATTCATTGACCATGGAGTGGGTAGTATATTTATAATAACCGCTATTATTCACAGTAATAATTCTACTGTGCACAGCATTGCTCTCATCCTTATACATATCTTATCAATGCAACTTCGACGGATGGGGTCGTAATGTTATTTTGAAACTTGTTCCACAAACATCTGACTCCTAATGGAGTCGAAATTATTTCTACAACAATATAAAATTATACTTTTCTCTTTACAACTCATGTTCAGTCCGGGTAATAACTTCATCCTGCATTATCTTGCTGAGATGGATGAAATAGTCGGAGTAGCCTGCTACCCTTACCACTAAGTCCGCATATTCTTCCGGGTTTGCCTGCGCTTTTCGCAGGACATCGGCATCGACTACGTTTACCTGAATTTCAAATCCGCCGCGCTGCAGGAAGGTGGTTATTACATTTTTCAGTGCTGTTTTGCCATGCGCCGTTTTCATTAATGTTTTCGGGAACTTGGCGTTATGTACCGCGCCGCCCAACGCGCGCTGTTGGCACCATTTCGTGCTGGATAGTACCGACGCTGTAGGACCTACCAGTTCGCGTCCCTGCGCCGCCCCTGCCCCATCTGCCAGCGGTTGTCCCGCGTATCTGCCATCTGGCGTCGCCATTGTCTGGCTGCCCAATACACCGTGCATTATCCAGCAGAAAAATCCCGGAACATAAGGATGGCCGCCTACCGTCTGGCTTTCCGAAGTATCCATGATAAATGTCGCCCATTCGTTTGCCAGAGCATCGACGCGGTCATCATCGTTGCCATAGGCAGGCAGCCGACCGCGAATTCGCTTTCGCAACTCTTCATTATCGGCAAAATCAGCTTTCAATATCCCGTAAAACTCCGCCAGGCTCATCTCTTTATTTTCGTAAACAAGTTCATTAATCGCCATCATACTGTCAGCAAGGTTTGCCAGTCCAACAAATGAGTTCTCTACCCAGTTGTACCGTGCTCCACCCCGGTCAAAATCGTGACCTGTTGCAAGGCAATCACTGATGAAACAGCTCGCTAACGGAAAACATCCCCTATCAGCGCGCAATCTCCATTTTTCATCATGTTCCTGAGCCGCTTTTTCAACTTTAGCAGCCAAATTTAAACGTACTTTTTCTGATAATTCACCGAAATTTTTCGGTTCGTTAATTTTATTCCCGGCAACCTGCCCCATCACATCCAACAATGATTGCGGACAATTGAAATATGGCGAGGCAACCCACATATTTGACGCGCCGCAAACCTTTATCTCCACGCAAGTTGAGTTCATATAATTATAACTATCCGGCACTGATACTCCGTGAGTGCGAAGCCCCAAGGCAATAATTTCATCATTAAAAAACGCCGGGTCGCCAATGCCGGAAGCAAGTATTTCACAACCGTAATTCATTAACTCATCCGGCGTTTCTGTATGCCAGGCAATTGCTACCGTAGGGTATACCAGGTAGGTTAACCTGCGCGCCGCTAATGCCAGGTATGTCAGGTCATTAACCACTGCGTTGCCATCAGTATCGCGACCGCCTACAAGCACGGAAACAGCGGAACCCGGCCATAATAATCTATTCAACTGAATATACAAAGCGCAAATAAGGTCCAGCGCATCCTGCGGAGTGATTCTATCTGCCTTTATATCAGCAACATAAAATCGCCATAAAGTCTGGTCTATGCGTCCGGGAGTAGTAAGATAATGATCCTCGCCAATCCACAACGCAATAGTCGCGAAAAACATCAGTTGAATCGCTTCTTTAAAGGTGCGCGGCGGTTCGGATGACACCCATTCGCAAATCTCCGCTAATTCAGCCCAATTACCGTCTTTGCCGGCTTCCGCGTTATCGCGGCAGATTCTTTCAATATTATTAATATAGGACGTCAACCCATAAAGAGCAAGGTTGCAGGAGTCATAAAAGTTTTGCGATTCGATATCGGTATTAATCTTGCGATATTCATCAATCTGCTGGCGGATGCCGCGAATGCCGATGCTAAACAATTTTTCATAATCAGGATGAAAATGCCCGGTATCGCTGCCGGGAAACGGCGGCATGGTTGCCAATATTTTATTAGCTTCCTCAATAAATACCTGGTCGTTTTCGGTAGGATGTCGAAAAGCAGGCAAACCGACAATCAATTCATCAGCATTTGCGGTAACTGTCATATTCCGCAATCGCTCAAAGGTGCGGCGTCCACGCCACAACAGCCAATCTTCATCAGCAGAATGTGCAGCCCATGCCCGGGCATCGCTATAAATATTTTCCACCATTATCGGCTGCGGTCCCTGATGCATTCTCAGCACATCGTCACGCAATTTGGTGAGTGACGGCGTTAGTGTCGTTGATACAGCAGATATTACTTTATCGCCTAAAATATATTTACATTCAGTAGTCATAATAAAACTCAACAATCAATAGAGATGAGCATATTATACACATTATAAATCAAAAAAATAGCAGTATTTCATGTGTTTTTATACTATATCAAATTATATTACAGTTTTAACATGACTCTGATAATTTATATTAAAATTTAATCCACTCTATTTGATAAATGACATTAAATTAACAAAGAAAACCGAACACTGTGTTAATAGTGCTCGGTTTCTAATTCAGCATTCAAATTTATCTATTTACTTTTTCATCAAGCACAAATCATGCGCGCCTAATATGACATGACCATCTTTATACTCGCCTGTTATCACCTTTCCAGCCGGCATTGGCACAACAACCGGTTCTGCGCGATGATTGATGACGAAAGTATATTCACCACGACGCAGCACTTCGACGTATTCCGGCGTTTCTATTCCGGCAACTATCCCCGCACTGGCAAGGGTTTCGTCAATTAATTTGCCCAGCAATGATATACTCGGGTAAGCGGCAGCATACAATGTCGTACCTTTGCCATAGTTGTTTTTTACAATAACCGGAGAATCTGCAAAATCATTGTCGGTAAATCTTCCCAGCGCAGCACCGCCATCCAACTCGATATCTTCCATCCAGGAATTAACTGCATCAGTCACTTCGCTGCCTGCTAACTGCGCTTTTACTCCCGGGGTTTCGTCAGCAAAGTTTTCCTTGGGAACCCATAATGCCTGGTCGGGACCAGTAAAATTACGCAGGTACATGCCGCCTTCGGCATGAAAACCGAATATATCGCTCATATCTCCTGGTGCACATGCCGGAAGGTAATTATTATTTTCATCGCGCCATGCCAGTTGCGGCATGGAGAATACTGTACCGCCTGCCTGTACAAACTCTCGCAGTTTTTGCGCAAACTCATCGCTTACCATAACCATCGAAGGTAAAACGACTATCTTATAACAGCTCAAATTACGGTCAGGTGGGATCACGTCAACCTGCACATTGCGGTCATAAAATGCCTTGTAAACTTCGTGGAACCGCTGGACATATTTGACATGATTATTTATCCGCGATGCCTGGTAAGCCCACAGCGACTGATAATCATTAATAATGGCAACATCACAAACCGGCAGCGGTGCGGATTCAAATTGCGGCCACAATGATTCCAGTTCGGTGTAAAGATTCTTCACTGTCTGGTATCGCCTTCGCGGTTTCCCGCTATATTCGATTACCCCCTGCAATTCCTGCTCCTGCCCGGACAAACAGGTGCGCCAGCGGAAAATATTATATCCCGCGCAACCACGCGCTAATGCGGAAAATGCCCAGCAGCGCACTTGCCCGGCGGTGGGGCATTTATCAGCAGACAACGCACCGCTGCCGGTCTCAGTAATCCAGAATGGGATACCTTTTTTGTAATTGCGGTAAATATCCATTGCCATGGCGTTGCCGTCCATGGTAGCGATATCGAAATACAGATCGTCCGGGGCAAAATCCAACTCCGCAAACAAATCGTAATAATTTATCGGGTCAAATATCGGTCCCATGCCATTGGTAGTAACTACCGCAGATTGATGATTTTTGCGAATGATATTTGTTTGTTCCCGCGCGAAATCAACAAAACAATCCGAACGGAATCGCTGGGTGTCCAGTTTCATTGACGAATACATGTCGCCATACGCCAACCGCACCTGTCCCCAATCGGTGTAATCTACGCTCCAGAATCTGGTTCCCCAGCGGCGATTAAGTTCATCCAATGTACCATATTTCTTTTGCAGCCACAGCCGATACTGCGCCTGGCAATTATCGCAATAACACCCGCCGCTTTCCGGTCCAAGTTCGTTATCAAGCTGCCACAACACATTTGAATAATGGGAGAACTCGCGGCTCATAACATCAGTTATCCGCCTCGAATGCGCGCGAAATACCTGGCTGGTCGGGCAATAGTGCCGACGTCTGCCATGCTCCATCCGTCCACCGTTAAGCTGCATCAAAATCGCATGCGGATACTGGTCGGCAAGCCATGCCGGCGGTGTAGCGGTAGGAGTGCATAGCATCACACTAATCCCCGCGTCACCCATCTGCTGTACCAATCTATGCAGCCATTCCAAAGTAAAATTACCCTCTGACGGTTCCATTGCTGTCCAGGCGAACTCCCCCACCCGCACCATATTTATGTGTGCTTCCCGCATCAGGCGAATATCTTCCACCCATCGTTCTTCCGGCCAATACTCCGGATAATAAGCCACACCACGATATTTCATTATAATCTCCTCGACAATATTTCTATGATGAACTTTTCCGTTTGTTTTAGCTATTTCCTGCATGATTTCAAGGGATATGAAACATAAATAATAATTAATGGTCTAATCTTTAAAATCTAAAATTGCCCGGCAAAAAGGAGTGAAACCAAATGAAACTTTTCCAGATGATTGACGAACTGTTGCGAGACCGCAGCGCGCTTTACCGCACAGCGCGGGAAGGCAAAGATTTGCGCCAATTGTGCATGCGGCTTCTCATGCTCTTTCTGATATCCAGCGCGATATACGGCGCGGTTATGGGAGCATTCCGGTGTATCCACCCGGACTATTTCTTTAGTGATTTCGAACTGACAACAAAAGATACTCCGGCTATCAAAGGCACCATCGCTGGAATGACAACAGAAAACAAAGCCGTTTACACCAGTTTGGACATCTCATCGAAAATTACTGAAGCCACTATCCGTTTCAACACCACCAATCCTTCTGATGCCTACCAGGTTATTGGAATAAGCAAAGAAAAAGGTTACACGAAAATTGAACTGGCTCCCGACGCGCAGCTAAAAGAAGCCGGCGGTTGGATGCTGCCTTTCCTGGTGGCACTTAAAATCCCGCTTCTCTTCTTATTAACACTGCTGGTATGCGCATTTGCGCTTTATATCATCAACCTGGCAATTGGAATGAAGTTGCATTTTCTGCCGTCAATGACGCTGATGCTCTTCGCACTGGCAGGAACCAGCATCATCCTGTTAGTGTTTGCCCCCATTTCAATGCTGTTCACCGTCGTCACCGACAATTACCACTTTATGAAAATTATGCATACCATAATATTCATCATCTCCGGTTTATTCGGGGTAAAGATACTTGCCGAAGGGCTGATGAGTATGCAGGCAATGGATGACGGCGAAGAAAAACCAAAAGCAAATAATCAAACAAAGAATGTACTGGTCGCCTGGCTGATACTATATTGCCTGGTAGGCGCGCAACTCGCCTGGACACTGAAACCGTTCCTCGGTACTCCATACCTGCCCGCCACCCCGCCATTCCGAATGGAAAAAGGCAACATCTTCGTAAGCACCATCGAATCAATGCGGGATATCAAACCGGCGGAATAGGTGGTTGAGTAATTTATATGGATATAATCTTCACTTATGCAAATTAAATGAGGATTATATCCATATAATCATAAACGACCAAGTCAGCGACCAAGTCATTTTATTAATAAATATCTCAATATCAATTCAAATATTCAATTATCTATTTCCAATCATCATAAAGATTGCTACAATTTGCCCGGTATACAGACGATTATTAAGTTGGGATGAAATGACTAAGACATTAACCGGCATGGTTTTTAATATTCAACGGTTTTCCCTGCATGACGGGCCGGGGATTCGCACAACCGTATTCTTGAAAGGCTGTCCTTTTCGCTGCCGGTGGTGCCACAATCCCGAAGGATTAACTTCGCAGCCGCAAATACGCCTTGCTATAGCGTTGTGCACCCATTGCGGTCGCTGTGTCACCGTTTGCCCACAACATGGCCATACTGTAACCGCTGATTCTCATGACATTGAATTGAAAGATTGCATTAAATGCGGTGCGTGTGCCGATGCCTGCCCCAGCGTTGCTATCGAATTAGTCGGTGAAAGCAAGACAGTTGAGGAAGTTCTGGCGGTTGTCCGCCGCGATGTGCCGTTTTACACCCAATCCGGCGGCGGCATGACACTATCCGGCGGTGAACCGCTGGCGCAATTTGCATTTACCAGGGAACTGCTGGCAAAAGCAAAAGAAGAAGGCATGCATACCATGGTGGAAACCACCGCTTCATTTCCATGGAAAAAGATGCTGGAATTGAAACCGCTGGTAGATGGCTGGCTGGTAGATATAAAACATACCGATGATGCCCGGCATAAAGAGATTTGCGGGCAATCTAACGTGCAAACCCTGGCGAATATCCGGCAGATGGTCGCTGAAGGTTGGCAAATAATACTGCGTATTCCCTGGATTCCTCAGTATAACGCCGAACCGGAATTCCTTGCCGGCTTGCTTGATTTCCTGCGTTCCCTGCCTGCCGCGCCACTGGTTGAGTTCATGCCTTATCACCGGTTGGGAACAGGCAAATGGTCTGGACTGGGCGGAGAATCACCCATGCCGGAAGATATTCCCGCAGCCACCCCGGAAGATGTGGCACCATGGGTAGAGGCATTGAAAGAAGCCGGATTCAAAGCATCAGTGTCGTAAATCTATCATTAATTAATTTTTGACATGATTAACATGATTTAATACTATTTTGGCGAAGCCAAAACAATCTTGTTAATCATGTTAATCCTATCAAAAAATTCATCTACAATAATCGGATATATTACTTACATGCTTCCAATTCTAATTCAATTAACAAGTCTGGCCGGCAAATATCGGCAGATGCCGTCATGCAGCGTTCGGCAGGGAAACCGACCGCCTGTGCCCAGTCATAAAACGCCGGAACTGCTTCTGGTATCGCACACCAGCAAATTCCGCTGCTTACATCGGTAAAACTCATTCCGCGTGATTCTAATATTGCCAATACCACCAGTCCGGTCAGCTCTATCTGCTTGCGCACATCACCTGCAAAAACAGTTGCTCCACCCGGTTCAATAGATGCCGTACCGGAAATAGTTAATCTTCGTCCGTGCGAACTTTCAATTTCCAATGCGCGGCTGAATGATGAACCATACGCAGGCGCCGGACATTGCAGTGGCGATGGAATTGCTGATATCTTCACATTATCGTTTAACGGTTGGACTGAAATAGCTGCTGCTATCAGTGCCGCGTCGGCATGGTTGGGTGCTCCGACACCGGTTGATGCAGGCACCAGCCTATCGTATACACCACGCGATTTAAAGAAATTGTTGCGGGCAATATTAAAATCTCCATACCAGTCATTTATCCGGTTATTTATGAACCATGTCCGCACTACATTATCAAAAGAAGAACCGCCAGCGACTAATGCGCGGTCAAGATTTATGAGCGCAGAGTCCGCCTGTTCTTTTGGAGATAAAGTTATATCATCCGGTAATATACCGGATACTTCTGTCCAGCGAATATTGCCATCTTCCCAAGATGCGCCAACACACTTCCCGTTAAATATTACCGGTGTTGAGCTATCGGCCAGATGAATGACAGCACCACCTATTGCAGGAACATCTTTACAGCAAGGCAATATCACACTTGCAGGATAATCAGCAGAAATCCCTGCTGCAATTCCACCAACTACAGATTTTAAAACAGGCAATTTATCATCAGGTTTAACATATAAACTGTATCTATTTGTCATTAATTCACAATACGCTTTCATTACATAATTTTCGCTTATTTTTATTATATTCCATATCTCTTTCTTAACATTGGAGATAATTTTAACATTAATTGCAAACGCTCAAAAAAGTTGCACCACTCGCTTAATTCTGTCGCCAACGCGTCATCTGATGGTGGAATAAAGCCGGTTTCGCAGGTTGGTCCGAGTTCAGTGGCTGCTTTGCGGCGATAAACGCTGAGATGGCGATCGCCAAAACGGGCAAGTTCAAAGAAATCCTCTGAAAATACCACCACTACCGGTACTTTTGATGCGCCGTTAATGCGTAGTTTATCGTGAAGTTCCGGGTAAGTGCGGCTATCAAGATAACGCATTTCAATTAGTGTGGATGCCTCTTCAATTACTTTTAACATCGGTATTTGCCGCGTGCAGTCGCCGCACCAGATACCGCTTAATACCAATACTTTCATCTTCATGGTATAGGTTGCCAAGAGCGCTTTCTGTTCATCAGTAAGCGCAATCAGCGATTCATAATTTCTCACATTTGCAATCTGCTGTTCTTCACCGGCAGCAACATAGTCCTGGTATACCTGCCCTTTCGCGAAATATTCCTGAAAATATTCGCTGTTAGTGTCAAAATATGGTGATGTCATTATTTTTCCTTTGCTTTATTTTTTTGACAGGATTAACATGATTAACAGGACTTTTATGCTTAGCAATTAAAAATGTTAATCATGTCTAAAAACTATTTTCGCAATAAAAGCGAATTATATGATTTATACGCAGTTTGTATCTATTTTGATTCTTTTGACAGGCTGATTATACTCAATTTCATCAAATCATTCTCCCCAGCCGACAATGGTCGAATTATTATACTGTAACTCACTGGTTTGGAGGGTATCTGGTATTGTGGCAGTCGTTCAGCACGCAGACAGGTGTTGCCGGTGCCGGCCTGACGCCAATCTATATTCAATGTAATTTCATCACTGCGCTTCAATTCATAAGTGTGCGTTGCATCTGTCATATCTTCAGTCGAATAATGTGAAACACTAACTTCCATCAATGACTGTGCTACTACCAGCAACCCGGCACCGGTAGAGTCGGTAAGCGCTGCCCAGCGTACATCCGTCTTATTCCCACATTCCTGTGGAAATGTATATGGTACATGCTGTTCATCTACGCTGCCGCTATACAAATCAACTTTTGCCCCGAGTTTTCTGTCTGCCATTGTTTCCCAGGGACCGCGACCATACCAGGTGAATTTTTCATATCCCGCTGGAATCTGCCACTGTGTCCCCAATCGCGGCAAAGTAGGCAAACCTGCTGCTGGAATGACAGTATGAGATATTTCTATATCACCATTCCCATAAATTTTATAGTTATATTTACTGATAAATATGACATTGTCATCAGCAGATTGACAGGTTTCAACATTTACTACAACACATGAAGAATCCTGTTGACAGCTCTGCATATCGACATTTGTAATCTGCAAATTATCATATCCTGCCTTTCGCCAACTATCGGCAAATGCCACATCATTATCCAGTGGTGCACGCCAAATGTTCAAAATCGGTCCACGGTTTAATAATTCCCGTCTCTTGTATAACCATGAAACCATGGTGCCGACATTACGGCAAAAGATAATTTTAAAATCTTCACCGACAACAATTATTGCATTATCTTTATCTACAACAACTACCGGCGGCATAACAGTTAAGTCTAATATTTCAGCAGGAATGCTGATTGGCAAAGTAAACTGTTCCCAGGCGACTTCAAGACCTGATTTAGCCCAATTAACCTCACCGCGCAAACAAATACTCAAAGTTAGGCGATATTCCACTCCGGCGATTGGGACCGATACGTTATAAGGAATTGTTAATGTGCCTTTTTCACCTGGCGGAATCTCAACCGGTGATAATATACCTTCCTGCAATATCTTGTCATCTGCTTGTAATACCCAACGGATATCCAATAAATTTAGATTCGTAAAGTAATATTTATTAGTGACTTCCACCTTGCCATGCAATAAATCTATTGCTTTAAATCTCGCAGGTTGAATGACATGCTTAAAATCTATCAAAGCAGGCTGCGGGGTGCGGTCTGAAGAGACAATTCCATCGAGGCAATAATTGCCATCGTTCGGTACATCGCCAAAATCACCGCCGTAGGCATGCCATACGATACCGTCCGAATTTACGCGTTTAATGCCATGGTCTATCCATTCCCAGATAAATCCGCCGATTAATCGAGGGTGTGATTCTATCAAATCCTGATATTCCTGCATATTACCAGTGCTGTTTCCCATTGACAACGCATATTCTTCCAGTAATATCGGACGTCCTGATTTCTCGTTTTGCACTAAATCTTCAATATTCTGCAAAGTAGGATAATGCATACCCACCATATCTACCACCGGTGCCGACATAGCATGATAATAATTTATCGGCCTGGTGTTATCAATCTCGCGAATAGTTTCCGCCATGGCATCAATATTGGGACCATAACCTGACTCGTTTCCAAGCGACCAAATGATTACACAAGGATGATTTTTATCTCTTTCCACCAGTCTTTGCGCCCGGTCAATATAGGCTTCACACCAGGCAGGATCATTGCTTAATTTATCAAACATTCCATGGCTTTCCTGATCGGCTTCATCAATCAGATACAAACCTAACTCATCACATAACTCATACCAGCGCGGGTGATTTGGATAATGCGAGGTGCGGACGGCGTTAAAATTATGTTGTTTAATGAGTTCTATATCATATCGCATGACATCTTCAGTAATGCTGCGTCCGCGTTCGCAATCCCACTCGTGACGGTTTACACCTTTCAAGCGGATTGCAACCCCATTTATAAAAAGTTGGCTGTCTTTAATCTCAACCTTGCGAAATCCCACTTTAACGCTGTTAACCGACAAAACAATATCATTTTCATCCCGTGTAGTAACCAGCAAAGTATATAAATTGGGTGTTTCAGACGTCCATTTTAAAGGATTATTCACCTGTTGTGAGACTATTACAGTCAATTCATCAGTAACATTTGCTTTAACTTCATCAACAAAAACCCGGGTATTTTGATTATCAAGCAGTTCACATTCAACCCGGCAATTAACTACCTGATTGGAAAAACTCTTTACTTTAGCAGTTATTTGCAAATCAGCGTCTTTATACTGATCATCCAATACCGTGCGAACTGCCAAATCACGAAGGTGTATATGCGGTGCAGCATACAGGTAAACATCACGAAAAATACCACTCATCCACCACATATCCTGGTCTTCCATATATGTCGCGTCTGACCAGCGAAAAACTTGCACTGCCAGGACATTTTCACCTTTCTGCAGATATTGTGTGATGTTAAACTCCGCCTGATTTCTGCTACCCTGGCTGTAACCGACTTGTTTACCATTCACCCAAAGGTAAAATGCCGACTCTACACCTTCAAATACCAGAAAAACCTGTTTATTATCCCATCCATCAGGAATAGTGAAATTTCGTCGATAACACCCGGTCGGATTATCATCATGCGGTACAAATGGCGGATTAACCGGAATTGGATACTGAATATTGGTATAAATAGGGATGCCATAACCATGCAATTCCCAATGACTTGGAACCGGCAAGTCATCCCAATTATTAACATCAAATGATTCTTTTAAAAAATCAATTGGAACTACCGCAGGATTAGCCGCATAATAAAACTTCCATAATCCATTCAACATCTGACAATATGATGATGCATAGCGGTCACCATCTAATGCAGGAAACTCATTTGGATACGGCATCAATGTCGCATGGGGATATTCTTTATTTCGCGCAAAAACCGCCGGGTTTTCCCAATCGTTTTGTTCACCATTATTACAACCATCGCCAATTTCAACCGGGCCGGTATAATCGAACGCTTCCCAGTCTATAGAATTATCTGTACCCATGTCGAATCCCCTGTTTCATTCTTTCAGGAAAAGTATACACAATTTTATGGCTCTTCGCTTTATTTTTTCTCTATAACCAAGCTTTAAAACAAATAATTTCATCTATCTTTTAAAAACCTAAATTGGTATAATAAATCCATGACAGAAGAGAAAAAAACGCATGGTGGTGGCAAGGATTTTACTACCGGATCAATCCCGAGGAACTTATTACATATAGCTTTACCGATGTTGTTGGGCAATTTGCTGCAAACAATGTATATGGTCGTTAACCGTATCTGGGTTGGACATTTTCTGGGTCCTGATGCTATGGCAGCAGTGACTAACAGCTTCCCGGTATTTTTTATCATGATGGCGATAATTAACGGCATGACTATCGCATCGTCTATCCTGGTATCGCAATATTACGGCGCAAAACAGATAAAAGATCTTCGCAGAGTTGTAAATACCTCATGGATGATCATTCTGGGTATGTCAATCGTGCTTACTGTCCTTGGCACTATATTTGCACATGAATTGCTGACATTAATCCACACCCCGCCGGAAATCATGCAGCAAACCGAAGGCTTTTTAAAACTGCTGTTTTTAACCATGCCTGTTCAATTCACCATGTTCCTGCTGGTCGCATTATTGCGCGGTATTGGCGATACTATATCACCTTTATATTTCCAATCAATTTTTCTTGTTTTAACGGCTATTTTAGACCCGATACTTATTTTCGGCATGTTTGGACTACCAAAATGTGGAATCAACGGAACCATGTATGCTACTTTAATAACAATGTCCGGTGGTTTGATATCACTGGCGTTATTTATGAGAAGAAAACAGTCGCCGGTATCGCCAAGCTGGTTGAAATTCTGTTTTGATAAGCCTACCGCAAAAATGATATTTAAAATCGGACTGCCATCAGCATTCCAGCAAATATTAGTTTCCGCACAATTTATGATGATGACCTATATGATTAATCAATTCGGCACAAATGCTTCAGCAGCATTTGGTGCCGGGATGACCATTGATAATATAGCATTCATGCCGGCTATGTTAATGGGAATGGCTATTTCATCAGTGGCCGGACAAAATATCGGCATAGAGAAATTTAATCGGGCAGGTACAGCATTTTATTGGGGAATGATTATCAGCGGCGGAATCACACTTATTATCGCGTTATCAGCAGCATTATTTCCGCATGTATTGCTGATGCCATTCATAAAATCAGACTCGCAAATAGTAATGAATTACGCAATGGATTATCTGCGGGTAATGGCGATAAGCTATATGATTTATTCAATAATGTTCAGCGCAAACGGCGTCATGAATGGTGCCGGTATGACACTGATAACCACTATTTCAACCGTAGTTGGCCTTTGGGTTGTCCGTGTGCCGCTTGCCTATTATTTATCTGGGCTTTCCACCGGCAACTGGTGGTTTTCATTCCTGCCACATCGCAATAGGGATATTCACGGGATTTGGATAGCCATGGTGGCTGGTGTCGCAGTCAGCGCGGTGCTTAGCCTGATATTCTTTTATTCTGGAATGTGGAAAAAATCGCTGGTAAAGAAAGAAATTCCCAAAATAAATCATGAAACTTCAAATTGTGGTTGCGATATTATCGACAATACAGCTTGCGAGTAATATAATCTATAAAAAGAAACTGGAGGCGCATTATGTGGGGTCCACTTATCGTTGCTATCGCATTGGTAGTAATTATCATTTTTATGTTTGTCGGTATTTACAACCGATTAGTAAACCTGCGTGAAATGATAAGAAATGCCTGGAGTCAAATTGATGTCCAGTTAAAACGCCGACATGACTTGATTCCTAACCTTATTGAAACAGTTAAAGGCTACTCGAATTTCGAGAGCAGCACCTTGGAAAAAGTTATTCAAGCCAGAAATATGGCGATGAGTGCTACAACTATCGAAGACAAACAGCAGGCAGAAAATACGCTGTCAGGCACTTTAAAGTCACTTTTCGCCCTTTCAGAATCATATCCTGACTTGAAAGCTAATGCCAGCTACATGCAGTTGCAGGAAGAATTAACCGCAACTGAATCAAAAATCGCATTCGCACGACAATATTACAATGACACAGTAAATGTTTTCAACGCATCCATTAAAACTTTCCCAACAGTAATGTTCGCAGCGTCATGGGGATTTTCTGAACAGAAATATTTTGAAGTTGTGGATGCCGACCGCGAAGTACCACAGGTTAAATTTTAAGCAATGCCTGATTTTAAATTTGGATTAGAAGTACAAGATACAGAGCGTCGAGAGATAAATATCAACAATTATCAGCCGCCGCCACATATAAGACAGCCTATGCTGTTTCAAGACCAGATTGCCGGAAATATAACCGGCACCTGGATCCTGATGATTGTTTTCATTATATTTTTCACTGGTCTAATCTGGGCAGCAGGGGTATACTTTGATCGTGATTTAGCAGTACCTTTAGCCATTATTGCCATGGTTATCACTTTCATTACTACTTATGCCAGCTACTATAATTCTGACAAGATAGTACTTTCCATGTCGCAGGCGCGCCCGGCAACAAAAGAAGAATTCCCGGTGCTGTTTAATACTATGGAAGGCCTTACCATTGCAGCTGGTCTGGGAACAATACCGCCTTTGTATATAATTGATGATGAAGCACCAAATGCTTTTGCAACCGGACGCGATTTAGAACATTCCGCAGTTGCTGTTACTACCGGACTGCTGGATAAATTAGATCGCTACCAGATAGAAGGCGTTCTGGCTCATGAATTAAGCCATGTAGTGAACCGCGACATCTTGCTGGCAACTCTCACATCAATATTAGTTGGCACCATTGTGCTGTTATCCGACTGGCTGATAAGAATAAGTTTTTTTGGTGGCGGCAGAAGGCGCAGCAGCAATGACAGCGGTGGCGGCATATTGGCTATCATCGCGCTGATCGTAATAGTTATTTCGCCTATTGTTGCTACACTGATGCAATTAGCGGTATCACGAAAACGTGAATACCTGGCAGATGCCCATGCCGTTAAATTAACCCGCTACCCAGAAGGGCTTGCCGGTGCGTTGGAAGCAATATCACGCGATACCAATCCATTGGAAGTAGCCAACAAAGCTACAGCTAATTTATATATATCCAATCCTCTGCAAGACCACGGTGGATGGTTAAACTCTATGTTCAGCACACACCCGCCTATCGATGAAAGGATAGCGCGATTGCGCAGCATGTAATGAAAAAGATATTCGCTATTGCAGCTATTTTTACCGTCATAGCCTGTCACGCCGCTAAGCCGCTGCCTTTAAATCCATTTATCATCCATCCTGCACCGGTAAAAAATAAATTAGATGGCAAAATTGATGAGTGGAATGATAACAGCAAGATAACGCTTAATCGTTGGAATTGGCGGATTAAAACAGGTAAAACGGTAATTTACGCCAGTGATGACGATTTGTCGGCAACAGTGAATATCGGATGGAAAAAAGGATATATCGTCATATCCGCATTTATAATTGACGACTCCTGGCATCCCGGAAGTAATGAAAATCCCGATGCTGGCGATACTGTAATTATATATATTGCACCCTCAAACCCTATTGGTAATCCACCTGCTGCACCTTATGAAATAATAATTGGCGGAAATCCGACAGCGACTTATATTAAATTGGCAGATGATAAGTATCAGGAAATACCCGACGCATTGTTGGGATATGTCCGCGCCCACGCGATACTAAACACCGAGAAAACCAATGTCGAGGAAGGCAAAAAGCCGGATGAATATTTGACGAAGTGCTGGATTGAAACGGCTATCCCGGTGTCGGAACTGCCTGGCGTTATTTTACCAAATGGCTTGATAAATTTCGGCATTACAGTGCGTGATGACGACGGAGATGGTATTCGCGGCGAATTGCGATGGCGCGGGAATAAAGGTGAATTAAAATCCGCTGATGGCTTTGCTGTTGGCAAATTTTATATGCAAAATGAGGACAAGAATGGACAATCGCTTGTTAAAAGTACTGTTACTGGCGGCGGGAGCAGTGGGAGCAGCAGCACTGTGGCAGGGACTAAAAAATAGCAAACAACTTGAATTATCAGATTTAAAGGTCAAATTGCCCGGTTTGCCGACTCAATTTGATGATTTTAAATTATTATTCATTACCGATACTCATCTGCGGCAGCATACCAGCAAAATAGATTTAATCCTGCAAAAATGCGACGAAGCCAAGCCAGACTTAATATGCCTGGGTGGCGATTATTGCTTCACCAGCATGTCGTCGAATTCTGCGATCCAACTTTTTGACTCGTTATCAGCACGGTGCAAAACTGTTGGTATCCTTGGCAATGCAGATTATCGCATTAACGAAGATACCCGCAAAAGTTGGACAAAACATATAAAATTACTGGTTAACCACTCTTTATGCCTGCAGCGTAATGGCAAAGAATTGTGGATTACCGGTGTTGATGACCCGCATCACGAACGCGACATATTGCCGATTGCACTGGCACCAGTGCCGGATAACGCGTCTGTTATTTTACTCGCACATTCACCGGAGATTATCAACCGGCCAATTGATAAAAGAATCAAGCTGATATTGACCGGCCATACCCATGGCGGACAAATATGCATGCCGGATGGCAAAGCACTTTACAATAATATTTCACTGCCCGCGGAATTTTCCAGCGGACTGCATGAAGTTGGCGATGCCATGCTATATGTCAGCCGTGGTGTCGGCTCTACCCGGGTGCCGGTTAGATTTTCCTGCCCGCCTGAATTAACATTGATAACATTAAAGGCATAAATTACATGACCATTCAGATTTTAGAAGAATCTATTGCTAATAAAATATCCGCTGGCGAAGTTATCGAACGGCCGGCATCAGTAGTAAAAGAACTGGTAGAAAACTCTATTGATGCGGGCGGTACACATATTATCATCGAAATTGAAGATGCCGGAAAAAAACTTATTGCGGTAACGGACGATGGCATAGGAATGTCGGCAGAAGATGCAGTACTATCGCTGCAGAGACATGCCACCAGCAAAATTTCTACCGCAGATGATTTATTTTCCATCCGCACCCTTGGTTTTCGCGGTGAGGCGATGCCGTCGATATCATCTATCAGCAATATGCATATTACCACCCGCCTGCGCGACGCGGAACTGGGGGTAAACCTGATGATTAACGCTGGGAAAATAGAAGAAATGGAAGATATAAGCTGCCCGGCGGGAACGCGAATTGAAGTGCGGCAGCTATTTTTCAACACTCCGGCAAGGCTGAAATTTCTAAAATCCGACCAGACAGAACTCGGACAGATAACCGATATTATCAACGCGTTGTCATTATGCCACAACAAAATAGATTTCCGACTGATAGTCAATGGACGCGAATCATTATCCCGTCCGGTGGCAGAGATGGAAGGCAGAGTATCTTCATGGCTGGGACGCGAAGTTGCCGAATCGATGTCAAAGGTAAAACTTGAAATACCCGGGATAAAGATTGAAGGATTTGCCGGCAAACCGGAACATTCCCGGCCAAACCGCAGCGGGCAGCTTTTCTTTGTAAATGGCAGAAGAATCATCAACCGCACCCTCACCCACGCCTTTGAAATGCCGTTTGATGGTCATTTAGAACCGAAACGATTCCCCGTCGGGGTAATCCGCATTTACATGGATCCCGAGTTAGTCGATGTGAACGTTCACCCGGCAAAGGCGGAAGTGCGGTTTCATCGTGACGGCGAGATGCATTCCGCGGTGCATAAAGCAGTCAAAAACGCGATGACTGACGTTAATATGGCAAAGACGCTGTCAACATGGCAGCCAAGCCCGGACTCGTTTCGCAGGAATACTGATAACGAACTGCCGGCAATCACCACAACAAACGAATTACCGCATCTTAACGTCATGCCATCAAACATTCGCCAGATGCCGACAGCAGAAAGTCATCCTACCCCTGCCGCCCCATCCCATATCACCGGTATCCGCGCCATCGGCCAGTTGCATAACGCATATCTGCTGGCAGAAGGCAGAGACGGTTTGCTGATTATCAACCAGCACCGCGCCCATGAAAGAATAATTTTTGATAAAATGCTGGCAAATTATTCCAATGTTGACTCGCAATTGTTGTTAATGCCGCAAAATATTCATTTCGACCATACCGAACTATCAATCATTCTGGAAAAACTGGAGTCTTTTCTCAGTTGCGGTTACGACCTGCAGCCGTTAAGCGGACAAAGCATCATGGTACGCGCCGTGCCGGCTATCCTGTCGACCCGCGACGCCGAAGGTACTCTGCGCGAAATTATTGCCGACCTGTGCGGAATCAACCATATCGCGTCATACGCGGAAGATAACAACATCGAAAAATCAATCATGGAAGCCCGCCGAAAATTCATCGCTATAATCGCCTGTCACGGCGCCCTGAAAGCCGGAAAGTTCCTGACGCCAACAGAACAGCAAAACCTGATAGACGGCCTTCAGGAGTCATCCTCGCCCACTATATGCCCCCACGGCGACCCCATAATGATGACTATCAGCAGTTATGAGTTGAATAAACGGTTTTACAGGTAGATTTTTTGTCTGAACCACGGATTGAGAGGATCAAAAGAATTAGGTGGATTATTATTGTCTACTTACCCACAATTTACAACTATAGCAAAATCCATCAAATCCCAAAAATCCTCTCAATCCGTTGTTCAGACAAAAGTTCATAACAAAAAAAAGCCGCACCCACTTTCACAGGTGCGGCTTTCATCTCTTTTAATTTATTAATTTGCTTTTGGTTTTCCGGTTGGCTTTGTTGTTCCAGGTTTAACCGTCTTATTAACTGGTTTATCCTTATCCATTTCTTTGCCAATTTCTGTTACAGCATTGATAATATAATCAACTTGATCCAGCGGATAAATTACTACTGTGTGGTCGTCGCCGCCAGTTATTTCGTCGTAGCCAACGATATTCTTTTTCGGTACTGCTACCTTAGTTAATACCTTCAGGATTTTATCTTTATCGGTACCGGGAACAAATGTCTTTATGGCAGCCTTTACTGCACCAGGCATTGAGATGTAGGCTAAATTGCGAACTCCGGTTGCCGGCAGTTGCGCCATCATGCCTACATAACTTCCTGATGTTGTGAAGGTGGTTTTTGCGTCGATTCCCTTCAACATTGCTTCTAAAGTCGGCAGCGAGTTTTTGCCGACGGTAACAATCATCTTGTTATTGACGTATGCAACGCGCATTTCAATATTTGCCATATCCGGTGCGGGTTTGCCGGTCATTTCAGTTTCCTGGCTGGAACCTTTAACAACTAATCTGAACAGGTCGCTGGTTATGCCGTTAACCTTGGCAGCGTCTTTGCGATTGTATAACTTAACGTCATTTGCAACTACACCATTCATAATGCCGCCGATGAACGCGGGGAATGCATTTACAATAGCAGTCATCGCATCGCGTGCGCCGGTTTCGCTTTTAACGTCATATACCATAACCATTGATGAAGTTGAAGTTGCGGTATCACCTGGCAATGTGAAACCACATGCCCCACCCTTGGCAGTCTGGTCTTGCAGGCTTTTCACTGCTTTAATTAAACCAGTAGATTTTGCCGGAGTTCCAGAAGCGGCAATTGTTTTCAACAATACATTAACGATTTCATTGCTTGATGGATAGCCTTCACCCATGCCAATCTCTGTTGATGCCATCGCCATATCTGCCGGCATCATTGCCAATGCTTCATTCGCGGCATCCGGTGATGTTGGCGCTTTCAGGGTAGCGTCTAATTTGCCGCCGACAATTGGGGTGATGAATGTCTCCATCATAATATTATCATTCACAACGCCAATTCCAGAATCTGATGATTTAATTTCTTTCATCATTTGTTTTTCAAAATCAAGAAACGGGGTGATAAATGGCATTACCATCATCGGCATATTTTCCTGAATTGCATCCATGTATTCATCGCCGGGGTTATTAGAATGTGACGCGATAGAACATTTTGATTTGAATGTTACATCAAAATCAATCTTGGTTGCTTTCAGTTTGTCTTTATCAAATGTTACAACGGCGTATTTATCAATCATGGTAAAATTAACAGGTGAATCGGTCAATTCTTTTTTCTTGAACTCATTGAATAGCGTTTCAAATTTAGCCATGTCTGAAATTGGGATGATAATTTTTAATCCATAGACTTTTAGCATTTTTGCGAGTTGTTCTTTTTCATTCTTCTTGACAGGTTTCGCCCCGTCTTCAGTCATCGCGCTAAGTTCGCTCATCTGTTCTGCCATATATTCACGATATGCATCAACATCCATATACATGGCAATATAGATATCGCCGCGAATATCGATACACGCGTTAATAGCAGCATCATTAAGGTGTCTGCGGATTTCTCCGGCTACATCAGAAGGCAATTTGGTGTCTTTGTCATTCTTCTTTTTGATATCAGCAGGCATCGTGTCTATTACACGATCAATCTTCTTTAATAGTGGAGAATATTCATCAATAATCTGCATCGGATTACTGATCTTAATAATCCCGGTTGCTTTCGACAACGTTATTGTATCTTGAGCAACTGAGGTGAGGATAGCCGATATTAAAAGGCATCCTGCTACGAACAAACGTAAATGACTTGTTTTGAACATAAAAGTCCCCTTCTGGTTTAATGTTATATAATCATAATCAATTTTTCAGAAAAAATAAAGATTTTCTGCTGATTTTTTCAGAAAAATACAATTAATCTTTCACATCTTTCAACCGAACTAAATTCCTGCCTTCATGTTTAGCACAATAAAGCATTTCATCGGCTGCAACAATTAAGTCGCGGGGTGAACATTCTGATTTGGGGAACATGGTTGCTACACCTACGCTGACAGTTAATTTGCCAAGCGGTGAATTTGGATGTTCGATATTTAATGCTTCAATAGATGCCCTTACACGTTCTCCTACTGTCTCTGCGCCATGTATGGTAGTACCCGGCAAAATAATAGCAAATTCCTCGCCACCGTACCGCGCCACCATGTCAGTTGATCTTTCAATACATTCTACTGCTGTTTTCGCCACTAATTTTAAAATAGTATCGCCAGCATCATGCCCCAGCATATCATTATAATTCTTAAATTTATCAACATCAATCATGATTAAAGACAAATTGCTGTTATATCGCATTGCACGGAACCATTCACGTGTTAAGAATTCGTCAAAATGACGACGGTTAGATATCCCGGTTAAACCGTCATTAATTGCCTGACCTTCCAATACTTCGTTAATATGCAGTAATTCAGTCATTGTTCTTTTCAGCATTAATTGTGTATGAATACGCGCGGTAACTACCGGAAGTGTGAACGGTTTCATTACATAATCATTTGCGCCGCTCTTTAATGCCTCAACGATTGCTTCACTTTCATCTTTGACAGTTACCATAATAACCGGTAATTGCGGCATGGTATATACGCTGCGAATACATTGCAAAATCTGCAAGCCATTCACCACCGGCATCATATAATCTAACAATACCAGATCAAATTCTTCTTGCTCTAATTTTTCTAATGCTTTCAGTCCGCTTTCCACGCTTACTATTTCAAATCCCAATCGTTTTAAAGAACGTGATAAAAGTTCCCGGTTAGTAATGCTATCATCAACCACTAATATCTTGCCGAATTGTGTTTCAGGCACAACAAACTTTGATGGGGGAATATTTATCCAGAAATGCTCATATTCTTTAATCTGGTCTTCATTACACACATTCTGCGACAACTTTGATTCACAATATGTGCCATTAATTAATTCAACGGCAATTTCCTGCATTACATTCACTGAATCAATGATATTTTTAATATCTTCATAAAATGTGCTGTCAATATTTAACCATCGTGCCGATTGCATCGACTCGCAATATCCTAATATAGCACCCATCGGCATTCGTAATGTATGACGAAAGATAATTCCTATCTCACGCAGTTCTATGGATGGCAGCGACTCTAATTTCATCGGATCGAGTATCTCATAAATCATCAATACCATCTGTTTTCCAAGTATACTGATGCGCTGAGAATCGTGACAAAACCTTTCATCAGCTATATTTGGATCAAATGCTAATAAATCGCTGTAACCTATAATTGCATTGAGATAATTAGAATAATCCTGGCGAATTTGATTCAACCAATCCCGCATGGTTTTAATATCAAATCGTTCACATTCACCATTTGTCATTAATTTTCTCCGTTCAAACTTTAGTCTTTATCATAGAAATAACAGTAGCGGCATCAATTAATAAATTATCTAAAATTTGATCAATTTCAAAATTTAACTTATCATCTGCCGCTTTGATAATTTTAGCAGCATGCCCGGCTAAAGATATCGCACCCACGTTTGCCGCAGCACCTTTCATGGTATGGGCCACAGAATGTATAGATGGGTAATCATATTTATCGATAGCATCTTGTAATAGTTGAAGAAGTTCACGCAATTCTTCTGCAAATATTGCTAAAATCTCATCTGTAGTTTTTTTGTCACCGCCTAAACGCGATGTCAGTTCTGCTCGATTAAAAATTATATCATCTTGCATTTTCTCACCGAATAATAATAAATTATATCAAGATATTATATCTTTTTAAGTGTCAAATTAACAGTTTTCCATACAATATTTACTTATTTTTAATTAATATTTAATCTTTTAAGGATGATTGCTTTTAGAAAGTAAACAATTTATTAAAAGCAATCATCCAATCCATTATTATTTTAGCTTAATAATCGCAACACCTTGTGAGTCTAATGTTAATTTTTCCGCAGTAATTTCACCACTCAACAACTCTATTTTCCCAGCAGGAACATCAACTTCGCGGGTATCAAATCCATGGTTCACCAGGAATAACAACTCTTTGCCGGCACCGGCGCGAATTGTAGCTTCCACACCTGTACCAGGTACAAACATCGGTGAAATTGCTGCATCTTTCATTACTTCACCGGTTATTTTTGCATAAAACCCATCCTCTTTCGCAATAGTTCCCACGTAAAAGGCAGTACCGCTGCCGAATTTATTAACAGTTGCTGCCGCATAATTTTTCATGTGCGGTTCATTATATGCAGCCAATACTGTCGCTCCCGCAGCTTTTACCCAATCACAAAATGATATTGACGTAAACTCACCGGTCAACTCGCCAGCACATTTGTATCCCTCTTCCCAGGTGATTGATTCATATTCTTCAATCTTTATGCCCAGGCAATCTGATAACTTGCCTGGCAATGTGCGGTCATAACATAAACTGGTCGCATCTTTCACCCCGGTTCGAAAACCAGTGACCAGTACTCCGCCAACCTGCACATATCTATTCATTTTATCTGCTATCTCATCCGGCAAGATATACTGCTGCGGTGCAAATACAGCTTTATATTTACTAAAATCCGCGGTCGGATGAATCATATCTACTGAAACACCAGCATCAGTCAAAGCACGATACCAGCGCATCACTTCGTCAGCATAACGGTTTTTACTGAATGCAGGTTGAATACGCAACGCCCAGAGTGAATCATAATCCCATATTATCGCAACATCAGTCTTCACAGTGGTGCCTTGCAGTTCTGCAGTAATCTTGTGCAATTCTTTTGCTGTCTGCGCCGCTTCGCCGTATCTGCGCGCTGGTATCCCGTCGTGACCCAACAGCCCATGCCAGTATTGTTCGCGACCGGCAGTGCAGGTGCGCCAGCGGAACCACACCATGCCGTCTGCGCCATGAGCAACTTGCTGAAACGCAACACTTCTTATTTCACCCGGACGCGGATTGCGTCCCATTTCACCCCAACCGGGAGGTCCGGCGGTTTGTTCCATAATCCAGAAATTCTTGCATTTCACCCCGCGCATTATATCTGCCGCTGCTGACGCGGTATATCTATGTGCATCTGGTTTGCCGTGGACAGGATAATTATCCCAACTTACAAAATCTAAATCGCGTGACAAATCGTAATAATCGACTTCTTCATACATCCCCATAAGGTTATGAGTCACAAACTGGTCTTTGCAGGTATTTCGCAATATCTTTATCTGGTCAGCCTGGAATCTCACATTATGCCAGCTTACGAAACGTTGCCAATCAAGACATAGTCCCGGATTATACGCGCCAATGCTTTCCGGCAAGGTTATTTCTCCCCAGGTGCCATAAGTATGTCCCCAGAAATGTGTCCCCCAGGCGCGGTTGAGTTCATCAAGAGACTGGTATTTTACCCGCAGCCAATCCTGAAATTCTGCGCGGCAACTATTGCAAAAACACGGGTCGCCACCAAACTCATTATCAGTCTGCCAGCCAATTACATTAGGAGTATTTTTAAAATGCTCAGCCATTGCCAGGGTGATTTTTTCTGACAACATGCGGAATGCGCCGGATGTAAAACAATTCTGTTTACGGACACCCCATATTTTTTGCGAACCATTGGGCAGTGTAGCCAGTGTTTCAGGATATTTCCGCGCTACCCATGCCGGCATAGATCCGGTTGGAGTGCCTAAAATTGCGCTGATTCCATATTTCTTTAGAATAGCAAGGGCATCATCCAACCATCCGAATTCATATTTGCCTTCTTCAGGTTCCATCATAACCCAGGCGAACTCTGCCAGACGCACGACATTAAATCCCGCTTCCGACATCAGACGCGCATCAGTTTCCCAACGTTCCGGAGCCCAATGTTCCGGGTAATAATCAACACCTACATACATTTTTCAAACTCCCGTACAAGTTTTGCCAGTTGTAAAAATTGTTCTATACTCACCGTTTCTGCCCGTTGTACCGGCATTATTCCGGCATCTGTCAGCAACTTTTCAACAACAGATTTTTCGCCATCAATCACCGCTGAAGCATTCAACGAGTTCAGAATAGTTTTACGTCGCTGCCCGAATGAAGCCCGCACTATTTTAAAAAACAGTTCCCGGATATCATCAGCAGCCAGCGGTTTTTCGTGCATTAAAAATTCGACAATTGCTGAATCCACCCGCGGCGGCGGCATAAAAGAGTCGCCGGGAACCTTCATGAGTTTATTCACATTCGCGAATGTCTGGGCGAATACTGATAATGAACTATAAACCTTGCTGCCTGGTGGTGAGGATAAACGGTCAACAACTTCAATCTGCAATAAGAAATACATCGCATGAAAGAAGCTGTGATTTTCCAATAAGATTTCAATAATTGGTGAAGTAATATAATATGGCAGATTGCCAACCACAACCCAGCGTTTACCCGCCAGCAATTGCGGCAAATCAACTTTCAGAAAGTCATCATGAACGACAGTAACACTATCAAATTTTCCAACGGTTTCGCGCAATACTCCCATTGCCCGATAATCAATTTCCACTGCTAAAACTTCAAGGCCAGTTTCTGCCAGTTGCCGGGTAACCGTGCCTACTCCCGGTCCAATTTCAAGTATGGGCAGATTATGAGCAGCGGCTTTTTCTACAATCAGGTCAACAGCTTCTTTATTCATCAAAAAATGCTGACCCAGTCCCTTTTTAGTATAAAAGCCATACTTTTTCAAAATAGGCATTAAAACATCGGAATTAGTTAAGTCCATTAATGGCAAGTCGCCTTGTTAGTTATTTTCTTCAACCGGCAATGGCTCACCTAATACACCAAGAAGCCACTTTACTTTGATTTCCCAATGAGAAGCCGCACCGCCTTCGTGACCTGCGAAATACATTTTTATAATTCGAGGCCCGCTTAACCTGTTAAAGACACTGTAAATATTCGTTGGAGGTGCGAAAGAATCCTTTAAACCAGCACTAATCATTACCGGAACTTTTACAGCTGATGCAAAATTGCACGCATCGAAATACAGCATGATATTCAACACTTTAGCGGACATCTCCGGGTTTTCCCTTATATATTTAACAGCTTCAGGATATGGCCAATTATTCTTTACGTTTCCTTTATCATCTTTCATGCCATAGTCGACGACAGAATAGCTCATGACATCCGGGGCAACTGCTTTCACTCTACTATCCAGCGCTGCTAATATTATTGAAATTGCCCCACCGGTACCGACACCGGTGGCGGCTAATCGTGTCCCATCAACTTCAGGTGATTTCGCAAGCACATCCAATGCCTGTAAATATCGTATCACCACTTTCCGCATTCCGAAATCATCTGGAGATGTTGGACTGGTAAACACGCGGGTATTCAATGGTATCTGCTGATTATCCGGCAATTGCCCGGTTGGTTCCAGCATCATGGTCACTAACCCGCAGGCGGCTACCGAAGTATTCGGTTTTGAAGCGCGGGTATATTCACCCTGCAGCATCAATAAACCTGGATATCTGCCCTTTTTACGCGGTATCGCCAGCCAGCCATAACAACTAATCTCGCCGCTTTCCATAACTATTCGGAACACCTGTACAGTTGGTGTGCTATTTTTATCATCAGGGATGCGTCGCAAAGATACATTCTCTGTCTTCGCCGCATCTGATATTTTTTGCCAATAATCATCAAAATCACTGGGACGTGTCACCGGCAACTGTATCTGGTCAGGTTTATAACCTATTACAACCGTAGATGATTTCTCTGACTTTTCTAACGAGATTGAAGATTTAATAGTATAGAAATCCGGCATAGTCAAATCAAAATCAAAATCAAAATCTGATGTCGAATGTGGCGGTACTGTTACTGTCGTTGTCTTTTTATATATCTGTTTATTTTGCGAATTGGTAATAAAATTACTGAGCGGAATCTTCAATTCATCATTTGAATTATTTTTTATAGTCACTGCCACTTTAGTAGCATCATCATTTGCCGCTATCCAGTCCTTACTGCTAAATGTTACCGATAAGTCTGTTAATTTAATTAATGGTGCCGTTAATGGATTTAATACTCGCGGTACCAGGGTTAACGATACTTCCTGGTTTTGAGGAATATTTGAACGTTCATATACCTGCTGACCGGTGTCGAGTTTCCAAATAGTACTGCCGCCAAATATCTCTAACCGTTCGCCTGCAGGCATAATCAAGGCTACATCACCCCAGTTTAAACTCGCTGGAACTGCGGCAATAGATTCCTCTTTAAGATTCATTACATACTGTAAATTTTTCGACCCGACAAAGGTATAGCTTGAAGCATCAGCAGCATTTTGCCGAAGATAAATATTCATAAAACCTTCATTGAAAATGTACTTGATTTTGTAATAATCTGATGATGCTGTGATGGTATTATCATCAGTTTTGATGTCGGTTAAAAATACTGGTGTTCTATCAAAAAATGATGCTAAACCCAGCTTTTCTGAAGTAGTATCGATGAACTCGACATCTTTAATCTTAAATGAGTGCAGGTTTCCATCTGCGCCAATCAAAACATTATAATATGGGGTTGCGACTTTATACCCTCCATCCTGCGCCGTTATTTTTACATCCGGTTCCGGGATGTCTGCCGCAAATGATGATATGGAAAAGATTATAAATAATAAGAAAAACAAATATTTTCGCATTATAATATATGACACAAAACCCGCAAATTAGTTACAATTGCAGGTTTTATCATCAAATTATCTATATGCAAATACAACCTATTCGGCTATTTAACTTCCATTAATTCTATTTCGTTTGACCGAACTTTGATAATTTTCCAACCTTTCAAATGTTTTGCCAATGGACTTTCCTGCCATAGCTCTTTATTTGAGGTTGAATATAAAGTTCCCTTTTCAGCAGCATCTTTCAATGCTTTTTTCACGCCGATATAACGTGGTGCTGATGACGGGCGGTCTACTGTTTTAGGAGCATTGCTGTAATCTGCATAACGCGGATTAAAAGTACGGTCGAATAATATCTCTATTACGAAATTATCAAAATCACTATCAGTACTTGCTACTAATAATCCGGTTTTAATATTACGGATTGCAAAAATTAAACCATCTACCGGTTCACGTTCTGGTGCTACTGCCTGGTCAATAACTTTATATGATTGATGCATATTCGCTGCGCGCATCGTTAAACGCACTTGATCGCCAATGGCTAAACTTTTCATTTTATGTCTCCCGGTCAAAGTTGCGGACATTCCATCTCATCCGGCTTATAATAATACCTTTTTAATATGCCTGTAGTCAATAGAAGGTTGGGCTATCTCATAAGCTATCTTAACGCGCCTGTACGGTTGTGCGATAATATCCTACCCACACCTCTCCCCAACCCTGGTTGTCAGCATAATTGTTAGCAGTGTCATTCATTGCCAGGCGGAAAGTACCATTAACACCAGCCGGAACAATATATGAATACCTGCTGCCAATTGGAAATACATATTTCGCCCGTTCTATTGGGTCGGTATTTGCAATTGCAGGAAGGTCGCCAATCATGCCTACCAGCATACAGTGAGGTTTATTGGGACAAAACATTGTTGGTCTTGAAGTATTGCTTTTATCAAACACATCACCTTCCGGTGAAAACCATAAATATCCATCTTCATTAAATAATGTGCTGTATTCAGCTTTCACACTACCATCTGCGTTTTGGAACCGGGTATCAAGATTTGTTAATGATATTTTGCTTACAAAGTTCCATTTACTATTTGCCAACACCATAATGATATCACCCTGTTTTACATCAATACCGGTATCATACCATTTGTAAATCTGACCAGGAGGAGGCGTACCACCAATATCAGTATCACCAAATTGCCGGTAAAACGAACGAACTATCGGCATATTATCTGCTGTCGCATTACCCAGTGAATCACCCATGGTTTTATTATCCGGCATCTTCCCTTTATCAGGGAACGGAAAAGCAGATTTATTTATTCTCCAGTCAATCGGTGGTAATTTCACCGCACCTACTGCCGGACGACGGTTTGTATAACCAGCATTCGTCAGCGATGGCTTATCTACCCATTCTATTGTCGCTGTTCCGCCAAGGTTTACTATTGGCACCGGAATTGGCTGGTCTGTGCCAGGATTATGAAATCGGCAAAATGTTATTATTGTATCCGGTGAAGCATGCGGGTTCCAAAGCCCGGGAAATAATGCTTTGGGACGATAAGTCTCTGTACCACCGGCAAGCATTTTATCAACTAATTTCAAGTCGCCATTGTTAACGTCCGCACCATACAGGGAATAAGCCGATTTTGGGTCGGGTATTGGGAATGGCATACCATTTACATCAGTTGCAAATCCGTAATAGTTATAATCACGGGCATACGACGAATTGGTACTGTCCCGTCGTGGTGTATAATTTGGTCTAGTTGGGAAATTATCAGGATATGGGTCTTTTTCACACCAGAGATTTTTTGATGTTAAAGAAGGATCATCTAAAGCCAAACCGGTAATTCCACCGGTAGGAATGCCGCGAGCACCGATTGCACCTGGTTCCGGCGGGTATACACCATGATCCTGTTGGTATGACCCAACGCTGCGCGCCAGTATCTGCAGACTCGACAAGCAGGTTGAACGCACAGAACGTTCTGTAGCATTACGGGCGATAGGAAAAATCATGGCAACTAAAACACAGATGAGTGCTATTACCACTAATAACTCTACCAGTGTAAAGCCTTCTTTATTCTCTTTTATAATATCGGTATGCATTTAAGTTATTATTCCATCATTCAATGGCGGCTAATCATTTCAGCTATTTTTCTTCTTTAATTCTGCAACTGCCGCACGAAAAACATCGCCGCGATGTTCCATATTTGTGAACATATCAAAACTTGCGCAGGCAGGCGACATTACTACCGCAGAACCACCAGCTATTTCAAACGCTTTATTCACCGCATCCGGCAGAGTTGCTGACCGGTAAACCGGGAAATTGCTATCTGCTTTTGCTATAGCATCGCTAATCAAATCAGCAGCTTCGCCAATTAAGATAACAGCTTTAGCATATTTTACCACATCCATGCCCAGTTCGGTGAAGTCGGCGATTTTGGCTCTGCCGCCTGCTATCAAAACCGGTTTGTCCGGAGCAAACGCCGCCAGTGCCATACGTACTGCGATCGGCGTCGTTCCTTGTGAATCATTATAAAATGTCACCCCATTAATGGTATCAACTTCTTCCAATCGATTGGCAACACCTTTGAAGTCTGCCAGCACAGCTGCCGCAACTTCAGATACTTTATCTGTTACCAGATTAACTGCGGCTATCGCTTGCAAGATGTTTCCCAGGTTATGCTCACCACGAAGACGAATATCTTTTAGATCAGCAATCTTTTTGACTGAACCGGAAATGCCTGAATAAATGACGCCATCATGAATATACACACCATTTGATATTTCATTTTCCACACTGACAAAAACGCAATGTGCATCGGTAAACTTTAAAATTGACTTCTGTTCCGGTAATGTTTCATGAAGAATTATATAGTCCGATGACAACTGCTGGCGGAACAAATTCATTTTTGCCCGTAAATACAGTTCCATTGAATAATCATACCGATCCAGATGGTCAGGATACAAGTTTGTGAATATTGCAATATGCGGTGCAAAATTTTTCACTGCTTCCAACTGAAACGAACTGACTTCTGCCACTAAAATCGAATCTTTCGGCGCTATTTCCGCTAATTCAATCAGTGGTTTTCCGATATTACCGCCAACATAAGTTTCTATGCCGCATGCTTCCAGCAATAAACCGACCAAAGTGGTAGTAGTGGTTTTTCCTTTAGTGCCGGTAATGGCAATAATTGGTGCTTCTGATATGCGATAGGCTATCTCAATCTCGCTCAATACCGGCACGTCGTGTGCTATTGCACGTCTAATCGGCTCAATTGTCATGGGAACACCGGGACTGGGAATTACCAGGTTAGCATTTTCAATCCCTTTATATGCATCATCACCCAATAGAAAAGTTATCCCCTTGCCTTGCAATTTTCCGACTTCATCTGCTAATATTTCAGGCGATTTACTGTCAGAAATGGTGATATTTGCACCCATTCTACCTAAAACTTCAGCACAGGCGCGACCGGTTCCCTTGGCACCAAGACCGATAATATGAATATTTTTGCCTTCTAATTGTAATTTATTCCCCATTATTCTTCCTTACTTCGCCAGGCAAGTATCACACTTTCCTGCAATTTGCGCGTTAACGCCCTTATGTCTAAATCTCTTGACCCACCCAATGATATACCTGATGTTACCGGAGAAACGGCTTTTTCGATAACTAAACTCTCTGTGCCGTTTTCATCCTTCACATCAATATAATATTTCCCATCTTCAAGAACCATTGATTTCAATTCGCGCTTCGCTATTTTTATCAATGCCTTCATCGCCCAAACTTTTTTCTTACTCTTATCTGCTGCCAATGCTTCTGCCATTTTATCGGCTTCTTCTTTACATTCTTCTTTCCCGCTTAACGAGAATGAATCACCCGGGTCAAACAATGCGCTGCCCGCAAAAGGGTCGGAATGTTGAGCAATCGCTTTTCCTTCCTCGCCATCAAATAACACATTAACCCCGTCAAATCTCACCTGAACACGTTTACCGGCTTCTTTCGGCGCGAATACCGCCGGCATAGGCCCGCTTATCCCGCGCATTTTATCAGCCAGTTCTGCCGGAAAAATCATCCCGCCACCGATTAAATGGACGCCAAATTTTGGCATAAAACTCATGAACTTATTTATTTCAGCAGCTTCAGCATCACGCAATAATTTAATCGTGTCATCTTCCTGCCGTTCAAATACTACCCATTTCTCGCTATCAAACTTATCTGTTAAAAAATATCCGCGCGGTTTTTTATCAATCCATGCTACTGCGTATTTTACCCCCGGCCATACCGGTGCTACAAACTCGCGCAGGGTTGCATCGGCTCTTTTCAGCATATTCATCGCCTGACCGAAATCAATATCTGGTTCAAACATGATTCTCCCCTTTTTTACCGCATTCGATTAATTACTTCTTCAGTTTGTACTCGAACTTCACTATCAGTATTGATTATATCTTCAAGTGTCGGCTTATTGATAATTGTTTGATAAGTATCCAGCATCTTTGCAACAACTCTGGTTATATCCATGAATCCTATTTTACCATTTAAAAATGCTTCAACAGCTATTTCGTTGGCTGCATTCAGGCATGCCGGGCAGTTGCCGCCGATTTCAATGGCGTTCCTCGCTAAATCCGGTGCCGGGAAACGGCTGGTATCCAACTGCTGAAATGTCACCATTCCCAATTCTGCCAGTTTCAGCGGTGCCCAGTTTTTCGCTAATCTTTCAGGATAACCCAAGGCAAATTGTATCGGCGTCAGCATCGTTGGCAATCCCATTTGTGCCAGCATAGTTCCGTCGCAAAACTCCACCAGCGAATGCAGGATGGATTGTGGATGAATTATTATTTCAATGTCATACGCCGGCACTCCAAAAAGCCAGTATGCCTCAATCATCTCTAACCCTTTATTCATCAATGTTGCAGAGTCAATGGTGATTTTCCTGCCCATCTGCCAGGTGGGATGCTGCAATGCCATTTCCGGTGTAACCCGTTCCAATTCAAACAGCGACAAGTGCTTTAATGCCCCACCCGATGCCGTCAGCCATATCTTTGACAAGCTTTTTATACTTTGCCCCATCATACATTGAAAAATCGCGCTGGGTTCGCTATCCACAGGTATTATTGTCGCGGCATTTTCCTTTGCTGTGCGCATGATTATTTCACCGGCAGCCACCAGCGGTTCCTTATTTGCCAATGATACCGTTTTACCAGCGCTCAATGCCGCTATTAATGGGGATAAACCGGCGGCGCCAACCATTGCAGCCATTACAATATCGTCATCGCCGATTGCCGCATTTACTATTTCATCATTTCCCGCAACAGCTTCAATAGCTGTACCTGCCAGCGCTTGTTTTAATCCGTCATACAGCGACTCATCAGCAATAACCGCCTTTTTTGCGCCGACTGAAATAGCTATTTGCGCCAATTCATTCACCGAACGATTTGCAGTAACAGTATTCGCCGCAAACTTGTCAGGATGAGCCAGCACAACCTCAACCGTTTGACGTCCTATTGAACCAGTAGCTCCCAGAATGGTGATTTTTTTCATAAATACCGTCTATTTCACCTCGAAACTGAATACATTTACTTCTTCATTGCCCCAACTGCTGCCGATTTTTAATTTAATACTGTTGAATTTACCACTGGCTTTTATCTTCACCAGGCGCTGATAATTATTTTCTACATCGGCTATTACATTTTCCTTGCCATTTTCATCAATTCCGGTTATCGCAAACGACCTGGTCATCGTTGCCGGCACTTCGCGCTGTGGCGCATCCAGCGGGTAACAGCAAGGCTGGTTATGCTGCCTGCGATCAAGATTGCTGTCAAATACCAGCGAGATTTCTGATATTTCAGTTTCATCAGCAAATGAATACTCTACACAGTCGCCGCTTTTCGCGGTCCAACAATTTGATTCATCACCTTTTGCCCGGTCAAGACCGCTGCGCAGTTTTTCTTTTTCAATGGTTGAATCTGTTATCTTTGCTCTGCTGGTTATTTCACTGATATTACGCAGCAACCCGGGCAGATAACAGTCGTCATTCATCAATTCATTTTGCAGTTCTCTGATAGCCTTTTCATATACACCGCGCGGCGACAAACTGTGTTTTTTTGCGATTGCCGCAGCAGTACCCACCGCCTGTCCCAGGGTTGAACATGTTGCCATTACTCTGCTCGAACTCATGGCGACATGGGTCATGCTGATATTGCGTCCGGCGAACCAGAGATTGTCGATATTTTTTGAATATAGCGTTCGATAAGGGATTCCAAAAGGCGATGGTGCCGGATGAAAAATAGTCGGATGCCCCGGATACCAGAAACCGCCCGGATGATGATCATCCATACTCCAGCCGCCATACGCGACAACATCATCAAATGTTCCGCCGGCGCGCACGTCGTGCTGGTTCATTAAAATATCACCCACACATCGTCGGCTTTCACGTTTGCCGGGCAGGAATCCTATCCATTCCAGCACCCAATTATCCGCACCGTGGTCACCCTGGTTCTTGATGTGGTCCCATATTCCAAATGCTATTTTCAACAACTCATCGCGCAGCATTTCTGTATCATGAATACTGTCGTTAACTCCACCCAATTCAATCCACCAGAAATTATTGCCTTCTGGATTTTTAAACTCATGACCACGATTACTCATTGAATCATGGTCAGGGAACTTCTTTGCCCAGGCTGGCGGAATGAATTTTTGCGGGGTGCTCATTTCGCGTGCCTGAATCAGACAGCTCATGCCCATGGTTTCCCGGTCAGTTATTTCAGGAGCAATATCTTCGTTAAATTCTGCGCGTGCTTCATGACCGATGCGGTATTCAGCGCCAGCAAGATGCGCCAATATGGAATCGCCGGAGCAGTCGGCAAAATACGCCGCTTGTACCGTGTGAGTAGTTTCGGTAGTCAATTGCCACCCAGTGACAGAGATGATTTTATTATCGATAGTCTGCGCGCTATTGCAACTGCAGTTTAATAAAAGGGTAAGGTTTTCTTGGTATCGTGCTTTTTCATACAAAACAGAATCCCAAATCTGCCAGTTTCCACCCGGGTTGCGATACATATTTTCCAGATGAATCTCTTCGATAATTCCTGTCTCGCGGTTTCCCTGCCCGTGCGCACCGCACACCCACATGCGAACCTCGCTGGAAGAGTTGCCACCCGGTATCGGCCTGTCCTGCATCAATGCTACTTTTAACCCGCGACGGGCAGCGGCAATAGCGGCAGACAAACCTGACAGTCCTCCGCCTACTACACAAAAATCAACAACATGAGTAATATTTTTCATAATATAAAAAATTAAACAAAACCCAACAATTTCCTTTATTTTTTATTAGTTACACAGAGATACACTGAGGAGACACAGAGGAAATGAATTAAAAATTGATAATTAAAAATTAAAAATTATATAAAGGCTTTAATCTTTTATTTATGTCAGTTTCCATCATAATTATCAATTTTTAATTATTAATTATTAATTTTTAATTATCTAATACTCGCATTCCTCACGATATACCTTTAGCGCGTATCTATACGCTTCCAGGGTAACTAACGGCGATATGGAATGGTCGGTGTGAAAGAAATATGGGGTGCCTTTTTCTTTCAAAGCCTGCATTTTTGGCCGAATTTCTTCATCCATGGCCTTTTTGTCACCGCTTTCCAAGGCGCGGACATCGATGTTGCCCATGAATGCTATTTTTCCAGGATATTTGGTTGCGAAGTCGATTACGTTGTTACCGCATTTAGCTTCCATTGGCTGCAGACAGTCGAAACCGGCTTCAATTATCGCTTCAACACCGTCAACAATACGACCGCAACTATGAAGCACCACTTTCATTCCACGATTGTGGAAATAGTCTACCAGCCGTTTATGGGAAGGCTGGATTAATTCACGGTACATTGCCGGCGAACAAAACAGGCCATTGCTGTAGCCAAGGTCTTCATATATGAAAGCACTATCTGGTTGCACCCCGGCTTCGGCATACATGTAATCAAGGTGTTTGATGTAAAAATCTGTGTATGTATTGCAAAAATCCTGTATCCACTCCGGCTCAAGCGCAAAGTTTTCAAGCATTGCCACATCGCCAAGTATCCCGCGCAACAGTTCAAATACAAATAAGTTTCCCTGTGATGAATATTTATTCAGCGAACGCGCCTTTAAAATCTCATCTCGCATAGCAGTTGGATTCACCCGAGCTTTGTTGAGTTCCAATAGATTCGGCTTGTAATCCTTTTCCCATTTTTCTATCGATGTGCAATCAAAATCGACATGTTCCGGGGTGCCGGATTTATGTTTCCACCAGCGTAGTGTTGCCCCGTTACGGTTTTTCGTCAATTTCCATTCGTCAGATTCATCAACAGTAACATCTTTCAAATCATATAACGGTGCGCTATCCAACCACCCCGCCACAAACCGAATATCATAATCAAAATATTCACCCGGGTCAGTATTCTCCGGGAACCCTTGTTTCAGCCAGTAATCGGGAATAGTCTCACCCCAATAATGGTCCATCAACCCCATCCGGTCAGGGGTCTTTTGATTCAGTAAAGCAGTCACCCGCTCAAAAGATGTCATCTCAGTTTTCATTAGTAAAACCTCTGGCGGTATTATGAACTTTTAGTGTTGATTCTGCAATAGAAAATCAGAAAAATAACTATTCGTATTTTGCTGGTTTAAATTTTACATCGATTATTAGGATTAAAGAGATTTAATGTTATTTCATCTACAAGAACTACAGTGATCTTTCATTGCGATTTTATCCTTTAAATCCTATTTATCGATGTAAAAATTTAAATATTCAACAGACAAATTCTTTAAAATCGCACGATATTATTGATATTATCGTGCGATATGGGTATAATGAAGTTGAATCAGTGAGTAATAACCTATAAAGGAGGTAATATTCATGTTAATAACAGCTACTGAATTAAAAAGCAATATTGGCAAGTATCTCATACTTGCCGCGACCCACGATATCTATATAACTAAAAATGGAAAGAATATCGCGAAATTAACAAGTGCCACTGCTGATAAAGTTGCCTTGCTTGATAGCCTGGTGGGTATCGTCACAGATGAATCAATCACTATGGATAATATTAAGAAGCAACGTCTGGCAAGAAAATGATGATTTTAATAGACACAAATATTATTCTTGATATTTTTCTAAAACGAGAACCGTTTTTTGAATCATCTTATGAAGTTATCAAACAATCAGCGACAAACAATACCGAATGTATTGTATCCGCAACAGCAATTACTGATATCTATTATCTGCTACGAAAATCATTTAAAGATGATAATAAAGCGAAGGAGATCATAGAACGCTTGCTTCAATTGGTTACCATTGCTGATGTGTTGGCACTGGATATTCAGGTCGCTTTATCTGATTCAATACCAGACTTTGAAGATGCTGTCGTTCATGCAGTCGCATTAAGAAATAAAGTAGATTATATTGTAACCCGCAATATTCAGGATTTTTCCGGTTCATCTGTACCGGTAATAAGTCCTGTAAATTATTTAATGTTATAGATATTACGCAATGACTCCCACCGCTTTATTGCTATTGACATAAAGATAAATAATATGTATACTATCTTTGTAATTTGATATGGTTGAAATACTAACAAATTACTTGGTTCCTTGAAAACTTAATATTTGCCGGCTGTTGGTGTAAAACTCCTTTTGTC
>Ga0194053_10000309_pt1 | contig 37169 bp, 22 predicted proteins | sample SepL228m_MetaG_FD_161684 | JGI IMG/M metagenome (GOLD analysis project Ga0194053, IMG submission 161684) | Anoxic zone freshwater microbial communities from boreal shield lake in IISD Experimental Lakes Area, Ontario, Canada - Sep2016-L227-8m | ecosystem: Environmental > Aquatic > Freshwater >... | reverse complement strand
ATTAAATATAGAATACTTTTATGGTGCGTAAAGCTGAATTTCATCAATGATCAATCCACTGTTCGTGGTGGGATTGTTGCCCAGCGTGTTATCACCGTACAGGCGAACGCCGGTGATGGCGCGGTTGGCCAGGTAACACCAGTAATAGTCTTTGGCATTCTGATTTGCTGTACCGACATCGTCCCAGGTGCCGCCGGTGGAGTATTGCAATTGCACATGGTAGTTCGACCATCGGTAGGACGTACCATTGCTCTCCCCTGATGTCACCCGCATCCCTTTTACTTTGGTCGGGGTCGTGAAGGTAATGCCGACGTAATTGGCGGTGGCAGCGGAATCCGCGCGCCAGCGGTCTGCCGCAGTAATACTCCCATCGATAACTTTCGAAGCACCGGAGCTGGTGCTGTTCGAGATCGTGGAAGCAGTACGAGCGATATTCGTGCCGGGGTTATCACACAGCCACTGCGCAGAATTCAAACGCCACCAACTCCGGAGCATGGGCGGATTCGTGCCATTGGCCACAATCGTCCCCCCCGTTGAATTTGAAGGTCGTATCCCACTGAACAGATTTATAATGACGCCAGTACTGTTTGCAACGGTCGTCGCATAATTTGCGACGACGCGTCCCCCCACGGCTATCGTGCCGCTTTGTACGGAATCAGAGTTGACTTCATCGATCATGACCGCGCCGACCGGCTGTGAAGACCAGGTAGCTGTGTAGGATCCCGGGCTGCTGTTAACACAAAAGCAGTCAGTTGTATACGATCCCCCATAAGCTCCGCCATCCTGCGCGGCTAGCGTATATGGGCAAGTACCGAGCATGACAGTATCGGTCATCGGCAACCCACTGAGCAGTGGCGGGCTGGTCAACATGGCAACATGACCGTCGACGAAAGATGCGATGGCAGAGTTAGTGTGCCGAAGGTCGAGGTCAGCGGTCGTATAGATCACTGGTCCGGCAGCAGTTGCCAAAACGACGCCCGATGCTGTGGTCGCGGCGTGGAGAATGGCATCGGCGGTGAGCAGTACCAATGCCGGGTCGTTCAGTGTTCCGACGGCTGCGCCGCCGACCAGGTTACTGTAGGAATAGCCAAGGGGAGTCGCTTTCCCGAGTGTTGGGCAAATCAGTACGCCGGGATCGACTTTAATATCCTGCCACATCGTCGTTGTGGACGGAAAGGTCTCTTCATGATCCTGGATATACATTTGCACAGAAGCAGCAATCTGCCGCTGATTTGATGTACAGGTGGTTTGGCGTGCTTTTTCTCTTGCGCGGGCAAATACCGGGAAGAGAATCGCAGCCAAAATGGCAATAATGGCAATGACGACTAATAACTCAATTAGCGTAAAGCCGCGACGATTAATCTTTTTCTGCATGTTTTTACCTCCAAAGAGTTTTATCTATTTTAAAATAGATAAACTTAACTGTTTATTTTATACTGATTCAACATTTATTCAATAGGTAGACTATTCCAATTTACGCCAATTTAGGGTAAAATATTGCCAATATGACAAACAGAATCGATACATCATATAATCCGCGCATTCATTTTCACGAATTAAATCGTATTTGCATGCGGATTAACCATTACATACCACCTGCCATTCTGCAGGGATATCGCATGACTTTGCCGTTAATTTTTGCAACCTCGCTGGCACCTAATCGCCCGCATTCCCCAATGGAGTTTCTTCAGTATCCTTCAACCTACGGCATGTATCTATGTGTGGAAGGCACCGGTCGTATGATATCACCGGATGAGTGGGAATTGCAGCCTGGCTCGCTGATAATTTGCCCGCCAGATAAAGATTTTCAATGGGTCATTAATTCATCAGGCATGCTGGTATTCTATTTCTTTTTCACCATTGACCCGGCTATTCCGGTTATGAAAAAGTTGCCACGAGCAGTTTGGCCGCATTTTATTCAGGAATTGGCAATTATTGCCGATGAATATCGGCAAAATATACCAGGTTGGTCGGAACGCGCCTCCATACGATGCAGTATCATGCTCTCGCGTGTTTGCACCTTGCTGGGTACTTTAAAACCGGCGACACCATCACCCTACCTTACCCAATTTTTGATTTCTGATGTCGATAGTTATCTGCAGAGCAATTTAGCGATGCCAGTCCGGGTATCAGAAGTAGCAGAACATCTGGGAATAAGCCAGCGTACCCTGATGCGGCATTACCAGCGAATATCCGGCAAAACGGTACATACTCGCATGTTGGAATTGCGCATGGAAAAAGCCTGTTCATTGCTTGGCAGCACCCTGTTGCCATTAATTGATGTTGCTGCTCAAGTAGGTTTTTCCAGCGTCAACTATTTCGGCAAAGCCTTTCATCGCCATATCGGAACTACCCCTTGCGAGTATCGAAATAATGCGTTTAGAGAAAAAAGTAAAATAATTCCTTGACAACTTTTACATTACTTAAGGATAATCTTAATATGAAACTAAGGGATAATATTTATGGTTAACATCGCAACACCTGCACATCATGGCAATAAGTCGGGACGGGTTGATTATTGGGATGCGGTGCGGGGGATAGCGATTTTTTGCGTTATTGTTATCCATGCGATTGGGTCGGCATGGTATTTTGTTAATGACAATAGCGGTGCTGAAAATCTCTATTTCCTGGTTAGCCTGCGTCAGGTTGTCGCTTTTGCCGTACCGGTTTTCCTTTTTATGTCGGGTTATTTCCTGCGGGATGTCGTCATACATGATTTTCCCGACTACATCGCATTTTTGCGCAAGCGTTTAGTCCGTATTCTGGTGCCGTACCTTTTATGGTCGTTTGTCTATATTGGATATACCGCGTTATCTACCTGGGTTTATCCTTCGATTCTGTCGGTATTCACCACATTATTATTAGGCCAGGCAAGCGGGCCGTTCTATTTCATTCTGCTCATTTGTCAGTTTTACATACTTTTGCCGTTATTCCTTTTCTTGCGAAAATCAACGTTTGGTTTTGTCAGTGTGTGTATATTGAATATTCTGGGAATTGTCGCTTTGTATGCATACACATTAATAACCGGCAGTTCGCCGTCATTAGTCTGTTATGGCGTGCCTTTCTTTATGTGGATGATATATTTTATGATTGGTATAAATGCAAACAAGATATATACCTATTTGCGAACCCCGGCAATTGTGATAACACTGGTGATTACGCTAATAATCGCCGTTATAGAAAGCCTGTACCTGATGCATATCAGTGGCGAAAATACCGTATTTGCCACTTCATCTGTCCGGCTTGGTTCAATGTTATATACAATCCCAATCATTTTGCTGGTGTTGAAATTAAGTAAATCCAGGTGGTCGATACCAGGAAAACTCGTCCACCTGGGACATTATTCCTTCGGAATATATTTCATCCACATGCTGATACTGACATTCACATCACAATTTATCACAACCGTCCCCTTCATAACCGCTCATCCTATGTTGTATTCAATAATACTTACCATCTTAACGACAGTATCATGCTACGCAATAGGTACAGTAATCAACCGCCTACTGCCGCGTAATTTTACGAAATTGTACTTGGGGTTTGGAGCGTAAAGGGTGTTAGGTTGTAAGGCATTAGTCAGTTAGCAATCAAATTCGAACAAAAAAAGCCATGATTTTGAATAGAAAATTTCACATCGTTGAAGACCATCTCTCGCCCCTCTTTGGCAAGGCTGTGCTTTATACACATTTTTGTAATTGTATTTTATATTTTCAAGAAAAACTCACATATTAACAACATACAAGAAAAAAGTCACAAAATAGATATTACGATCCCAGAGTGGGTCGGATGTAAAGTGGTAGTAACAATATTTTTATCAAATGAAAAAATGCTGGTAATTACATCCGACCCACTCTGGGGTCGATTAGCTCCTGTTAGTTTCAATTCTATAAACATACGACCCCATCCGTTTAGGCGAAGATAAATTGATAAAATGTGTATAAGGGTAAGGGCGTTGCCGTGGGCTATGGAATTGTGTTACTAATAAAATTAACGGGAGATATGTAGATACTATGCAATTCCATTACCTCGAAATTTAGCATATCAAACGAAATTTTTGTAAAATTTGCAAAAGGATGAGATTAATAATATAGGTTGTAAAAGAACATGCTGTTTTATTACTGTTTGAATACCTATATGTCAATTTTGCAACAGATTTACCACTTTGTAAAAAAAATCACAAATATTTATGAAATTTTTCACAAAGTTATTGTTTATTGCCTGTCAATAAGTTATCATTAACTAATGGCATCGAATTGCTATCATTTAAACTGGTTATAACCGGGGGTTTTTCTTATGGGTACTCAGGTATCGCAATGTAAATGTTGCGAAGAGACTGAAGAGGCTAAACTGGCGCGAATCGGCGAAATTATCGACGAATTTAAAGACAGTGAAGGCAGCCTTATTCAGGTTTTGCACTTAGTGCAGGGTGTATACGGCTATCTGCCGTTAGATATCCAACAATTAATCGCTGACCGGATGGATATTCCTCTATCTGAAGTCAATGGCGTTACGACGTTTTATTCGTTTTTCTCTACTCAACCGCGGGGTGAATATACCATTCGCGTTTGCCTGGGAACTGCATGTTATGTGCGCGGCAGCGCGAAGATTTTGAAGCGTCTTACCGAGATGCTGGGTGTTGAAGTTGGCGGTACCACCGCTGACAAGAAGTTCACCCTGGAAGTTATGCGCTGTCTGGGCGCGTGTGGATTGGCACCGGCGATGATGATTAATGATGAAGTCATTGCCCAGGTTAATCCGCAGAAGTTGAATGGCATCCTGGAAAAATGCGACTGGAGAAAGAGCTGATTATGACTACTGTTACTAAAAATATTACCTCTCTCGCTGATTTAGATGCTATCAAATCATGCTATCAGTCAGAGGAAAAATCTAAAAAGTTTCAATTATTAGTATGTGCTGGTGCCGGTTGTATTTCGTCTGGCTGTCATGCTGTACGCGATTCCCTGTTAAAATCTCTTGAAGCCGCCGGTCTTTCAGACAAGGTAGTTATTCACGAAACCGGGTGTATCGGCACCTGCGACCTGGGTCCATCCCTGGTAGTGCAGCCGGATGACGTTTTTTACATAAAGCTGAAACCGGAAGATATGCCGAAAATCGTAAACCAGCATCTGGTGAATGGCAAAGTTATCGATTCACTCTGTTATTTAAATCGCAAAACAGATGAAAAAGTAACCCATCTTGCAGATATTGAATTTTTCAAACGTCAGGTACGTCTGGTAACCGCACGCTGCGGCAGTATGCCTTATGATAGTATTAATGCATACATCGCATCTGACGGATATTATGGGCTGGCTAAATCACTGCTGCAAATGTCGCAGATGGATGTGATTACAGAAATGAAAAAATCAGGATTGCGTGGTCGCGGCGGCGGCGGTTTCCCCACTGGAATTAAATGGGAAGCTGGCTACAAGGCTGTTGGCGACGAAAAAGTAGTTGTTTGCAATGGCGACGAAGGCGACCCGGGCGCATTTATGGATCGTTCGCTGATGGAAGGCGACCCCCATGCGGTAATTGAAGGCATGCTGATATGCGGTTACGCCATCGGCGCGAATATGGGCTATATTTACGTCCGCGCTGAATACCCAACCGCCATTGAGCGCATGCAGGAAGCGATAAAACAGGCACACGAATATGGTTTATTGGGTAAAAGCGTAATGGGAACCAGTTTCGCGTTTGATATTCAAATCCGCATCGGTGCCGGCGCATTTGTCTGCGGTGAAGAAACCGCGCTGATGGCGTCCATCGAAGGCCATCGCGGAGAACCGCGCCAGAAACCGCCATTCCCGTTTGAACGTGGCGTATTTGGCAAACCGACTATCATCAATAATGTTGAAACCCTCGCGAATGTGCCGTTGATAATCAATAAATCCGCCGACTGGTTCGCTGGTTACGGCACCCCCAACAGCAAAGGAACGAAAGTATTCGCGCTGGCTGGCGACGTGGTAAATACTGGTATCGTCGAAGTTCCCATGGGTACCACCCTTGGTGAAATTATCTTTGACATCGGCGGCGGCATGCAAAACGGCAAAGAGTTTAAAGCTGCCCAGACCGGCGGTCCCAGTGGCGGGTGTTTGACGAAAGAACATCTCAATACTCCGGTTGATTATGACTCTCTTGTGAAATTGGGTACAATCATGGGTTCCGGCGGATTAATCGCCATGGACGAAGATACCTGTATGGTAGACGTTGCCCGGTTCTTCATGGACTTCGTACAGGACGAATCCTGCGGCAAATGCGTACCATGTCGTATAGGAACCAAGCGAATGCTGGAGATTCTTGAACGAATCACCCAGGGTAAAGGCCGACCAGGCGATATTGAATTGTTGAGAGAACTGGCTGTTACTACCAAAGAAACCGCAACCTGCGGACTTGGACAAACGGCAGGCAATCCGGTATTAAGCACACTGCGTTATTTCCTTGATGAGTTTGAAGAGCATATTAAACATAACTATTGCCGCGGCGGTATTTGCGCAGAAATGTTCATCTCGCCTTGCCAGAACGCTTGTCCTGCTGGTGTTAATGTCCCTGGTTATGTGGCGCTTATCGCTGCTGGCCGACCACGCGACGCCTATAACTTGATTCGCAAAGACAACCCGTTCCCGGCGATTTGCGGCCGCGTTTGCACTCACCCATGCGAGAGCAAATGCCGGCGCGCCCAGGTTGACGAATCATTGGCAATCTGCGACTTGAAGCGTTATGCGTCAGACTTTGTATTCAGCAATGACGAACCATACATGGACCTGGTATTCCCGAAAAAAGATGAGTCTATCGGCATCATTGGCGCCGGGCCATCCGGCCTTACCTGCGCATATTATCTGGCGCGGTTGGGTTACGGGGTGACGGTTTATGAAATGCAGCCAATCGCCGGCGGCATGCTGGCTTACGGTATTCCTGAATATCGGCTGCCAAATGATATCCTGGAAAAAGAGATACGCCTGATCGAACAGGTTGGCGTAGAAATTAAGCTGGGTGTTGAAGTCGGCAAAGATATCCTGTTCAGCGAAATGCGTCATAAGCACAACGCCATTTATGTAGCTACCGGAACCCAGTTCCCCAATAAAGTTGGCGTACCGGGTGAAGAACTTGCTGGCGTATACCATGGCCTTGATTTCCTGCGCGATGTAGCATTGGGCAAACCGGTAACAGTGGGCAAAAATGTTGTCGTCATCGGCGGCGGAAGCACAGCGTTTGATGCGGCGCGAACCGCACTGCGCAAAGGTGCCGAATCCGTGACGGTCATTTATCGCCGCACTATCGAAGATATGCCGGCAGACCAGCGTGAAATTGATGAAGCGATTGAAGAAGGTGTAGAAGTCCGCGAGTTGTTGGCTCCTGTTGCAATTGTTGGCGATAAACATGTCACCGGCATTCGCTGCATAGCCATGGAATTGCGCGGATTTGACAGTGCCGGCCGCCGCAAGCCGTATCCAGTAGAAGGTTTTGAAGTGGTTATCGCTGCCGATATGGTTATTCCTGCGGTCAGCCAGCATTCCGACCTGCCATTCATCAGCAAAGATGATATCGAAGTCAGTCAATGGGGAACCCTGGTTACCGACCCGGAAACCATGATGACATCAATTGATGGCGTATTCGCTGGCGGCGATGTTATCCGCGGCCCGGATATCGTCATCACCGCTATTGCTGATGGCAAAAAGACGGCATCCGCAATCAGCAGCTACCTGGGTGGCACCGGTGAATTGAATACCGGCGAAGATATTGAAATACCGATGCCGGAAGCGGAAGAAGAAGTTATGGAACACGAACGATTTGAGATGCGATATGTCGATCCTGAACAGCGTGTGAAAAACTTTGACGAAGTCGTTGTCGGTTTCCATCGCTTGAATGCGATTGCGGAAGCAATGCGCTGTCTGCGCTGCGATCGCCGCTGCTGATAATAACGGCGGAAAAGTTGTTAAACTTTTCCGCCTGATATGAATATAAAGGTAATAAAAAAATGGCAACAATTAATTTGACGATAAATGGAAAAGCGTGTTGTGCTGATAGCGGCCTTTCTATATTGGAAGCGGCAAAACAGAACAATATTAAAATTCCAAATTTCTGTTATCTCGAAGGCATTCACCAGATTGGTGCTTGCCGGGTATGCGTAGTAGAAATCGAAGGCGCACGCACTCTGCAGGCATCATGCCTGGTAGAAATTAAAGAAGGCATGGTAGTGCGAACTAATACAGAAAAGGTTCGCAAAGCCCGTAAAGTTCTTTATGAATTGATGCTTTCCGACCATCCGCGCAACTGCCTTAGTTGCTCGCGCAACCAGAAATGCGAGTTCCAGGAGTTAGGCGAACTGATTCAAATAGATGAATCTCGTTTTGCAGATTGCGAACCAATACAGCGTCCGCCGGATTTATCCACCCCGTCTATCGTTCGCGATATGACGAAGTGCATCCTTTGCCGCCGCTGCATCACTATATGCAATCAAATCCAGGGTGTAGGCGTTCTTAATGTCTCTCATCGCGGCATTAAAACCACCGTTGGTCCCGCCGCCGACCTTGCGTTGGGCAGTGTTAATTGCGCATTATGCGGTCAATGCACTGCCGTTTGTCCGGTAGGCGCACTTACCGAGGCAGACGCAACCGCCGCGGTTTGGAACGCTTTGCAAGACCCGACCAAGCGGGTAATCGTTCAGACTGCGCCGGCAATCCGCGCGGCACTGGGTGAAGAGTTCGGTTACGAACCCGGAACACTGGTGACCGGCAAAATGGCGTCGGCATTGCGCGATATGGGCTTTGATGATGTATTTGACACCAACTTCGCCGCTGACCTTACCATTATTGAGGAAGGCAACGAGTTCCTCCAGCGCGTCACCGCGGCCCTTACCGGTGGTAAAGCGGTACTTCCAATGATTACATCCTGCTCGCCAGGTTGGATTAAATATGTCGAACATGAATTTCCGCAGCAGCTTGATCATTTGTCCAGTTGCAAATCCCCGCACATGATGCTGGGCGCGTTGGCGAAAACATTTTACGCGGATAAAATCGGCGTACCAGCGAAAGATATTTTTGTGGTATCCGTTATGCCATGTACCGCGAAAAAGTTTGAAATAACCCGCGAAGAGATGTTTGTTGACGGTTTGCCAAATGTCGATGCCGTACTTACCACCCGTGAGTTGGCGCGCATGATTAAGGAATCCGGCATTGATTTCTGTTCGCTGGAAGATGGAACTTTTGACAACCCGCTTGGTTATTCCACCGGCGCTGCTGATATTTTCGCTGCTCCCGGCGGCGTAATGGAAGCGGCTTTGCGTACCGTATACGAAGTAGTTACCGGCCGCGAGATTCCGTTCACTCACATTGACGTTACTCCGGTACGTGGTCTTGCCCAGGTGAAAGAAGCGGCGATAACCATCGAAGATGCCTTGCCAGCCTTCGCTTTCCTGAATGGCGTCACCGTAAGAGTTGCCACCACCAGCGGTCTGGTTGGCGCGAAAAAGCTGATGCGCCAGATAGCCGATGGCACCTCGCCATATCATTTCATTGAAGTAATGGGATGCCCCAGTGGTTGTATCAGCGGTGGCGGTCAGCCTCGTCTGACCAATAACAAAATCCGTCAGGCGCGCATGAAAGCCATTTACGCGGAAGATTCTGGCAAAGAAAAACGCAAATCCCATGAAAACCCGTTTATAACCCAGCTATACACCGATTTTCTGGAAAAACCCCTGGGCCATAAATCCCACGAACTGCTGCACACCCACTACGTAAAACGCGGCAGAAATAACGAATGCCTGGAGAAAAAGTGTAAAGAGTAAAGTGTAAAAAAGTAAATAATCCGCATGTAGAGACGCAAGATTTTGCGTCTCTACGTTTTAATCACCCCAATTTTACAGTAGTAAAATACGGAGCGCCGGCTTCCAGCTGGCGCTCCGTGATTATAATGCTATCGGTATTATTTCCAGGATATTTTGATTAAATCTCTTCATTGCAATTATTAATCATCATCTACTATCAAAAAAATCCATATTTTCTATTTTTACTTATGGACAAAACTATTTATGGCTGATAGAATAAATAATATGAATAATTTGCTATTTCATATAACGAGGAGGTGTCAATAATGACCGCATTACATTCTGTTAATGAGCAGACGCTGGAGATATTTCGTCGCCATCGTTTACTGCCCTCGGAAACTGTCACCTCTTTATTGCAACGCGCCACAGCAGCAGACCAATGGATGGGGGGAATGGCTATACGCGACGGGCTTATTTCAGAAAATGAGCTGGTTGGCGCGCTGGTGCATGATCTGCACTTGCCGCGTATTGATTTGTCGCAGTATCATCCCGATATGCAGACGATATCCTGTTTTGATATAGAAACCTGTTTGCAGTATATGGTATTGCCCATAAGCTACCATAATAATGTATTTCATTACGCCGCCGCCAACCCGATTGACCAGACATTTCAACAGGAGTTGCCAGAACATTTCGCTAAGGCGATAACTGTTTCCGTCGCCCCGCTTAAAGAATTGCATGATACTATCAATAAATGGTATGACGCCTTGGGAAAAGGCGCCGATGATGAAGAGTTTTCCTGTATTCCGACTGATATAGAACCGGAGTCTGAAGCAGCAATAAAAGCTGCTGGTACAAATGAAGCACAAAATAGCTACGTATTAACTTTTAACGAATTATTGCAGCATGCAATAGAGAAAAATGCATCAGACATTCATCTTACCGTAGGCTCCTCACCCCTGATACGCATTGATGGAGAATTGCAGCGATTGGCATTTCCTAAAATTACCCAGATAGATATGCAGGGATTCCTTGATGTCATACTAACTAAAGCACAACGTGCGGAGTTTGATATTACTCATGAGCTGGATCTATCTTATAGCTTACCGAGTTATGCGCGTTTTCGTATGAATATCTTCACCCAACGCGGTTCTCTGGGGGCAGTTCTTCGCGTCATTTCATCAACTATTCCTACCCTGGACTCGCTTGGCATGCCAAACATATTGCGCGAGCTAACTAAACGCAAACGCGGTTTAGTTCTAATAACCGGTCCTTCGGGTGCAGGAAAATCCACTACCGTTGCGGCGTTGATTAATGAAATTAACATGACGCGCAGTGTGCATGTGATGACTATTGAGGACCCGGTGGAATACCTGCATCGCCATAAACAGAGTGAAATTAACCAGCGGGAAGTTGGCACCGATACCGGCAGTTTTGCAGAGGCCCTGCGTCATGTTCAACGGCAGGACCCGGATGTTATATTCATCGGCGAAATGCGCGACATTGAAACTATCACCATCGCTTTAACAGCGGCAGAAATCGGTCATCTGGTCTTTTCTACCCTGCATACCAATAGCGCGGTGAAAACTATCGACCGCATTATCGACGTTTTCCCACCTTATCAACAGGAGCAGATACGCTCATTAGTGGCAAATGTTCTGGAAGGCGTGGTTACCCAATGCCTGTTGCCTAATATCGATGGCAAGGGACGCAGTTGCGCGCAGGAAATCTTGCTGATGACAGATGCCATGCGCAATATGATTCGTGAAAGTAAAACGCATTTGCTTCACAACGCCATTCAGTCCGGTACTCACCAGGGAATGCAAACAATGGACCAGGCACTGAAAATGCTGGTACAGCAACATAAAATATCCATGCAAGATGCTGAACTTTACGCCGCCAACCCGGAAGACCTTCAGGTACTGATGAAAGAGAAATGAGAAAAGAAGAGAGAAGAGTGAAGAGAGAAGAGTGAAATTACGAATTACGAATCATTAATGTCTTCCATTAATTGTTAATTGTTAATTGTTAATTGTTAATTGTCAATTTCGACTCTTCATTTCTCTTCTTCATAATAATCTGGATATTCTTTTTTTACACATTCGGGACAGATGCCGTGGCTGAACTTCGCGTGGGTTCTGTCGCGGATATAAACTTCCATTTGTCTCCAATTGCCTACGTCGTCGCGTATTTTTTTACAACAGGAACAGATGGGTAGTATGCCGCGCAAGGTGCGGATATCGTCAAAGGCGATTCGCAGTTCTTCTTCGGTTTTCTTGAGATTATTGTTGCTGATGGTCAAATCCTTCAGCAATCTGGCATAACGAACAGCGGCCAGTGTGACAATTAGTAACAGCAGAATGACTGCACCTAAAATTTCATAAAGCCATCTTAAATCTGGCGGTGCGGGATAAGGGTCGTAAAGAAAACCTTTTATATTGAAATTTCGCTTTAACATTCCCATATCAGCATAAACCTCAATGATATTGCGCCAGCGGCCGGGGTTCATGTGGCCGATTTCCACCATTTTTGTTTGCAGCAGCGATTCCATTTGTTTAGCTTCAAATCTCAGGTCATCAACATCACGATGCTTGCTGTATTGGTGTGAAATTAGTTGTATCAACTCTTCCTGGTGACTCATTGCATATTCCCAGCCTTTAAGGCTGGCTGCCCGGAATTTTCTTACTACTTCGGGATTTCTTTTAATCATCGAATCCATGGTGAAAAGATTGTCGCTGTAAAAATCAATTCCATCTGCCCGTGGTGAGAATAAAAGATAGTCGCGCTTTGCTTTATCTGCAACAAAAGGTTCTGTAGTGACATAAACAGACATAGCATCAACTTTTCCTGACAGCAAATCGTGAACATCAAATGAATGTGGCAATTGCTTGATATTTGCCAGTGGTATTCCTTCATATTTGAGATATGCATGGAGTTCAGCAGAGTCAGGTTCGAGCATAACTTTGGCACCAGCAAGGTCATGAATAGTTTGCAAACCTTCTTTTTTAAGTACCATGAATGCCAGTGGCGAATGTTGGAAAATTGATGCCAGCACTACTACAGGAACACCTTTTTCGCGCAATAACAGCAAGTCAGTAGCGCCAATACCAAAATCGGCTTTACCCTGTACAACTTGCTGAACAGGATCAATTCCCGGTGTTGCCGGAATTATTTCAACATTTAACCCCGCGTCGCGATAATAGCCTTGCGCTTGTGCCGCGTAATATCCGGCAAATTGAAACTGGTGCCGCCATTTAAGCTGCAGGCGGACATTATCAACACCAAAAGCAGAAATAGGGAGCAATATTAACAGAAATATTATCCATATTATCAAAAGATGCAATGTTTGCGTATATTTATGATTATTAAAAGTTTTCAAACTCATTACTACATTATACCATAATTTACACAAATAAAAACTTGATTTATTTCAATATTAGACAAATGAAAATCTTATTCCACATGAGGAAGTACGATATTTACATAAAAAATGCCCATCCAGAATAAATTCAGGACGGGCATTTTTTATGATTTTAATTTTTATCATATAAAAACAAAGAAAATCAATAAATAAAGGGGATTTTTGAAAAAATACATTAAAAAGGCTTTGCAAAACCCGATGGGACAGACACCGTCATGGCTTCGCCACTCGGTGTCAGTCCCTGATTTACACTCGAAAAAACGTTAAATAACAATCTACAATTTAGAAAAACAGGTTTTGCAATATCCTGTATTAGGTAACTTATATTTCTATTTTTTTACTCGGTGTCTTCTTCAGTGCCTGGTTTTACCGGTTTCATCTGCGGGAACAGAATGACGTCGCGGATACTCGGTGAATCGGTTATCAGCATTATCATGCGGTCGATGCCGATGCCCAGTCCGCCGGTGGGGGGCATGCCATGTTCCAGTGCCCGGATGTAGTCGTCATCAAAAGGATGTGCTTCATCATTGCCGGCGTCTTTTTCTTTTAGCTGTTCTTCAAATCTGCCGCGCTGGTCGATAGGGTCGTTCAACTCGCTGAATGCGTTGCCCATCTCGCGACCGCACATGAATATTTCAAATCTTTCTGTCAGTTCAGGGTCTTCCCGTTTTCGCTTTGCCAGTGGTGAAATAGCGGTGGGGAAGTCGGTGATGAAAGTCGGCTGCATCAGGCGTTTTTCCACGAACTCTTCAAACAGATTGTTAACCAATGTGCTTAAAGTCGCGCGACTGTCGACGTGAACGCCTTTTTCGCGGCAAACTTCGGCGGCTGATTCAAACTCAAATAGCTTGCTGGTATCTATTCCGCCATACTCCGCCAGCGAATCAAACAGGGTGATGCGTTTCCATGGGGTGCTAAGGTCGATGACTTCGCCGTTGTAGCTTATTTGCAGACTGCCGCGGGTTGCCAAGGCGACGGCGGCAAAGATATCTTCAGTCAACCGCATCATATCTTCGTAATTCGCATAGGCTTCGTAAACCTCAATCATGGTAAATTCAGGATTGTGCTTAGTGCTCATCCCTTCATTGCGAAAATTGCGGTTGATTTCGTAAACTTTCTCCATGCCGCCGACTATCAGCCTTTTAAGGTATAACTCGGGGGCGATGCGCAGGTACAGGTCCATATCCAGGGCGTTGTGATGGGTGATGAACGGACGTGCTGCCGCACCGCCGGGAATAGCCTGCATCATCGGGGTTTCTACTTCCAGGAATCCGCGGGTGTCCAGCAAGTCGCGGATAACTTTGATTGCCTTGCTGCGAATCATGAACGTTTCGCGCACTTCCGGGTTAACTATAAGGTCTACATAGCGGCGGCGGTAGCGGGTTTCAACATCTTTCAGTCCATGCCATTTCTCCGGCAATGGACGCAGCGATTTTGACAGCACTTCAAATTTTGCCACGTGAATGGATATCTCGCCGGTCTTGGTGGTGAACACATAACCTTCGACACCAACGATGTCGCCAACATCAACGAATTTTAGACGGCCATACAACTCTTCACCCAGATCGTCAAAACGGAAAAATCCCTGAATCTTACCGGCACGATCCTGTATATGGATGAAGGAAACCTTTCCCTGACCGCGGCGCGACATTATTCGACCGGCAATTTTAACCGTTTTATTCTCTAATTCGGCGTAATTATCTATTATCTCTTGCGATAAATGGGTACGTCGATATTCGGTATATTCAAACGGGGGAACTCCCGCGTCATTCAAAGCCTGCAATTTCTCCAAGCGCTGGTCGTATAATTCGCGAGAAATATCATCTGTCATCGTCAAAAACCTCCCAAGGTTATAACCATATAGTGCGCCTATAGCTTACCATTTTTGGTAGATTTAAGAAATAACCTTTTTTTAGTTGACAGTGGATAGTTGACAGTTGACAGTGAGAGGAATGAGAGATATGTGAGGAATGAGAATGTTGATTCATAATTATTAACTGTAAACTGTAAACTGTAAACTGTAAACTGTAAACTGCTATTGACAACTATACGTGTAATATCCATAATTAAAACGTTTAATTAACGCGTATTTGTGGAGAATTATCGTTATGAAGATTTTAAGTGGCTCGCTTGAGAGTTCTATTCTGTCGCCATTGGGTCATGGGACAATAGTTGTTGAGAATGCACAAGCAGTTCGCGTACAAATATCTGATGCTTTGCGGCGAGTTTATGTTGATTGCGCGATTCCTGTTGATGGTAAAGTCGCTTTTACCGCGCGCGGCACCGCCTGCAATCATTTTGTGACTGCTTTTAATATTGATGGTATAGAAGTAGAATCAGCGACATTTGTCCTGCAGGCGAAAACCCGGATGAGTTGCGATAATGGCAAATATGCTGAATTAGCGCATCGCATTGAAATGCTGTTGCAGCAAGATGAATGTTTATGGCATCCTATCATCAATAACCAGCAATATTTTATGCTGGTATGTTGGGGACGCGACCATGTGCATACCTTGAAAGCGCAGAAATATTTTCAGACTGATGTTAAATCCGGCATGGAATACTGGCTGGAAACCCAGGAAGAAAACGGCATGCTGTGGGATACTATTTACAGAAACCAGGAAGAAGTTCCCACCTGGTTTGGCGAGGCACTGGGAGATGGATATTACCGTTATGATGATGGTATGAAATATATCGTTCGCCGCATCCCGGTAGAGGCTGATTGCGAATTTTTATATACCGAAGGCGTCTGGTATACTTGGAAAGCTACCGGCGATGATGGATGGATGGCGAAACAGTTGCCGGTGCTGGAACGGGCATTGAAATACAATAATTCCGACCCGACCCGCTGGAGCGAAAAGTTTGGATTGGTGCGCCGTTCCATGTGCATGGATTCCTGGGATTTCGTTAATCCGCTTTTCTGCAACGGCGATCATCGCTGCATCAATCCCGGCGACCCGCAATTCCTTTTCCATTCCGACAACTCCGGGTTATACTCGTCCTATTGGCGCATGGCCGAGATGCATGATGCGCTGGGAAATGCCAAACGCGCCGACGAATTGCGCTCCGAAGGCGAAGAGTTGCGCCAGCGTGCCAATGATAAACTATTTTTTGAAACCAATTACGGCCACATGATACCGGAAGAACTGCCGGAAGAGGAATTTTATGCGAAGGTTGGCGATGAACGCAAACGCATGAGCCTTTCCACCGGTTATACCATCAACCGAAAATTGCCAACCCACGATATGGCGGTGGCAATTATCAATGAATACCAGAAACGCGGCAAGGAGAAGATTAACGAAAGCTTTGCCGAATGGTGGACTATGGACCCGCCGTACCAGGATGATCAATGGCCAGTAGAAGGCACTGGCGGCAGTACTTATGGCGAGTATATGAACGGGGCAATTTGCACCATTATCGCCGGAGAAATTGCCCGGGCAGCCTTTGAACATGGCTGCGAGGAATACGGCACGGATATTTTGGATCGGGTGTGGGAATTATCTGAACGCGACGGCGGTGAATTGTACCAGGCTTACAAGCGGTTGCCGGAAAACCCGGTATTCCCGGTAGCGAATTTCCAGTCCATTGATATCAGCAAACATCTCAACCGCGGTCTGGAAAACGGCGCACATCCAAACGTAATAGCCTGGACTAATGAAGGTGATAACGACCTGCGCAACCTGCCGGTAGGCAAGCAGAAATTCGGCGCCATCGAATTTAATGTCACCGATCCGAAAATGAATGACGGAAAAAGCATCCTGTATATGCAGGATAATTCAACCGAATTGCCCGCCGGTGTGATAATTGACGTGCCAAACCTTACCGGCAAGAGCCTTTATTTCCTGCAGACACTGCCCAAGCCGTCATCGCCGCATAGCGTAATGGCGATATATGATGTCGTTTATGCCGACAATACCACCGAAAGAATTTATGTACGAATGGGCGATGAAGTCGGTCATTGGTGGGGGCCATCCGGCAAAAATAGAAAAGACAATACCCGAATAGCATGGCGCGGCCCGAACCCGACCTGGAAAGATGTTGGCATTTACATGAATGGTTGGAACAACCCGCACCCGGAAAAACCGATAACCGCCATTCAGATGGTGACTGTCCCCGGCAAGGCAATAATCCTGGCAGCAATCAGCGTCAGCGACCGACCGGTAGAGTTTGAAACCAAAATTCGCAGCCACGGCCTGCCCGACAGTTGGGCACAGGCGGCGGTATATTACGCCATCGCCGAAGGCTTGGCAGGCATCGAAGACACCGGCAAAGCCTTTGACCAGGTAAAGATATCCCCACGCTGGTCTGCCAGTATCGCCAACGAGGCAGATATCACCCTGCACTACCCGGCATCCGGCGGTTACTGCAGCTATAAATACAACAACACCGGCGACGAGATAATTCTCGATGTAACCGGCAGCTTCAAAACCGCCCAAATCCACTGCCTGCTCCCCGCCGACTTCACCTCCAACCAGGTCAAAGTCGATGGCAAGAAGATAGATTTTAAAGTAACCCAAATAGAACAATCCAATTATGTTGATTTTACTCTGAATGGCATTCCGGGTGGTGAGATAGTAATAATGTAAAGGTTTTCAATAGAAAATACACCTAAAAAATTCAGTCACAGTTTGGAACTGGGCGGGAGCCCGGCTATCCCTGTATAAATAGGAATAATTGGCAGTTATTATCATGATGAGAGAGTTACTGCCAAATCAGCCGGGCTCTCGCCCAGTTCCACACAGTGACTGATATTTCAAGTTATTTTGTTATTTAAACTTGAAAATTTATTGTTTTTCTTCTGGAATTTTCACCCAAATTCAGGTAATCTTTACAGCAATAGGGAGCCAAATAATATGTCAACTAACAATGTTCGTTTAGGTATTGTCGGCGTTGGCGGTATGGGCACTGCTCATACACATTATCTGGTGGATATGCCGGGTGTTGAGCTTGTTGCCGTTTGTGATATTGATAAAGAGCGTGCGGATAGTGCCGCGGAACGCTGCAAATGTGCCGCTTATTATGACCATTTGGATATGTTTGCGAAGGCGAATCTGGATGCGGTGATGATTGCCACCCCGCATTACGACCATACTACGGTTTCTGTTAACGCATTCAAGCATGGTTTGCATGTATTGAGCGAGAAACCGCTGGCGGTTCACGTTAACGACGCGCAGAAATCTATTGACGCTTATGAAGCCACGAAAGCGAAGAATCCGAATATTGTATTCGCCATCATGTTTCAATTGCGTACCGAGGGGATTTACCGCAAAGTAAAAGAACTGATCGACGACGGCGAGTTGGGTCGGCTGACCCGCATGACCTGGATAAATACCGCGTGGTTCCGCTCGCAGGCTTATTATGACAGCGGCGGATGGCGCGCCAGTTGGGCAGGCGAAGGCGGTGGAATATTGACAAACCAATGCCCGCATAACCTTGATCTGTATCAATGGCTGTTCGGCTCACCGGCAAAAATAACCGGCCGCGCTTCCCTGGGCAAATACCACAATATCGAGGTAGAGGACGAAGTATCCGCCATTTTTGAACACGAAAACGGCATGGTCGGACACTTTATCGTCACCACCGCGGAATGTCCCGGCACCAACCGCATGGAAATAATCGGCGAAAACGGCAAGTTAGTGGTGGAAAACGGCAAACTGGTATTCTATCGCAACCGACAGTCAATGCTGAAATTTTGTAATGAAACCAAAACCAGTTTTGACATCGTGGAGAACTGGTACACCGAAATTCCCGTCCCCAATGTGAAAGACGGCCACGCCGTAGTAACGCAAAGATTCATCAACGCCATTCGCAATGAAACGCCAAACGACCTGTTTGCCCATGGCACCGAAGGCATCAAATCAGTCACCCTGGCAAATGGAATAATGCTCTCATCATTCCAGGGGAAAACCATTGACGTCCCCATCGATGCCGACACCTTTGAAGTGAAACTGAAAGAACTGATCGCCACCTCGACATATATAAAACCCGGCGAGGAAAAGAAAGAAATCCAGGATTTCAAAGCATCGTGGAAATAAATGGAATTGACAATTGACGATTGACAATGGACAATTAAAGGTGGGTGATTTCTGGCGAAATCACCCATTTTGTTTAAAATCAGAAAAACTTGACTACCACATTCCAGACTGGTACAATATTCCCGCTACAAATGCCGGTGTGGCGGAATGGCAGACGCAGTAGACTCAAAATCTACCGAGGGCAACCTCGTGGGGGTTCGACTCCCTTCACCGGCACCAAATTCTTTAAATTCTAACACCATATTAATAAACAAAATCCGGCAGCAACTATTGCTGCCGGACTTTTATTTAATAATCTGCCTCTTATAATGACAAAAGGCTAACCAGGCTTGGTTTAAAGAAACGTGCAGGCGGTACTTCCAATTCGGCGGCAAATTTTGCCAACGGGCCAAAATTTTTCACCTGGAATACGCCGATTGCGTTTGTTTTTGCGATTGTTGTATCTGTTACTCCAAGTGCGCGGAGAACGCCTATCGCCATGATGGTATCGCCATAGAAGTTCATGTGGATGCCGTCAGTAGTGATTTTCAGTGATGCTGGTTTTTTTGCCAGGGCACTTATGAACATGGTGTGCAGGTCAACAACTTTGCACTTCTTGTCTTTGGCTATATCTTTCATAGCCGCGGCATACAGTTCGAGGCGTTTATTTCCTTCGGCAGTCGCGTCTTCCTGGTAAATGGTTGGGGTTAGCAATACTACCTGGCTTCCGGCAGCCTGGGCTTTGTCAACCATTTTCACGATATTTGCCTTATAATCATCAACTGCCGACTGCTGCTGCGGTTCTTTCAGACGCTTTAACATTTCATTAAGTCCGGCGTTAATGAAAACAAAGGCGGGTTTTTCAGCCAGGTTCACATCTTTCTCAAATCGTGGTTCCATATTTTCTGCGGTGCCATTACCGCCGCCGGCATTTTTGAATACCGCCTTGGTGTTGGGGTAATTAGTGGCAAGAATATATTGGGCTGCTCGTATGTAACCACCTTCAAAGGTGATGCCGTCACCCATAAATGCAATCATGTCGCCTGGTTTTACCAGCAATTCCATTTTATCCTGCGGCGCGGTACCCACCATTGCAAGCGCGTCTACGAACAGTTTGGATAAATCAGAACCAATCGGCACTGGTTTTACAACCGCGACTGGCTTTATCGGTGCGGCAGTGACTTTTTTCGTAGGTTTTGCGGAGATAACACACGTTGCCATTGTCATAACACCAATTAAAATGCTCATCTTTAACCATGGAAAATTTTTCATATAAATCACCCCTTTTATTTAATAAATGATATCAGTAACAGAATGAGAAATCAATTATTTTTTTGAGATTTTATGAAAATGATGGTTTTATTTAAATATACTCGATGGGACAGACACTCTCGCGGCTTCACCACTCGGTGTCAGTCCCTGAAAGTCGTTCTTCCCCTCTCCAACCGGGGAGGGGATTGAGGGGAGGGGCTTTTATAGCGCAATCCATAATTTAGAAAAATAGGTTTTGCAAGAGCCTCTACATATGTTTTTCTATGGCGCTATGCGAATGGTTCCCCATTTTTCCGGGCTTAACCGCGCTTCGGTTGGCACATCGGAAACCAGGTCGGTCGCTTTGTCGAACCAGTACATTCGCGCTACCCGGTTGGTACCCAGCGGGTCGGAGTAGATTACGCCGACAATGCCTTTGATGGTTTTTGTGTCAGCGGGGTTAAGGCCGATATCTGCCAATGGCACTCGCAGCAGTACGCTGTAACCGTTTGCGTTGGTTTTTGACAGCGCGGTGGCGGACTCGAGGATTGTCACTAAATCAAGGTTAGTGGCATTTGCCGCGTTGTTGCCTACCATGTATGTCACCGGGTGTGCTTGTTGTATTATTTTTGCCTGGGAATAAATCACGGTGTTTTTCCCATTCAACGGCGCGGTCAGCAACCGGATAGGGCCGCGTCCCGGAATGTCAAGTTTTACATCGACGCAATCGCCGCCGATAAAGGCGTGGGTGAAGCGGGTGGAACCGTTCATCCATGGGCTTGAATCAGTCACTTGCCAGAGAACAACCAGGTCTTTGCCGTCTTGGGCAAGTGCCGTTCTAAACCAGCGCGATGGGTCGCCAGCCATGGTAACCAGGGCATCGCTTGCGCCGGGCAGCATGGGCTGATCTTTCGCCAAGTCGACCGCCACCGGCTCAGTCGGCAGCTTTGCGACTTTGGCAATTGTCAATTCACCGGGTTCGGTGTTCCCCGCGTTTTTCCGCGCGTCGGCAATGGTGCGGCCGGAATCTATCTGTTGTTGAGTGACATCCAGCGTCACTACCTGTTTGCGGCAGGTTTCCAATCCCTTGATTTGCATGATTAGGTAAGAAGGTCCGCCAAGTTGCGCGAGAACTCTGCCTTTCTCATCTTTCCAAAGGAAGCCGCCGAAACTTTCCTGGCCGGTGAATGTTTCATCCATGGTGATGTCGCCTTTTGAATCCTGCAGAATGCTGGAGAGATAAATTCCGTCCATTGTCATCAGGAACCACTCGCCGCGATCGCCGCCCAGGGCAGTGATGGCACCGACATTTGGAACATCTTCAATTACTCCATTGGTACGGAAAGGCGCAATCAGTACGCCACGCTGGGCGGCAGGCGCGTCATGGCGGCCATACCGGTTGGGGTATTTGCCATACTTGCCGGCAATGGTGTTAAAACTGATGCCGTCGGAGATATTACCGGCGTTGTCCATGACAACGGTGCCGGTAGACCCCTGTTCAACCGGGGTGAGTTTTATGGTGTTCTTCGGGTTTTCCGGCTTGGTGAAATCATATAACGGCACACCGCCGGTGGTGAATCCCTGTGGGCGGTAGATGTGCAGGCTATTGGTAATAATTGTCAGGTCGGGACGTGTCCACCCGGACGACCAGTATGCGCCGATATCGTTGAAACCCATAGTTACTTCTTCGGGGTCTTCGCGGCTGTTATCATTGCGGTCAATCCAGGTTTCGCCGGGTACCGGCACCCACTGGCCATCTTTTAATTTTCTGTTGTTGAATGATACTTTTACACATGGCATAAATACGCCGCCGTCATTGCGCTTGGCTATCATGAAACCGCTTGCGCCATTATAGCCAGGCGTCGTCACCGCGTATTCGTGGTTATTGAACTTGTAGACCAATCCGCGCTGGTTGTGTGCCAGTTCAGGATGGAATATCAGCGCTTTTTCCTGGGTGGGACGGATTGTCGGTTGTGGATTTGGGTCCAGCAGAAATTCTATGCCGTGGGCAATAAATCGCGATGCATCAAAGGTGATGGGGAAACCACCCATCGCCCCGTAGTCTGCTCCACCCCAGTATTGTTGGCTTAAACCGTAACCTTCTTTGTCCGGTGTCCAGGTGGTAACGCGACGACAGGAACCCTCGGCTTCCGCGACCCAGAGTTTACCCAGGGAATCAAAAGCCAGACCCAGTGGAGCCACCAGATTTGTTTCGATGAATTTTCCCGCCAGACGCATGTGATTAACTGCTTCATACGGCATGCCGATGGTCGCGATAATCTTGCCCCTGCTACTCATCACGAATACCTGGTTGCTTTGCTGATCGCTGATGGCAAAACGTTTGCCATCCTGGCTGATTGCCAACCGGGTTGGCGAGAGGAGTTTTTTAACAATAAACAGTTTTTTAGCTGTTCCAGTTTTCAGATTCAATTCCTGGACAGTTCCGTCTTTTTGCAATCCATAAATCACATCGTTAAGCGCGGTAATGGCGACTAATGTGCCTGCCGCCAATCCGTCAGTCTGCAGCACGCCGGTTTTGCAGTTGATGCCAACCAGCAAGTTGCCTTGTTTTGGGTCATTACGAACAAGCAGCGCATATATCATATCGCCGGATATTGCCAGCGAACTGCTGATGCCGGTTTCTTTAAAGGCGATGGGAAGCACTATATGCACGCTCTTTTTCTCATCATCAAATGGAATAGTGCGGCCATTGTTCAGGTCGAATCGGCGGATAACCGTTTGCTGAATCCATGAATCCGGCGACAACGCGTAGGCATATTTGTCATCCATCGTTACATCGGCAACTTCGCCGCTATCCGTCCACTGGATAATCGCATCAGCATTTGCCCGCAGCAGTCCGGTGGCGCCTTCAACTCCGGTAAAACCCACCAGCATCATATCTTTGCGGGTTGATATCGTGGTGGGACAACCGTGGTTTGAACCCCAGAGTTTATTTCCTTTTTCGGTTTTCCATGGCGGTGTCCCGGCGTTGTATACGCTGTTTACGAAAGAGACATCGACAGGCTTGTGATCGACAATGGAGACCGAGTAATTTCCGGGGGCAACCGGTTTGCCGTAATCATCAAGACCGTCCCAAAACTCGGTGTTGTCTTTTGCGTTGCGCGGGTATTGACCCATCAAGTTGCGAACACGCTTTCCGCTGGCGTCATCGATAGCGACCGTGACGTCGCGCGTGCCGTCGTTGGGCAAGGTATATGGAATCGGGATAGAACCGTAGGTGCCATAATCGATGAAGGCTTTCAATCGGTTGGCAAAAATCTGTTCCTGTTCCTCGCTGAGTTTCAGATGGCCTTTGTCGCTGATAATGGCAGAACCCCAACCGCTGCGAGCGCGGAACATGAAAATGCGGTTTACCTTGTCATTTTTGATGCCATCTGCCAGGCGGCTGTTTGACCAGAGTGCCTCGGTGCCAAAGGTAAACTGCTCACCGGCATTCAGCGGTTTGCCGTTTGTTCGGCAATAGCTCCAGGGCCAGAAAGCCTCGCAGTTATAACCTTTGCCATTATCCCATTTCTTGAACGCGATTTTTCCGCCGGATGCATCCATCGTCGAACCCCATTTAGCTTCCTGGTCAGCCTTTCCCGGGCCGGTATCAGGATCGCCAAAGCCGCCGTGGTGAATAATCATGTAAGGTTTATTTTCAGGTGCGGAGAAAAACATGTTGACATGCATTTGATGCTCTTCCGGCGTTCGGTCATCAAAGATTACCCGCGCCTGGTAGCAGTCATTTCTCCAGCTTTGTCCGAAATCTTTACCCATGGTTGGATTTTCAAGTGGTGTAGTATCCGCAAATCGGGCAAGGAAATAAACGCCTTTCTCGTCCCACATCAGGTGTGTCCAGACGCTGAACTTATTTACGATAGTCGGGCTGTTATAACTCCAAACCCCCGCCGACAAATCCCAATCATCTGTATTGCCGTCGATAACCACCTTGACAGGCACCGGAACAACGGTAATCTGCTTATTCAGACTCATACCGGTTTCTTCTGCCCAACCACCAAGGGACAACATCAAGAGGATGAATATCATCCCCACCCGCCAAAACAGTTTCATATTTTTCTCCAAAGTTAAAATGCCGCGAATTTTATAGAATAATTTTATCGGTTAAATGATAAGATTTATCTGGTATAAACTATTCTTAAACACGATAATTGTCAATATGTATTATCTTACCGCAGAGTGGCGGCATATTAATAACATGAAAATGATATTAGCTGACGAGGTTGGGGAATTGCATAGTATTCTGCTGATCTCTATCCAATGTAGAAATCCCACTTTATAATTTTATCATGTTTCCTCTTTCACATCCTCCCAATTAGCGGTAAAATACCACCATGAATGATGCCTTGTCGCGGTTTCACCCGTTAATAGCAAAATGGTTCATGGCTAAGGTCGGCACACCTACGGATGTGCAGGCGCTGGCGTGGCCGCTGATTGCTGATGGCGAGCATGTGCTGGTATCAGCGCCTACCGGCAGCGGTAAGACGTTGACGGCGTTTTTATGGGCTATAAACTGTTTCGTCACCGGTAAGTACCCGATGGGGAAGAACTCGGTTTTATATATATCTCCGCTGAAGGCATTAAACAACGATATCCGCTGCAATCTGTTGAAACCATTGGAAGAATTGCGCCAGTTGTTTGCAGATGAAGGCGTGGAATTTCCGGTGATTCGCGTGATGACCCGCAGTGGCGACACCAGCGCAGAAGAGCGGCGTGTCATGATGAAAAAGCCGCCGGAGATATTCATCACCACACCGGAAACGCTGAATATCATGCTTACTTCCCGCGGCGGGCAGGGATTTTTATCTTCGGTGAAGACTGTCATTCTCGATGAAATTCATGCGGTGATAGAAAACCGTCGTGGTGTGCATTTGATAACCGCAGTTGAGCGGCTGGTGCGATTCAGCGGCGAGTTTCAGCGAATTGCCATCAGCGCGACGATAAAACCTGTCACCCTGGCCGCAGAGTTTGCTGGCGGATATATTCGCGAAGGCGATATATTCACCCCGCGCAAAATGGTGCCGGTGGTATCTGCCCGCAAGAAAAATTATCAACTGCAGGTGAATTTTGCCGGTCGTGAATCCGATGACACCGGCAGGCTTTCTATCTGGCCGGATACCGTGCGGCAATGCAAAGAGATTATCAACCATAACGACTCAACGTTGCTGTTCACCAATACCCGGCGTCTGGCGGAGACCATCACCTGGATGATAAACGCGGATGAGCCGGAATTACTGGCGTATGCGCACCACGGTTCACTATCGCGGGAGATTCGTGCGGAAGTGGAAATGCGGATGAAACAGGGACGGCTGAAAGCGATTGTTGCTACTAATTCGCTGGAATTGGGGATTGATATCGGCGCACTTGACGAGGTGGTGCTGATTCAGTCGCCATTCAGCATATCATCGGCTATACAACGTATCGGCAGGGCAGGGCACCAGGTGGGGGAAACCAGCCGCGGTACATTTTTCAACACTCATGCAATGGACTTGCTGGTTGCCGCTGTACTGGCAAAAAGCATACCAATTGGCGATATCGAAAATACCCGCAAGCTTTTTGGTCCATTGGATGTGTTGTCCCAGGTGATAGCATCAATGGTAGCGGCTGATAGTTGGGATATTGATGAATTGTACCTGGAATTGCAGCGTTCTGCCCCGTACCATAACTTGCCGCGCCGGCAATTCGACTTGATAATCGCCATGCTGGCAGGGAAATACGCGGAAACCCGCATCCGTGAATTGTCGCCGCGGGTAATGATAGACCCGATAGAGAATAAAATTACCGGCAAGCCGGGAACAGCGCAAATGCTCTATTTTACTGGCGGCACCATACCAGACCGCGGATATTATCATCTGCGCCATGCCGACACCGGCGCGTTGTTAGGTGAATTGGATGAGGAATATGTATGGGAAGCCTCTATTGGTCAGCATTTATCTTTCGGGACACAGAATTGGCGAATTGCCTCTATTACAAATAACGACGTGTTCGCAACTCCGGTGGCGCACCAGGGAAGGCAGGCACCATTCTGGAAAGCGGAAGATATGGGACGTTCATTCCATTTCTCTTCACGAATAGCTGAGTTTTTAGAACAGGTAAATGAATTAACCGATAAAAGAAAGATAACTGATTTGCTGATTGCCAATTACTTTATGACGCCACATTCTGCCGAGGAATTGGCGAATTACCTGCATGAACAGCGCGAATTTACCGGCACATCGCTGCCTCACCGGCATAATATCATTATCGAACATGTAGACGCCGCACCCGATAAATATCCCGGCAACCAGATAGTCATTCACACCATGTGGGGTGGACAGGTTAATCGGCCTTTTGCGCTGGCGATAACTGCCGCCTGGCAGAAAAAGTTTGGCGAAAAGCCGGAGTTATTCGTATCTGACAACCTGATTTACCTGATGATGCCGCAGGAGATTGACGGAGCTGAACTATTATCAATGGTTACCGTAGATAATATCGATAAATTGCTGCGCAGCAGCCTGGAAAACAGCGGATTTTTCGGCGCAAGATTTCGCGAATGTGCCGGTCGCGCTATGCTCTTCACCCGCAAAAAAATGAATCAGCGCATGCCGTTATGGGTGACCCGGTTGAAGTCGAAAAGATTGATGGAATCGGTGATGAAATATCCTGACTTCCCGATTTTGCTGGAAACCTGGCGCACCTGTATGAACGATGAGTTCGACCTTGCTGCGTTATATAAAGTTTTGGCAGAGATATCAACTGGCGAGATTACCTGGAACGAAATAAATTCCATATCACCCAGTCCATTTGCGCGCACCATGGCATGGCGGCAGGTGAATAAATACATGTATGAAGATGATACCCCGCAAGGTGCGGTGAGGTCGATGCTTACAGATGACCTGCTGCAGGAACTATTGCATGATGATAAAATGCGTCCGACTATTAGTGACGATATAATTACAGATTTTATCAGCAAACGCCAAAGAACCGCGCCGGGATATGCTCCGGCAAGTGCCGCTGAATTGTTGGACTGGACCAGCGAACGATTATTAATTCCAGCAGATGAATGGCAAACCTTGTTAGCCGCTATGTCAAAAGATGGCAATAATCCCCATGATTTTCTGCCGGAGATAGCAGACAAAATCGCTATTATCAAAGAAAATAGCGCGGTTATTTACACCGCAGTATGGAACATCCCGCGAATAAATGAATTTTATAAGTATCAAGATGTAACATCGCTGTCCGGTAGATTAATTGATAACAAGGTAGAAAATACAGATGAACCTGACCCGGCAGAAATTTTAGGTGAATGGCTTTCGTTTTATGGCCCAATAACAGTGAATGATGTATGCAGTAAACTCGGTTTGCCGTTAACTGTATTAATGCCGGCTCTGGATGAACTAACGGATTCTAACAGGGTGATATATGGTAGTTTAACCGGAAATAGCGAGTCATATTGCGACGCGGCAAGTTTCACTATTCTTATGCGGATGGCACGGGCAGCACGGCCATCGTTTACGCCATTGCCGGCGAAATATCTGCCGTTGTTTATGGCAAATTGGCAGCATTTGGATGATAATTTTGACATTGAAGATATTTTGTCGCAATTAAACGGATATCCTGCCCGCGCGAATATGTGGGAAGAAGAGATATTGCCCGAACGAATAGCAAATTACAACCCGGCGGAGTTTGATAATTTAATTGCTGGCGGCGGTTGGCATTGGATGGGAACCGGGAAAGGCAAGATATCATTCGTTGACGATGAAGCGTTATCAATCATGGCAACAGCAGCGGACGCAAAGGTTAAAGAGATATTATCTACCGATGGTGCGCGCTACCCGCTTCATGCTTTAACTGTAAAAACAGGATTAAACATGCCGATGCTGACAGAAAGATTATGGAAAGAAGTGTGGGCGGGAAAAATCAGCAATGACAGCCTGGCGACACTGCGGAAAGGAATACAAACAGATTTTAAGCCGCCGGAAGTGCCGGAGTCGAATAACAGTCGGCGTGTGCCACGCGGCGCATTCAACCGCTGGTCTGCATCAACTCCATTCGTTGGTAATTGGTATATTCTGCAGCCTGATGAATATGTTGACGATCCGATTGAAGCCGGGGAGATAGCAAAAGAAAAAGTTCGCGTTTTAATGAAAAGATACGGCTTGTTGTTCCGCGAATTACTGGAACATGAATTGCCATCGATGCAATGGTCGCAGATATTTCGCGCATTGCGGTTGCTTGAATTAGCGGGGGAGATCTCCGCGGGTTCATTCTTTGAAGGAATTAACGGATTGCAATTTATCAACCACACCGCATTGCGAAAACTTCAGCAGAAAAATGTAGATACTGACGACTATTGGTGGATAAATGCCTGTGACCCGGCATCCCTTGCCGGTATAACCGGGATTTCTGCCGGTATGCCGCGCCGATTACCGGGGAACTACATTTGTTATCAAGGCACTGAAATAATAACTGTAATTCAAAAAGGCGGGAAAGAGATAACCATTATCCCGAAATCTGGCAGTATGAATTTTAATCGCATAATCGCACCTATAACCCATATCATGTACCGGCGGGTAAATCCGGTTTTAAAAGTAGTAGTAGAAAAAATAAACGGAGAAAATCCTTGCAACAGCCCATACCTTGATGATTTCAGGAAGCTGTTTGACGTGACAACTGATTACAACAGGTTGTTTTTGGCGAGGAAGATGGGAAGATAATCTGTTAGTGAAGCAAAAAAAAATCCCCCCGGCAAAATACCGGGGGGATTAATTTAATTGACTTATTTCTTGTTAGCGATAGCTGCTGCGATGTGGCTGTCAATCTTGTATGACGGTCCCATGGTTGAGCTAACGGTTATTTTCTTCAGGTATGCGCCTTTTGATGACGCTGGTTTCGCTTTAATCAGAGCCTGAATCAAGGTGGTGAAGTTCTCTTCCAACTGTTCGATTGAGAAGGATACTTTGCCGATTCCAACGTGAATGTTTGAACCTTTGTCAACGCGGAATGAGCATTTGCCGCCCTTGAGTTCTTTAACGGTCTGAGCGATATTATCAGTAACGGTACCAGCTTTCGGGTTTGGCATTTTCGGACCTAATTTTCGGCCTAATTTACCAACGATGCCCATCATGTCGCGGGTTGCTACCAGAATATCGAAATCTTTCCAGCCTTCGTCAATCTTGGCAACCAGGTCTTCAGCACCAACTACGTCAGCGCCGGCGGCGGTTGCGGCTTCAGCATTTTCACCGCGGGTGAAAACTGCGATGCGGGGTGACTTGCCGGTGCCATGTGGCAGTGAAACGCTGCCGCGAACCATCTGGTCGCTCTGGCGGGGGTCAACACCCAGACGGATAGCGACTTCAACGCTTTCCGCGAATTTTGCGGATGCAGCATCTTTTACAGCTTGCAGTGCTTCTTTCGGCTCAGCAACTTCTGGGATGACTACAGTCTTAACCGCATTGTTATATCTTTTACCGTGTTTAGCCATTTGAATTCTCCCGTGGTCTGCGAGGCTTTTCGCCTCTCCCACAGACTATTTATTAGTCTTTTACAATGACGCCCATGCTGCGCGCCTGGCCTTCAATGATTTTCATTGCGGCATCAATATCATTCGCGTTCAAGTCGACCATTTTCATTTCTGCAACGGTGCGGATGTGTTCGCGAGTTACTTCCAACGGTTTATCTTTGCCAGGATTTGACAGACCTTTCGGCAATCCGGCGACTTTTAATAAACATTCTGAAGCAGGCGGGGTTTTAGTAATGTATGTATAGGTGCGATCTTCATAGATTGTCACTTCAACAGGGACAGTACTGCCAATTTGAGCAGCGGTTGCGGCATTATATGATTTGATGAATTCCATCATATTAATACCATGCGGAGCCAGAGCAGGTCCTACCGGCGGTGCTGAAGTAGCTTTACCGGCTTTAAGCTGCAATTTGACTTTTGCAGTTACTTTCTTTGCCATTTAAATAACCTCCATCGGATAGTTTCAGCTATCCTCCCCCTTATAATTTATCAGGTCCGGGGTTAAGAGACCTTTTCAATATCTGCAAACCCTAAAGTTACAGGTGTGTCGCGTCCGAATAAAGATATAAGTACGCGTACTTGTTCTTTGGGAATATTGACTTCTTCGATAGTACCCTGAAAGTCCATGAAAGGACCGGAATTGATGCGAACAACCTGAGCGATTGACCAGATTGATTTTGCAGGGATTTCGGGGCCTTCTTCTTGTTTCAGAATAGCGTTAATTTCATCGGGTTTAAGTGGTACAGGCATTTGGTCTGGACCAACGAATCCGGTAACACCCGGGGTATTGCGAACCAGGAAACGAGTTTCGTCATCAAGCTCCATTTCCATGAAGATATATCCCGGGAAAATTTTATGCTTCCGGGTCATCTTTTTACCGCTGCGCGTACCTACTAATTCTTCTTCAGTAAGCACAAGAATACGGTTAAATTTATAACCGATTCCCTGCGCTGCCGCGCGGCGTTCAATGCTCGATTGTACTTTATTTTCATGACCCGTAAAGGTATGTATGGCGTACCATTGCATTACTTGCTTCCTCAGTTACAAAGTTGCCTTATTTCGGCGTTGTTTGCAGCAGAACTTTCATCACTTCCTGTGCAGCTAAATCAGTTAAGAACAGATAAAGTGCAACAGCAGCGATAGTGGCCATAATGACAAAGGTCATTTTGGTCAGTTCATTTTTTGTTGGCCAGTTGGTCCGTTTCATCTCTACTTTGACTTCGCGCGCAAATTTACTGAGACTATGCTCAGCTTTTACGTCTGCATCTTGTGAAGATGATGCTGCATCCGTTTGTTCGGGTACTTCGGCAACAACAGCGGCCTCTTCGTTTTCGGCAATTTCTTTTTCGTCTACCATATTCAGTCCCTCTTTCCCGTTAAATGTACGGGAACTTTGACAGTCTGATTACTTGCCGGCTTTCGCATCGAGGCCAGTTTCGCGGTGATCGGTATGAACCTTGCACTGCGGGCAATATTTTTTCAAGACCATGCGTTCAGGGTCATTTTTTTTGTTTTTATAGGTCGTGTAGTTTCTTGATTTGCATGTTGTACATGCTAACCAGAACCCACGATCTTTGGTACGGGACAAGCGTGCCACTGGTACCCTCCTCAAATGTTGACAGGGAAAGGAAGCGGGGATCCGCCACGCTTTCCCTGTCTGATAATTGTTTTATTAACAGATTAGGCGTAAATTTTAGTCACCACGCCGGCGCCTACGGTATGTCCGCCTTCGCGAATCGCGAAACGTAACTGTTCTTCCATAGCAATCGGCTGGATGAGTTCAACTTTAAGCTCTACATTATCGCCAGGCATAACCATTTCGATACCTTCTGGCAATTCGCAAACGCCGGTCACGTCTGTTGTGCGGAAGTAAAACTGCGGGCGATACCCTTTAAAGAATGGGGTATGGCGTCCGCCTTCTTCCTTTGACAGAATGAGGACTTTGCAATCGAAAATTGTGTGAGGTTTGATTGAACCCGGAACAGCAATAACCTGTCCGCGTTCAATGTCTTTACGCTCAACACCACGCAGCAACAGACCTACATTGTCGCCGGCTTCTGCACGTTCCAATGATTTGCGGAACATTTCGATGTCGGTTACAACTGTCTTGCGCGGGGTATCTTTCAAACCTACGATTTCTACTTCCATACCACGATTCAGTACGCCGCGTTCTACACGACCGGTTGGCACGGTGCCGCGACCGGAAATGGTGAATACGTCTTCAACTGACATCAGGAAAGGAAGGTCAACTGCACGAGCAGGTGTTGGGATGTATGAGTCTACTGCAGCCATTAAGTCAACAATGCATTTGAATGCAGGATCGTTAATGTCGCGTGAACCAGCTGCGAATGCTTCGCTTGCTTTCAAAGCTGAGCCCATAACGATAGGAATATCGTCGCCGGGGAATTCATACTTGCTCAGCAGTTCGCGAAGTTCAAGCTCTACCAGTTCTAACAATTCAGGATCGTCAACCTGGTCGCACTTGTTCATGAATACTACCATGCTCGGTACGTTTACCTGACGGGCTAACAGAATGTGCTCGCGAGTCTGTGGCATCGGACCGTCAGCAGCAGATACTACAAGAATAGCACCGTCCATCTGAGCTGCGCCGGTAATCATGTTCTTGATATAGTCGGCGTGGCCTGGGCAGTCTACGTGTGCGTAGTGTCGGCTTGGTGTCTGATACTCTACGTGCGCGGTGTTAATCGTGATTCCACGAGCTTTTTCTTCCGGAGCAGAGTCAATCTGATCATAACCCTTTACTTCGGAGTTTCCACCGATGCTCAACACCATAGTGATCGCAGCAGTTAAAGTCGTCTTACCATGGTCTACGTGACCGATGGTGCCGATGTTGATGTGAGGCTTATTGCGCTCAAATTTCGCTTTGCCCATCGTTGCTTCCCCTTATTGAAATTGGAAAAAATTTTTCGGCATAATAGCCGCTGGTTTGCATGGAGCCTCCAACCGGATTTGAACCGGTGACCTCGTCCTTACCAAGGACGCGCTCTACCGACTGAGCTATGGAGGCCAGTGTGGTGCCGGGAGAAGGATTTGAACCTCCGAAGGCGTACGCCGGCAGATTTACAGTCTGCTCCAATTGACCACTCTGGCATCCCGGCACACTGACAAACAATAACCGGCGGGTATCCGCCGGTTAACGCGATTAGTATAGGGGGGCTGAAGCTAATTGTCAATAGGTAAAATGAAAAAAATAAAAATATTTTTACAAACCTTTGTTAATTGACATCTCTGATATATTAAATATACCAAAAACAGCTCTAAACTTCAAATTTTGATGATTTTAGCATTTGATGAATTAATGACTGCTGATAGCATGTTCCCATGTTATTGCTTCATAAGATTTAACTTTTTCGTATACTGATATCTTTGCCTGATACATGGCATCGTCTGCTATTGCTATTAATGAATTCATGGCACATTGGAAATTTTCGTGCGTCATGCGGTGTTTGCTTGAATGATTATCATCCTGACTATTTTGGACTATTCCACAGATACCTATGCTGATATCCAATTCGTTAACGCCTAACGGGTGTTCTGCGCCAAGTTTGCGTATTCTTTCGCGTATGCGGTGTGCCAATACGCTGCCGCCATTTATTTCTGTTTCTGGTAAAATTATTATAAATTCATCGCCGCCATATCTGCCTATGATATCAGATTCTCGCGCAGATTCGTGTAATAGAACTCCAATCTCTCGTAAAATCTTATCTCCGGCTGGGTGTCCATTTATATCATTGATTAATTTAAATTTATCAAGGTCCATCATTAACATTGTCAAATTGTGGTTGGCGCGATAACTGCTTTTCAACTCTTCGTAAAGCCGCTGCAACACAAAACGACGGGTAAGCACGCGAGTAGTAGTATCAACAGAAACAAGGTCATAAATACCAGTACTGCCCATAAATGAAGATATCAGGGTGTAAAAATCGCTTATCTTCAATTTATCAGGTAAAACATCTGAAATCTCAATATATAATCCGCCAACAATTTCACCGTTCCATTTAAATGGTATCGATATCTGTGCAGCCTGCGATTTTGTTGATACGTCAGGGTCGCTGCTGAAAATAAATGTGTCTGGCAATTGTTGATTTATTAAATAAGTTAACTCGCCATTTGCCGCTCTGACTACCGGAAGGTCGTCTAAATTGCGTTGGTATAAAAATGAATTGATTTTTTCAGGATTAAAATCATGTTGATTTATCAGCAATAAATTAAGCTGCGTTAACACTTCGTTCATAAACTTCAATTCAGTATATTCATCGGTACGCAAATTGCTGAAAAAATTGCCTAATCTGTTTAAATCCTGTATTAATAAACGTTTTTTTCTTGAAACATCTGCTGTCTCTATAATGAATGGTAATGCTGATGATAATGATGATTTTAATACCATTTTAAAGTCAGATATTATCTGATATTGATTATCTGATACAAATATAATTAGAGGATAAAATGCCAACTGTTTACATTTTTCAGTAATTTGGGAAACAAATGAAATATCCTGGTCGATAATTATAACAATATCAAATTCTGATTCAACAACTTCAGCTAATGCAGAATCAAGATTGTAAACATTAGTTAACTTAACTTTATCAGATATTATGCCAGTAAAATCGTATTCGCCAAATATCAATGCATTCAAGAAAAAACCTACTTTCTTTTGCTTAATAATTAATTTCTGCCACGCAACAGGAACAATCTTACCAGGGTTAGGATCGCGGTTAATGTTGCAGCAACATAGGTTAATGCGGCTGCATCCAACACCTTTTTCGCTCCTGGTAATTCATCTTCAGCAAGATATCCGCCTTCTTTTAATATTAATAGCGCGCGTCTGCTGGCGTTAAATTCTACAGGAAGGGTGACAATGGTGAAAAATACCACAAAGATATAGAGTACTATTAATATATTTATAAATGCTGGAAACATCGAAGGAATAAAGATACCTGCTAATATCAGCGGTATATAAGCCATATTAGCGATTGAAGCAAAAGGAACTGTGAAACTGCGTAAACCCAGCCAAGGATAAGTTATTGCATGCTGCAAAGCATGTCCTGCTTCGTGAGCGGCAACTGCAACGGCTGCTATACTGTCGCTTCCATATACTGATTCTGAAAGTCTCAAAACTTTTGCTGACGGGTCATAATGGTCTGTCAGTGAACCACCTATCCCTTCTATTTTCACTCCCAGAATTCCATTGCGTACCATGTCTTTCTTATCAAATTCTACTCCGGCAATAGTTCCACGTCCCTGCATTATTTCCGCGGCTACCTGAGCCCCGGTTATGCCACGCCGGTTAGATATCTGTGAATATTTTTTAAATGCCATAGAGACTTTAATTTGAGCGATAATTGAAAATATTATCGCCGGAATTATTATGATAATTGTTGAATCGAAAAACATTGTATTCCTCTGTTTATATATATTTTACTTCCAAATTATACCCGATTTTATCTTTATTGTAACGAACTATGTATATATATGTTAAATATAGTGTGAAATAGTAAAAATTCTTATCAAAATAGCTTGACTATTCAGGAATCGGCTGTTACGATTAATTAACAGATAAAAAATTATCTGAATCGTTTATAGTAAGGAGAAAAGAATGAAGTACAGTAAAATTATTGCGATCATCGCAGCCACACTGATAACTTCAATCAGTGCCATGGCTTACGAGTTTGCCCCCCTCGGGCATGAAAGCATCGGCATGGGCGGCGCAGGTGTTGCTAATGCAGACGAGTCATTAGCAGGTTATTACAATCCAGCTCTGCTTGCCAATGGCAGCGGTATGGAAGTCAGCGTTGGCGGCGGCGTTTCCATACAGGAAAATAATATCGGTAAAAATATTGACCGATTAAGCTCCCTTGGTGCATCATCATTAGCTAACTCTTTTGGTGCTTCATTTAATGGTACTGCAAAACCGACATTTACAGCTACTCAAAACGCTAATTTGATTGAAGTTCAGTCAATTTTAAACAGTTTCGCCAGTAATAATGGCCTTGCGGTTGGTGTAGAAGGTAATGCCAGTGCCAGTTTTGGCAATATAGCGTTTGGCGCTTTTGCAACCGGTAATGCCGGTGGTAGAGCGGTTGTATCAAAAACGAATACTGATTATGTTTTTCTTAATAAAAACGTAACTGTTGGCGCGACAACAGGTGATATTTATTATAAATATAACCCATCTATACCCGCAAACAATATTACTTACAACGTTGTCTCTGGCGGCGTATCAGTTGACCCTTATGCTCTGGGTGGACGACCTGCTGGTTTAACCTATGACCCTCTCCTGACTCAAGCAGTTTATAACGCAACAAGTATCCAGGCCGGTTTGAACGATAAAAGCAAAACCTACATTAGATTAACTGGTGTTGGAGTTGTGGAAGCTCCTTTAAGTTATGCTACCACAGTTGGTTTGCCTCTTATCGGCGATATTAATGTTGGCGGTTCTATCAAGGCTATGGTCGGCACTACCTATGACCAGAATATTAGTATTGACACCGATTCCGGTCAAATTAAAGATGACTTGAAAAATGCCAAGAAAACATCAACCCAGTTAGGCGTTGACCTTGGTGTGTTATATCATGCAATGGGCATGAATATTGGCGTTGTTGGCAAAAACCTTAACAGTCCAAAATTTAAAACAATTTTTGGTAATGAGATTGCCATCAAACCGTCATACCGTGCTGGTGTATCTACCGAACTGTTTAAAGGCGTTAAGTTCGCCGCAGACTATGATATCAATAAAGCCCAGTTGCTTGACGGCACAGATGTCCAGTGGTTAGGCGGCGGTATTAAAGCTAAATTATTCTGGGATTTCCTGCAAATTAGTGCTGGCGCAATGTCAAACGTTGCTAACCCCAGTAGTTTAGGTGCCGTATACACCGGTGGCTTGCAGACCGATTTCTGGATTTGCAAATTAAATGTAAGCGGTCAGATGTCACAGAAGAAAGGCCAATACGACGGCAAAGAAGTTCCAAAATACATGAAAGTTAACGGTTCATTAATCTTTAACTGGTAGTCTTTTAAAGAGAGAAGATTGAAGAGAGAAGGGTGAAATCTATTAGGATTTCACCCTTTTTTTATTACGAATTATGGAGGCTTTTGCAAAACCCAATGGTACAGACACCTTCCTGGCTTCGCCACTCGGTGTCAGTCCCTGAAAGTCGTTCTTCCCCTCTCCAACCGGGG
>Ga0194053_10000308_pt1 | contig 37171 bp, 40 predicted proteins | sample SepL228m_MetaG_FD_161684 | JGI IMG/M metagenome (GOLD analysis project Ga0194053, IMG submission 161684) | Anoxic zone freshwater microbial communities from boreal shield lake in IISD Experimental Lakes Area, Ontario, Canada - Sep2016-L227-8m | ecosystem: Environmental > Aquatic > Freshwater >... | reverse complement strand
GGCTCTCGGTCGTCTCGGGATCGAACCTGTCGAACGCGGCGACGATCTTCATCATCCTCGACGGGTTCGAGCACCGCAAATCCGCGAATCTCAGCGGCCCCGCCATCGCGCGCAAGCTCAACGCCGTTCTCTCGCAGATCCCGCAGGCGCTCACCGGCGTGTTCGGGCCGCCCCCGGTGGACGGACTCGGCAGCACGGGCGGGTTCCGGCTGCTGGTGCAGGACCGCGGCGGGGCAGGATTCGGTGCCCTCGAGGAGGCCACGCAAAATCTCGTCGATGCCGCCAACGGCAACAAAGACCTCGCGAATGTTTTCACCAGCTTCAGCTCGGGAACGCCGCAGATCTACCTCGATATCGACCGGGTCAAGGCGAAGACGCTCAACGTCCCGCTGAGCAACATTTTCAGCACGCTCCAGATCTCGCTCGGCTCGGCCTACATCAACGACCTCACGCTTTTCGGGCGCTCGTATAAAGTGAACGCCCAGGCGGACTCGAGGTTCCGGGAGTCGCCGGGCGACATCCTCAACCTCAAGGCACGTAGCAGCTCGGGAGCTATGGTTCCGCTTGGCACTCTCGGCACCGTCGAGGAGGTCACCGCACCGGCCACTGTCCTGCGCTACAACCTCTATCCGGCCGCGGACATCGTCGGCGGTACGGCCCCCGGCGTCAGCTCCGGGCAGGCGGTCTCGATCATGGAAAACCTCGCGAAGAAAAGCCTGCCGCGCAGCATGGGCTTCGAGTGGACCGACCTCACCTACCAGCAGATCCTCGCGGGGAACGTGGCGCTCTTCATCTTCCCGCTCTGCGTGCTCTTCGTGTTCCTGACTCTCGCCGCGCAATACGAGAGCTGGTCGCTGCCGATGGCGATCATCCTCATCGTGCCGATGAGCCTGCTCTCATCTATCGGCGGCGTTCTTCTGCGGGGGATGGACAACAACATCTTCACACAGATCGGGTTCATCGTGCTCGTCGGGCTGGCCTGCAAGAACGCCATCCTCATCGTCGAGTTCGCCAAGCAGCTTGAAGACGGCGGCAGGGACCGCTTCGAGGCGGTCGTCGAGTCCTGCCGGCTCCGGCTGCGCCCGATCCTCATGACCTCGTTCGCGTTCATCCTCGGCGTCGTCCCGCTGGTGATCGCCTCCGGCCCGGGATCCGAGATGCGGCAGGCGCTCGGGACAGCGGTCTTCTCCGGCATGCTCGGCGTCACATTTTTCGGCATCTTCCTCACCCCGGTCTTCTACGTGATCATCCGGAGGTTCGCGAAGAAAACCCCGCTTCAGGGCACTTGAACGGGTGGGCTGAGCGCAGTGATGTCCGAGCAACGCGCGAAGCTCGCTGGCTCCAATAGTGTTCATTTAACCGAATTTCGTCACACCGGAGCATCCTTCACGCCGGAATCCGCGGATGCGTTCTTCCGGCGCGCTTTTTGTTGCGGGCCGAGACGATCGTCTGCTGGCCGTTTTTTGTCTCCCGGACCTCGAAAAGGTCGATGGCTTTGAAAAGGTCGCTGAGCTTTTTGAATCCGTAATTTCTGGGATCGAACGCCGGCACCTGGTTCGAGATATTCGCGCCGACCCCGCCCATGCGAGCCCATCCGTCCTCGTCGGCGCCCGCTTCCAAGGCATTGCGGAGGATGTTCATCAGTTTTGTGTCGCTCTTGAGCTTGTTGGTGTTCGCGGCGACGTCCGTGCGGACTTCCTTGGCTTTTTTGTCCTCGTCCAGAAAGAGGAACTTCGAACAACTGTTCACGAACGGGAGCGGGGCCTTGTGGCCGCCGAACCCGATCACCGCCTTGCCATCGGCACGCAAACGTTGGACCACAGGGGTAAAATCGGCATCGGACGATACCAAGCAAAATGTGTCCACCTGCCTCGTGTAGAGGATATCCATGGCCTCGATCAGCAGCGCCATGTCAGTCGCATTCTTGCCTTTGACCAGATCGAATTGCTGGACAGGCTGGATCGCGTATTCGTGAAGGACTTTCTCCCATCCCGAGAGCGATTGGTTTTTCCAGTTCCCATACGCCCGGCGGATGTTGACGACCCCGTAGGTCGCCAGCTCCGCGATGATGAAATCGATTTTTGCGGCGGGCGCGTTGTCCGCATCGATCAGGAGGGCAATGCTGTTCTTCGGGGATCCGGAGGAGGTCATGGCCGCCAATCTATCCCGCCCATCAAAAAAAGCGATTAATCCTGCCAGGGGAGGGGCGCTGCGGAATTCGTGCCGAAATAGCTGGGCTGGAACTGCGGAGTGACCGCAATCGTCTGATCCCAACGTGCGAGCATCTGGTCCACCGAGGGGTAACCGAAAGCCTGGGCCATTGCCTCCGGGGAGCGGAAACCGCCAAGTCTGGCCACCTTATCCAGTGCGCGCTTATTTTTCTTGGGAGCAGAGGCATACATCTTGCCGAGGTCGGCCTCCCGGATCTCGCGGTAGAGCGGCGGATTCGCATAGTCGGTGTTCGTGACAAAAGGAGGACCAACCGGTTCGTCGACGGGAGCGATGAGCGGGCTCTCCGCCCTCCCTTGAACAAAGAGCGCCTGCAAATCGGGCGGGGTCGCCGGGGTCGTCAAGGGCGATCCGGGCGGGGCGGTCGCAATGGGCGTGGATGCCGGGCTGGCAGCGGAATCAAAACGAAAACGCGGTTTCTTGTCCCTCATCGTCAACGCCACAACGACCACGAGGACAACGCATGCCCCGATGGCTGCCAGAGCCTCGGTTGACAACGTGCCGCGAATGTTTTTCATCCGGTTTTTCGCGGATCCGGCCGCGCCAGCGTGTCCTCTGTTGTGGCTTTGAGAGTTCAGAAACAATAGATGAACCCAAAAACCTAGCAGGCTGCCGGCCATAAGGAAAGCGGCGACTCACGGGGCGGCGAAACCAAACCTCAGTAGGAATAATCGTCCGGGAGTTGGAAGGCGTTTTCGATGATCCGGACCTCGCCGGGCGGGGCGGTGAGGACTTCGACCACATCGAAGCGGAACGTGATGTCCGGCATGTCGAGCAGCCGGAGCCACCTCATCGCGCCCCGGATGATCAGGCGGCGCTTTTTCTGATCGACCGCATCGAACGGTCGGCCGAATTCCTCGGACGAGCGGGTTTTTACTTCGACGAAGACAAGTTCCTTCCCGTGCCTGCAGACGAGATCGACCTCGCCGCCGCGCGGGGCCCGGAAATTTCTCCGGAGAATTTTATACCCACATTTCTGCAGTTGCCGTGCGGCGATTTCCTCGCCCTCGCGTCCGAGGCGGATGTGCGGCGCCTCAGAAGAGTTCGGATTGCGCAACCGGCGAAAAGCTTCGGCGATGAACCGGACAGGGACCATGCTCGCGGAGTTTGGCAAGATGATCGGGCGTTGGATAGCCTTTGTGTTTGGAAAATCCGTATTGCGGGTATTTCCGGTCGAGTTCCAGCATCGCGCGGTCCCGTTCGACCTTGGCGACGATGCTGGCCGCGGCGATGCTGAGGCTTCGCCCGTCCCCGCCGACGAGCGCCGTGTGCGGGCAGGGAAAATCCGTGACCGGCAGACCGTCGATCAGGGCATGGACCGGCCGTGGAACCAGCGCGAGAAACGCCTGGCGCATCGCGCTGTGCGTGGCCCGGAGGATGTTCCACCGGTCGATCTCGAGGTTGTCGAGGTGGGCGGATGCCCAGCGCACCTCGGAATTTCCGGTGAGGGCCGCATAAAGCTGCTCCCGCTTTTCGGCTGTCAGCTTCTTCGAGTCGTCGAGGCCTGGAAGCCGGAAATCCAGCGGCAGCACAACTGCTGCCGCCACGACCGGCCCGGCCAATGGCCCGCGTCCGGCTTCGTCGATGCCCGCGACCGGAAAAATTCCGCGCGCGAAGAGAAGGGTTTCCTGCTCGAAGGAGCAGGGCATTTTCAGGCCCTCTCGGCTTTTTCCTTCACCGTCGTCGCCGACTTGCCCTTGCGGTCGCGCAGGAAGTTCAGCTTCGAGCGGCGGACGGCGCCCTGGCGCTCGACTTCGATTTTCGCGATGCGCGGGGAATGGAGCGGGAACACCCGCTCGACGCCCTCGCCGTAGGAAACGCGGCGGACGGTGAAATTTGCATTCAGGCCCGCACCTTTGCGCCCGATCACGATGCCGGAATAGATTTGGATGCGCTCTTTGTCGCCTTCGACAACGCGCGTGTGAACCTTGACGGTGTCGCCGACTTTGAAGGCCGTCACGTCCTTCTTCAACTGTTCGCTTTCGATCTTCTCAATGGTGGTCATGGCTTGAAAAACTGGAACTGTCCACTATGGACGGTCCGGGCGCGGGTGCAAGCAGGATTCCTGATTATTTCACGGGAGGATTTTCGAGGCGCCAGAAAGCTTTTCTGCAAGGCCCGCTCTTTTGAACGGCTTGGAGAGAAAATCGTCCATCCCGGCTGCCAGGCAACGTCCTGAGTCGCCGGGCATCACGTTGGCGGTCAACGCGATGATCGGCACATGGCCTCCCGCGGAGGCTTCGATCGCCCGGATTTTCGCCGTCGCCTCAAGCCCGTCCATGACCGGCATCTGCATGTCCATGAGGATGGCGGAAAATTTCCCGGGGGCGAACGCGGCGACCGCCTCGACCCCGTTGAATGCGAATTCCGCCTGGTATCCGAGGGAGGCGAGCATTTTTCCGGCGAGTTCGCTGTTGGGAGGGTCATCCTCGACAACGAGCACGCGCCCGTTCTCACAGGGAATTGGCTTCCCGCCCGCGTGTGCCGAAACGGGCGGGGAGCCCGTCCCCGTTGGGCAAGGCGGCGAGGAGGCTTCGATTGGGAAATGGAAGGTAAATGTGCTGCCTTTGCCCGGCGTGGAGACAACCGTGATCAACCCGCCCATGGCTTTGGCCAGGCGCTGCGAGATCGCCAGCCCGAGCCCGGTTCCCTCGAACTGGCGGTGAAGCGTCGTGTCGGCTTGGGTGAAGGGCTTGAAAAGCAGGTCGATCATCCCGGAAGAAAGTCCCGCCCCGGTGTCCTTCACAGAAAAGTCGAGCGTGGGCTGTCCGAGGGCGGACGAGACGCCGATGTGGAGGTGGACCGATCCCCGCATGGTGAATTTGACGGCGTTGCCGAGCAGGTTGATGAGAATTTGCCGGATCCGCCGCTCGTCGCCGCCGACGTGGTCGGGGATGTCCGTCGCCATGTCCCACTGAAAATCTAGCCCTTTGTCGAGTGCCGCTTTGAGAGCGGTGCTGCTAGCTGTCTCCGCGAGTTTCTTGATGGAGAGCGGGGCCGTTTCAAGAATGAGGCGGCCCTTTTCGATGCTGGAAAAGTCCAGGATATCGTTGACCACATCGAGAAGGTGGTTGCCGCTGCTGGTGATCGTCCTGGCGTAGTCTATTTGCTCCTCGCTGAGCGGGGTTTCGGCAAGGAGTTCGGCAAAGCCCAGCACCCCATTGAGTGGCGTGCGCAGCTCGTGGCTCATCACGGCGAGGAAATCGCTCTTCGCGCGGCTGGCCGACTCCGCCCGGCCGAGCGCCTCGATCAGGTTGGCTTCCAGAGATTTCCGCCCGGTGATATCCTCCTTGATGGCGATGTGGTGGATGATGTCGCCACGGGCGTTGAGAACCGGCGAGATTGTCGCCGACTCCCAGTAAAGCGAGCCGTCCTTGCGCCGGTTTTGAAACTGCCCCCGCCAGATTTCTCCGGACGAGATCGTCGCCCAGAGTTCCTGGTAAAATGCCGCGTCCTGCGCCCCGGACTTGAGAACCCTGGGATTTTGACCGATCGCCTCGGCGGCGGTGTAGCCGGTGGACTTTACAAACGCGGGATTCACATACTCGATACATCCCGATGCATCCGTGATGACAATGGTGTTCGCGCTTTGATCCACCGCGGTCCGGAGATTTTGCAGTTCCTCCTCCGAGCGTTTGAAATCCGTGATGTCCTGGATTGTGCCGAACATCCTTATGGGGTGCCCGCCGGCATCGAATTCCAGCTTGCCCAACCCGTGCAACCATCGCACGGCCCCGTCGCTGTGACGGACGATCCGGTATTCCTTGTCGAACTCCACGCCCCGGCCGAGCACTTCATTTTTGAAGTAGCTGGCCATCATGTCCCGGTCGTCGGGATAAATCAAAGCCACCCATCCTTCCGTCGAGTGATCGTAGGCCTCCTCGATGCCGAACAACTGCTCCAGCATGTCGGAGCATTTCCACACCGCGGCCGGGATATCCAAGACATACGTGCCCAGGCGCGCGACAACCTGCGCCTCTCTGAGAAAGTGCTCGCTTTCCCGCAGGGCGTTCTCGGTCCGCTTGCGCTCCGTGACGTCGTTCATGACGATCACGGCACCTGCCACCTGGCCGTCCTCGCCCAGAACTCTGGAGCCGTTGCAACGCACCTCGCGGCGGGGAAGATTTTTTGGCGCGATGACCAGTTCGACCTCCTGGACCTCCTCACCGCGGAACGCACGGACAAGTGGAATATTATCGACTGTCATAGGCGTCACCCCATCCCCTTCGAAGAGATCGTAGAGCCCCGCCCATTCGGATTGCGAAACATCGGACGCGGCAAGCCCGTGCCATTCGCGGGCTACCCGGTTGAGCAAAACCAGCTTCCCGTTTTCGTCGCAGGCCACGACGCCAGCCTCCATATTTTCCAGCAGGAGCCGGGAGAAATCCATTTTATGAAGGAACTCCGCTGGGCTCCGGCCGGGTGATTTAAAGGAAAAAATCATTGCGCCAATGCCAACGCAAGAACCTTACCACCGGAGCCGGGCATTGCACAGGGCAATTCCCCCAAGAATAACCCCGGGGAGCGCGATTTCGTCGCGGGACGGGATCAGTCGGCGGCTTTGGTGAAAAACGCGCGTTGTTTTGCGGAGATTTTTTTGCCGAGCTTTTCAAGCACGAGGAGCATGTCCTCCCAGACCTTGCGTTTTTCGGTGATGGTCTGGTTGCGCAGCAGGTAGGCGGGATGGTAGGTCACCATGACCGGTATCCCCTGGAACTCGAGCCAGCGTCCGCGCAGGTCGCGCATCGGGGACGTGTCGCCGAGCAGCCCCTCGACCGCCGTCGCGCCGAGCGCGACGATCGCGCGCGGCCGGATGAGATCGATCTGCTCGCGGAGCCACGGCAGGCACGTGGCCATTTCTGCGGGCTTCGGTTTCCGGTTCCCGGATTCCCCCGCGGGCATGTCCGGGCGGCACTTCAAGACGTTCGCGATAAAAATATCCGTGCGCTCGAACCCCATGGCCTGGATCATTTTCGTGAGGAGTTGTCCGGCTTTGCCGACGAAGGGTTCGCCCTGCGCGTCCTCATCCGCGCCCGGGGCCTCGCCGACGAACATCAGCTCCGCCTCGGGGTTGCCGACGCCGAAGACGACCTGGGTGCGCGACCGCACGAGATGGGGGCACTTTTCGCACGCCAGAACCGCCTTGCGAAGCGACTCAAATGTCCATGGCCCGCCGGTGGGCGCGGGTTTGGCGGCGGAGAGGGCCGCCCTGGTCTCCTCCGGGGCGGGAGTGGCTGGCGCTGCTGCGATCGCCGGCTTTGCAGGTCGGCGGATTGCGGTCTCACGGAGATGTCTCAGCGCGGAAGCCGGGGCCTTTGGCGCGGGTTTGATGCCCTGCTGGATCTTTTGCAAAAGGGGCAGCGAGGCGCGAATGGCCTCTTGGAACGGATCGCTCATGGCTTTTTCCTATCAGCTTGTCTGCGACAATGCCCCAATTTTCCTCAGCGGAAATTTCCGCCTCAGATTTCCAGTGGTTTGGGGGCTTTGGTGAGGGGTTTCGGGCCGCGCCCGGTGACCAGTGCGACGTCCTCGTGGCGGACTCCTCCGATTCCGGGGATGTAGATTCCGGGTTCGACTGTGAGCACTTGGCCGGGCAGAAAAGTGGCTGCGGCAAAGCGCGGGGCCTCGTGGACCTCGAGCCCGAGCCCGTGGCCGGTCCCGTGGAAGAACCCCTGCCAGCGGCCATCGCGGATTTCGGTCGGGTAGCCTTGTTCGGCGAAATACGCTTTGATCGATTCGTGGACTACGGCTCCCTGGTTGCCAGGCTTCATTTTTTCAAAAGCCAGGGCCTGCCCTGCAAGGCAGGTTTCCCAGAGCTTGCGACAGACTTCGTTCGCTTTACCTCGGACGACCGTGCGCGTGATGTCTCCAAAGTATCCCGAGCGGGCGTCGCGCGGGAAAATATCAATGATGATCAGTTCATTCGCGCGGAGCGGGCCGGATCCGCGGCCGTGGGGATCGCACGCCTGTTCTCCGCCCGCGACGATCGTATCCCCGCGCGCCTCGCCGCCGGCGCGGACGATGGCCGTCTCGATTTCGACGCGCATCAGCTCCGAGGTCAGAATCCGGCGGCCGAGAACCAGCAGCCCGTCCTTGCGCGGGACAGCGGATCTGAGGACGTCCATCGCTCGCGACATCCCGGCCTCCGCGATCCGGATCGCGGCTTCGATCGCACGAATCTCTGCGCGGGATTTGATCTCCCTCTCCGGAAAAAAAGATCCCTTGGCGGGCCTCAGCCGCACTCCCTCTTTTTTCAGCAGCTTGGACAATCCGAGCGGAAAATCCGCGGGCACCACCACGCCGCGAGCCTTGTTCGTATGGAGCCACGCGGCGACGACCCGCGCATAGGCGGGCCTTTTCTTTTTCCCGCCCTGGACTTGTTTCTCGGTCTCGGAAAACGAATCCACCCGGCCCACCTTCGCCTCGCGGCGGCCCCGGTCGAGTTCGAGGTCGGTAAGCAGCAGGAGCTTTTCCTCACCGTCCTGGAGAAAAACGAACGGGTCGGGTGCGCGGAAACTTGTGGCATAAAGCAGATCGGCGCAGGATTCGCTCGAAGCGATGATGAGTTTGGGACGCGGCATAATTGGCAGTGGTTCAGTTTTCAGTTTTCAGTTTTCAGAAAAATGAGAGTCTGTTGACTGAACACTGAACGCCGGAAACTGAACACCCCAAATTGATGTATCGCTGGACACGCCTGAGTTCGCAGAAGTGGGAGGACGCCTGGGACGAGCGCCTGCAGTTCTTGGGGCCCGGCCGGGTCGCGATGGTCACCTGGCCGGACTCGAAGGCTCTGAAAATCGAGGCATTCACTGACAAGCGGACCGCCGAAGCCCTTGTCAAACGGTTTGGCGGGCGAGTGACAAAAGTCGCTGCCCATATCTGGACGGAGAAACAATCCCGTCCGCGCGCCCCGCTGGCAATCCGCGGGAAGCTCTGGATTTACTCCGACGAACCCTCGTGGAAGCGGTCAAAAAAGAAAGCCGGAGCCCTTTGGATCCCGGCGGGGATGGCGTTCGGCACCGGCGAACATGCCACCACGGCCACCTGCCTCCGCCTGCTCTGCGACGTGGCGAAAGGGCTGCCCGATGGCTGGCGCGCAATGGATGCCGGAACCGGGAGCGGAATTCTGGCTATCGCTGCGGAAAAACTCGGCGCCTCGGCGGTCGAAGCGTTTGATTTTGATCCCGTCTGCGTGCGCATCGCCAAGGAGAATGCGCGGAACAACGGATGCCGCAGGATCAAGGTCACGAAGGCCGACGCCCGGAAAACCGCTTCTTTCCATCGCGCGGACGTCATCGTCGCCAACCTCTTCAGCGATCTCCTTGTCGCCTCTGCTCCCGGATTTGCGCGCAAACTCCCCCCGCTCGGATGGCTGATCTTTTCCGGAGTCCTGAGAAAACAGTCGGAGGAAGTCTGTGCCAAACTCGTCGGCATCGACTTCGAACCTCCCCGCATCGTCGCTCGCGGAAAATGGTGCGCGGGCGTCACCCGCCTGAAAACCACAACCACCAAATAACCCATGTCACTTTTTACCGCCCACTGGCACAGCGGAATTCTCGAAAAATCCACCACGGCGCAGATCATTTTTCCGGATGCCGGCAAGCCTCCGTTCCCGACCCTCTACCTGCTTCACGGGCTCTCCGACGACAATACGATGTGGCTCCGGCGGAGCCGGCTGGAAATTTACGCGGCGGCGTTGCCACTGATCATCGTGATGCCCGACGGCTATCGCGGATTTTATACGAACAACGAGCAGGGGCCGGCCTATGCACGCCACATCGCCGAGGAACTGCCAGCGTTTATCGAGCGCGCGTTCCCCGCCATCCCGCGCCGCGACGCCCGCGCGATCGGCGGGCTTTCGATGGGTGGCTACGGCGCGCTCCGGGTTGGCCTCGACTACCACGACCGTTTCTGCTCGGTCCATAGCCACTCCGGCGCTGTCGGTTGGGGGCGGAACGGAAAGATCGAATCGCTGCCAAAATCCTCCGGGCCCGGGCCGGACTTTGCCACCGAGATGCTCCGAATTTTCGGACACTCCCCCGATGGCACCGACCATGACCTGCTCACGCTCGTGCGGCGCGCAAAGTCGGCGCGCAAACTGCCCAAAATCCTCCTCGACTGCGGGAAGGATGATTTTCTGCTCAAGGACAACCGCGCTTTTGTGAAGAAACTGCGGGCCGAAAACATCCCCCACACCTACCGCGAATATCCCGGAGGACACGACTGGGACTACTGGGACATCCACATCCGGGAGGCGCTGGCCTTCCACATGGAAAAACTATCAACAAAGCGCTGAGTTCAAAAACCGCGTTCTCAACTGGAAGCGGAGTCCGTGACCAACAGGGGATCCGTGCAGCCTTCCGGCCGGAAGGGCTGGATATTTGTGGGGGTGGCACCAAGCGATTGCAGGGAGGACGAAATTTCGGCGATATCGATCGGGGACAGAAGTTCCGGGTGGACGGTTGTGCGGAGTTCGTAGCTGACCCCGGAGGCGAGAAGGAGGCGAAGGGCTTCAGCCGGCGCTTCGAAGGAGCATTTCCTCTGGGTGATCCGATCGTGACGTTCGTCGAAAGGGGCTTTGACATCGAGCCCGACCCAGTTGACCAAGGGGAGGACCTCGGCGAGGCGTTCGGGAAACATCCCGGCCGTGTGTAAACCGATTTTGAATCCGAGATCTTTCACCGCGAGCATGGCGGCGGGAAGGCAGGCCTGCGCGGTCGGCTCACCACCGCTGAAGACCACGGCTTCCAAAAAATTTCTGCGTTCCGCGAGCAGAGTGAGGATATTGTCCCAGCTCCAAGTGCCCCCGTCGAAGGGCTGGAGGTGCGGGTTGTGGCAATAACGGCACCGCCACACGCACCCTTGGCAGAAAACGACTGCGGCCAGATGCCCGGGGTAGTCCACCGTGGTGAATGGCACGAAGCCTCCGACTTGGAGAATGGCTGACTGTTTTGCCATAGAGACGTATCATTCCCGGAATCACGGGAATGCTTCGCACGGGCAGGATGCCCATGCCACGGACTCGTGTCAGGCCGCGCGCTGGGCGGCGATGCGATCTTCGCGGAACGGCGTGCGCTCGCGGTGCTCGCTCTGTTTTCCGGCGTTGAACTGCGAGACCGGGCGGTGGTAGCCCATCACGCGCGTCCAGATCTCGCACTTCGTGCGCTCGCTGTCGGGGATGTTTGTTTTTTTCATAAATTCTTGTGTCTTCGAAGAAACCGATTCCTTCATTTCCAATTCCTCATTCCAAATTTCGCATTCTCTCAAGCGGCCTGGCTGTGTTTTTGTTCGAGCACGCCGTCGCAGACCGGGCAGAACTCGTGTTCTCCGGCCAGGTAGCCGTGCTGCGGGCAGATCGAGAACGTGGGCGTGATCGTGAGGTAGGGCAGGCGGAAATTCGTGAAGACCCGGCGGATGAGTTCGCCGCAGGCGCGCGCCGAGGACATCCGCTCGTTCATGTAGAGGTGGAGGACCGTGCCTCCGGTGTAGCGCTTTTGAAGGTCGTCCTGATGCTGGAGCGCCTCGAACGGGTCGTCCGTCCAGCCGACGGGAAGCTGGCTGGAGTTCGTGTAATACGGGGCCTCCGGCGTGCCGGCCTGGATGATGCCCTCGAGGTTCTTCTGGTCCATGCGGGCGAACCGGTAGGTCGTGCCCTCGGCCGGCGTGGCCTCGAGGTTGTAGAGATGCCCGGTCTTCTCCTGGAATTCCACCATCCGCTCGCGCATGTGATCGAGAACACGCAGGGCGAACTCCCGCCCGAACGGCGTGGCGATGTGCTCGGAGTCCTTTGTGAAATTCCGGATTCACTCGTTGATCCCGTTGATCCCGACCGTGGAAAAATGGTTGCGCAGCGTGCCGAGGTAGCGCTTCGTGAACGGGTAGAGCCCGCGGTCCATATTCTCCTGGATGACCTTGCGCTTGATTTCCAGGCTCTCGCAGGCGAGGTCGAGGAGCGTGTCAAGACGCGCGAGCATGCCCGCCTCGTCGCCGGCAAAAAGGTAGCCGAGCCGCGCCGCGTTGATGGTAACCACCCCGATCGAACCGGTCTGCTCCGCCGATCCGAAGAGCCCGTTGCCGCGCTTGAGGAGTTCGCGCAGGTCCAACTGCAGGCGGCAGCACATCGAGCGGACCATGTTCGGGCTCAGCTCGGAGTTTAGAAAATTCTGGAAATAGGGGAGCCCGTATTTCGCAGTGACTTCGAAGAGGAGCTGGGCCGTTTCGCTTTCCCAAGGAAAATCCTCGGTGATATTGTAGGTGGGGATCGGGAACGTGAACACGCGCTGGAGCGCGTCGCCGCGGGCCATGACGCGCAGAAACGCGCGGTTGATCATGTCCATCTCGTGCCCGAGCTCGCCGTAGCAGAAGCCGGATTCCTTGCCGCCGACAAGCGCGGGCGTGTCGCGCAGATCCTCCGGGCAGACCCAGTCGAACGTCAGGTTCGTGAACGGTGTCTGCGTGCCCCAGCGCGAGGGCACATTCAGGTTGAAAACAAATTCCTGCATCCCCTGCTCGACCTCTTCGTCGCTGAGCTTGTCCACGCGGACATATGGCGCAAGGTAAGTGTCCACCGAACTGAACGCCTGCGCGCCTGCCCATTCATTCTGCAGCGTCCCCAAAAAATTCACCATCTGCCCGAGCGCTGTCCGGTAGTGCTTCGGCGGCCCGGATTCAATTTTGTTCGAGATGCCGTTGAATCCTTCCGTGAGAAGCTGCCGCAGCGACCAGCCCGCGCAGTAACCGGAAAACATGTCCAGATCGTGGATGTGAAAATCCGCATGCCGGTGCGCCTGTCCGATCAACGGCGGGTAAATGTGGTCGAGCCAATAGTTCGCGGTCAGCTTCCCGGCCGCATTCAAAATCATCCCCCCCAGCGAATATCCCTGGTTCGCGTTGGCGCTCACACGCCAGTCGGTTCGCTGGATGTATTCCTCCAAAACGGAGGCAGGTTGGATCGATGCAGGAGCCGGATTTGACATGGTTTTAAGGCGGGAGGTTGGTGAAAGGGCATACCACCATATATGGTGGATGATTTTTCGGCAGGGGCGACATATTGTATAAATCGCATATAAACCACATTGACGTAGGTCAAGAAACAAACGCTTTTCCACAAATATATTTTCTGCTGTCCGGCGGCGCTGCTTTGCGGGCACGATCACCCGCTGGTTTACGGGCATTTGCTTGTGAGCCGGGAGAGAGAAACCGGTCGCTTTCCGGCGAAATGTGAATGTTTCCACTTTTGCGCTTGCCGCTGGCCGTCCGCAAAATACCTTGCTTGCATTTATGACCGACGTGAGTCCGCTCGCCTACGACTCGAAGATCGAGGGCAATATCATCATTACAAAGCTGGACGCTGCGATCAATTGGATGCGGAGCAATTCTCTCTGGCCGATGCCGATGGGGTTGGCCTGCTGCGCGATTGAGTTGATGGCGGCGGGCGCGTCGCGCTATGATATCTCGCGGTTCGGCGCCGAAGTGATGCGGTTCTCGCCGCGTCAGAGCGACGTGATGATCGTCGCGGGAACGGTGACCTACAAAATGGCGCTTTCCGTGAAGCGGATATGGGACCAGATGCCCGAGCCGAAATGGTGCATCGCGATGGGGGCCTGCGCCTCGTCCGGCGGCATGTATCGCAGCTACGCGGTCCTCCAGGGGATCGACCACCTGATCCCTGTGGACGTCTATATTTCCGGATGCCCTCCGCGCCCGGAGGCTTTGCTGGACGGCCTGATGAAGCTCCAGAAAAAAATCATGGGCGAGCACGCGATCGCGGACCAGAAGCGAGCACTTTTTAAAAAGCCATGACCCCGACCGAAGCCGCTGCAAAAATCGCAACCCAATTTCCCGCCGCGGTCATTGCGGAGAACGAGTTCCGTGGGGAGACGACTCTGAAACTCGATGCGGCGGCCATTCGCGGGGTTTGCCAGTTCGCGAAGGAGACGCTGGGATTTGACTATCTCGTGGACATCTCGAGCGTCGATCATTTCGGCGAGGAGCCGCGCTTCGAGTTGGTTTACGAACTTTACTCGATGGAGCACGGGGCGCACCTGCGGCTCAAGATCCCGGTCAGCGAGGACTCGTGCGAAGCGCCGACCGTGAGCGATATTTGGCCGACCGCAGACTGGCACGAGCGCGAGGTTTACGATCTGATGGGGATCCGTTTTGCAGACCACCCGGACCTCCGCCGGATCCTGATGTGGGAAGGATATCCTTTCCACCCGCTGCGGAAGGACTTTCCGCTGGAAGGCAAACCGAGCGATGCTCCGGAGTTGGCCTTCAGCGAAGTGGCCCCGCTGGCTGGAGGACCATTTGTCACCGTGCCGACCGACGGCACCACGCAGGTGCGCGAACCGCGCGCGCGCCATGCCGGAGAGCACCCGCGCCTTGGAAAGTTCATCGAGGAACCTTGATCGCCGACGATGCCAGTCTGGGGGAGCTTGTGGGCGGACTCGCCGGGTCCACCCGGATCGCCCTCGACACCGAAGCGGACAGCCTGCACTGCTACTTTGAAAAGCTGTGCCTGATCCAGATTAGCGCTGAAGGCGGGCATTGGCTGGTCGATCCTCTCGCCAAGCTGAACCTCCAGCCTCTGTTCGACACCGTTTGCTCGAAGCGGGTGGTTTTTCACGGGGCGGATTACGACCTTCGACTTCTGCGCCGGGTCGGCGATTTCGAGCCGGCTGACCTTTTCGACACCATGATCGCCGCAAGGCTCTGCGGCCGTGCAGGCCTGGGACTCGCCGCGCTCGTCGAGGAATTTTTCGGGATCAAGCTCTCCAAAGCCTCTCAGAAAGCCAACTGGGCGATCCGCCCGCTCTCCGGGCAGATGGTCGAATACGCGCTCAACGACACCCGGCATCTACTCGAAATCGCTGACACGCTTGAGGCCGATCTCCGCCGGCTCGGGCGCTGGACATGGTTCGAGGAATCGCGCGACCGCATGATCGCTTCCACGCGGGAAACCAAAGAGCGGGACGACAACAAGGTCTGGAGGATCTCCGGGAGCTCGACCCTCTCGCCCCATGCGCAGGCAGTTCTCCGGATTCTTTGGTTCTGGAGGGATTCCGAGGCGCGGGCATGGGACCGGCCGCCGTTTCACGTGATGGGCAACGAGGACATGCTGCGGGTGGCCGACCAGGTCAGCAAGGGCGATGCCTCCTACTCGGCACCCCGGATGAACGGGCGTCGCCGGAAGAGCTTTGAGGTCGTCCTCGCGCTCGCTCTTCAAATTCCCGAGAGCGAATGGCCGAAGCAGGAGAAAATTCGCCGCAAACGCGCCCCCAAGGACCATCTCGAACGGTTTGAAGCCTTGAAAAAAATCCGCGATACCGCCGCAGCCGGGCTGGGGCTTGATCCCGCGATCATCGCGCCGCGCGGAGCTCTCGAGGCCACGGCCGCTGACGCCGCTTCACCGGTCCTGATGAATTGGCAGCGGGAACTTCTCGGCCTGTCGGCGGTGGCGAACAGCCATGGCTGATGATCTGATCGGTCTCGCCCTTGCGGAGGACATTGGCTCCGGCGATGTCACGGCGAAGTGGTTCACTGGAAGCGAACGCGAAGCTTCGGCAGTGATCATCGCGAGGGAAGTGTGTTGCCTGGCCGGGATCGGGATCTGCGCCGAAGTTTTCTCGCGGGTGGACGGCTCGCTGAGGGTCGCGGTTCTGAGAATCGACGGGGCGGCGCTGGATGCCGGGGAGCCGGTCCTGCGGGTCGAGGGCCCGGCGGCATCGATCCTCACAGCAGAGCGGACCTCGCTGAATTTTCTCCAGCGCCTCTCCGGCGTTGCAACGATGGCCCGCAGATACGTCGAGGCCATTCAGGGAACAGGAGCCGTGATCCTGGACACTAGGAAGACGACCCCAGGGTTTCGCCAGCTGGAGAAAGCTGCTGTGGCGGCCGGCGGTGCAACCAACCATCGCAGCGGTCTTTTCGACATGGTCATGGTCAAAGACAACCACCTTGCCGCAGGGACCACACCGGAGGAGATCCAGTCGGCGATCCATCGCGCCAAGGCTGCGAATCCGGCAATCAGAATCGAGATCGAAGCCGATACCGTCGCGCAGGCGAAAGCCTTTTTTCAACTGGCCGGCGTGGATGTCGTTCTGCTCGACAACATGCCTCCCGAGTCGCTGCGCGAAGCGGTCGCCCTGCGTCCCCCGCATATCCGCCTCGAGGCCAGCGGGGGCATCACCCTTGCCAACATCCGGGCCGTCGCTGAGACCGGGGTCGATTACATTTCGATCGGCGCCATCACCCACTCCGCCCCGGCCGTGGATTTCTCGCTCGAGCTCTCCGGGATCGGTTGATACCAAACAGCAGAGTTAACCGGCCTGGTAATGCTCCGGGATTTAGGGGCGGCTGTGCCAGCCGCTCAGCGTGAGGACAGGTGGTTGAGGCGGTTGGCACAACCGCCTCAACAATGAATCGTCAGGTTTTCTTTGAGAGATGGTATGACTCCTCCGCGACCGATCCTCCTGTCCTTCCGGCTGCCTCGGGTCAATCCCCGCTGCCTTCGCCGTTGCGGTCCAGCCGCTTTCTCAGGGTTGCCCGGGTGATCCCGAGGAGCTTGGCCGCGCGGACCTGGTTGTCCCCGGTTTTTTTCATCGCGCGGAGGGTGAACTCGCGTTCCAGCCACGGGAGGAGCGGAAGAACGGGATCCTCGGCCGCGGTTTTGAACAGGAACTCTATCGCACTTTCTTTGGTCGGCGCGGCGGTGTCTGAGGAGGAGGGCACCCCGGCGGGCTCGCTCAGGTTCTGGCCCAGCGGAATATCCTTCGGTAGCAGAACATCGGCAGTGGCGAGCACGGAGGCGCGCTGCATCGTGTTCTCGAGCTCGCGGACATTGCCCGGCCACGGGTAGGCTTCCAGGACGCGGATCGCCTCCTCGGAGAGTTTCAGCGGTGGACGGTGTTTCTGGTTGGCGATCTTCTGCAGAAAATATTCCGCGAGCAGCACGATGTCATCCGGCCTCTGGCGAAGCGGAGGAAGGTGGATGCGGACCACGTTGAGCCTGTAAAAAAGATCTTCGCGGAACGCGCGGCGCGCGACCTCCTCCTCGAGATTTTTGTTCGTTGCGCAGACGATGCGCACGTCGGTGCGGAGGGTCTGGTTTCCGCCGACCCGGGAAAATTCCCCCTCCTGGAGCACGCGGAGGATTTTGCTCTGCACCTGGAGTGGCATCTCCCCGATTTCATCAAGGAAAAGCGTCCCGTTGTCGCACTGCTCGAAACGCCCGATCCTCTGGTTGTGGGCTCCGGTGAAGGACCCCTTCTCGTGCCCGAACAGCTCGCTCTCCAGAAGGTTTTCCGGGATCGCCGCGCAGTTGATGGCGAGGAAGCTTTTCCCGCTGCGATGGCTGTAGTTGTGGATCGCCCGCGCGACGAGTTCCTTGCCCGACCCACTCTCTCCGGTGATCATGACAGGCGCCTCGCTGCCGGAGACACGCCCGATCATTTTGAAAACCTGCTGCATGCCATCCGACCGGCCGACGATGTCCTCCTGGTGCTGCTCGACCGTGAGTTGGGGCTTGAAAGCGCTGGCGCTCTGCAATTCCGCAGACGCCTGGAGCGCCGAGTCCACAACGATCTTGAGATTGAACGGGAGCTGCTCCTTGCGGACAAAATCGAACGCGCCCATCTTCATCGCCTCGATGACCGACTGGGTGGTCCCGAATGCGCTGGTGAGGATGACCATGGCATTCGGCGAGTGTTTCCGGATCCGGGCCAGCAGTTCGAGGCCGCTGAACGGGTGCAGGTTCGTCTCTGCTAGCACAAGTTCCGGCTGTTCGAGGCAAAACGTCTTGTAAGCCGCATCGGCGGAGGTTTCGAGCAGCACGCGCGCGGAGGGGCTTTTCAACTGGTTCTGAGCCCAGTCCAGAAAGTCCGTCTCGCGGTCCACAAGGAGTATCGTCTGCTGTTTCGCCATATCAAAAATCCCTCAAGCAAGCAGAATGCAGCGGTTTTGCCGTTTATAAAGAACGATCTTTGCCCGCGGAATCAGCGCGTCTAAAAAACGGGCGAGGCCTCGTCAACAAGGGGCCCTCCGACTCCCTAACTCGATGGCACGGGGATTGCTGGTTGATTCAGGTCGGGAAGGATGGTTCTTTTCAACCGGGCACTTCCGACGACCAGAAAATTTCCCAGTGAAGAAGGTTTTATTTATCCAGCATGGAATGACGGACAAACCCGGGCTTTTGGCGGAAACGCTTGCCTGCAGCCGGGTCGAAGTCGAAATCGCGCGTCCGTATCTTGGCGAGACGCTGCCCTCCTCGCTCAAGGCGTTCGACGGGCTTGCCGTCGGAGGTGGGGCACAGGGCGCTTATGAGACGGACAAATACCCATACCTGAGCCGGGAGTGCGATCTGATCCGGGAGGCGGCCCATGCCGAAAAGCCGGTTATCGGGCTCTGCCTCGGCGCCCAGTTGATGGCCGCCGCACTTGGCGCTCCGGTCCGTCCGGGCTCCCGGCGGGAAATCGGATTCTTTCCTGTCACTCTCGACCCGATCGCAAAATACGACCCGCTCCTGTGCGACCTACCGACGGATTTTGTGGCCACGCACTGGCACGGAGATTTCTTCGATCTTCCTGCGGCGGGCATGCGTCTGGCTTCGTCGGCGCTCACCCCGAACCAGCTCTTTCGCTACGGTTGCGGGCTTTACGGACTCCAGTTCCACTTGGAAATGACACCCGAAATTTTCGAGGACATGCTCGTGGGTTCCGATGATTATCTCATCGCAGCCGGAGCCGATCCCGAACAACTCCGGCGGGATGCCTGGAAATTTCTGCCTTCACTTCGCGAAAACGCCGAAAAGGTTTTCTCCCGCTGGGCGGCGATGTTGTGATCTCTTGTTTTTGGAAGGACGGACGCAGTGCCGTCCCATTTGAGGAATGACAAAAAAATAGACGATGGCATTGACGGCGTAGGACAATCCATGAGCCCGAAAACAGCGTTTACGAAACACGCTTCGTGTAGGGCTTCAGGAAGCCAAGTTTTTTCGGTATTAAGGCCGCGCACGCAACGTTGCGCAACGGATATACAGGTTTCCCCTGAGCCAGAATGATAGATGTGCAGTGTTGTTGGTTTGCAACCAGTGACAGTATGTTGCAATCCCTATGAAAAAACCAACAGGCAGACTATCGTTTCAATCAGCTTTCAGCTTGGTTGAATTACTCGTTGTGATTGCGGTGATCGCGGTGATCGCGGCTATTGCCATTCCCAACATCGCTGGAATCACCCAGCAGGCGGCGAAATCCTCGGGCAAGCGTAACGCGCAAAACCTCGCTTCTGTTTCCTCTGCGGCAGTGGCAGCAGGCTATACGAATGATGTTGGAACAACCGTCCTCCAGACCGCCATTAATCATCTCACCAACGGCATCAGCGTGACCAACAACGGCCAGGTGATGGGGCCTTTCAAAGTGGACGGTCTGCCTTCGGACCTCTCCATGGTGACCAACAACCTGACGATCGATTCCGCCACGGGAATTATCCGTTACACTCCGTCAACCAACTAAAGCGCTTGGAAAATGTGGAGGGGCACCGGTGCAAAACCGTGTCCCTCTTCCTTCGGGAGGTTCGACTCACCCGGTAGCATCAAAGCAGCGAGCGGCTTCTGTCTCCCCCCGGACAATCGAACAGAAGAATGAAAACAAGCTCGGCCGCCTTTTCACTCGTCGAGTTGTTGGTGGTGATTGCGGTGATTGCCATTGTCGCAGCCATTGCCATTCCGAACATGGCCACAATCGTCGGTTCGGTAAACAGAACCCGCGACCAGAGAAACGCCCAGTCTCTGGCAGCGCTTGCCTCCGCCGCCCGCTCCGCCGGACATCCCGGATGGCCCACGAAGGCCGAGGCCATCTCCGCCCTTGTGGCTGGCGTTTCAGTGACAAACGAGGCGGATTCCAGTCTGGTGATCCAATTCCACATGGACACGATCACTCCCCAAGATCAGGCCAAGGCCTCCGCTTACCTCTCCAGCGATGGATCGTCGCTGATCTATTCCCCGTCCGGCGGCCAGCCAACAAATTAGAGGAGTCCGCCCAACGGAATGGCGGTTAAGTTGTGGAGGAGGCCCTTGTGCCAATTGCCTCGCTGCACGCGCCCTGCGTGTTACCTCCTCCGGTAAGCTGTCTGCACTTCGCTCCGGCTGCCTCCCACCATCCAGCAAATCTCGAAGAGTTGCTATGACACACGGGTCAACAACAACTCGTCACATGACAAAGCGGCCGGGACTGCGCCGGCTTCCCCACGAGCCCGGCATCGAATTTTCCTTTGGCAGCAGCAAAAGCGCAGCTCACGCAACGTTGCGTGAGGCGGCATGCAGGTTTTCCCCCATAATGATTCAGTAATCCATTTTGTTGCGCTGGAAAGCGATCGAGCGAATGATTACACCGTTATGAAAAAACCAACTAGCAGACTATCGTTTCAATCAGCTTTCAGCTTGGTTGAATTACTCGTTGTGATTGCGGTGATCGCGGTGATCGCGGCCATTGCCATTCCCAACATCGCTGGAATCACCCAGCAAGCCGCGAAATCCTCGGGCAAGCGTAACGCGCAAAACCTCGCTTCCGTTTCCACGGCGGCTGTGGCGGCGGGCTATACGAATATCGCCAGCGGACTCGATACGGCGATTCAGGCGCTCACCAACGGCATCAGCGTGACCAACAACGGTCAGGTGATGGGGCCGTTCAAAGTGGACGGCCTGCCTTCGGACCTCTCCATGGTGACCAACAACCTGACGTATGACTCCGTCACAGGCGTCATCCGTTACACCCCGTCAACCAACTAACGGCAAGCCCGACTGCAGATCAACCCCGGAGCATCGGACTCTTCAAAGTTCGATGTCTCTGGGGTTTCTGTTTTGTAACACGTTCCGTGTCCGCTATCGGAAACGCGGTTTCCAGGGTGATATCAGGCGGCGGGTTGGATTCCCGCGGTTTTTTGGTCAGGAAGAGCGGACAGGATTTTTTCGACTGCCGCGGCGGGCGTGATGCCGTGCTTGGCGCGAAGGACGGGAACGCTACCGTGTTCGACGAACTGGTCAGGCCAGCCCACACGGACAACGGGGGTTGTGATTTTTTGTTCAGAGAGGTGCTCGATGACCGCGCAGCCGAATCCGTTGTTCAGCACATGGTCCTCCATCGTGCAGACGACCTCACAGCCGCGCGCGAAGAATTCGATCATCGCGGTGTCGAGAGGCTTGATCCATCGCGCGTTGATCACCGCGGTCGAGATCCCCATTTGTTCGAGCGAAGCGGCCGCTTCCAAGGCCGGTTCGCACATATTGCCGAGAGCGATGATCGCCGCCCGCGAGCCGTGGCGGAGGACCTCGGATTTTCCGATTTCGAGGATCTGCGGTTTTTTCTTCGGGACCACGCCGGTGCCAGCGCCGCGGGGGTAGCGGATGGCAATCGGTCCCTCGTCGTGATGAGCCATCGTCCAGAGCATGTCCACAAACTCGTCCTCGTCTTTCGGCTGCATGTGGACAAGGCCAGGAACCGGGCGCAGGAAGCCGATGTCAAAAAGTCCGTGGTGGGTCGGGCCGTCGTCGCCGGAGAGCCCGGCCCGGTCCATGCAGAGCGCCACGTTGAGGTTCTGCAGGGCCAGATCGTGGATGATCATGTCGTAGGAGCGCTGCATGAACGTGCTGTAGATCGCGAGAAACGGCTTCATCCCCCGCACAGCGAGCCCGCCCGCAAAGATCGCCGCGTGTTCCTCGGCGATGCCCACGTCAAAAAAGCGATCCGGATGCCGCTTGGCAAACCCCACGAGTCCGGTGCCGGTCGGCATGGCGGCGGTGATCGCGGCGATCTTGTTGTTGTGGTCGGCGAAATTGGCGAGCGATGTGCCGAGGAGTTCGGAATACGTCGGGGTCGGCGACGCGGTCGTCTCGCCGGTGTCGAGATGGAATTTTCCCAGCCCGTGGAACTTGTCCGGCCTTTCGAGCGCCGGGGCGTAGCCTTTGCCCTTCTGTGTCAGGATGTGGAGGATGACCGGGTCGTTCTGGGTCTTGAGAAACTCAAACGTCTCGGTCAGGAGGGCGGTGTCGTGCCCGTCGATCGGGCCGTAATACCGGATGCCGAGATCCTCGAAGATCACGCTGGGGGCGAGGAGGTTTTTCAGTCCGACCTCGGCCTTGTGTGCGAGTTTGCGGGCACTTTTTCCGGCGATCCACTCGACAAACTTTGCGGCTTTGTCATGCAGGTGGGCGTAGGCCGGGTTCGTCACCAGGCGGTTGAGATACTCGGCGACGGCCCCGACATTTTTTGCGATCGACCACTCGTTGTCGTTGAGGACGATGATCAGGCGCTTGGTCGTTGAGGCCACGTTATTCAAAGCCTCGAAGCTGACCCCGCACGTGAAAGCCGCGTCGCCCGCCACGCACACGACATGCTCGTCGCCTCCCAGCATGTCCCGCGCGGCCGCCATCCCCAGCCCGGCGGAGAGCGCTGTCCCGGCATGGCCGGCCCCATAGGCATCGTGCTCGCTCTCGGTGCGGAGCAGAAACCCGTTCAATCCCTCGTATTGGCGGATCGACGAAAACCTCTCATGACGGCCGGTTAGCAGCTTGTGGACATATCCCTGGTGGCTCACGTCGAAAATCAGCTTGTCCTTCGGCGTCTCGAACACCCGGTGGAGCGCGATTGTCAACTCCACCACCCCGAGGTTCGGCCCGAGGTGGCCGCCGGTAGTCGAGAGAACGCGGATCAGTTCGCCCCGGATTTCCGAAGCCAGTTGAGGCATGGCTTCGGCCGGGAGGGCCTTGACATCGGCGGGGGAGGAAATACCGCGTAGGATGGAAGTCGCTTGGGGCGCGGACATGGTATCAGGTGTCCTGCTCCTCAAAGTCCTTCAATTCCACCGTGCCCCGCGCGTCGCGCGAAATGATCTGAATCTTCTTTTCTGCGGCATCGAGCTTCTCCTGGCAAACCTTCACCAAACCGATCCCTTCCTCGTAGCGGACAATCAGAGTCTCGAGGGGCAGGCTACCCTCCTCCATTTCCGAGACGATCGCGGTGATCCGCTGCATCGCGGACTCTAGCGTCGGCTTATCTGGTTTTTGCCCCATGGGTTAGTTGTCCAATCTCATTAAAGATCCGCGACAATGCAATCAGGAACATTGGATGACGCGCGGTTCCCTCTCGCGCAAGATCGCCCGGTCTTGGGGGGGCGGACGGATGTCTCGTCAGGGGGCGCCGGCGGGTCCAAAAAAAATTGCCTACCTGTTTGACAAGGCCTGCGAAATCCTCCATTCTTTTCGGTTCCTATTAACTACCCGATGAAAACCTATTCTGCAAAATCCGAGGAGGTGAAGCGCGCCTGGTGGGTCATTGACGCCGCCGGCCAGCCTCTCGGTCGCGTCGCCGAGAAGGCCGCGAATCTCCTGCGTGGAAAAAATAAAACCATTTTCACCCCCCACGTGGACACCGGCGATTTTGTGGTCGTGCTAAACGCCTCGAAAGTGACGGTCGGCGGAAAAAAAGACGTGGCGAAAGTCTACACCAGTTTCTCCGGCTATGTCGGCGGACACCATTCCGAAACCTTCAAAGCCCGCCGCGAGCGCCATCCGGAACTCCTGATCGAGCGCGCCGTCCGCGGGATGATTCCCCACAACCGCCTCGGCCGTTCGATTTACACCAAACTAAAAGTCTATGCCGGCGCGGAGCATCCGCACACGGCCCAGAACCCGCAACCCGCCTGAGATTTTACCGAATGAGCACACCCATCCTTGCCACCGGCCGCCGCAAAACTTCTGTAGCCAGCCTGCGCATGCAGGCCGGCGCCGGCGCCATCAAAGTCAACGGCCGCGATTTCGTGGATTTCTTTCCAAGTCTTTCGCTGCAGAACCAGATCCTCCGCCCGCTGGAGATTGCCAATGCCGTGCATTCCTACGATGTCGCGGTCAAGACGACCGGCGGCGGCATTAACGGCCAAGCCGGCGCGCTTCGTCTGGCTCTCAGCCGCGCGCTGATCCAGGTGGATGGGACGCTTCGCGCGGCGCTCAAGCAGGAGGGCCTGCTCACACGCGACCCCCGTATGAAGGAGCGCAAAAAGCCCGGCCAACCCGGTGCCCGCAAGCGTTTCCAGTTCTCGAAACGATAGGCCGGTTTTTTTCATTCCGTGGTTTCCGCAAACCATTTATCTGGTCGTGCGGGCCGTGGATTCGGGGTGTGGTCCAGCAAGAGCCGCCCGGGACGCGGTCCCGAAGCATTGAACCAGCCGGAATGGCTGTCACATTTTGCCTGCCTGCTTGTTCATTCAGCGAGCAGGATTTCCATGAAAATCTCCGTGCTGGCATTTCTCCTCCTTGCGTTTTTTTCCGGTGTGGGAACAGCGGAGGAGAGCCCCCGGGTGCTGCGTGTCGGCATTGACGAAAATCCGCCCTATGCCACCAAGGAGGCCTCGGGCGAGTGGAGCGGGATCGCGGTGGATCTCTGGAACAGTATCTGCCTGCAGACAGGGGTTCGCTTCGAGTTCGTAGAGACTCCGTCCGCGGATCTGGTCCCGAACGTGGCCAACGGAAAGTTGGACGCCGCCCTGGGAGAGATTGAAGTCACGCCAAGGTCCGAGAAAATCGTCGATTTCACGCAGCCCTACCTGATGTCCGGCATCGGCATCGCGCTCCAGGACAGGGCCTGGCATCCGGATTGGATCTCCCTCGGAAAAGAATTCTTCAATTGGACGCTCGTCCAGATCCTGCTCGCCATCCTGGCCGGCATGGTGGTCGTCAGCGCCCTGATCTGGCTCGTTGAGCGCCACCATCAACTGGGGCATTTCCGCGGAGGACTTTCGGGATTCGGGTCGGCGCTATGGTTTTCGGCCGCGACCATGACATCGGTCGGGTATGGCGACAAGACGCCGGCGACACTCCTGGGCCGACTGATCTCCTTTGTGTGGATGCTGGCAGGCGTGCTTCTGGTCGCGAGTTTCACGGCGGCGGTCGCCGGCAGCGTTGCAGCCGCCCGCGTGAACGAATTGGTCGTCCGCCCGAGCGATCTTTACCGGGTGTCCTGCGGTGTCGCGGCCGATTCGGTTCCGCAGCACTACCTTCAGAAACAGGGGATCCCCTCACGGACTTACGATTCGATCCAGTCGGCGCTTGTCGCCCTTTCAAAAGGAGAAATCGAGGCGGTGGTGGCGGACAGGATTTCCCTCCGCTACCTGGCGAAAAAGATGGCCGAGGAAAAGAATCCGGTGCGCTTCAAGGTGTCCTCCGTGACTTTCCGGGACATCTTCATAGCCATCCCAGTTCAAACCAGGCTTCCGGAGTATGAAGCCATCAAAGTGGCCCTCCTGAACACGATCTTCAGCGAGAAGTGGCAGGACACCCTCCGCCGCTGGCTCGGACGTGATCGGGAATAACAAATCCCGCATTCGTTTCTTGACCTTTGCGGTTGCTTCCGGCATGCCATTTGTTCCGCGCCGGGGCAGAACGCTCCGTTTGCTGCCCAAGCCATGACTTTTTGCCGATCGATTTTTCGAAGACACCGTTTGTTGCCGGTGATTTTTGCCGTGCTCCTGCATCCGCTGCATGCCCAGGTGGGGCCGGGTCCCGTGGTCAAGGATATCACGGTCGAGAATGTCGGGGCACCGAGCATTTCCAAGGAGCGCGTGCTTGCCAACCTCGCCACAAAAATCGGCCAGCCCTACAGCGAGCGAGCCGCTGAGCAGGATATCCGCTCGCTCTATGCCACCGGCGGCGTCTCGAATGTCCGCATCTTTGCGGAGCCCCTCGGCGACGGGGTCAAGGTCACGGTGCTTTTGCAGGGCCGTCCGGTCATCGAAGAAATTCTCATCGAGGGGGCGGAGCAGATTCCCCTGAACCGCGTCCGCCGCGAGATAGGAACAAAAGTCGGCGATGTAGTCAGCGAGGAAAAAATCGAGGACGACCGGCAGAAGATCATCAAGCTTTACGAGGATAGAAATTATTCCGAGATCGACGTCCAATACAAAATCCAGGAGATCCCGGGCAAAAACCGGTCGAAAGTCGTCTACTCAATCAACGAGGGCCCGAAGCTGGTCGTCAAGCGCATCACCTTTGTCGGAAACGAATCCGTGCTTGCCCGTGACATCCGCAAAGTCATGAAGACGAAACCGGAAGACATCCTTTCGTTCTTCACGAAGAGCGGGCGCCTTGTTCCGGCACAGGTCGAAGAAGACCGCGCGGCTATTAAGACGCTCTATCAGAACCGCGGATTTGCCGACGTAGAGATTTCCGATATCCAGACGCTGCCGGTGGAGCGCAACGGCGTCGAAATGACCGTCACCATCGTCGAGGGAATGCAATACCGGTTGAATACGGTCAAGGTCGAAGGGGTGAATGTGACGTCGCAGGAGGAGGTTCTTGCGCGCATGAAAATGCTCGGCGGCCAGCTTTTCACACCCAAAGGCATGGGTGATGATCTGAAGGCCTTGCGGGATTTCTACGGAAGTCGCGGCTATGTCGATATGGTGGCGGCACCGGAAGTGCTCCCCGCGGGGCCGGGGGCGGTCGATGTGACTTACCGGATCGATGAAGGGGTCCAATCCTACGTCAACCTGGTCAACATCCAGGGGAACACGCGCACCCAGGACCGGGTGATTCGCCGTGAGTTGGCCGTCAAGCCTGGCGATGTCTTTGACACCACCCTTCTGGATGTCAGCAAAAAACGGCTCGAGAATCTCAACTACTTCTCCCGCGTGGACACCGCCCCCGCCGACACCATCGTGCCCGGCCGCAAAGATCTGAATGTAATCGTAGAGGAAAAACGCACCGGATCGTTCAACTTCGGTGTCGGATTCAGCACGATTGACAGCCTGCTCGGCTTCGCGGAACTCCAGCAGACTAATTTCGATCTCTTCAACTGGCCCAGCTTCACCGGCGGCGGTCAGAGGTTCCGGATCCGCGGTCAATATGGTCTCCAGAGAAGCGATTTCGTCGTGGCTCTGACCGAGCCTTGGTTCCTTGGGCAAAAGCTCTCCGTCGGCGTGGAAGGCTATTACCGGAACGCCAATTTCCTTTCGGCGGTCTACAACCAATCGAACCTCGGTGTTGCCATCCAGGCGCGCAAACAACTGTGGAGAGCGCTCTCCGCCCGTGCGGAATACCGCGTCGAGCAGATCAAGATCTACAATGTCGGCAATACCAACCAGAACAACTTTTTCTTCCCCAACGGCTATAACGACGGGTATAACGGCAATGAAAACGTCGGGCCCGTGATCGAGAACTCCGCCGGCTCCTACACCAAGAGCGCGTTCACAGGTTCGCTCACTTGGGATACGCGCGACAGCCTGTTCCTCACCCGCAAGGGCGAGCTGGTGGAACTCACTGGTTTTATCGCGGGAGGTCCCCTCGGCGGAACCGTGCAGGACTACGGCCTGTCGCTCGAAGCCACAAAATATTTCTCGCTGCCGTTCGACCTGATCTTTCTCGTGAAGGGACAGGTCGCCATCGTGAACGGGTGGGGGAACAACAAGGCCTCTGTGGACGGCGGCTACGGCAACGGGGTTCCGATTTTCGACCGCCTCTACCTGGGCGGCGCGAACAACATGCGCGGCTTTAATTTCCGCGAAGTCGGTCCCGTGGATCAATACGCCAACCCGATCGGCGGCAACTCCCTGGCCTACCTGACTTGTGAGCTGACATTTCCCATTGTGTCGCGGGTGCGGGGCGCGATATTCAGCGACATGGGGTTCGTCAATGTCCAGCCCAACGACTTCACCACGACCAATGTCAACGCGGACATCGGCATCGGCCTGCGCCTCGATCTCCCGATCGGCCCGATCCGCGTGGACTACGGCATTCCGGTCATTTACGACAGCTGGAACGGCCCCCCCGGCAAATTTAATTTTAATATCGGCTACCAATTTTGAACGAATTGGGGCGGCGGAGGTCAATACTTGACCAATTCATTCCATAAGTCACACTCATCCACTCTCATAACCAACAACCAAAATGCTCAAATCAATCCTCTCCATCACCATCCTAGCCACGGCGCTTCTCGCTGTGGCCCCGTCCGCAAAAGCCGAGAACAAAATCGGCACGTTGGACATGAACGCCATCTTCACCCAGTATTACAAAACCAAGGATGCTGAGGCGAAGCTCAACGAAGCCCGTGCCGCCGCCAAGAAGGAACTCGACGACCGTCTGGAAACCCTAAAAAAGGCCATGGACGAGATCAACAAGATCAACGCCGATCTTGAAAAGCCCGAACTCAGCAAGGACGCGAAGGACAAAGCGACCAAATCCCGGGACGAGAAAGTCAATGACGCCCGCAATCTCGACCGCGAAATCACGGAGTTCCGCGGCACTCGCGAGCGCCAGCTCCAGGAACAGTTTGTCCGCATGCGCAAGGACATCATCGACGAAATCATGACCGTCGTGAACGCCAAGGTCAAAGCCACGGGGTATGACATCGTTTTTGACAAATCCGGAATGAGCATGGGCCAGATCCCGGTCCTCATTTATTCCCGCACCGATCTGGATTTCAGCAAGGAGATCGTTGACACTCTCAACAAGAACGCGCCCAAAGATGCGCCGAAAGCTCCCTGAAGAGCATGACGCTCGGTGAAGTGGCCGCCCAGACGGGCGGCTGGGTGGCTCCGGAAGCCGCCGCGCAGGAAATCTCCGGTTTGGCGTCTCTCGATGATGCCAATCCCGGGGATTTGGCGTTCTTTGGAAACCCGAAGTATCTCAGATCGCTCCGGAAGTCCCGGGCCAGCGCGGCGTTAGTCCCTCACGGTTTTGGCGAGGAAGTTCCTCCCATCTTGATTTGGGTGGAAGACCCGGGCGTGGCCTTTTCCACGCTGCAGCCAGCCTTTGTCCCTCCGGCGATCACCTTCCCGCCCGGGGTGCATCCGACGGCGGTTGTCAGCCCCAAGGCCACGGTTGGCGAAGGCGTTTTCATCGGCCCGTATGTCGTTGTGGAGCCGGGCGCAAACATCGGCGCGCGTTCCCTCATCGCGGCCCACTCCTACATCGGTCACGGAGTCCGGATCGGCGAGGATTGCCGGATCTACCCACAGGTCACCATCCGCGAGCGCTGCACGCTCGCAAACCGCGTGACCCTCCACTCGGGGGTCGTGATCGGAGCCGATGGGTTCGGGTATGAGTTCCGGGATGGCGGGCATCAAAAAATCCCGCAGACCGGGATTGTCCAAATCGAGGATGATGTGGAAATCGGAGCCAACTCGACCATCGACCGCGCGCGTTTCGGCCGCACGTGGATCCGCAAAGGGACGAAGATCGACAACCTTGTCCAGATTGCGCACAACGTCACCATCGGCGAACACTCCATCCTCTGCGCCCAAGTTGGAATCTCCGGGAGCACGCGCGTCGGAAGTTTTGTGACAATTGCCGGCAAGGCGGGCATCAACGGCCATATTGAAATCGGCGATGGGGCTGTCATTACGGGCATGGCCGGAGTCACGAAGAGCGTCCCGCCCAAGGAAGTGCGCATCGGTGCTCCAGCGCGTTCCATGAAGGACTACAAAACCAACTTCGCTTTGCTCAATAAAATCCCCAAACTTTTCGAGCGCGTGAAAAAACTCGAAGAGGGAGCCGCCGGTCACGAGTAGAGGTTCTCTTCAAACTGAGGTGACCAAACGCGAACGCATCGGGGAATCTGTCCGGTCCCGGGGACCCGACGGAGCTTACCCTGCCTGCTACGAACAGTTTTTTCCGCTTTTCAACGCGGGCGAATATTTCGAGGCACACGACGTTCTTGAGCATCTCTGGCGGGAGTGCCACGAGGCCAACGCCATTTTCTACAAAGGCCTCATCCAGATCGCCGGAGGATTCGTCCACCTGCGCCGGCAGTTCGTGCGCCCCGATCACCCCAAGGATGGAAAGCGGCTCCGCCCAGCCTGCAGATTGCTGGCGCTCGGAGTTTCTAATATCATCGGGTTCGGCCCGCGACACATGGGGCTCGATGTCAAAAACCTCTGCGCGATGTGCGGAACGCTTGCCCGCGGGATCGAAGAATCCGGGTTTCAAACCAACCCCTGGAATCCGCAATCCCGTCCGCTGCTCAGCCTTTCGCCCTCCACTCCGCCAGCATGACGATAATACGAGGGAGGGCGAGGCTCCGTCCGAACCGTGGTCGACTGGGGCTCACGCGGAGGTTCGCCCTCCATTGTTGGCGTAACGCGCGGATCAGAGTTTTCTCTCCTCTTTTCCTCGGTGTCTTTTAGTGTTTTTGCGTGGTTCAAAATGCCGAGCGTCGGATGAAGGTTCTTGTTGTCGAGGACGACCCTGGGATCGCGGACGTCCTGGAATATTCGCTGCGGGGTGCCGGGTTCGAAATTTCAAAAACCTCGTCGGGAAGAGAAGCGGTGCGGATATCCGGAAACTCGGACTTTGTCGTTCTCGATATCGGGCTTCCCGATCTCGACGGCTTCGATGTCTGCCGGGAGATCCGGAAAACGTCCACCGTCCCCATCCTCTTTCTCACATCCCGCACAGAAGAAATCGACCGGGTGGTGGGGCTTGAACTCGGCGCGGATGACTATATGCCGAAGCCGTTCAGCACCCGGGAACTGGTGGCGAGGATTAAGGCGATCACGCGCCGGTCGAACGTCCGGCGTGGACCTGCACACGCGGGGTTGGTCCTCGATCGGGATTCCTTCACAGCCTCCGTGGATGGGCGTCCAATGGAGCTTTCGCGCACCGAGTTCGAAGTGCTCACTTTCCTCGCGGGTCAGCCCGGAAGGGTGTTTTCCCGTGGGCAAATCCTCGACGGAGCCTGGCAGGATGGGGGATGCGTCACGGACCGCACCGTGGATGCCCACATCAAATCCCTCAGGAAAAAACTGCTGCCAGCGGAGCTGATCGAGACCGTCCGCGGTGTCGGCTACCGCTTCAAATCCTGATGCCCCGGCGCGTTCCATCGGCCGGGTCTCCGGGCCGCACCGTGATTTTCATCCAGCGGCTGATCAGTGCGCTCGCGCCGCCGCTTCACAGCCTCCATTGGAAAATCTTCCTGCTCACCCTCGCCTCGATTTTTCTTCCCGGCATTTATTTCGCATGGAAAGTCGGACAAGGGATCGAGCGCAGCCACCTGAGGTCCGCCGAGCAGGGCATGATCGACACGGCGCTGGTGGTTGCTGAAACATGGTCGCTTCCGGCGCTGGAAACACTTCCGACTGCGCACGAGATTCAAAGAAAGGTTTTCGGCGACCTCACTCCCAATCTCCGCATCGTCCTCTACGATCCGGCGGGGAAAGTGCTCCACGACACCGCGAATGCCTGGCCGGCAGGGAGCGACCACTCCGCGCAAAAGGAAGTCCGGCAGGCGATGGGCAGCGGGTATGGCGCGCGGTGGGAGCGCGACGATTACCGGCGCGTCGTCGTGCTCTACAGCGCGCTCCCTGTCCTCAAGAACGGGAAGCTCGCAGGTATCGTCAGCGTCATCAAGACTACCGCCGATGTCCGGAAATCCGTCATCCGTTCGCTTAAAGACCTTGCGGTTCCCGCCCTGCTGGCGCTGGCGCTCGCGACGCTCGTCTCCTACGCGCTCTCGACCTATCTCACGCGGATCATCACCGGCCTGGCGCGGCAGGCGGAACGCGTGGCGGCTGGCGAGCCGGGGGTCCGCCTCGAAACATGGACGAAGAGCGAACTAGGGGATCTTTCCCGCGCAGTCGAGAGAATGCGGCGCAGGCTCGAAGGGAAGGCCTACGTCGAGGAAATGGCGCTCACGCTTTCCCACGAAATCAAAACCCCGCTCGCTTCCATCCGCGGGGCGGCCGAAATCCTGGACCAAGCGGACGAGCCTGACGTCAGGAAAAAGTTTGCCGGAAACATCCTCGGCGAGGTGGACCGGTTGGCCTCGATCGTCACCAATTTTCTCTCGCTCTCGCGCATCGAAACCGCCCCGGCGGATCTCGCCGCAAGCACCTCGCTCGCGGAAACCGCTACGCAGGTGGCATCGGTTTTCCGGTCACGGGCGACTTCCCTCGGGCTGGTTTTTGAGACGCGGATTTCCGAACGACCCTGTTGGGTTGCAATCCCTGCAGACCAGCTGCGCCGGCTAATGGAAGCGCTTTTGGAAAACGCTTTCCAGTTCACCCCGCGCGGACGCAAAGTCATTTTTGAAACAGAGCCCACCCTCTTCCGGGTTCGCGACGAGGGACCCGGGATCCCGCAGGAGCTGAGCGAAAAAGTTTTCGACAGATTCTTTACGACGGTGAACCCACTGACCGGCCGTCGTGGCACCGGTCTCGGCCTATCCATCGTAAAATCGATCGCCGCGCGCTACCGTGCCCGCATCGAACTCGAAGACACACCTGGCAGCGGAACATCGGTCACCGTGCATTTCACGGAAAGCGCGCAAATGCCTGGCTGATTGAATAAAAATGCGGCATTTTATTTTTTACATGCGGCATTTGTAACCATATATTCATTTTATGAGAATCAGCGTGGACATTGAAGACGGGGTAATGGAGGAGGTCATGGCGCTGACAGGCGAGAAAAACAAGAGCCCCGCCTTGGCCAAGGCAGTTACGGAGTTCGTGCGACGCCAGCGGGCCAGGGAGTTCGGGAGATTGATACGCGAAGGGGCCTTCGACTATCCCGATCCCTCAGGCGGGGCTGTCGATGTTGCAAATCCTGTGCCCGCATTGATCAAAAACTGATGGTTCTCGTGGATTCATCGGTCTGGATCGAGTCGCTCCGCCGGAACGGACGCCTCGACATCAAACTCGCTGTGGAAGGTCTGCTCGAAGTTTACGAGGCGCAGTGGTGCACACCCGTGCGGCTCGAGGTCCTTGGAGGGGCACGACCAGATGAGCGCCACCGGCTCGGGCGGCATTTTTCCGTGATCCCTTACCGCCAATGTGTCGAGCCGGACTGGGACCGCGCGATCTCGCTCGCGTGGAAGCTTCGCGACAAAGGGCTCACGGTTCCCTGGCTCGATGTCGTTGTCGCATCGCTCGCCCTCCACGACGGCATCCGGCTTTTTGCCATCGACGAGCATTTCAAAAAGATCAGCGAACTGGCCGGGCTCGCCCTCTACGAGCCCGGCTACGGCGGGATGTTCCGGCCGGAGTGACTATTCCCCGATGAGCTTCACCAGAACCCGCTTCCGGCGGAGCCCGTCGAATTCCCCGTAAAAAATCTGCTCCCACGGACCGAAGTCGAGGCGGCCTTCGGTGATGGCGACGACGACCTCGCGGCCCATGATCGAGCGCTTCAGATGGGCGTCCGCGTTGTCCTCGCCGCCGTTGTGCGCGTATTGCGAATGCGGCTTCTCCGGGGCAAGTTTTTCGAGCCATTTTTCAAAATCCCGGTGCAGGCCGGACTCGTCGTCGTTAATGAAGACGCTTGCGGTGCCATGCGTTGCCTTTTTGCCATCTGTCCTTGAAGGGTTTGCGGCCCTCTGTAGGAAGCTATCAGAAGCAGATAATGGGTTGCCCCGACAAACCGCAAACCATCGGGGAGCACCTGAAACAGCGCCGGATTGAACTCGGGTTGAAGCAAACGGAAGTGGCTTCCCTCTTGGGTGTTCACAGGGGGTCCATTCAGCTTTGGGAACAAGGGCGCGGCGACCAAGGGGTGAGATCCTTCCCGGCCATCATTCGATTTCTCGGGTATGTTCCGTTTGAGTGCGACGGAACACCCGGAGGACGTTTTGCGTTTCTCCGCCGATGCTCTGGAAAAACTCAGGAGGAGTTGGCCGCGTTGACCGGCTGTGATCCAAGTTCAATTGCCAGGTGGGAAAATGGAATAACCGAAGGAGCAAAAAAGTTCGATACCGCAACCGCCCAGCTTTGGGCGGAATTAAAGAAATCGGGGATTGCCGAGACGGTGAATCGCTCTTTTCCGCCTACTCCCCGATGATTTTCACCAGCACCCGTTTTTGACGCCGACCATCGAATTCCCCGTAGAAAATTTGTTCCCAGGGGCCTTACGCATGTCCCTTGGCCGGAGCGTGGATTTTTTGACGGAAATCATATTTTGCCGTCTGCTCTGTAAGTTTTGTCTTGAGGTCTCTAGAGAATCTTTGAACGGCATTTGCGTCAATGAGAATCAATATTCCAAGAAACAGTTGAACGGCAATAAACGCGAAGCCCATTGCGGCAACAACATGCCAAAAAAGCCTGGCCGATTCAATTTTGAGGATCGCTGCAAGTATACCCGTTGCAGCACCAACACCCAGCAGCACATAGAAGCGGAACTCCAACAATTGGCGGCGTGATTCGAGGCGACCATTTAGCGTTTTGAGTTGGTGAGGTTCTAGGCCCTTGAGATCAAGAAGTTCCGCAATATCCGTTGCCGCCATTCGTTGAAAGTACGAGATTGATGTCATTGCGGCAGTCAAGGCCCCTAAAATTGCCCATGAGGCATCGCCGAAAAGGGGAACAACCCCCTTGTCACCCAGTGCAAAACCACCCGCCCATACGAGAAGGCAGCCCAGTATTGTCCGCTTCCTCACACGTCAATTTTATCCTCAGATGCCAGCGTGTCCAGCCATTCCAACATCTTTGGGAAAAGATCGTCGAATGATGGTTGGCCGGAATCTGGCTTCCAGACAATATTGATTGGAGTTTTGAGCTTGAATTCGTCTTTCTTGATTTCTCCGGTACGAGTTTCCACCGAATACTCGATTTCGTTGTCAATATGGCGCATGTTGTAGCCGATATTGGACATCAATTCGGAACACGCCTCAGGGTCACGGGATGTCCATTTCAAGAAAAGGCTCACCATTAAATGTCCGCTATTGAGGATCTCATCAGCGTCCAATTCCTTCGGAAAATCAACGGCATCCCCAAGGAACGCTTTAACAGCAGCCCATGCGTTGCCGGTAGGAATGAGCATTGCAGTTTTTTCTTTTGTGCCGGGGCTGGCGCTCTTGAACTGGACAGGACCAGAGACTTTTACGCCCCTCACATCCTTGAACATCGCTTTTTTCGATTTCGGTTCTTGGTCAGAAAGCCCAACGTAATTTTCAGAGTCAAAGAGGCTGTCTTTGACATTTCTGAGCAACCAATTGATATGGTGCTCCAGATCAATTGTGCGCAATGAACGCGACTGAAGAATGACGAGGTGATTGCCAAGCACCCCGAAATATACAGTGCCATCGAGAAATTCCTGATTTTTCTGGGGCGGATGGACGGAATTGACAGCCAAACGAGTTGCATTCGGATCAATTTCTACTGCGCTGGCATCGGCCTTCGGCTCATAGGCAAGCAATTCACTCCCAAGCATATTTGCCGTTGCTCCCTTCAATCCGTGCATCCCGAAATAGTTAATCAATCGAAAATACAACCCATCGCCTTGCGGGTCTTCTCTTCGCGAAACCACTTTTTTCTTTTTATCGAGAGCGCATTTTAAGAGTTCTTGAAGTGTTGCGCCAGATGGCTTCGTAAATACTGCCTTTTTGTAAATGATCGCCTTGCGCTTGCTCTGGGAGTTCATGGGGAAACATGCTTTCCCGAAACACTGAGAAATAGCGAGCAAAATTCGATGCTGCAATTGTTCAGATACTGTTTCAATTGGATCGCCCCCCAACCGCTACTTGCCTACTCCCCGATGATTTTCACCAGCACCCGTTTTCGACGCCGACCGTCGAATTCCCCGTAGAAAATTTGTTCCCAGGGACCGAAATCGAGTTTTCCCTTGGTGACGGCAACGACGACTTCCCTTCCCATGATCTGGCGTTTGAGATGTGCATCCGCATTGTCTTCTCCGGTACGATTGTGGCGGTAATTTTTGACCGGCTCATGCGGAGCCAGTTCCTCAAGCCAGACTTCAAAATCATGGTGAAGCCCGCCTTCATCGTCGTTTATGAAAACCGATGCAGTGATGTGCATGGCATTCACAAGACAAATGCCCTCTTGGATGCCGCTCTTTCGGACAAGCTCCTCGACTGTGCCGGTGATATTGACGAACCCGCGACGGTTCGGCACCTCAAACCACAGATGTTCTGTCAATGATTTCATCCGATATTGCGTCTACACGAAATGGCGATTTTGCACAATGCCTCTCAAGATCACAGTTTTCGGGAACGCTGCTTCTGTTTTTTACACCTCTGCGTCCCGATAATTTCTTGCTCCGGTCGGAAGAACTCTTTACCAGCGTTGCGGTGGAATCTTCGATGCAATTTTTGGCAGATGGATGGAGAAGGGTTCCCTGCCTTGATTACATGCTGGATTTTTCTTGCCACTTCCAATGAGCGAAATTTTCTATCAAGGCTTCTGGCGGATGGATTGGGGGCTGGGTAACCCGAACAAAACCGCTGCCCTGATTGCCATCCTGATGATTGCGGTATGGGCGCTGGCCTACCTCCGCAACTGGCTTTTCTGGGTCTCGCTCGTGTTGTTTTCCGCCTTGGGGATCTGCTTGGTTCATACATTTTCCCGTGGTGGCATGGTGGCCGCATTCTGCGGGTTGATCCCGTTGCTTGCCTGCCTCCGTCGTCCATTGCCGGTGAAGCGGATTGTCGGCGTTGTTGCCTCTGTCTGGGTGATCATTGGTGCGTCGATTTATCTTCAAGCCCACGAGCGATTCGGCCAAGGGGTCGTTCAGGAGGATCGTTCCATTTCAAACCGCTTGGTTCTTTGGAAAGTGACTCCAACCATGATGGTTGATGCTCCCGGTGGCTGGGGAATCGGACATTCCGGAAAATCATACATGGAATGGTATCAACCTTTCGACAGGAGCGAGTCTTACCGCACGCTCGTCAGCAGTCACTTGACCTGGCTTGTGGAATTCGGGTGGATCGGTCGATTTTTCTACATTTTTGGGTGGATGTCGGTTTTTGTTCTCTGTGCCCCAAGCAAACGGCAGGCGTGGACTGTCATCCCCTTCGGAATTTGGATCAGCTTTTTCGTCAGTGCTCTCTTAGAGGTGGCGCGCTGAAACGGAGCCAGTGAGATCGTTAGATTTCGGAAGGTCTCTGGGGTATAACCAAAACCAACAGAGACATGAAACAGAAGAGAAGAAACCACAGTGCGGAGTTCAAAGCGCGGA
>Ga0194053_10000307_pt1 | contig 37212 bp, 30 predicted proteins | sample SepL228m_MetaG_FD_161684 | JGI IMG/M metagenome (GOLD analysis project Ga0194053, IMG submission 161684) | Anoxic zone freshwater microbial communities from boreal shield lake in IISD Experimental Lakes Area, Ontario, Canada - Sep2016-L227-8m | ecosystem: Environmental > Aquatic > Freshwater >... | reverse complement strand
CGGCTGTTCAGGCGGCCATTAATATCGGGGTGGTTTCAGGCTGCTTGCCAACCAAAGGTCTTGCTCTCCCCTTTATCAGTTATGGCGGTTCCAGCCTGATCGTTTCCATGATGTGTGTCGGGGTACTGGTAAATATAGCCCGACAAGGAGTGGTGCCGGAAGATTGTGCGGTCACTAGGGCCGTCAAAGATAATGCCAGATGGATGTAGTATCTGATGTATTTGCTGGCATCAAAGGGTGAAATTCAATAGGTTTTGACCGCACTTCTAAGAGGAGATTACTTATGATTCCACGGTATACACGTCCTGAAATTGGGAATATTTGGGAAGATGAAAATAAATTCAGCATCTGGCTGAAAATCGAAATCCTTGCCTGTGAGGCGATGCATGAATTGGGGATTGTCCCGGCGGCGGATCTGAAACGCATCAAATCCCGTGCGGCCTTTAGTGTCAAACGCATCAATGAGATTGAAGCGAAGGTCAATCATGATGTGATCGCCTTTCTCTCCAATGTCGCCGAGCATGTAGGTCCTTCTTCCCGGTTCATTCACCGGGGCCTGACAAGTTCTGACGTTTTGGACACCGCCTTGGCCGTTCAGATGGTTCAGGCGATGGATATTCTGATAGTCGATGTCAAGGCGGTGCGTAAGGCGGCGGCAGTCAAAGCCAAAAAATATAAATTAACACCCATGATTGGCCGCAGTCATGGCGTTCATGCCGAGCCGATCACTTTCGGGCTCAAAATGGCGCTGATGTACGATGAATTTGGGCGTGCCTTGAAACGGTTGGAGGCGGCTCGTGAAGTGATTCGGGTGGGGCAGCTTTCCGGTGCCGTGGGAACCCACGCGCACATTGATCCTTTCGTTGAGCAATATGTTTGCAAAAAACTCGGACTTAAGCCTGCCGCCATATCGACGCAGATTTTGCAACGCGATCGGCATGCGGAATATATGTCTGCTGTGGCTTTGGTCGGCGCCTCAGTTGACCGGTGGGCAACGGAGTTCCGGCATCTGCAACGGACTGAAGTTCTTGAGGTGGAAGAATATTTTGGCGAGGAACAAAAGGGATCCTCGGCGATGCCGCACAAAAAGAACCCGATTACCGGTGAAAAACTATGCGGACTAGCCCGGTTATTGCGTGGAAACCTTGTGGCTGCCCTTGAGAATGTGGCGCTCTGGCATGAGCGGGATATCTCTCATTCGTCCGTTGAACGTGTCATTTTGCCCGATAGTACGATTGCACTCGATCATATGTTAGTCGGACTGGAGAAGTTGACCCACAACATGCTGGTGTCACCTGAGCGGATGAAGGAAAATCTCAATCTGACGCATGGCTTGATCCATTCCCAGCAAGTTCTCTTAATGTTGACTCAAAAGGGCTTTACGCGGGAGCAGGCTTATCGGATGGTTCAGCGACATGCCATGGCGGCCTGGGACTCGAGACGCAACCTCCGTGACCTCATTGAGGCGGATCCCGAAATCATGGCCAAGGTATCGGCAGGGGATCTCGACCAGGTGTTTAATCTTGCGACGCATTTCAGGGATGTGGCTCGAACGTTCAAGGCAGTTGGGCTGTGAAAAAGGAGAGAGAAATCATGAGCACGAAAAAGTTGAAGACGAAAAAAGCCATGTCTGCCTATGCGGCGGCGGGTGTGGATATCGATCAGAAAATGGCGGGGATCGCCTCTATCAAAAAGATGGTGAAATCCACCCGGACTTCCGGAGTGTTGAATGAGATCGGATCTTTCGGTGGTTTTTTTGCTTCTCCTGGAAAAGACAAGATTTTGGTGGCCAGTACGGATGGGGTGGGAACCAAGCTCAAGGTGGCCGCCCTGGCTGGCAAGCATGACACCATCGGGCAGGATATCGTGAATCATTGCGTGAATGATATTCTGGTACAGGGAGCCGTGCCGTTATTTTTCATGGACTATGTGGGGATCTCGAAATTCGAGGGCTGGATATTTGAGCAGGTCGTGAGCGGGCTTTGCAAGGCTTGCCGGGAGAATGGATGTGCGTTGCTGGGTGGCGAAACCGCGGAAATGCCCGGATTGTATCCACCTAAAGAATATGATCTTGTGGGGACCATCGTGGGTGTTGTAGATCGACGGAAGGTGGTGACGGGTAAAGCCATCCGTCCCGGCGATGTCATGATAGGGCTGCCTTCGTCGGGTTTGCATACCAACGGGTATTCTTTGGCACGGCGGGTAATACTTGAACAGGCAAAGTTGAAACTCACGGATATTTTGCCGGGCACCCATAGAACCGTTGCTGATGTGTTGCTGGCCGTTCATCGGAGCTATTTGAAGCCGGTGACCACGTTGATGAAATCCATTAAAGTTCGCGGAATGGCCCATATTACCGGGGGCGGATTCCCGGATAATGTTCCCCGCGTTTTGCCCGCCGACGTGAATGCTGTGTTTGATCGTACTTCCTGGGAAGTTCCTGAAGTCTATAAATTTATCCAGCGGGTAGGTAAAGTTGATCGTGAGGAAATGTACCGTGTCTTTAACATGGGTATTGGCATGGTGGTTGTGGTGAAAAAGCAGGATGTTGAGAAATCCATCGCCATTCTCCGGAAAACCGGTTCCAAACCGGTGATAATCGGGTGGATCGAAAAAGGTAACCGAACGGTTCGCCTGATCAATTAAGTATCCCCGGACGGGAGCGGCAGAATCTATGGTCAAAGCTTGGCAGATGTTACTGGCCGGCTGGATCATAATGCTGCCGCTTATCGTTTCGGCGGGAGCCGTCAGGCTTCATCCTGAAGCTTACCTGGAATACACCAACGGGGTACCTGTTGCGGTTGTTCAAATCACGAATCTTGGTGATGAACCGTTTCGAGTGGTCTCGTTGGATGCCCGGATGCAGGGAATAGAAGCAAGGAGTTATCCCGGCACGTTTCTCCGCCCGGGCGAAATATTCGACGAAAAGCTTGAATTTCCGGGGCTGCCACTACAGCCGGACGAGCGGCCTGCTGTTATTCGGATCCGTTATGCCCACGCTAACGGAAATGCTTTTTCTTCATTGGCCCTCGCCCCTTTACCAGTAAGTCGCACGAATCAGGATGTATGGGTATCGGCCAACCTGTCCCCTGCATCGATAGAGCGAACCGGAAAACTTTTCATTCAGTTGCTTTTACTTCAAGATGATCCCTGTGAGGTGACGGTAAGACTCATTTTGCCTGATGAGTTTTCCGCTGATGGTGAGGCCCGAAAGGTGATCATGGAGCCCGACATAAGTCGGATCGAATCCTTTGACCTGACGAATCACTCTGCGGTACCGGGGGCGACTTATTCCATTTTTGCGATTGTGGAGCGCACCGTGAATGGCTCGGTACAATGTGCCACGGTATCTGGTGAGGTGACGCTGGGGGAGGTGAAGTGGATAGGGCAGTCGTATAAGTTTTGGGGAGGACTTTCGATCCTTGTGTTTGCTGGGCTCGTTATCCTCCAGTACAGGCGGCGTGAGGGGCGGGGGAGTCTCATTACAAAGTCTATTCCTTTGCTTGAAACGGTGATTCTCGTTGTTATCAGCCTGTTTATCATTGGGAATCTTTCCCCTGCTGATTTGATCCGGAATACAACTCCGGTGGGGGGGGACACACCTGCCCATCTTTATCTGGTCAGTCACCTGAAGGAGCAACTGCTCCATCAGGGGCGGATCATTTCCTGGGCTGGGGGGTGGTGGTGTGGGTTTCCGATGTTTCAGTATTATTTTGCCCTTCCCTACGCGGTGGCCGCTCTAATGAGTTTGCTTGTTCCGCTGAATATCGCCTTTAAGGTCGTGAGTGTGGCGGGGATGGTGCTTACGCCCCTTTGCGCCTATTGGGCGGCCAGAGTGTGGCGATTGCCTGGTCTCTGTCCGGTCCTGATGGCTTTGGCCATGGTGCCGTTTCTATTTGTGCAGTCGCACACAATGTGGGGGGTCAACACTTCCAGTACTCTGGCGGGGATGATTGCCAATAGCTGGAGTTTTGCCTTGATGTTGCCGGCATTGGCTCTGGGTACGCGCGATATTCAGGATGGCGTTGTGCGCGGTCGGACGATTCTGTTATTTGTATTGGTACTGGCCTCTCACTTCTTCACCTCAGTCATCATGTTCATGACTTTGGCGATTGTGCCCTTCTTCGCCTGTTTCCCGTTGGGGAAACCTGGAAACCTGTTGAATCATGCGCGTCTCTTCCGAGCCTTTTGGGTGCTGGGCGTAGAGGCGGGATTAGCGTTGATGCTGATGGGGTGGTGGCTGGTCCCGCTCATTGCAAAATCGGCTGATAGTATGGATTTCGGGGGCAACTGGACGTTGTCGTTGATCAGATCTTTCCCGGAGTACATCGCGGGAGTGGCGGTCTTTGCCGGAGTTGCGATTGTGGCAGGGTTCAAGCGTTCGCTGACTGGAGTGTGGATGCTGGTTTGGATGTGCGTGGTGAGCGTGACTTTGTTTGAAGGGGGATACGGGGTTTCTCCGGTGTTTGTTAATGTACGCCTGTGGCCCTTTATATTCTTTGCCATGATGGCACTTGGTGCTGTGGGGGTCGGTGTCTTACTTGAGCGGGCAAGAGGCGGGTGGGTGTTTGCAGGCCTTCTCGTGCCTGCCGTTCTGTGTGGTGTCATGATGAGCGAGTCGGTGGGGGGCCTGTGGGGGCCGGGCCTGACCCAATCCTGGGCCCGGTGGAATTATGCAGGCTTGGAGTCCAAACCATCTGCGGCGGTGTTTGATAAGCTGATGTCCTATCTCAAGGGTTCGCCGGGACGATTGGCAAATGATCTTTGCGAGGAAAATAATCAGTTGGGTTCGAGCCGGATTTTTGAACTCGTTCCGCATCTCATCGGGAAACCCATCCTGGAGGGCGGATTGGTTAATTCGGCGTTAGGTTCCATGTATTCGTATTATGTACAGGGAGAAACGTCGCCGTCATGTGCGGGATTCCCGCCCATCGTGATCCCCACCACATTTGATTTTGCCCGGGCCACGCGACATTTGGAATTGTTCAATGTAAAACATTTCATTGCCCGCAGTGCTGTTGCAAGGGATGCGTTACAGGGTATGAAGGAGTGGCGTTTTATTGCGCGCGAGGAGGAGTGGTCGCTTTTCGAGTTGATGACCCATGAGGGGCGTTATGTATTTATCCCTCCCCGCCTTCCCTATGTAGTTGAAACCGACCGGTGGAAGGAGTGTTCACTGGAATGGCTTTACACGCCTCAGGCGCTGGATCAATTTTTGCTTTGGAAGACGCCCGGGGTAAGCGTGGACAGGCATGAACTTGTGGTGCTGAGTGCGCCCCAGGTGTTAAAGGCTCTTGCGGACATGCGACAAACCAATGTGCCCGGAATGATGGCGGAGGGACTGCCGTTAACCATGGCGGGAACAAAGTGTATCAGCGAAGAATCGGTCACGGACGACCGTATTCATTTCCGGACGACCGCCTTGGGGCTCCCTCACATTATTAAAGTGACCTGGTTTCCAAATTGGAAGGTTCGTGGGGCGAAGCAGGTGTATTGTATCTCACCGGGCTTTATGTGTGTGTTTCCTGATCAGCCGGATGTGGAACTCTATTATGGCTCCACGGGGAGCGATGTCGTAGGATATGGGATTACTTCGGTTGCCTGCTTCATTCTTGCAGGTTGGTTTTGGGTGAATAGGAAAAAGTTGAGTTGCCTGCATTGATATGAGTGTACGTCTGTTGAAAATCATGGATGCCACGATAGGCTTGTTCCTGTGTTGGGCAGGGGGCCGCCTATTATTTCTGCTGCATCGGGAAGCTGCTTTCAGCGCATTCCGAACGGAAGACATCAAACGCATTCTTGTTATTCGGCCGGGAGGCTTGGGCGATATGGTGCTGTTACAGCCCATGTTGAAAAAAATCCATGAGAAATATCCGGGAGCTTTGATTGACCTTATTTGCGAAAGGCGAAATGAGGACATCCTCAAGCTGTCGACCTTCCCCATGAATGTTTTCACCTATGATGCCCATCCCTTGCGCCTTCTCCGGCGCTTGTGGGCCGGGGGGTATGATGTCGTCATAGATTCCGAGCAGTTTCACTATTTCTCGGCGGTGATGGCCCTGTTAAGTCGGGCCTCCATCCGGATAGGCTACAAAATCAATCCCGGGCGTAACCCGATTTACACGCATCTCATCACCTATAATCTTGAAGGGTATGAGGCGGATGAGTTTATGAAATTATTGGGGCCGTTTGGCGTTTGCGGTCCCGCTGAAGTATCCGGTTGCCTTGCTATTCCTGATGTCACTCTGCCGGAGGATGTGGCTTCATGGCTGGGTAAGGTGCAGAAAGAGCATAAACGATTGATGCTTGTTCATGTCGGTGCATCGATCCGTTATAAGACCTGGGCCTTCGCCAATTTTATTGAATTGTTGCAAGGGCTCTGCCGCAATGAGGAGAATAGCATCGGTTTGGCGGGAGGGTGCGGTGATTGTGCTATGGCGTCCGAATTGGCTGAGCGATGTGGCTTAGGAGACCGGGTCAAGGTGCTGGCAGGCCGATTATCGATTGTTCAAACTGCAAAGCTCTTGTCCGGGGCGGATTTATTTGTGGGGGGTGATTCAGGAATTGCTCACTTGGCGGCTGCCTATGATGTGCCGGAGGTCGTGATGTTTGGTCCCAGTGATGCCAAAAAGTGGTGTCGGGAGTCCGATACCGTTGCGGTAGTCAGAAAAGAGATGGCCTGTTCTCCCTGTTTTATATTTGGCTATCATAAGTATTGCCGGACCATTGCCTGTATGCAGGCGGTTGGCGTGAAGCAGGTACTTGAGGCTTGTCATCAGGTAGGGCGAATCGTCCCGATGAGCCGTGGATAGTAAAGGGGCCCATGAGCATGAGTGAAAATAACACGGATGCACGATGGGCGATGGCCCGTCATATTATTCCGTTTATTCTTTGGATCGGAATCATGAGCCTGCCGCTGAGTAATATTGCTTTCCGGTATACACTCCAAACTGTGGTAAGCCTTGTGGCGCTGCTGGTGTTGAAGCCTTGGCAATATTACCCGGCCATGAATATCCGGTTGTTGCCTCTCAGTGTCCTTGTGGGTGCCGGGGTGGCGATCGTCTGGATTTTGCCTGAATCGGGCTGGATACAGCAATTTCCCCGCATACATGAATCTTATGTCCGATATTTCATCCGGGGGAGTGATTCGGGGAACGGGCAGTTGTTCGCGCCAGAGCAATGCGGTTGGGCCTATGCGTTGATGCGTTTGGGGGGATCGGCTTTAGTGATTGCTGTGATTGAGGAGTACTTTTGGCGCGGCTTCTTTATGCGGTGGTTGGTCAACCTGAATTTCCTCTCTGTGAAACCCGGGACTGTCGGGCGGGGTCTGTTTTTGATCGCGTCCCTCGCCTTTGGATTTGAGCATAGCCGCTGGTTGGTCGGTTTGGTTGCCGGGCTGGCGTATGGACTTTTATATTGCCGTAAAGGGGACATTATGGCCGCTGCTGCGGCCCATGTGACAACTAATCTGCTGCTGGGTTTATACGTCCTGGCCACAGCCTCATATCAATTCTGGTGAATCAGCTCGGGTGTAGATTAAGCGCGGCTGGCAGCTGGCATCCTGCGCATCCGTTTTTACTGCTCAGGCAGAAGTCATGGAAGATCTGCAGTAAGCCTTGTTGACGAAGGCCGGAATTGTAAAGGGCGGGCGTGTGGTCATGGCCAAAGAGGGCATGAGCGGTATGTTTTGCGAACCGGTTAAGATCCTCCTGCGGGAGCATTGTGAGCAGTGACGATCCGACTGGGATTGTATTGGTTGCCGCCCACCACGGGATTAAAACGTTATTAAGAATTGTCGCGGCCCGACCCGGGCCGATCAAGGTCTCGGGTCGCGCATAGCGTGGTCGGGCGAAACTCCCTCGCCAGGCCCAGTAGCTGTTCGCGCCTTCTGCTTGAAGGCAGGTTCGCCAGGAACGGAATAAGGCATCACTATTCCCGTTATTGATGGAAAGCGAGCTCACCTTGCAGGGAACATGGGTAAAGAGGGACGCGGCGGCCATGAGGCGGCGTAAAGGGTTATTGGCCGGCCTTAAATTCGCGAGCGTCCAGTCCGTATGGGTCATCACCTGATCATTCCACTCGGCCTGGTGTTTCCACCAGATATCCCACAGACTTCTGATGAATGCGCGAGTCTCATGATCCCACAGGGGATTCGATTTGCGGGGGAGAAGGCCTCCCACGCCAAGCAACAGGGCATAGGCATGCAGAACTGAGGTGGACGCATCCTGTCGCAACCGCTCAAGGGGAATCAGCTGGGCGAGTTTCAGAAACCCCAGACGGTTATGCTTATATCCCAGCGCCCCCATAAACTCTTCGTAGAGGGCCTGGTTCTTGCCTTTTTCCGAGATGCTTTTTGCCATCCGCTCAGTTTTAAGACGCAAGCGCTCTTCGCCGGCAGAGTCGAGCAGTGCCCCTCGTTGTTCGGGAGACCATGTTTTAATGATTTCCGCGCAGGGAGGAAGCGGGGCAATCGCGGCGAAGGGATAGGCTAATAAATCAAGACCATCAAACGAGAATGCCGGGAGTAAATGAAGGGCGGCCCTCATGGGAATCTGCAGCACAGAGATGGGCATGTCAGAAGGAGCAAGCAGGCCCTCGAAATAGGTGATATGCGCAATGACATTGCGATAACGCGGGTCTGAAGCATGTTTGTGCTGGCGCCAATCCATGGGGCGGATATGCAGTTCGATGTCGCCCCGAAGGATACATTCATCGGGTCCGGCTTTCAGGATGGCATCCAGGAAATCAGGTCCCGCCTCGAGATTCCAGCGTCCGGGATTTATGACCGTAACGATACGTCCGTCCATGCTGGTCAATACAGGCGGGCGGATGGCATCATCAGTCCAGACGCAGCGCAGATGCCGCTCTGACCAGGGAAATGAGGAGGTGCGGACGTTGTCCCGGACATGGGATGAGAAAGGGAGAAGCAACGCCTGGTACCGGCAGCTTCCCGGGAAGTAAGACATGCTGTGTGTTGACATGCAGCCTGTTTTGCCGGATGCCGGGTTTTAAATCAACAATAAACTAGTTAATACTTAAAACTACTGCGCCCGATGTATTCTCTTAGCATGGAGGTCTGGGGGACTTCCCGGTCCGAAATGCCGATAAAATTGATGAGGAAAGCGGTTAAGCGGCGAGCTTCTGCATATTCGGGATCAAAGGGTTTGACCTCCATCAGCAGGGGTTCTGCAATGGGTTTAAGGACGGCCAGTTCATAATCGAGCGCTGAATTGAACGTGGCATCGGCGTTTTCCTGAAAGGGAAATATCCATTTCTTTTCCCCGCTTCGGACCGAATTCCACATTCGGAGCGTTTTGAGCGCGGAATGCGAGCGGTATTTATGATCCCTCACCATGCGTCGGATTAAGCGATTATCGGTGGTTGAGATTCTGTTATTGGCGTCCAGGCTGAGTTGCGTGAGCGCGCTGACGTATATTCTAAATTTGGCAGGTTCAGGAACCATTTCTGTCAGAAGGGGATTAAGACCATGGATTCCTTCAATAATGAGGAGGTCATCCTTCTCCAGCTTGATTTTCTTGCCGTTAAATTCCCGCAATTTTGTGACGAAGTTGAATTCCGGCAGCTCAATTTCCTCGCCCTTGGCGATTTGGCCCATGTGACGATTGAAGAGTTCAAGGTCGAGTGCGTTGACATGTTCAAAATCAGGGTTGCCAAATTCATCGAGTGGAGTTTTGGCGTGCTCGTGGAAATAGTTGTCCAATGAGATGGTGAAAACCCGGAAACTGTTAACCCGCAATTGGACCGCCAACCGTTTTGCAAAAGTCGTTTTACCTGAAGATGAGGGGCCCGCCACCACAATCAGGCGTACCGTGTCCCGGCGTCGAAAGATTTCATCGGCGATGCGTGCCACATTTTTCTCATGAAGGGCTTCACATACTTTGATGAAATCACTGATGTCGCCATTGACAATAATTTCATTCAGTCGCCCGACCGTGCCAACCCCCATGGTCCGAACCCAGTTTTTACGTTCTCGAAAAATACTTGAGAGATGGGGTAATTCCCGGAAGGGGGCGATTTGGGTGCCATTCCCCGGTTCAGGGAGTTGGAGGATAAAGCCGGGTGGATAGTGGAGCAGTTCGAATAGGTGCAAAGCCCCCGTGTCAGGCGCCAGTACCCCTTGTGCCAGGTCATAGAATCCATCGCATTCATGAATGACGACCCGGGGCGGATTCCTGAAACGGAGCAGGTTAAGCTTATCCGTTTGGTGCGCTTCGGTCAGGCGGCGCGATACATCTTCAAACGAAATCTTTTTCCGCTCAATCGGGATCTTCTGGCTGATCAGCATTTTGACGTGTTCCCGGATGGCGTCAACCTGGTCGCGCGTTATGAACCCTCCCCGTTCACCTGCTTTGGGCTCGAAGTCGCAGAAAAGGCCATCTCCGACAGCATAATCAACCGAAAATCCCGCGGCGGGATAAAGTGTCTTTACGGCCTTGGCGAGAAGAAAGGCTAATGAGCGGTGATACACATGCCACCCCTGAGAATCAGTCATCGTCAGGAGCTTAATGTCGCTGTCCATCTCGACGGGATAGCTGAGCGAGGTGGTATCATTATTTAACAAAGCGGCAATATAGGGGAGCCCATTGGGGGCGGTAGGGGATAACAAGATATCTTTCAGGGCTGTTCGCGGGGGGCATTCCAGTATTTTGCCATCGCTGAATTTGAGTTTGATGGTGTTGCATTCGCTCATGGTGTGCCTTTCATGCTAAGATTCAATGCCGGGGCGACCTTTTACACCTGCGTTGTAATAGTGCTTGATACATTTCATTTCAGTAACTAGATCGGCCCGTGCTTGCAGGACCTGTCCGGCGTTTCGCCCGGTTAAAATCAATTCAACAGACTTTGGCTTACTGTCGCATAGGGTGAGCAGCTCGTGTTCCGAAAAGAGTCCAGCCGCCATGGCTGTACAGGCTTCATCTCCGATGACGATGTCGTAGAGGCCGCTGTGCATGGCCTGTGTCAGATTTTCTAATCCGTGCGCCGCCGCACTCATCTCGCCTTGGGTTGGCTTCCCTCGGATGAAATGGCCATGACCAAATTGAATCACCGTTACGTCCGGGAAGCGGGCTTTCAGGATTTTGATTTCACTGTAGTCACGGCCTTTGATGAATTGGCCGAAGTAGACCCGGAGTCCCGCGCCTGTCGCACGCATGATGAGGCCCAGTGCTGCAGTCGTTTTGCATTTGCCATCACCGGTGTATATTTGAATGTAGCCCTTCATGACAATCCTTCTATATGACCCGGATGGTTGACGCAAGATCAAAGGGCCTTAAGATAAAGATCATTCTGCTGGAGGGCGAACCTTGTGTGAGCCGCGTGGGCAGGGCATCCAATCCGAAGATTTGGGTCTAATCTCGTTTCTTGATTTGGATCAATGTTATTCTTTCCAATAAGAGTAACCTGTTATTAGAAATAAGGAGAGGGTGAAGCCAATGAAACGAAACATCATAAAGATCGACGCGGATAAGTGTACGGGCTGTGGGTTATGTATTCCTAATTGTCCGGAGGGCGCCATTCAAATCCTTGATGGGAAGGCTCGCCTGGTCAGTGATTTAAGTTGTGATGGATTGGGGGCCTGTTTGGGGCACTGCCCTGAAGGTGCGATTACCATCGAGGAGCGGGAGGTTTCGTAATATAAGGAGGCAATATGAGTGATTTGAACGAGTATAAAGGTAAGGCGATTGAGTTAGCGACCGGGGTAGACTATGCGGCTGGGGCGGTGGTCAGCAAAACAATATTGGATAAGAAAACAGGAACTCTGACCCTTTTCGCCTTTGATAAAGGGCAGGGCTTAAGTGAGCATACGGCGCCGTTTGATGCGACAGTTCAGATTTTAGACGGTATGGCAGAATTGACTGTGGGAGGGGTGCCGCATCTCGTTAAAGCGGGTCAGCTTTTCATCATGCCCGCGAATGTGCCGCATTCAGTACGTGCTGTCGAGCGGTTTAAGATGCTTTTGATCATGATCCGGTAAAGGCCAAGCTTGTATTGGTGTATATAAAGGCGTAGTATTCATTTCCATGGTACGTCGTATAATTCAGAAAATAAAGCATCACATCACGCGTTTGGGTCGAAAACCTGATAATTCAGGGGTAATTAAGAAGGCGGCTGGTGTCACAGCTCCGGCCGTCCCTTCGCATACAGTTCCAAAATCAGCGCCTGTACAGACGAAGCCGGCTCCGGTTCGTCATGCGGCTCCCGTTGTTGCTCCGGCCCGAAAATGGGCAGTTGCAGATTATGATATCCCGTCCGTCGAGGGGAAGACCCGGTTTCATGATTTGGATTTGCCCGCTGAAATCATGCACGCTGTGGATGATCTGGGCTTTAAGTATTGTACAGCGGTTCAAGCGATGTCTATCCCGTCTTCGTTGGCGGGACGCGATGTTACGGGCAAAGCCCAGACGGGCACAGGCAAGACGGCCGCCTTCTTGATCGCCATTTTTACCCATTTCCTGCGGGCCCCCCGGAAGCACCCCACCAAACGGGGCGCTCCTCGAGCGTTGATTCTGGCGCCCACCCGTGAGCTTGTCATTCAGATTGAAAAGGATGCCCGGGACATCGGCAAGTATTGCGGGCTCAAAATCCTCGGTATCTATGGCGGAATGGATTACGACAAGCAGCAGCGACAACTTATGGAGATCAGTCCCGATATCATGGTGGCGACGCCGGGCCGCCTGTTGGATTTTCGACGCGGCGGCCTGCTCGATTTGCGGTATGTAGAGGTGCTGGTGATTGATGAGGCCGATCGGATGCTGGACATGGGATTCATTCCCGATGTCCGCACGATTGTTTACTCAACGCCACCCAAGGAGAACCGGCAAACCCTGCTGTTTAGTGCCACGCTTACAGAGGATATTCTGCGTTTGGCAGCCCGGTGGACGAATGAGTCTGTCAAGGTCGAAATCGAGCCCGAAAAGGTGACGGTGGATAACATCCAGCAGATCGTGTTTACCGTGCCCTCGGACAAGAAATTTGCACTTTTTTATAACCTGCTCCAGCGTGATAAGCCTGAACGAGTCTTGATGTTTTGTAATCGGCGCGATGAGACGGAACGAGTTCTGGGCTATATGGCAAGATGTGGTATCAAGGCTGATATGCTTTCCGGCGCTGTTCCCCAGAAGAAGCGGATCAAGGTTCTGGAAGATTTCCGGGCAGGCATCATCCGGGTACTGGTAGCCACGGATGTGGCTGGGCGCGGCCTCCATGTGGATGATATTTCGCATGTGATAAATTATGATATTCCGTTTGATGCGGAAGATTATGTTCATCGAATCGGCCGTACCGGGCGTGCCGGCAAGGCGGGCAAAGCCTATACGTTTGCGTGTGAGAATGAAGCGTTTTCAATGCCTGAAATTGAAAAATATATTGGTAAGGCGCTGGATTATGAAAATCCTGAACCTGCCCTGCTCGTGCTGCCCCCGGGCATAGGCGGGCACTCCGGTGCATCATATTCCCGGCCACCCTCCCGCCCACAAGGCCGCCAGCAGGGCCGTTTTGGCCGTCGCCCACCGCCTCGCCGGTGAGGCGTACCACACCCTGCGAAATCTCTGTATGTCGGTCAGGGCAGACGCATCTAAATTCCGCGCCAATACGTGGAATTTTCGACAGAATGAACAAAATATACAAAATTGTTCAGGGATAAAGGCAGATTCTTCTCTTACCATTCTGAGCATTCAGTTAATTCTGTCAAAACTCATGATTTTGAAATTGACTTATATTTTAAGTTAGTCATAACTATTTAGCTAATTAAAGCTAAATGGTGATTAATTGAAATTTATCCTTCTTTTTTTAAGTTTGGTTATGGAAATAAGCCAGCCCGCTTTGGCGCAGTTGCGGGCTGGTGATGTGGCGGTTATTGCCTACAATACCGATACGCCGGATTCCTTCGCCTGGGTGTCATTGTGTGACATACCGCCAAACACCCCAATACATTTTACGAACTCATCGGTCAGTAATGGTTGGTTTCGGTGGGGGGATCATCTTGGACGTCGGGTGGGGCCCGGTCCCCTGAGTTGGATAAGCACGAATTCACTTTCAGCCGGGTCTGTTGTTTCCTGGATTGCAGGAACTCAGAAGTGTTGGAGCGTGGGGAGCTTATCCGGTGGTGCGATGGTCTTCAGCGCGGAGGGCGACCAGATTTTCGCCTATACAGGAACGATTGTGTCGAATGCGGCAGGAGTGTCACCCTGGATAGGGGATGCCACGAATGCCGTCGTATTGTTCGGGTTGAATTTTGCCAACAAAGGTTGGGATAATGTCAGTGGTGGGGGGAATACGAGTTATATTCCGCCGGGGTTGTCCGTGAGCGCGCATACGGCAGTGCATGCCGGTAATTGGGATAATGGCTATTACTCCGGAATCAGAACGGGAAAAGTTTCGGAATTACTCACTTCCATCGCGTCATTAAGCAACTGGAACTCAAGTGCAGACTTCATCAACCCCAGCCAGTGGCCCTCATTTTGGTTCATAAAAAAGTCTTGGACGCTGATTTATGTGGAATGACTTCCCCGCTTAATAACCCCCACTCGCGCACAGTCATCGCAAATCGGGCATGCACTACATCTTGGGCATATAAGGTGTGCATAGAGCGAGTGGTCACTCATTCAAGGCTTGTGAGTCCTTCGCGAACGGCATATTTCGTCAAAGCGGCTACATTATGGACGCCCACTTTTTGCATAATATGCTGACGATGTGTCTCGACCGTCTTAACGCTGACGTTGATTTTCGTCGCTATTTCCTTGGTACTGTGGCCCTCGGAGATCAATTGAAGGATTTCCTTTTCGCGGTGACTTAACTGGGAGATACGTCGTTGTGACTGGCGTCCGGGATTGGCGCGGCGGGCGAATTCTTCAAGCACATTTCCGGCGATATTCGGGCTGATGAACAATCCGCCTGATATAATGGTGCGAATGGCGATGGTGAGCTCACCAAATGCGCTGTCTTTCAGCATATAGCCCGAGGCGCCAGCCTCCAGCATTTCCGTCACGAAATGGTGGTCAGAGTGCATGGAAAGAGCGAGGATTTTCACTTTGGGGTGATCTGTAAAGATCCGTCGTGCCGCCGCGATGCCGTTCATTTCGGGCATGGCAATATCCAGAACGACGATATCCGGTTTTTTGTCGGCAACCAACTTAATGGCGCCAAGACCGTTGAGTGCCTCGCCAACTACGGCCATATCCGGTTGTTTTTCAAGGAGTGAACGGAGGCCTTCGCGAATAATTTGGTGGTCATCACATAGAACGATTCGAATAGGCATGAATAAACCTCCAATTAGGATAAAGTAACAATGACCCTGCGTGTTTAAGATGTCAATAATTATATAAAGAAACGGGGCGTTTTTACTTGATTCAATGGGACGGGACAACGATACTGCGGCCCAATTGAATGAATGTTGAGAGTGAAAGAGGAGAATTTTATGGCTCAGGAACTGGCGTTTGCATTAATCAACCCTTACACGATATCAAAATCCAGGACTGGCGGCGTCATCGGACGCCTGATGAGTCGCACAGGACTTGACCTCGTGGCTGCCCGCATGTTTGGCCCCAGTCAGGAGTTAGTTACCCGCTATGCTGACTCCCTGTTAAACAGTAATCAGGCGGAACCTGAATTTGCCCGTTTATTGAGTGAATATGTCCGCAAATCCTATACGCCTGATCCGGTCACCGGCCTTCGGCGGCGTGTGATTCTGTTGGTATTTGAAGGCGAAAATGCGATCCAGAAAGTGCGCGAGGCCACGGGCCATCTCCGTGCCGGGTGGGTGGGTGGCGAAACCATACGGGATACCTACGGGGATTACATTGAGGACGAGACCGGGACAGTCCGCTATTTTGAGCCAGCCGTATTGGTCGCGCCTTCGGTGGAGCGTGCCGCTTCGGTCCTGCGCCTATGGGCCGAGTACTCCAACTCGGATGGCGGTGTGATCGACAACAGCGCGGATTCGTCCAATGCCGAAGGGGTTCAAACGACGCTGGTTCTCATTAAACCTGATAATTTCCGTTTTCCGAGCGTTCGGCCCGGCCATATCATCGACCTGTTGTCCCGTTCAGGACTTCGGATTGTGGGCGTTCGAAAGTTTTCCATGACGGTTGCACAGGCGGAGGATTTTTATGGTCCTGTGCGTGCCATTCTTCAAAACAAATTTAAGGGGATTATGGCCCAGCGGGCAGGGGAGATTCTTGAGAAATCGCTGGGTATTTCCATCCCGGAGGATGCCAAAGCGGCAATTGGGGAGCATATCGGCCCCATCGCCGGAAATGGGCAATTCGAGGATATCGTGAAATTTATGACCGGTTACCGCCCCTCCGAAGTTGCGGAAGCCGATAAAGCCCACATAAGTTCCGAGAATTGTTTGGCCCTTATCTACCGAGGCATTAGCGCCGTTGAGAAGATTCGTTATCTGCTTGGGCCCACGGATCCCGCCAAGGCGCAACCGGGCTCTGTACGTCGTGAGTACGGTAGCGATATTATGGTCAATGCGGCGCATGCGTCCGACTCAGCGGAAAGCTCCGCCAGAGAAATGAAGATTGTGGATGTTCAAAAAGATACAATAAAAGAATGGGTGGAGAAGTATTATGGAACTTAATGAGCGGGTGAGTGCAATTGCGCTCTCCTCCATTAATTTTGCCCGGAAACTTCTTGAACAAGAAAAAATGGCGGTCGTACCCGGGTTACCGTTCGGGGCCGATGGCAATTTCCGTCTGTCGTATGCCTGCAGTATGGCCAACATCGAAGAAGGGATGATTCGGCTGGAACGTTTTGTGAAAACGTTATAACTACCTGACGATAATGGCCTCGCGCCATTTTCGCAGGGAGTTAATAAGAAAAACCTTTCGGACGCGGGGGAGATCTGCGAGGTGGATGACCGCCTCTTTGATCTCTCCCCGAAGGAGCAGTTCTGCCCGGAAGGTTCCTGCCAAAAGCCCGCACGAGACCGGCGGCGTGAGGAGTTCGCCATCACATTCCACGACGAGGTTGGCGATGGTGGATTCCGTCAGTTCACCTGCGGGATTCCAGAGCAGAACATCATCGCAATCGTCGAGGCTCGTTTGGGCGTCTTCATAAGCCCGCCGGCAGGTTGTTTTGTGGTACAGAAAACGGTTGGAAATATCGATCGGTTTTTGCGCCAGCCGGACACGAACCGGGGTCTTGGCGGCAGTCGGGTCGAATGGGTAGGATTCAAGCGTGAGGACTCCGGAACGGGAAACAAGAATCCGGATCCGGTGGGCTCCATCCAGTTTTAAGGCGAGCAACTCGTTTTGAATCTTTCCCCGGCAAATAGCAAAGCCAAAATACTCCGCGGATTCTTCAATTCGTTTTAAATGTCGCTCCAATAGAAAAATGCCTTTGTCGGGAGTCCACAGCAGCGTTTCAAGGAGCTGAAATTCCTCCGTTGATTCAGTGAGCACTTTTGCCTTGGTCCAACATTCTTCGTACTCATTGGCGCTGACGGAGTCCCAGACAATTCCGCCGCCCACCCCGTATTCGGCAACATGGCGGGTCTTATCGATGAGCACTGTTCTGATGGCGACATTAAATTGCGCCTGACGGTCCGGTGCCAGATAGCCGATGGTTCCGGTATAGATTCTACGGGGGGCGGTTTCTTCGCGGGCGATGAGCGCCATCGTCCGCGGTTTGGGCGCCCCGGTAATGGAGGCACACGGGAAAAGGGCTGTAAATATTTCACACAGTGATGCCTGGGTGCTGGCAGATACAGTGGAAGTCATTTGCCAGACAGTAGGGTACCGCTCCACCTTGAAAAGCTGCTCGACCGTAACCTGCCCTTTTTCTGACACCCGTCCCATGTCGTTTCTGATCATATCCACGATCATCACATTCTCAGACTGGTCTTTGGGTGAATTTTTCAGTATCTGGGCATTGAGTAGATCTTCCTGGGGCGTCACTCCCCGTTTCATGGTCCCCTTCATGGGGCGTGATTCCAGATGGGATCCATCCAAGCGGAAAAACAGCTCCGGCGAGGCGGAGCAAATGGTGAAATTCCCGATATCGATAAATGCGGAGTAATGTGCTCCTTGAGCGTGGACCAGATTTTCAAAAAGGGTTAGCGGGTTCTGGTTGAAGGGACTGGTAAGTCGGAAGGTGTAGTTGACTTGATAGGTTTCGCCATTAAACAGGTATTGCCGGATCCGCCCCATGATCTTGGTGTAATCATCGCGGCTGATGGAGGGCGTCCATTGTGGCGGCGTTTCGGTTGAGCGCGGGGCAGGTGCGCTAGGATGCCATGGGGTGGGCTCCTGATAAAGTCCGAACCAAAGCAGGGGAAAGCCTGAAGGGTCATGCCGGACTGTTAAGGCCGAGTCAAATGCCGGGGCAGCCTCATAACTGATAAAACCGGCGGCATGCAGTTTGTGCTCGTTAACAGCCGCCTCAATCTCACGAAGAAGCGGAAGCACCTCTGCGGGATTTGAGGTGGAGTAGATCCGGCAGGGATTGTTAAAAGCCAGCCAGCACCCACGGGAAGGATCATGAATGAGGACGGCTGTGTTCACAAGTGGCGGATGATGTTTTCCTCAGACTCCAAAATGGCGTCCATCATTCCCTGCTCGGTTTCAGCAAGGCGTAATAATTCCAACAACTTTGTTTCCATGCAGAGGGTGCATAACCGCGCGAGTGTGTGGAGGTGGAGGCGGTCATCTTGACAGCAAAGCAGAAAAAAGATGTCGCTGGGATGGCCATCCTGAGCCCCGAAATGAATTGGCTGAATGGAGCGGCCGACCACCATGAATGACTCGGTAAACATATAGGGGTCATGATGACGCGGATGAAGAACTGCCCAGCCGCCGGGGAGCGCCGTTGAGCAGAGTTTTTCGCGTTCTTCAATGAGCGTGAGAAGTTCAGTGCCATCAGAGACTAGATCGGTGGCCACGGCCATCGCAACCATGTTACGGATGACGGACGAACGGGTTTTGGTTGCCAGGGCGGCCTGAATGCGATCGCGCGTCAGGAGTTGGGGCATCATCGCCACATCCGGAGAGAATTCTTTAACCTTGGCCGAAGACTGGGAATGGTAATCCGCTAGATTGGGCGCGGAGAAGTTAAGAATGCGCTGTGAGGCCCATGCATCTATCTCCGAGCGACGAAAGGCAAAGCGCTCACCCTGTTTTTGAAAAGGGATTTCCCTTTGCTTAACCAGTAACTCAATTCTTGCTGGCGCAACGTGAAGGTACGCGGCAATTTCTTTAACATTCATGACCCGATGTGGCATGCCCGGAAATATGCCAAAAGAGAAGACCTGAGGCAATCTTTGACTCTATCGCTTCATCAGGCGCAAAATATCTGCGCCATAGGCCTCAAGTTTTGCAGGGCCGACGCCGGGAATGCGTTCAAGTTCAGCGTGGGATTTCGGGCGTAGAATCGCAATGGCTTTCAGGGTTTTGTTGCTGAATACAAGATAGGGAAGCGTCCCCTGGTGGAAGGATTCATCTTTGCGCCAGATCTTCAATTTATCGAACAAATTTTCTTCCACAGCTGAAAGGACGCGATCAAACGTTTCCAGGGGGTTGGCTTTACGATTGGGTTTGGCGCCAGCCTTCATGGGTTTGCGACGAAGATCGGGCTCATTACTGGAAAGGTGTACGGCTTGGACTGGCCACTTGATGCTGACTGAGACCCGCCGCCATGCAATTTCGCGGCCTTCCAGGGTTAACGAGGCTGTGGCATATTGATCCGCGCTGAGTGTAATGGCTTTGGCTCGCACCAATTCATCGAAAATGGCCTTCAAATGTTCTGGGGGTGTTCCTGCCAGGGCACCATATGTGGAAACCTCGTTTAGTTTGCGATCAATAATATCTTTTGCCGATGAACCAGTCATAACGGCAATGATCGTGTTGCGGCCGAACCGTCCGTCCATACGGCCCACTCCGCTCAGTAGTTTCTGAATGACTGGCCACTCGGTTTCGGTGGGGGGGCGTGCTGAAACAGCCGTGTCGAAACCGCAATAATCGCAGTGGCCACAGGCGGTGCTCAGCGTTTCTTTGTCACCAAAATAATCGAGAATGAAATGGTGCCGGCAGCCTTGGGAACTGACGTAACGGAGCATCAGGTCGAGTTTACGCAGATCCCGGCGCCGTTTTTCCTCCAAAGAAGGCATGGCCTCCTTCAGACGTGTGAGATCGGTGGGTTCAACCAGAGACGTGGTGTAACAACGGGTTCCCGCCATGATTTCACGTGAAATCAGGCCATAACGTTCGTACAGACCCATGCAAGTGTGGACCGTAATCTTGTTGTCGGTTGAGCGAATTTGTTCAGCCCACTCGTCCAGTGAGCAGGTCTGGGCACCACCAGTCTTGAGTAGGGTGTAAATTTCTGACCAAGTTTGCAGGATAGTGGCAGGGTCCGGATTCGAGCCATCCAGGAAAAACTCCTGCGTACGTACATCGGCGTAGTTGTAGAGCAGCTCACAATGCGATAACTGGCCGTCTCGCCCGGCTCGGCCAACTTCCTGATAGTAGGCTTCGATGCTTCCAGGGACGTCCCAGTGGATGACAAACCGGAGATCGGAGCGATCTACACCCATGCCAAAGGCATTGGTGGCCACGACAACCGGGACTTTGCCCCCCATGAATTGTTCCTGGGCCGCTGCCCGCTTCTCAGGGGTAAGGCCGGCGTGATAAACCAGATGTTTGATTTTGTTCTCCCCCAACATGATGCCGACCCGATCGACCTGTTTGCGGGTACTGCAATAAATGATGCCTGTGGGGTAGCGGGAAAGAATACCCTCAATGCGTCGCATTTTGTCGGTATGGGATGAAACATGGCTGACGACGAGTCGCAGGGTATCACGGCGAAAGCCCCGGACAAATATCTGCGGGGCCGTACGACCATCCATCCCAAGCCCGAGTTGTTTGGCAATATCCGTTCGAACCTCAGGGGTCGCAGTGGCGGTGAGCGCCATGACACGGGCCTTGGTGAACTGTTTTACCACGGTGCCGAGGCGAATGTAGTCGGGCCTGAAATCATGGCCCCATTGGCTGATACAATGGGCTTCGTCAATGGCGATCAATGCCACCTTGAGATCGGCGAGCAAAGTTTGAAAGCCTCTGTTACGGAAGCGTTCCGGCGCGACATAGACCAGTCGGGTTTTTCCTTGGCGAAGATCGGCAATCCGTTCGGTCACCTCTTCCATGGAAAGCGATGAGTTAAGGCAGGTGGCTGGCAGGCCTCGCTCGGTGAGGCCGTCCACTTGATCCTTCATCAGGGATATCAACGGTGAGACCACCAGCGTGATTCCATCAAGAATCATGGCCGGCAATTGAAAGCAGATTGATTTTCCCGCGCCGGTCGGCATGACGACCACCGCATCATTCCCGTTCAGAATAGCCTCAATGGGTTCCCGCTGGCCTGCATGGAATGTGGAGAAACCGAAGTGCTTGGAGAGCAAATCCTCAAGGCGTGCAGGGGCGTTTAGGGGGCGTGGTGATGCATTTAAAGTTAAGTTAATCATAAAACGCGCAAATTATAACATTCTCGGTTAAATTGTAAAACCTTGATATACATCAAGGAGATGGAAAGCAGGGCATGCATAATAAGCGCTGTTTTGAGGGACAAGTTAAAACAACAACAACAAGGAGACAGGTGTTATGAGTAGCATGTTTTGTTATCAATGCGAGCAGGCCGGCAAGGGGACGGGTTGCACGTCGTTCGGTGTTTGTGGAAAAGATCCGGAAACCTCGGCGCTTCAGGATCTCTTGGTCTATGTGGCGGAAGGAATCAGCCAATATGCCTATCGTGCCAGCAAACTGGGAGTCGTGGACCAGGCGGCTGATGTGTATGTGATTGAGGCCTTGTTCACCACCGTAACGAATGTCAATTTCGATCCGAAACGCCTGGAAGGAATCCTGCGCAAGGGAGCGGCGGTCAAGGAAAGTATCCGGAACCAATACGAGGCGGCGTGCAAAGCCAAGGGTGTTGCCATCGAGGCTGTGAAGGGGCCGGCGCAATGGACGCCCGCAACTGACCTTCAGGGGTTGATCAAGCAGGGTGAAGACATTTCGACTGAGAAGCGCACTGCCGCACTTGGCGCGGATATCGCGGGGACTCAGGATCTGATTCTGCTTGGGCTCAAGGGTACTGCCGCTTATGCGGAGCATGCCCGGGTTCTTGGCAAGGTGGACAGCACCGTCAATGCCTATATGCACGAGGCCTTGGATTTTCTGGTCAAGCCGGATCCGACCATGGATCAACTGCTGGGATATGCGCTTAAGACTGGTGAAGTAAACCTTAAAGTCATGGAACTGCTCGATGCGGCCAACACCGGTGCTTATGGGAATCCGGTTCCCACGCCTGTTCCCATTACTCCCTTGAAGGGGAAGGCCATTTTGATATCGGGCCATGATCTCAAGGATCTGGAATTGCTTCTGAAACAGACCGAGGGCAAGGGGATTAACGTCTATACCCATGGCGAGATGCTGCCTGCGCATGGCTATCCCGAACTGAAGAAGTACAAGCATCTGGTGGGCAACTATGGTGGGGCATGGCAGGATCAGCGCAAGGAATTTGATGAGTTCCCGGGCGCTATCCTGATGACCACGAATTGCATCCAGAAGCCGAAAGACACCTACAAGGCCCGTATTTTCACGAGCGGACTTGTGGCTTGGCCGGGTGTGGATCATATTGCCGATGGCAATTTCAAGCCTGTGATCGATGCGGCCCTGGCCGCGGCGGGGTTTGCTGCGGATGAGCCGGGAAAGAGCATTCTGGTTGGTTTTGGGCACAGCGCTGTGCTGGGTGTGGCGGGTACGGTCATTGATGCGGTAAAATCGGGTGCAATCAAGCGCTTTTACCTGATTGGCGGCTGCGATGGCGCCAAGTCGGGCCGAAACTACTACACGGAATTTGCTCAGGCGGTTCCTCAGGACTGCATGGTCCTCACGCTGGCTTGCGGCAAGTTCCGCTTCAATAAGCTCGATTTCGGGAACATCGGCGGTTTGCCGCGGTTGTTGGACATCGGGCAGTGCAACGATGCCTACTCGGCCATCAAGATTGCCAGTGCATTGGCGGGGGCCTTCAACTGCTCAGTCAATGAGTTGCCGCTGTCTATGGTTCTGTCCTGGTATGAGCAGAAAGCCGTATGTATCTTGCTCACGCTGTTGCATTTAGGCATCAAGAATATCCGGCTTGGACCGAGTCTTCCTGCCTTTGTGACGCCGGCAGTGCTGAATGTTCTGGTGGAGAAATTTGCCATCAAGCCCATCACGACCGTGGAGGCTGACCTTAAGGCCACATTGGCCGGGAATTAAGGGTAGAAGTTAAGTCAAACTGAAGAAGTCGAAAGTCCAAAGTTGAGAGTTCAATGTCGAAAGACAGAGCTCTTAACTTTGGGCTTTTTTTATACTTTGATTAGTCTTCTCAGGTTCGATACAAACGCTGGAACTTTTTGGAGACGAATAATGAAATCACCGTTGATTGACACCCTTGAGAAACAGTTTGACGTCAAGCTCCCCTGTATGCGGAGCATTAAGAAGGCCATGATCGCCGAGATGGATGCGGGACTCGCAGGCCGCAAAAGCTCCCTCGCGATGCTGCAGGCCTATTGTGATGCTGCCAGCGGCCATGAGAAAGGCCTGTATCTGGCCCTGGATCTCGGTGGCACTAATTTCAGGGTTATGCTCGTTAAACTGGCCGGCGCGGGGAAGCTTCCCCAAGTGGTCGCCGAGACGAAGTACAAACTGACGCGCGAACACATTGCCGGGTCCGGTGACGAACTTTTTGGCGCTATTGCCGGGTATCTTCGTAAATTTCTGAAAGATCACGCTTTCACCGGTGAATACGGACTGGGCTACACGTTCAGTTTCCCTGTCAAACTGCTGGGCATTGACGAGGGTATTCTTATGAAGTGGACCAAGGATTTTTCGGCCTCAGGGGTTGTCGGCCAGAAGGTCGTCACGCTCCAACGCCAGGCTCTCGTCCGGAAAGGCGTGAATAATGTGAATATTGTTGCCTTGGCCAATGACACTGTAGGTACGCTCCAGGCTCAGGCCGCGCGGGATCCTAATTGCGGGATGGGGGTCATTTTAGGGACCGGGTTCAATATCGCCGTACGTGTGGCTTCCCGGCGGATTAAGAAAGGTATAGAGGGTTATTCCGGCAAAAGTATGATCATCAACATGGAGTCGGGCAACTTCTCGAAGGCGCTTCCACTCACCACATATGATCGCCAATTGGATCGGGATTCGGGTAACGCCAAACACCAGCTTGCTGAAAAAATGATTTCCGGAAAGTACCTGCCTCAACTGGTCCGGCTGGTGGTTTTAGACCTGATCCGGAAGGAGCATCTATTTGAGGGTCAGGTACCGGCGGTATTCGCCGATAAGGAGTCTTTTAAGGGCTTTCACATGGATGTTCTCGAGGCGGGCTCCAAGGAAGAGTTAACGCAACTCTCCAAAGAACTGTTCGGACGGGAATTGACTCCGGTTGAGCACCGGACACTGGTCAGAGTAGTACACATCGTTTCACGGCGATCTGCCCGAATCGCGGCGGCGCTGATTGTCGGGTCGTTGACCCGGGTGGCGCGCCGTTCGGCCAAGCGGGTAACGGTGGCGGTGGACGGCTCTCTCTTTGAGAAATACCCTGGGTACAGCAGGAGTCTGGCGGAGGCCGTCCGTGAGTTGGAAGGCAAGGCCGGTAAAGGCATCCAGTTGAAGTTGACCAAGGATGGTTCAGGCATCGGCGCCGCCGTCATCGCCGCCGTCGTCAACTCCAGTCGGTAGGGGAAGATTGCTTGCGCAAGCAATACAGTACTGCTTGCGCATGAAGTCATGATTTAACCCACTGACCACGCGGCTCACGCAAGGTTCGCCCTCCAGCAGAATGATCTATACCTTCTAGTTCTTTCTTTTGGAAGGCGAACCTTGCGTGAGCCGCGGGCGTTGTAGGCGTCCTGAAATCATGATCCGGCCCTTAGCGAGGATTTGGAACTCTTTTTTCGATTCCATTCCACGCTTGCATACGCTGGTTTGTCGTACTACATTTGAACAGTTAAATACGGAGTAATCTTATGCCGAAATTCCGATACGTTGCCATGGATGCAAAGGGGCGAGAAGTTGAGGGCGTGCTTGATGCCGATAACGAGAATCGCGCCCTGTCTACCCTTAAAGATAAAGGCCTGTTCCCTACCAGTGTGACCGATATGGGCGGGGGGCGTAATCGCGGGCCTTCCCGGGGTGGAACTCCGGGCAAGGGCGTGGTGACTGCCAAAGTCCAGGGTGGCGGATCCCACGAAATCAGAATGCCGTCCTTTTTGCAATCGCGGATCAAAGACAAGCAGATCATGATTTTCACGCGCCAATTGGCGACTTTGGTGGATGCCGGCTTACCGTTGTTGCGCTGTTTGCATGTGCTTCAGAAACAGGAAAAAGATCAGCAGTTCAGGGCCGCTTTGGCGGGAATGGCAGAATCCGTCGAAGGGGGCAGTACGTTTGCCGAATCCATGTCGCAATATCCCAAGGTTTTCACGCCCTTTTTTGTGAATATGGTCAAGGCGGGTGAAACGTCGGGCGCGCTTCAGACGATTCTGGTGCGGTTGGCCGAATTCATGGAAAAGAGCAACAAAATCCGCAACAAAGTGAAAGGCGCCATGGTCTACCCGCTTGTTGTCATGATTATGGCTGCGATCATTTTGATTGTGTTGATGGTGTTTGTGATCCCTAAATTCAAAGAAATCTTTGATGACCTTCTTGGCGGAAAGTCGCTGCCTTTGCTCACGGAGCTGGTTATTGGGGCCAGCAATTTCATGGCCCAGCAATGGTATATTCTCCTTGGCATCATTATAGCGTGTGTTGTGGGTTTCAAGTCGTTCAAGGCGACAAAATCAGGGCAGGTCAGCCTGGATAGGATCGCACTCAAATTGCCAATATTTGGGACGTTGATTCGGAAAACGGCCATTGGAAATTTCACCCGTACGCTGGGGACGTTGATGACAGGTGGTGTGCCGATTCTTCAGGCGTTGAACATTGTTAAAGAAGTATCCAACAATGCGGTTTTGGCGAAGGCGGTCGAGCAGGTACATGACAGCGTCAAAGAGGGGGAAACGATAGTGGTGCCGCTTGAGGCCTCCGGCGTATTCCCGTCAATGGTGGTCAGCATGGTGCAAGTCGGTGAGGAAACCGGCGCCCTACCTGAAATGCTAATGAAAATCGCAGAAAACTATGATGATGAGGTAGATACGGCGGTAGATGCGCTGACCTCCGTCATTGAGCCCATCATGATCATTCTGTTGGCTTTGATTGTAGGAACCATCGTCATCGCCATGTTCATGCCCATGATTTCGATCATTGGGAATTTGTAAGAGGGTTATTCGTTATCAGTTATTGGTTATTGAATAGGATGTAAACTATTGAGGCGTAGAATGACTGCATTAGCTGAAAAAATTTATAACGAGGTTTTAGATCTCCCGAACGATGAAAGATTGTCGTTACTGGATAGATTGATGCATGTCATTAGTATCCCGACCGCAACGGATATCGAAAAGGCTTGGCTTGAGGAATCTCACAAACGGCTTGCCGATATCCGTTCAGGCAAGACGCAGACTGTTCCGGGCGAAGTCGTATTTCAGGAAGTCAAAGCGAGATACCGAAAATGAGATATGAGTTTGCCCAGTCGGCTCGCGAAGAATTGTTCGGCAGTATTGACTATTACGAACTCCAACAGCCTGGACTCGGGCTGGCTTTTTCAGAGCAGGTGTATGCAACGATTGAACGAATTTGTGAATTTCCCGATGGCTGGACTCCCTTGGACAATACATTCCATCGGTGTCTTGTTAAGCAATTTCCTTACGCATTGATTTACACGGTTTCCAATCAAGTAGTGATCATTGCCGCCGTAATGAATCTTCACAGGAAACCGGATTATTGGCGCAGCAGAAGCCCGTAAGCAGCTGCCAGGAAAGAGTGTATGGATTAAGGTCTGAAGTCTATGGTCTGATGTCTATGGTCTGTCTTGCTCAGGCATGGCTAATGTTGTATAATGCGAACATGAGGTAAGTCATGAAAATGCATGATGAAGAGATATTCAATAGTAGCTTATCATTCAGGTTACGGCGGTGTGCTTTTACGTTGATAGAAATGCTGGTGGTGGTGGCAATCATTCTTATTCTGGCCGGTATGACTTTGAAAATTATTCCGTTGGTCACAAGAAAGACGGGGCAGGTAGCCACCCTGCGAATTCTGGAGCAGGTCAAAAATGCTCTGGGCGGCTTCTATGCGACGTATGGTGTTTTCCCGCCTGTGAATTCAGTATATTACGAGTATGAGGGCACGCCAATGTCGAGTTTGCCAATCACTCCCACGAACACTGGATACAGCACCGGGCTTGTTTATTACATTTACAACGGGGCTCACCACAACCAGGATGCGGAAGTCGCCCGATGGCAACATTATTTAAAGGATGTTGGCAGTTCTGGCTGGAGGTCTAATGGGTTTGCAAACACTACTTGGACGAATAATACTCACACGATCAATGATTCATGGGGGAGCCAGTTAAGATATTCCAATTCTCCTGATCACCAGTGGTACAAGTTGTGGTCTATAGGGGCGAACGGCATTGATGAGGGCGGCAATGGTGATGATGTGGGAGTAACCGCTCAAGACTAAAGGCGGAAGAGCATGGGAAAGAGCATTATGAAACCAGAAGTGCGTGAAAAGCCACGAAGTGGGTTTACTTTGATTGAGTTGTTGGTTGTGATTGCAATTATCATGATTTTAGGAGGACTCCTGTTTCCTGCATTTTCTGCAGCTCGTGAAAGTGCCAAAAAGGCCCGGGCAAAGAGTGACGTTAATCAGCTTAATACAGCTTTCAAAGCGATCCTTCTCGACTATCGTGATTGGGCGACCGCAGCGGTCCCCAGTCTTAACTCCAGCGGAGGCGATGTGGCGTTGTCGGTCGTGCAGTATCTTGCCGGGGGTGTGGCCAATCCTAGAAGGTGTGTTTATATGGAGTTTGAACGTGCATCTACCAATGCGGCAGGTGCCTTCATCGACCCTTGGAAGAATGTTTACAAAGTGGCTATTGGGCCCGGTTCCGTCACGCCTACTGGGTTCAGTACTCTTGCGAGGGATGTGGCGGCATGGTCTATTGGAAAAGACGGAGTGTGCCCATCGCCGGATGATGTTACGAGTTGGTAGTAAGGAGAAAGATGAGGGAAATGCAAGGTACACAGAAGTGTTACAGTAAGAAGGAGAATGGCTTCACTCTGATCGAACTCCTTGTCGTCATCTCCGTGATTGCGATTCTTGTAGCTATAATGTTCCCGGTGCTCTCGGGGGTGAAAAATAATGCCCTGAATAAGCGGGCGCAAACTGAGGTGGAGGGGCTCGCTTCAGCGATTCGCGCTTATCACACTGTCAGTAATGCCTGGCCAGGCGTGAGTTCTGATAGCGATCAGGCTTGGGTGAATAATGATAATCAGGCGGTTGTTTCGTTGTTGATTAACTCGGCCGGTCAGAACTTTTATGAGGGCATTAAAGCGGGTGAATCTGTTCGTGACCCTTTCCGTTCGAACTTGGCCTACCGGATTGTCATCAGCCCGACAAATGACTCTGTCACCGTCTCGTCATATGGTCTGAATTGTGTCGCGGGCGGTGATGATATTAGTGCAACTCATTGAGGATTTAATGGCAAGAGTACAAACAACGCAAATGACCGGAAGTTGCGAAATGAATGGGTGCAGACCAGAGAAGCGGGCTCGGCATGCCTTTACGCTGATCGAATTGCTGGTCGTGATTGGCCTCATGATGATGATTATGGGGCTGTCCATTGCCGGGTGGGCTGGCATGCGAAAGGGTGCTGAAATGCGTCGCTCTGTTTCTTCGGTTCAAACGACACTGATGTTGGCGCGCCAACAGGCGGTAACGAAACGTCAGCCGGTCACGGTTCAGTTTATCAGTGGGACGATTACTAATTCCATGCGGATAACAGTGGGAACCAATCAGTTTTATAGTCAAGTGTATCTGTCGCCTGGCGTTAAATTCATGTCGACAAATGACGTTCCGTTTAAGCCGAATGGCGGAGCCGGGGTTGGGATGCAGACTATTGATCTGGCTGGTATGGATTCGACTAATTATATTGATGTATGGCTTTTGACAGGAATAACGAGGGTTCGCTGATAATGAGCATGAAATCATCTAATCAAGCCAAGAGAGGCTTTAGTTTGATCGAAGTTTGTTTGGCCGTACTTGTGATTGGCTTGGGGCTTATTCCGATATTTGGGCTGTTTCCCGATGGGTTGCGGTCAATGGAGGAGTCAACGGCTGACACGCGGTGTGCTCTTTTTACTGAAGTCGTCATGAATGGCATGCGGGCAAATGCGGCATCGATGACGGATTTGGGTGATTGGACGACTGGCAGCTTCTCGAATATTGAGCAGGGAGTGGTGGCTAATTCGCCATCAACGACAGCCACTCCTGGCGTTTTTAAAGTACGATTTCCAGCGATTGATAGCGATTGGTTGCGGTATAGGGTATCTATAAATGAAACTAATTTTTCAGCACTGGTTGAAGTTTGCGATGGAGAATACGGGTCCTTTTACCCTCCGCATAGTTCGGCCTATACTGAATTCTATTTTCAAGGGATGTAGAAAGCCGTGAGAATTCTAAAAGCAATACTCAAAGACCGGGTTAACGACTGCTGCAGGAAGAAGAAAGATTCTGCGGCTTTTACCCTGCTGGAACTCCTGGTGGCCATGGGGATTCTGGTAATTATCGTACTGATTGTTGCGAGAATATTTGCTCAAGCCTCGGCCACATGGTCAACAGGGGTCCGGCTTTCCGAGGTGAATATGACGGGGCGGGCCGTTGTTGATTTTGTTGCTCAGGATTTGTCGCAGGCGGTGATGAGTACGAATTTGGGTTATACGTTTAGTCCAATATCTGGTTCTGCTGGTTCTGCGAGTTTTTATATTATTGGTGACGCAACCAACTCGACTCGTGCTGGGACGAATGTGACTTACACCTATGCGGGGACATTGTCGCGGCTGGGGCAACAGTTGTGCGATACAAATCTGGTTGCTTTCGAGATTGAAGCGGGACCTGGGGGTGATAATAGCACTCAGACGTTTCCGCAATACGTTGATGTGAAAGTGTCGGTTTCGGGCGCAAGTACGGGAGTTAAGAAATTCTCATCGCGCGTGACGTTCCCTAATAGGAATCGGTACAAGTATTAATCCCGCCTGCCGATGAATGAGGGAAGTCCCTTGCGCATTAAATCAATCGAGTTTTAGGATTTGGAGGGGAAATAAAATTGAACAGAAGCATGTTAAGATCACAAAGAGTTGAGATAGACTCTCGGAAGGTTTCAAAATCAGGTGTGGCCTTGATCATGGTGATCGGGTTACTCGCCCTGATGATGGTCATGGCTGTGGCGTTTGCCGTTTATATGCGCACAGAGCGCGTGGCTTCGGGTGCTTTCCGGAATGATGTTCGGGCCAGACAATTCCTGCATGTGGCGATGGCGAGGGCGTTGGCGGATCTGGATGCGAACCTTGGTAATAATCCTTATCCCGATTGGGATGTTTTTGTTTCAACCAATGGAAGTGTGAATATCGATGGCGTGACTAATTCGCCAGTATTGGACTGGATCCCGCGCGCCCCCCTGCTGGCTGGAATCAGCCCCTGGCCGAAATGGGTGGATGTTACGTCTGTGAGGCTGGAGCGTGGACGAATTGGGTATATGATTGTGAATTGTTCCGGTTTATTGGATGCGAATGTGGCTGGTGATGGAGTTACTGCGCGTAGTATCGGGACAAATGTTTGTGAAATACAATTAGGGAATTGTCCGGAAGTTATACTTCCTGGTCAACTTGTTGCGGATAGATCGCCGAAGTATGAAACGATTCAAGAACTTGGAGAGATCGGTAGGGCCTCAGGGGCGTTAGCGTTGCCTATAACAGATTTCGTCACATATTCCGCATCTCCGACCAATTCAGTCGAGTTTATTGGTGGTGGTTCGGCGAGTCTAAGGAACAACACTAATATAATTGGCGGGTTTATAAATGCTGGATACAACAGCACTCAAGCAGGCGTTTTGTTTACGAATTTATTGGACTACGTTGATGGAGATGTCGAGCCGGGGAATCTTGGGGTGGCAGGTGCGGGGAATGCGGAAGGGCCTTATGTTGAACCGGTGTGGATGGTCAACGAGGTGTATTTGAGTAACACCGTTTGTGCGACTCCCATTGCTGCAAACACATATGATTTGCAAGGAACAAACTTTTTGAAATTTGAAGTTGTCTTCCCGTTCAAAGGTGGGGCGAGCATGGTTGGGTTTAGGTTGAATTATACACTCACAATTGTGGGTTCTTCGGTTCCTGCGCTTTCACTCCCTGCGCCAGTAAGTGGTTCTTTCATGATAAGTGGGGCTGGGGAGTACTATGTAGCGCCGTATGGGCCAGGTTACAGGCCGATCCCGTTTCCAGGTGGGGTGCAAACTGCTGGATCCATAACATGGACCGCAACGGCGGAAGTGCGGGTTTGGATTACAAAAGGAAGCATTGTGGTTGATTCTGTAACCAATTCGCCTGTTGTTTTGCCTATTTCAATGGGTTTGAATCTTCCACTAGTTCCAGTAGTTCCAGTCCCTCCGGTTTCTGTCTCCTTTTCGGCAGATGTGGATCGTGAGTGCTGCGATGCCCGGCTAAATTACGACCCGACGAAATGGGCAGCACCAAGACCTAACTCCTTACGTCACACACTTGGTACGACAAATAATTTAACTTTGAGATATTGGGGGGGGGCCTTCGTCGGGGTGGTGGATCGTGTTCCAGGGTGGGAGAGTCGAGAATATGACACAGCCATTTATGTGAAGGGATTCAGTGGCATTGATAAGCCGTTGGATGTGACGGGTGAGCTAGGCTATTTATTTATAGGTGATGCATGGCGGACGGTGCGGTTGTTCACACGAGCCAATCCCCTAGCACCACTCTATCCAGTTCTAGATTATTTTACGGCAAAATCCATTGTAACCCCTCTCGAGAGGGGCTTGGTTAATCCTAATGCCGCTAGTTCCAATGTGGTGAACGCTGTTTATAGCCAGATGTTTCTTGATTTTCCTCATGGATCAGGGGCGACTAGATTAATCGGATCTACTTTGAACTCGATGAATCAGGCATTGAGAGCAATGACTGCGACAAATAAGATTGCGAGACTGTCTGATCTGGGGCGGTTAGATGCGAATCAGATATTAACAGGGAGCACATATTCTGAGTTAGATAAGGAGTCGTTAGTGCGAAACGTTGCTGATCTCCTGACGGTGCGACAGAACTATTTTATGATTCTGATTTTTGGAGAGTCAACACGTTCGGTGGCTGGTCTTGGTACGACCGGACTGGCTGGTGCGCGAGCTTTAGCTGAAGTATGGCGAGACTCACACACGAATAGTGTTGGCGTACACCCTCGAATTATTCGATTCTTCAAAATCCTGGAAAACGAGTAATTTACCGATGAAAAACATCCCCCTATCTCTGATAACTGAATGTCAACTTACGGTGTATTCGTCGCGACAACCCTGAAATATACTGGGTTGTTGGTGGGTGGGGCGAAGTGAAGGGTCACCGTGTTGCTTGCCGTAAACGCCGGGTAACTGCTCCAGAACGGTGTTGTTATGTAAACCCAACCATTCGAATTCAGTAGGTTTGTAGAATACCAAGGGGTCGGTGCCCATAAATTCGTACTAATGCATTCGATCCAGACGTTGGTTGTATCTCTATAAAAACTGACAATTCTTACTACCGGAGGTGGTGCATTTTGTTCTGATTGCCCTAAGAGTGTTTGCCCGTAGTTGATGTATCCCGGTGAACCTTGAGGTAATTCGTCCCAGGCGAACTGATTATAGTTGCTTCCTGAATTCTTTAAGCCGAGGGAGCCAGCATCATAAGTGACAGCGTCAGACCCTACGCTAGGGGGGAAGCCGACCGCTCCGCCGCCATAGGAGATTTTTTGTTCTAGGACGCCACTGCCTCGGGTGAGGGTGAGGCCGCCCCCAAACGGGAGATTTTGATTAGTTGCATCTGCATAATCATACACAGTAAATTGTTGGACTTTTCCTGTAAAAACCATATCCACATTGGCAACACCAGAATCACCTAGCACCCAGAATCCAAAACCGTTCGTCTTGTTTTGCAATACTGGGTGGTTCGTGACGGTGATTCCGTTGCACCTTATCCCGTTTGCATCATAGATTCCAATGGTCCAGTTTTTCAAATTAGCGTCAGCCCTGCCGCAAAGTTCTATATATTCGTTAGTCCAGGAATAATCGGTATAATAATCAAAATAATTAATTTCATTAATCCACACGCTTCCCGTCGGACAGGAGAACACGACGTAGTACGCCATTCCGGTTGATGGGAGAGGGGCATACCATGTGGGTGCGACGGAAAGGGTCTTATTAATCGTCGGGCTGAAAATCTCCGGGTGATAGCCGCTAAATGATGCTCTGGCCTCGTACTTCACAAAGGTGTCCGCAGGCATGGCGGGTATGCCCGAGGTTGTCTCATATCGGTAGGTCCTGGGGTTAGTCGCCAGATTAGTGGACACGCAGGTCATGGGTGCTGAAGCGTAACCAGCGGAAGACATGGCGGCATAGGTCGAGCCTGTTCCGTACATGGTATTCAGGGTAAGGTTCGAAGGGGCAATGAGGAAAAGGCGTGATGCCTCTACAGCCACTTTCACTGCGTTTGAATAGAGCGGAATGCCCGGTGCGATGACGAGGTTGCTCAGGGTGAGGGAACTGGCCAGCGGGGTGGTCACCAGGATGTTATCAATGCAGACGCGTCCTACTGGCAGAACATCCGTATCATTGTTGCTGATTCGGACATAGTGGCTGTTCGTGTCATATATCGAGCCGCTGAAATAACGATAGTCGGCCGTGTTGGTGGCGCTTTCCACGGGTAATTCAAAAACCGTGCTCCAGGTTGCTGAGTCGCTGGATTTCTGAATGTAAAGACGGGTTGGGGCCGGACTGCCCGAGACGGCCCAGTTCCGGTACCAGAAGCTGATCTCGCCAATGCCAGCCACCAGGGGCGGGGACTGGATATAGGGGCATACATTCGTATCCACGAGCGCATCGACCTCGGACGTTCGATTGCTGTTCAAGAAGCCTGCGCCTCCGACAAATTGGCGGAAGGGGTTGGTTGGGGTTTTATTGATATTAACATTATTTGCTATCCAGTTCTCCCCTCTCGAAAATTGAGTGATGCTGATATCATCGACTAGAAGAATATTTGGAGCAGGGGTTTTGCTGTAAATGCGAACATACATACTCAAGTTCGTCGGTGAATAGAGGGTGTAGGGTTGGTAATCTGTGGCCGAGCCGCCCGCGAATGAGCGTGACACGGTTGAAAGCGTTGTCCAAGTGATCAGGTTCGTGCTCATTTGCACATCAAAACTGACGTAGGGGAAGTCCCCTAGAGAGATGTCATCAATACAGACGGCTGCGTTGGTTCCATCGGGATTATTGACAATCCGTACATAATGGTTAGTAAGGCTGATGGAGGTGTTGGCGTATTTGGTGTAGTTAGTTGAATCGATGGGGAAAATCGTATCGATCGTAACCCAGCTCGCGGGGGTGTCGGAGGGGGCTACTTGAACCAGGAACTTGCCTGCAGGTGAGGCATTTGTCTCCCAGTTGCGGTACCAGAATTCCACGCCTTGGAATCCGAAATTGAGATAGGGTGAGCGGAGGGAGGTGTTCGTGCCACCCGTTGTACCATTCAGCCAGACCGCTCTGCCGCTTCCTCCGCGAGTACGAGTAGCGTCAGCGGATGACTGACCGTTTGTCAGAACCCAGTTGTTGGAAGAGTAATTGCCATATGACGCAGTGATCCAGGCATCGAATGAATTGGTGATATAACGGCCTGCAATGGTGGCAGGGGCTTCATCTATGATTACGTTGTCAATACATGCTGGGGCATTGGAGCCGTAAGGATTGTTCAGGATCCTGATGTAATTATAATTTGGAATAACGAAGTTATTGGTGAAGGAGACATAGTTGGTTGAGTTTATGGTGGTAGAGAGGTTAGTGATGGTGGTCCAGATCCACGGTGTGGCTGAGGATGCCCCTTGCACTTGAAGTGCGCAGGTAGGGGTGCCGCTGGTGTTCCAGTTGCGGTAGTCAAACATTAATTTTCTGACACCATTAATTAGTTGCGGGGAACAAAGGGAGGTGTTGGTGGAACTGGGTGCCCCGTTTAGCCAAGCCGAATTAGTACTACCGTTAGCGGCGTACGATTTGTCAGACGCTGTGCGTCCGTTTATAAATATCCAGTTCATGTATGTGTAGTTGCCGTAACTGTTTGTGGACCACCCTTCAAACGTGTTCGTAATCGATTGTCCGGCAGTGTTGTTGCCGCTACAATAATCGAAGGTTATGGTGTCAATCCCCTTGGTGAGTAACGGGGTCCGTAAATATTGCTCCGTTTTAGTCGAGCGGGTCGGGTCGAATCTACATGTGTTTCCGCCGTCGGGCCTTGTTTCAATCCAACTTTCGTATGCGATCCAGTTGGCATTGGTTTTGGTGTCGGCATACCATTCATCGACAGATAAGTCATCGAAATAGACGTTCTGATCGCCTGCGTCGTGAGAAAAAATAACCATCGAAGTGATGTTGGTATTAAGAGAGATCGAACCTACGGTGAAGGCTGTATTGGTTAATGCATTGACCACAGAAGTGTGGTTAGTGAGGGCCACCCATTCTCCTGGATTCGAATAATATGAACTCTCATCCACGTATTGGTTTGTTGGGAACAGGTAGACACCAAGTGTGCAGGGGGGATTGGTGGTGGCGGCCCTGTACTTGTAGGAAATGGTGCCAATGCCTCGTAGCGGGTAATTCTGGATTGCGGATGTACTTAATTGCGCGATCCAGCCTCGTTTGCTGAGAAAACCTAAATCATTTGACTGAATCTGAACGACGGATCCTTGTGCGCCTCCTACTTTCGCTACGCGAGCGCCATATATCTGATAAAACGGATAATTTTCGGGATTGGGGCTGGTGCCAGTCGTGTAGGTGTTTGTGTAATTATTCCAATTTTGGCTGGAGAAATCTTCAGTCCGGGTGCGGGTGTCATTGGTCGTCCAGTCATTAAAATTACATTCGATTGCCGGCAAGCCACTGTTTCCGGTTAATGTGTAGGCATTCGTTGCCGTCCATCCGTCAAAATCCTGCCAAACGCACGGCAGGACAAAATATTCAAGGGTTAATTCGTTGAAGCGTACCAGATATTGGCCGAAGAACGTCCCGCCGGTAAGGGTGATATTGGTTTGACCGCTGCCGGCATAGTCTGCGAGGGGGAGTGTGGTTTGCCAATTGTTTGAGTTTCCCCAAGTGACGATGCTGGCGGATATGCCGAGGCCGGTGGAATAGCCGTAGCCCTGCAGTGCTAAACTGAGCGTACTGTTGGTACTGTCGACATTGAAAATGGTTTGCCAGATGCCATTGGTAAGGAGTCGTGCCGTCGAGTTGCTGCCATTCACCGTGGCGGTGATATTTTGATAGTCGGAGGCATAGGCTCGGACGCCAAAAGTGTTTGTTATTGAATTCTTTGGACTTTGTCTTTCAGCGTCACTAGCGGAGTAACCTTCAAAGGTAGTGCTGATGTAATAGTTGTAGGTTTTATCGCGGGCATCAGTTCCCAACGAGATGGACGGGGTGTAATAGTGGTGTGTTAAGCCTATGATCCCATCCGGGATCATGGTCACAGGAGTGGGTGCGCTGGCACCAGTCCAATAATAAAAAACTGGGGTGGTGATGTTGTAAGCCGGGAAGTTCGGATTGATCGAAGCGATGTCGCAGGAGGCAATGAATGTTTGTCCAGCTACTGGATAATTGGGATTAATATAGGTGTTGGTGATGGATACGTTCGCGGGGGGATAGGTGATACGGACAGTGTCGATCGCGAAGGTGGTCGTGTTATTGTCAATACGGCGAAAACGGAAATACTGGTTGCTCGAGGAGTTCACGATATTGGTGTAGGGCTGCATCGAGTTGACGTTGTTGGAGACAATTGAGTTGGTAAACCAGATCGAGCCATCGTAAGAACTTTCGAGGGAAAATATTCCGTAGGTGGTAGTACTGCCGTATCTCGCGTCATAAATGACCGCGCCAATTCCGTTGGTTAGTAAAGGTGAGGTAAGGGCTGACAGGCCGCCTCGCACAAAGTAGCAGGAATTTGTGAGGGTTGTGCAATAG